>Ga0326728_10000079_pt1 | contig 384862 bp, 401 predicted proteins | sample MB3enrmetagenome_FD_207602 | JGI IMG/M metagenome (GOLD analysis project Ga0326728, IMG submission 207602) | Lab enriched peat soil microbial communities from McLean, Ithaca, NY, United States - MB31MN | ecosystem: Environmental > Terrestrial > Soil > Wetlands > Peat | place: USA: New York...
CGGGCGAAAACTCGTTCGTCCCGGCTATGTGCGCCGAAAGTGCCGGGCTGCCGGACATATAACTGCTGTCCGCAAGCGACGGCGCTGCCAGCAGCATTACCGCCACGACTGCAAGGCTCACGCAGACACAGCCCCTCAGGTTCCCCCATGCACGGGCACCCTGCCCGGTACTTCCCTCCTCTGCTTCCTTTCTGGTTATTTTGCTCATGCTTTTCCCCGGTTGTTGTTCATCAGTGCACCGAAGATTCCAGGAGGCACTGAGAATATCCTGGCCTTTTCGCAAAAAGAACGTTCATATATTGCACCTTTTTTTCATCTATTTCTGTCTGTTATTTCAAAGTACTACCATAATGTTAAGATTTTCTAGTATTTAAACAATTCTTTTATAAGTGATACATATGAATTATAGAAAAAGGTTATCAATGATTCGTCACTATATTAATGTACCAATCAATCTATTCCAACCCGAATGCCATGATGCAGGATTATCAGAACGAACTCGCTCTCATCAGAGAGGCGCTCAGAAAAAATCCCCTAGGGATGAGTGTCACCGAGATTGCAAAAGTACTAGGCAAGAGTAAGAACACGATCGGCAGATATCTCGATATCCTGCTCATTACAGGACAGGTTGACATGCGGGCTTACGGGATGGCAAAAGTATTCACGCTCTCCCAGCGCATGCCGCTCTCGGCTATGCTCAGCTATGCAAATGAGCTGATCATGGTAGTTGACGAAGAACTGCGAATCGTTGACATTAACGAGAATTTCCTCAATCTGCTCCACATCTCCCGTGAAGAAACGATCGGAAAGAATCTTGTTTATATACGGACTCCTGATGTTGATGTCCGTGAACTGCTCGAAACTATTACTGAGGACAGGGACACCAGTGCACCGGTAACGCTCCACGTAAAGGAGAAAGGCGAGCGTATCTTCACCCGAAAAAAAATTCCGGTAGTATTTGATGATGGCAGCAAAGGCACCACAATCATCCTTGAGGATATGACAGCCCATATACTCGCAGAGCGCGAGATCCGGGAGAGTGAGGAACGGTTCAGGATGATGGCAGAGAACATCTGGGACGGCATCATCATCCTGGAACACGATACAGTCGTATTTGCAAACCGCCGCCTTGCTGAGATAACTGGTTATACCCTTGGAGAACTGCAGAGTATGGACACTCTGGCGATCTTTGTGCCGGAAGACCAGGCGAAGATTAAGAAAAAATTCCACGATGATGATCTGCATGCCCCACAACCCTGCGATATCCTCGTCAGGATCATCCGGAAAGACGGGGCCCACCGGTTTGTCTATATCCGGAAAACAGTGCTTCAGGCTGAAAAAACATTCCAGTTCATCATCATGACGGATGTCACTGACATTAAATCCAAAGAGACGGAACTTGCGATGAGCGAGGAGCGGTTCAGGATGATGGCAGAGAACATCCAGGATGGGCTTATCATCGTTGAACAGGGTAGGATCGTTTTTGCAAACCGTCGCATTTCAGAAATTACCGGGTACTCTGATGAAGAGCTGAAGGAGATGGGAATCTACACATCTCACACAGGACAGAACGGGCGAAAACAGCCGGAGCAACCAGGAAAACGCAAAGGAATGCAGGATGGGATGAAAGCCGGGGGAAAAATACCGAGGATCATTCCCGAAGAAGAGCACGAGATGATCGAAAAAATTATCCATGACGCGAAGCCCGACTCGGAAGCCCCGGTTGAGTTTAAAGTCTGGATCGTGCGAAAGGATGGGACCCGGATGTTTACCCATGGGAAGGTTACGGCGGCGAGCCATGACGGCTTGGTAAGTACCTATATCATCATCACCGATATCACTGAATTTGCCAAGAGGGAGAAAATCCTGCAGGAACGTATCGAAATACTACAAAGACTCATCAAATAATTTTTCTGGGGGGGGTTTCACGATTCTGTCCCGGAGTTTTCAGGGTTCAATTATCCCTGTAGCGTCAGGCGCTTAAATCAGCAGGTAAAACGCTATCGTGTCCTTTTTTTATTATCCTGAACCTACATTAAGTGTATTTCGGTGAACGGGCGGATGTTTATTTATGCCTGTGAGGTCGACAAGTATGTACTTGCAGCAAAATATGTTACACTCCAGGATTTCCTCTAAGATAAAACAAATTTTTACGTTTGAACGTATTTTCATTTTAATCCTGATAGCTGCGTTTATTATACGATTCTGGCAACTCGATCTCAAACTGCTCCATAGCGATGAAGCGGTCCATTCATGGTTCTCATACCAGCTGCTGACAAAAGGTTCGTGGGTATATGATCCGAGTTATCACGGACCTTTTCTCTATTTTGTTACGGCTGGAATGTTTGGGGTGTTTGGTGCGTCGGATCTTGTTGCCCGTCTGCTTCCTGCCTTATTCGGATTACTGTTGATTCCGCTCGTGTACTGTATCTACCGGATTGGGTATATCAACCGCAATCAGACACTGATTGCCAGTCTCTTCCTCGCGATTTCCCCGGACATGGTTTATTTTTCCCGTTTCCTGCGGCACGACATATTCATGTTGTTTTTTACCTTTCTTCTTGTAGTTACCTTATTCTATTATTTTGAACGGGGACAAACCAAGTTCGCAATTATCGCTGCAATCGCGGCAGCAGGGGCACTTTGTTGTAAAGAAGAGATGCCGGTAATTCTCATCATATTCGTTATTTTCTTCATCTTCGCGATATGGAAACGATGGTTAATCCTCCCGAACCAGTGGAAAAGAGATCTGATAATAGGATGCCTCCTGGTTTTTGCCCTCGTGATCGCTCTGTATTCCGGATTTGGAGGACATCCGGAGACTATCATCGGACAAAATTTCCAGGTATCTGTTCAGGGGATTCATTTTGAAGCCAATACCACTGGCTGGTACCAGGCCATCGACCACTGGGTATCCATGAGTAACGAGCAGCGTCTTGGCGGGCCTTGGTTCTATTATATCCCCTTCTACCTGCTCTATGAACTGCCAATTTTTATCTTGGCAATTTTCGGGACACTCCTGATCCTGTTTTCCTGCATCAACCCATCCCGCCTCATCAGGCGCGCAAAGGGCTGGTGGTCAAGCAGACGCTTTGAACTCTCGACTGGGGAACTTGCAGTTACCAGTATCGAGCAGCTTAAATCACAACATCTCAGCAAACCCGAATTTTTTTTCAGGTTCTGTGTATTCTGGATGCTCCTCACTATGGCTTTCTATGCCTATGTCGGGGAGAAAGTCCCGTGGCTGCTTATTCACCAGCTCCTGCCGATGTGTTTTGTTGCGGTATACAAACTCAACTGGCAGAAGACGATAATTGCCATTGTCGGTTGCATATTCCTCGTCACCATGACATGGCATGTTGCGTTCATTCCGATGGACATCAATGAACCCATAGTCCAAGTCCAGCCTTCTGAGGATATGAGAGTGGTTATGCAGCTCATGAATAACTCGGAGAACGTGGTTATCGCTTCAAAGGATTACTGGCCGCTTCCCTGGTATTTCCATGGAGATCTGTGGAAAAAGATAACGCTTTACACCACAGTACCAGATGAAAAAACCCTCACGGAGAAACATCCCGGCGTTATCATTACACAGGATCCCGGGGGTCCGTCCTCCATCGAAGGCTATGATGAAAAAACCTACAAACTTGATTACTGGTTCTCTTATTATGACAACAGTAACCGGCTTTTCGACTATTTTCTCCACCGTGACGGGAAGATGGGCAGCATCAATATTGATGTATTCACTCCCCACGCTGCTGGATAATAAACTACTCTGCTTTTATTAAACATCCCGATGGAATATGTTATCAATCATGGACTGCTCCCGCTGGCAACGGATACCAGCTCCGGTTGCCGCGATTATTGCAGCGACTGTGCTCTTTGGCATTGCAACGCCGTTTCTGAAAATACTCCTCGCTAGGATTAATCCCCTGCTTCTCGTTGCAATCCTGTCCCTGGGGGCCAGTTGCGGGGGACTGTGCTGGCTGGTTGCATGCCGCTCCGATTTTTCCAATGTGGCACTCCAGACCGTGTCAAAGAAAGAGTGGTACTTGCTTGCAGGAACCGTGATAATTGGGGGTCTTCTCGCACCGGTCATACAGCTTATCTCTCTGGCAATAATACCCGCGGCTACTGCTTCACTCCTGTTAAATTTCGAAGTGGTATCGACGGTGCTTATAGCGTGCGTGTTGTTTCACGAAAGATTAGGCCGCAGAACCATTGCCGCCCTTACCGCTATTCTCGCAGGCAGTATTCTGCTGAGTTGGAATGGAGGAAACATTTTTGATTTTTCCATCGGTGCAGCCGGCATTATCCTGTCCTGTTTTTTCTGGGGGCTGGATAACAATTGTATCGGGCGAATCTCTTCCCTCCCGGCGGAGATGATTGTTGTGATCAGGGGCATATGCGGCGGAAGCATGGCATGGGTGCTGGTCTTTCTTTTCCATGAACCCTTTCCCGGATGGGGTCCGGCCATACTCGCCCTAGCCATAGGCTTTCTTTCTTTTGGCTTTGGCCTCGTTCTGTTCATCAGGGCCCTGAGTGCAATGGGTGCAGCACGGGGCGGTGCCATATACGCAGCCGCCCCGTTCATCGGCTGTATTGCTTCACTTATACTCTTTGCCGATCCCCTGGGAGTTCAGTTCTGGGTAGCATTACCTCTCTTTATTGCCGGTGCGCTGATTATTATCCGGGAACAATGGGAGGGAAGGTCCTGATTGCTACTTATGACTGTTGAAGAATCACTCATCCATTTTCTCGGAAATTGGGATCTCCGCCTCTTCTGGAGGAGTTGTCTCAACTTTCCACCACAGGCCAGCTATTGAAAAACCAATAAAGATAATCAGAAGAACAGGACTCCATATGTTCTCTGCCATCTGCAGGTTGATTGGTATGTTCATCCCCATGAAACCGTTTATCGCCCCAATGATGAGGGCTACGAGAAGGAAGAGAAACAATCCGATAATACCGCCAAGAATCACTGCGGCAACTATCCTCAGCCATGTGGGTTTTACCATTTTTTCATCCATAAACTCCCATACTAGCCCGTTTCGTATTTAGTGATTTGCATAGCGACGGGTGCATTAACAGAGATAATATCGTCGTAACCCATCAATGTTAACTATTTAAACGACCCGCAGTCGCAGCAGAACCAGATGGAGTTCTCTAGTCATCAAACCCAAATGTTTTAGAACCGGTTAAAAAGCATCATAACTGCCCAGGAATATTCAACACGTGATGTGCAGTATAGCAGCATACGGCCGGTGTTCTTTCTCCATGAGCTCCAGTACATCTGGAGTCGGCAAGATGACCGTTTCGTATTTCGCGAGAATCTCCTTTGATTCGTCCGTGATCGGGAGATCCCCGTACTGCCCTGTTCCAATATACACAACCCCAGGTTTCTCGTCATTGAGGAAAGCGAGCTCATGGTCGGCCAAAGGAGTATGCCCATACAGGTTTTTGAGTTTTTTCGATTTCTTCTTTGACCGTTTCTCTACGGACTTGTCCTTGTGGACTATGACATCGTGATCGTACCGGATATGGCCGATCTCCACCCAACCAAACTTTGTCTTCATAAAAGGAACCGTTTGTTCTTGAGCGTTTGTATGGTTCAAGCCTTACTTAAACGTTGATATAGTGCCCAGATAGAATTTCAATCAGCGTGAATCTTTTCGCTACAGAAGTGATTTACATTATCTGACAACTCTGATTTCCCGTCATTCCTTTCCTTGCCCTGTAATTCACGGAAAGGCTCACAAGATGTAAGATACTTACAAAAACACAGGTTTTAATGCCAATAAGAAGCCCATCTCCTATAATCAGGACCAAGTGCAAGGCGTTTTTCATGATTTCGGTTTTGTACGTCGATGATGAGATCGCCCTTCTTGAAATTTGCAAACTTTTCCTTGAACGGACAGGTGAATTTTCCGTTCATACCGAATGTTCACCCCAACAAGCACTCGACAGTTTGAGAGAGGGCGGATATGATGCAGTCGTCTCCGATTACCAGATGCCAGAGATGGACGGAATCGAATTTTTAAAAAAAGTCAGGGAATCGGGAAATTCCATTCCATTCATCACCTTTACCGGAAAAGGGAGGGAAGAAATTGCGATCGCTGCCTTCGAAAACGGCGCGGATTTCTATCTCCAGAAAGGGGGTGATCCAAAGTCGCAGTTTGCCGAACTCGCCCATAAAATCCGGAAATCCGTGGAACAACGTAAATCAGTGCAGACGTTATGGGAGAACGAGACCCGGTTCCGCGCCCTCATCCAGAACACCTCCGATATTGTCAGTATATTCGACCGTAATGGCAGTATCCTGTATATTTCACCTGCCGCCGAGCGAATTCTGGGATATCCGGATAATTATTACATCGGTAAAAACCCTCTGGATTTCATCCACCCGGAAGATCGGGATCGTACAAAGATCGATCTCGATGAAGTATACGAGAAGGGAAATCCAGGAACACCATCTGAATACCGGCTGAGAGCTGTCGACGGGGAATATCTCTGGGTTGAATCGGTAGCAATTAACCTCATCGGCGTTCCCGGAGTGGATGGTATCGTTACGACTACCCGACCGATCACGGAAAGAAAACGTGCAGAGGAGGTACTCAGGAAACAGCATGGAGAACTGCATGACGCTTTTGAACAGTTGACCGCGACCGAAGAAGAACTGCGTCAGAACTATGAAGAGCTCGCCAAAAGCCAGCAGCAGTTCATGGAAAGTGAACAAAAAGTCCGGGCTTCAGAGGCATTCCTCAATCGCGTAATCACCGGTGTACGAGAAGGTATCACAGCCTATGACCGCGAACTGCGATATATCCTCTGGAACAAATTCATGGAAAACCTGACCGGAATACCTGCAGCAGATGTGTCGGGTAAACGGGCAGTTGATGAGTTCCCCTTTCTTAAAGAAGCAGGTGCAGATCTCCTTCAGGAACGGGCATTGTCCGGTGAGACCGTTGAATCTTCCGATTTTTCCTTCTGGATCCCCCAGTCAGGAAAAAAGGGGTGGGCAAGAGCAATCTACTCCCCCATGTATGATACCGAAGGCACGATTATAGGGGTTACCGGTATTATCCAGGACACTACAGCAAAAAAAGTAATGGAGCATGTGCTGCAAACTACGATAGAAGAGCTTATGACAAATGAAGAGCGGTACGTATCGCTCCTCGAGCGCTCTCTTGACTGTATCTATATCCATGATCTTGAAGGTAATTTCATTGATGCTAATCCTGCTGCCCTTGCACTGCTGGGTTACACCAAGGATGATATTCCCCACCTCTCGTTCACATCCCTGATTAGCGGGGAACAACTCATAACAGCCCGGGAAACTATCAGAACTCTTGTAAAAAGCGGCTCTCAGCCGGAACTGGTGGAATACCGGTTACAGAGAAAAAATGGAGGGTTCGTCGATGTCGAAACGAAAGGTTCTCTCATCCTCCATGATGAAAAACCCTACGCAATCTTAGGGATTGCACGTGACATCACCAAGCGTAAGCGGGCGGCAGAGGCACTCACTTCAGCGAATAAGAAACTCAACCTCCTATTCGGCATCACCCGCCACGATATACGGAACCAGCTGCTTGCGCTTCGGGGCGCCATAGATATCATCGACACGGATCATTTGGATCAGAAAACGCGGAAATTGATTGGAATCGCTCAAAAAGCCGCAGAAACGATCAATGCCCAGATCGAGTTTACAAAAGAGTACGAATATCTCGGCTTGAAAGAGCCCCGTTGGCAGAATGTCAGCGGGTTATTTCGGCATGCAACCCTTCAGTTCCTGATGTTCGATATTTCCCTCGATATGCCGGTAGATGAGTATGAAATATTCGCCGATCCGCTCATTGAGAAAGTATTCTACAACCTTCTCGATAATGCACTCCGGCACGGGAGCAATGTAACCCGCATCAGCCTCTCCTGCCATGAGGCGGATACCGGTCTCAAGATTTTGGTGGAGGACAACGGCCAGGGAGTACCAGATCAGGACAAACAGCTCATTTTCCAACAGAACTTTGGCAGGAACACCGGCCTTGGACTCTTCCTTACCCGGGAAATTCTTGCAATCACTGACATCACCATCCGCGAGACAGGTACCTACGGCAAGGGAGCGCGGTTCGAGATCACTGTTCCGAAGGGGGCATACCGTTCCGAAGTGCAGCCTTAATCCCGGGCTCTGTTGAGGGATATTTATCGTGATGAAATTTTCTTGTTCTGAAGAAGCTGTGGACAAGATCCGGGTGGTTTTCTTTAATTCACCGGTTGGATCATATGCCTTTCGCTCTGGACTGGCTTGTCATTTATATCCTGCTTCCGCCATAGTTGTCGGTGCATGGTAAATATGTCGTCTCTTGGTTCTGATACGGTAAAGGTTGTTTGCACCCCAAAAAAATCCATGTCAACCGCGACCTTGCCAGACCCGCAAATCCACCAAATTCTTTATCTCAATCATACAATTCTTTATGGATCCCGTATTTGATGAGGACCGATCATGGCAGATGACAACGTTTCAGTAGAATCTGTTGAGATAACATTATTGTCTGATATTGGAGTGTCTTCTGCGACAATGATGAAGGATGCATATCTGCCATCTTCCGGGGAACCTTATCTGGAAGAGGGGCCGGCGGGGCCAAATGCTCTGGTCTATGTAACAAAAATATCAAACCGGACCCCTGATGAAGAGATTGAGGACATACTCAGGAAAGATCCTGACACCGCAGTAAATACGGTTACCCATGATTTTTACACCGTTATCCTCATCATAAGTATGCAGTTGGGAGATCCCACTACCACCCGTTTTATCAACGGAACAATAAATGTTGAATTTCCTCAGGAAATACAAATTCTTGATTATTCCCCAAAAGATAAGAGCAGTATTACTACAATTATTGAAAACTGTGGTGGTGCGATCTCCATATCCCCGGGCCTGGTTTTTTTAGCATCTGCATCCCGGAGTACAAAAAATCCCTCAGATCGTAAAGAAAACCGGTTCGGGATCCTGGTCGGTTCCGGGGAAACGATTACCGGCACCTACAACAAAAAAACCGGGTACTCCCTCGATATAGCCGCCTTTTTTTTGTTGGAATACCAGGGAATGCTAAAAAACAAGCATGATATGATATGGGAAATATATCCCCCGATGCCACCCCATGATCGTGAAATTAACGGAGAAAAGATGATGGCGGTTTTTTCCCTTATCGTCCAGACTCCAAAACGTTTTCCCCCGGAAATAAATGCCAGTATAGAATGCAGGGTGAAAGGGAATCTCTGGGGAGTTATTCCCATCAAAGGTTCGATTGGTATTTTATAAAACAAATATTGTCTTCTTTCAGGACTTCTGATGTTTGGGGTTCTCTTCAAGATTACGGATCCAGCTCCGCAACTTCCCATGGGACGGTTATGGTCTTTTCAGTCTTGTGAAGGTTCTCATGAGGTAAAAATCGGTAAAAATCCGAAATAACTATTTTTTTTCTTTCACTTTCACTAGTTCCAACGCCTTTCTCTCTTCCAACCTTTTTGCGATTGCATCTATTGTATAGCTGATTTCCTCAGTACCCTTTTCATCAAGGGGTTTGTCTTTTTCTTGCGTTAAGGTACTCATCATAGTGGACGCTGTAATACCTCTAAACTATAAATAAAGTTGTATCAAAATCTAAATCATTTGCAAGATACAAAAGGCCAGAAAACGCAACAGAACCCCAGAAACGAAGAAGGAAATCTGGTCACCAACGCGGATTGATAGAATATCTCTGAGGTGATGTAGACTATCAATCGCCGATGGTGACAGAAATCATTTTCTTTCGTGGAAATATCTAGTTTTGTTTTTGATCCGCTCTAGTCAACCATCATGCATCACTGAGTTTGAAATGCATCGCTCAACTACGAACGCACCAGAACCCTCCATAGTGAAGATTTATATATTATATGAGACTAACTAATGGTAAACCTTGAAACAATTGAGGTGTTTTTCACGATGACAGATAAGGATTATTTCGAAGTTACGGTAAAGGAAGCAGCTCACGACGACGCCGGCCGCGGTATAGCCCGGGTAAGCATCGAAGTCATGAAGAAACTCGGCCTTGTTTCCGGTGATGTAATAGAGATCCAAGGGCGGAAGAACGCCGCTGCGATCGTCTGGCCTGGATTCGCGCAGGATACCGGGTATGGTATCCTGCGCATCGACGGGACAATTCGGGGGAATGCCAGCGCGGGAATAGACGATACGGTAAAGATCAGGAAGGCTGAGGCGTCCTACGCCGAGAAAATAATCATCCAGCCGACCGAACCGATCCGGCTCCGTGGCGTTGAACAGTACCTGAGCCGCATCCTTCACGGCAGGGTTGTCCTGGAAAGCCAGGCAATCCGGGTCAATGACGTGATCGGCAACTCCCACACGTACGTGATTGCAAAAGTGTCTCCAAAAGGAGTTGTCATCGTAACCGATGACACGGAGATCGAAGTTAAAGAGACCCCTTATAAGACAGAAGAAGGCCAAAAAGAACTCTCCAATATTCACTATGAGGATATCGGTGGACTTGGACGCGAACTGCAGCTCGTCCGTGAGATGATCGAACTTCCCCTCCGGCACCCGGAAATTTTTGAGCGTCTCGGGATCCAGCCCCCAAAAGGGGTCCTTCTCTATGGTCCTCCGGGGACTGGTAAGACCCTGATTGCAAAGGCAGTGGCAAATGAGGTCGACGCCCACTTCATTACCCTCTCCGGCCCGGAGATTATGAGTAAATATTACGGCGAGAGTGAGAAGGGGTTACGGGAAAAATTCGAAGAGGCCGAGAAAAATGCTCCCGCAATCATCTTCATCGATGAAATAGATGCGATCGCACCCAAACGTGCGGAGGTGCAGGGAGAAGTCGAACGGAGGGTGGTCGCCCAGCTTCTTGCGCTCATGGACGGACTCAAAGGCCGGGGACAGGTTATCGTTATCGCAGCCACGAACCTGCCGGATTCGATTGACCCGGCACTCCGTCGTGGAGGCCGGTTCGACCGGGAGATCGAGATCGGGATTCCCGACAAGAAGGGGAGGCTGGAAATCTTCCAGGTCCATTCCCGCGGGGTCCCGCTTGCTGATGACGTAAACGTCGAGGAATTTGCCAACACGACCCATGGCTTTGTCGGTGCTGATATCGCGCTCCTTGTCAAGGAAGCTGCGATGCACGCACTGCGGAAAGTTATCCCCCAGATCAAGATCGAAGAAGACATTCCCAACGAAGTGCTCGACCAGCTCAAGGTGACACGGGAAGATTTTGCAGAAGCCCGCAAACATGTCGAGCCGAGTGCAATGCGGGAAGTCCTCGTGGAAGTGCCGGATATTACCTGGAAGCAGGTGGGAGGCCTCGAGGAAGTCAAGCAGGATCTGAAGGAAGCTGTCGAATGGCCGATCAAATATCCGGAGGTCTTTGAACGGCTGCAGACCAAACCACCTAAAGGCATCCTGCTCTTCGGCCCTCCCGGCACGGGAAAAACGCTGCTTGCAAAGGCGGTCGCAAACGAGAGTGAATGCAACTTCATCGCGATCAAAGGACCTGAGTTGCTCTCGAAATGGGTAGGAGAGTCCGAGAAGGGCGTCCGGGAGATATTCCGTAAGGCGAGACAGGCATCACCGTCAATCATATTCTTCGATGAGATCGATTCCCTGGTCCCGAAGCGCGGAAATTACGGGGGTTCATCGCATGTCACCGAAAGTGTCGTGAGCCAGATCCTCACAGAAATTGACGGTCTCGAAGAACTCAAAAACGTCACCATTCTGGCGGCAACGAACAGGCCAGACATGCTGGACGATGCCCTTATCAGACCGGGCCGCCTTGAACGGCATATCTATGTCCCTGCTCCTGATGAGGAAAGCCGGAAGAAAATCTTTGCAGTATATCTTGGCGGAGAGACCGGAACCATACTGGCAAAAGATGTGGATGTCGATGATTTGGTAAAACGAACTGATGGCTATGTCGGTGCCGATATAGAATCCCTAGTCCGGGAAGCCAAAATGGCGGCCATGCGGGATTTTATTATAGTGATGGGTGCCAAAGGTGAACAGGAACGCAGCGACGCGCTGAAGAACGTGATGCTGACAAAGGCCCACTTCGATGCTGCGCTGTTCAAAGTGAAGGGTTCCCTTGACCGCGACGCCATGGAAAATTCCGAGAGGCAATCATGGGCCATGCTCTTCAACCAGGACCAGCGTGAAGTGCTGGAGAAAGCTGTCGCGGCGGTCAACCGGGCTGAGATGATGCCGGATACCGTCGATGAAAATGACGTTAAAGAGCTCCGCAAAGCCATATACAGCAGGAAAAAGGATATCGCAGAAATTGCGAGACTGACTGAAAGACTAAAGGGAAAAAGTGATACAGAGTAACGGTATGGAGGAAATGTATGTTCAATGATCCTGAAGACATGTTCCAGGAAATGGATGCAGTATTTGACCGAATTTTCAAAACGATGAGCCGTGATTTTGATTATCCGGAGTCGTTGTTGACCGGGTATCGCGTTACCTTTGCCAGCGACGGATTACAAAATGAAAGCCTCGGACTCCAGATGGATGCTGAATTCCAGGGGTCGGAGAACATCGAACCGGAAGTCCAGCGTTTTGACGACAAGGTTGTCGTTATTGCAGAAATGCCGGGCATCACGGACTCTAACCTGAACCTTTCTGTGAGGGGACAGCAGCTGATAATCGATGCATCGGGAGAAGAACGGGTAAACCACACCATTGCCACCCTCCCGGTTGATGTCGACAAGGCATCCATGAAATATACCCTCAAAAACGGAGTGCTTGAAGTGACCTTCACAATTAAACCGGAAGAATCCTGAAGAATGCTGAATCAGAAAACCTGAATCATTTTTACCTTCCCACAGGATTCCTGCCTGATATGTGAAATCCGTGTCCAGATAATAATCCTGATAAGTTTCGGAAGCAAACGACTACACGGAGTCAGGGAATCCTGCTGGATAACCCAAAGTTCAGATCTTTAGGATAGTAGAAGGCGGAAACATGTTACTCAAAGATTTCCTTGTAAGCGCGGGAACCGAAGAAAACCTGATGGAATTGATCCTCTTTTTGAGTACCCGGGCTCAGTACGTGAAAAAAGGATTCCTCTCAACGTCCAGGAAAGTCCCGGTAGAAGAGCCGACCGTCAACACCTTTGGTGAAGAGCAGATGGCGCTCGATATGTACGCTGATGAAGTCTTCATCTCCGGGCTCAGGGATACGCGGCTTGTCCGGTACATTGCCACTGAGGAACAACATAAGATCATCGAGATCGAAAATGCGAAGAATCAATTCGGGGTTGTCATCGATCCCCTTGACGGCTCATCGCTCATCGATGTAAACCTCTGCACAGGATCCATTATCGGGATCTATCCCGGACATGTCCTCGAGAAAGGCGCAACAATGGTTGCGGCGCTGTACTTTCTGTACGGGCCGCTCACCACTCTGACATTTACCACCGGCGCGGGGGTCCATGAATTTTTCATGAATGAAGCCGGTGAATTCAGGCTGAAACACCATAACATGAAAATCCCTGACGGAAAAATATATGCACCCGGTGCCCGGCGGAAGGATTACCTCCCGGCCCATGCACGGTGGATAGATCATCTCGAGCAGGCAGGGTACAAACTGCGATTCAGCGGCTGTTTTGTCGCGGATGTGCACCAGATCCTCCACAAAGGCGGAGTATTTTCGTATCCCGGTTTTATAGGGAAAGAAAAAGGAAAACTGAGGCTGTTATATGAGGCAAATCCGATGGGGATGATCATTCGCGAAGCTGGCGGGGCAATCAGCAACGGGAAAGAAGATATCCTTGGAATAAAACCGAAAGGGATCGATGACATAACACCGATCTATGTTGGATGTAAAAAGGAGATCAACCTGATTGAAAAGTTTATGAGTGAAGCGTCATAAGAGTGGAGTGATCTTTCTATGGCAACGAATGATTATAGCCCGGTCCCTGGTTCAACAATACTGAAGAGCATTTCCGGCCAGAAAAAAATTATTATGGCAGCCAATGTCCGGATCACCACTGTTGCCCAGGGGATATTTCAAGCGGCAAAAGATACCGATTCCGCGGTATTCATGGAACTCGCCCGGTCTGAGTGTGACCTGAAGGGAGGATACACAGGTATGACCCCCCGCGATTTTTCTGCAAAAATGAACGAGGCTGCACAGGCAGTCCGGTTCGACGCATGGGCCCTTCACGCTGATCATATTTCCATAAAGAAAGGGGATGCAGCAGAGATTGCCGGAACCAAAGAATTGATTGATGCCCAGATCGCTGCGGGGTATACTTCCTTTGCCATCGATGCCTCGCACCTTTTCAATTTCGAGGGGAAAACCGTCCGCGAAGAGCTTGCAAAGAACATCGAAGCCACGTCCGATCTGGCCCTCTACATAAAAAAACAGATGAAAGGAAAGGATTTCGGACTCGAAGTTGAGGTGGGCGAGATCGGCCGGAAAGACGGTCAGGGTCTCATCCTGACCCAGCCGGAAGAAGCCGTCGGGTTCATCAAAGCCTTAAACGAGAATGATGTACATCCGGACGTACTCGCAATAGCCAATGGCAGCTCGCACGGGCACACCTACGACGCTAACGGCAATGTCGTCGAACAGTTATCTATTGATATCCCGCAGACACAGAGAATCGCACAAGCCCTTCGGGATAACAAGCTGAAAGTCGGGATCGCCCAGCATGGGATTACCGGTACACCCCGCGACCTTATCAACCTGCATTTTCCCAAAGGGGATATCATCAAGGGAAATGTCGGGACATTCTGGCAGGACGTCGTCTTCGCCACGTTGAAAGTGTATGAACCAGTGCTCTACAAAGAGATCCAGGAATGGACCCTAGAGAAATTCCGGCCCCAGAATCCCGGGAAACAGGACCGACAAATCGTCGATGGTAACTGCAAGTTCGCAATTAAAGAGTTCTTTAAGGATATTTACGCAGTCGAAGAAGACACCAACCGGGCGATCCGTGCGATGGCGTATGCCGAGAGCCTTGTCTTCTTCCGGGCATTCAGCTCCAGCGGATCAGCCTCCTCTGTGAGAAAGATCCGCGGAAACCATTAAAGCAACACAATCTTTTTTCTTTTGCGGTGAGATTCTTCTTTAGTGATCTCATGCCAAAAACAACGATTTCTGTTATTAAAGCCGACGTGGGAAGTTATCCCGGGCATTCCCGCACTCACCCGAAACTGCTGGAAAAGGCGGCAAAGATGCTCAAGGAGCAAAAAGGGAAACTCCTGATAGATTCTTTCGTAACCCACTGCGGTGATGACCTCGAACTTATCATGACCCATTCGAAAGGGACGGATAACACGGAGATCCACAAGCTGGCGTTTGACGTTTTTATGGAATGCACTGCGATAGCGAAGAAGATGAAACTTTACGGTGCCGGCCAGGATATGCTTTCCGACGCGTTCAGTGGAAACATCAAGGGAATGGGGCCCGGTGTCGCAGAAATGGAGTTCGAGGAGCGGGGATCTGATCCGGTACTCATCTTCATGGCCGACAAGACTGAACCTGGTGCATGGAATTTCTTCCTTTACAAGATATTTGCCGATCCCTTCAATACTTCCGGCCTTGTCATCGATCCCAGTATGCATGGTGGTTTTATCTTCGAGGTACACGACGTTGTCAAGAAGCGCCGGATCAAGTTCAGTACCCCTGAAGAGACCTATTCGCTCCTCTCGTATATCGGAGCTTGCTCCCGGTATGTCATAAAATATGTCTGGAGAAAAGACGGGACAATTGCAGCTTCGACCAGTACCGAGCGACTCAACCTTATGGCCGGGCGGTATATCGGGAAAGACGATCCTGTTATGATTGTCAGGGCACAGAGTGGCCTCCCCTCTGTCGGGGAAGTTATCGAACCTTTCTGCACGCCGATTATTGTCGCGGGATGGATGCGGGGATCCCATCATGGACCGTTTATGCCAGTCGGAGTCTGTGATGCCAATTGTACCCGGTTTGACGGCCCTCCACGGTGTATATGCCTAGGCTTCCAGATCAGCAACGGGGAACTTATCGGCCCTGCCGACATGTTTGACGATGTCGGGTTTGACAGGGTGAGGGCGCGCTGCAATGAACTTGCAGATATCGTTCGGGACCAAGGCCCTTTCGAACCCCACCGGCTCTCCCTTGAAGAGATGGAATATACCACGCTTCCCGGAGTTGAAAGACAGTTTAAAGACCGCTGGGAATCTTTCCCCGAATAAAACAGATATTTATTTTCTCAGCCACTCAGGTACTATGAGGGCTTTGCACGTAAAGTAGGTTTTTGACCCGACATTACGTGCAGACACCAGACTTTACATGCAGGAAGTCCGGTGAGATCGCATTCTCGTACATTTTGTGAATTACCATCTCCTGGTTGTAGGCTATAATCTTTGCCAGTAATTCATTTACCAGATCGATCTGGTTCTTTGATTTGAGTGTCTCGCCAAACTTCCGCTTTATCGTGTAATGCTGGTGTTAGATAGTCATGCAGGATTACCAAGATAAAAATAAGGATCAAGCTGTAGACTTGGACATATGCAAGAATGGGCAAATTCGTACCTGAAATACCAAAAGCAGGGGTTGTCCAGACAAAGAGCGGTAGAATAGAGACCACTGCAAGTACCAATGATTTTATCCGGTAACTACAGTCCTTGAACAAAAGGTACAGTGGCACGACAAGAATAATAAAATCATACGGCGTTATCCGTGGTAACACCATGAAGATCGAGAACATAACTAGCGAGAGGATTTTTAGGGTATTACTATGATTTTTAACATAGTATTTCCATGTAGCATACAGGATAAGACCAACATAAATGCATGATATTATAACCAACGGGATAACGTTTCCGGGAAACATACCGTTGAGGGCGTCCTTAAACATCAGATACGGGGTTGGTTCATTCCATCCTCCAGGGTAGTGGAAAGGACCGGTACTACTCTGCATCATACTGATATAAGAGATAACAAGTGATGGGTTTACCAAGAAATCCGCAACAAAAAACGATGCCACTATTCCGATAGAGAGGGATATGAGCATCAGCCGATCTACAATCGGGCGTTTGACAATCAGGTACAACGCGATAAACGGGGTTGTAAAAAGTGAGACTGCGGCAGAAAGACCCATTACAATCGAAGACTGCAAATATTTTCCCTTTACCAAAAGCGTAAACGTAATGGCAAATAATAACAGGATAAGGATTAATTGGTTTCCGGTAAGGAAATTCCAAAAGGTGCTCATAAATCCGGTCAGCAGCAGAGTTGTGAGAAAAAGGTAATGTGGCTTTTTATCAAGGTTCACGATGAGATATGCGCTGATAATCAGAAGACTAACTAACAATAGATAATAAACGCCCATGTAATGGAATACTGAGAAAAAATCAAGCAACCAGAAGAAATACAAGGTATGGGGCGGGTAGGTAAGCAAGAGATTCGTCCCACCTATCTGATAAGGGATGACGTTTTCAAGGATATAGGGATTCTGCGAGTGATCAAACGCCTGAACAAAACTCACATACGATCGGTAATCCCAGCCATATGTGGGGTTCTGCAATAATTGAACAAACTGAAATGCTGTGAATATCAATAGTGCCAGACACAGTATAACATACGCAAATTTCTCCCATTCGATATTATCCAGTGGTTTAAAATCGTGATAAATGAGCCATCCAAACCCTATAATAATGGGTATTCCTATGGGAATGCAAAAACTTGCGGAGCTCAGAAAGATGCCATACTGGATAAAATCAGCAATAATCAGTAAAGTGCCTCCACCAATAAGAAGAATTCCGGTGATCCGATTATTACTGAAAAAGTGCAGCAATAAGGATAATATCAACAATAATGCTCCTAAAACCCAAATGACGTACGAAATTGCGCTTCTTCCTACAATAATTCCGGTTAAAACAAAATTAATATCTCCAAGGATAGTGATGAAGCTGATACCAAGATACGATGACTGATACCTGAAAAGACTCCATTGTATTCCAGTTCCCAACCCGTAACCGATCATGTATATGTTAACTGGTATGAAAAATAATAACATATGAATGATAAGATAAAATTTCTTACAATTCGGCATTATAAATAGCCTCCATTAAATAGACATCGTGCATAAAGGGGCATAGGTTTTGAACATACTCGTTATAGGGGAGTAATTATAGGGGAAACAACATCAGCTCGTTGTCCCAAATATTCTGCAACTCGAACCGACATTGAAACGACCTAACGTTAAATTAATCACGTAATATTAAAGAGTGTATCGAAAAGTGTTTGGACTTTACGTGCAAGTCTCATACTTTACGTGCATAAGCGAGTTTACGTGTAAAGCCTACTATGAGCAAACTTTAATTATCTTACATCCCAAATTAGGGCAGATGGTTAACGGAATTGTTTTGCCGATAAAAAAAGTGTTTGCGCTCGTCGATTCTAAAATTTCTGTCGAGATCAAGGATGAAGGCCGTAAACTTCAGGGGCGCCTGGTTGCCGTGGACGAGTATCTCAATATCCATATGGATGAAACGATAGAGTTCGTCAATGACCAGCGGGGCAGAAGCCTTGGAACCGTCGTGATCAGGGGTAACAACATCCTCACGATCGCCCCGGTAATCTGAAACATGAAAGGTGGAAAAAGTGACTGATCCTGTTGATGAGGCCCTCAAACACATACAGTCCAAGCATGAAGGAGTTCTCCAAAGCGAACTCTGGAAAGAACTTGGAGTAGACAGCCGGAAATGTTCGCGAATCGTCAAGAAACTTGAAGAAGGCGGACTCATTGAACGGATCGAGTTCAAGAAAGAGGGGATCAAGACGTATCTGCTGCGTGCCAAACAGCAACCGGTCAATCCCTGCAATCTCCTTGCCGGCGATGAACTTATCCCCTGTATCGGGTGCGAACTTGAGTGTGTTGTCGATGAATGCCATCCGCTTATGGACTGGATGTACCAGCTCGCAATCATCGAGCACACCGACGAATAATTGTTTTCTTTTTTGAGGAATATTCCTAACAGGTTCGAAATCCTCATCAGGTAGTTTCGGCAACCATATACTCCATGAGCAGATTAAAGACCCCACTTATCGTCCAGATCCTGGTTTTTTTAATCCCCCTGAATATCTATGTTATTGGTAACCGGTGGGGAACCGGCATCCAGTGGGCCCTGTTCCAGTATCAGCATACTGTTCTCGGGAACAGCCTTAACCTAGTCTCCGATAATATCATCATTGTATTAACCGGGATCATAGCCTCCGAACGGACGGCAATCTCCCTTTCCTTATGGGTGGTGGGAGTACTCCTGTTTTCCATTGCAACAATTATTTTGATCCTTGCGAATATTGAAGGGGAGATTTCTCTCGTCAGAAAAGCATCATTGTTTACGATAACGGGAGGATTAGTGCTTCTTATCTCACTCATTTTCCAGTACGGGATAGGGTTGAACGGCCCCTCTGGGTTTGCCATCCCTGTAGGGATTCCGGTTGTCCTTATCATCGGATGGTGGATGTACCTGTTTCCTGATGAGGATGCTATCATTGAAGACGCTGATGAAGACGGACCAAACGATAGCAAATCTAACGTATCTGAATAGATCTGGCTATTGGTGACTTTTTTAATTACCGGTAGATCACTGTTCCTGCACATTTTCCTGCCCGATATCTGGAACAACTATTTATTGCCAAAATATCCACCTGATATGAGTGAATTACACGCGATTTCCTCCGGGAGATGCACGATGATTTCTGTTTTGTTTGTGGATGACACTACTGAACTTCTTGCGCAAATCCGTTCGTTTCTTGAAAAAGCCGGAGATATAAGAATAGAACGCGCTAATTCGATAAAACATGCAATTGAAAAACTCAAAGGCAGAACCTATGATGTGATTGTCTGCTACGATCTGATTCCTGATGTGAATGGCATCGAATTTGTTTCCGATATGAACGGGATAGAATTTCTCCGGTATCTCAAGTCACAGGGTAGCAGCATCCCGTTTATCCTGCTCTCCCGGAAAGGGGGAAATAAACTCGCAGTGCAGGAGGTCACTATCGCGACCGAACTTATCCTGCCAAAAAGCGGCGATATCCGACCTCAGCTCGCAGAAATTGGAACCCTGATCAAGCAGAGTGTGCTGAGGAAAAAGGCAGAACGTGAGATCAAGGTGCAGAACGAACAGCTCACTACGATTCTTTCCGCAACACCGCTGGGTATATTCCAGATAAGAAACCGGATCATTGAATGGGTCAACCCCCGGTTCGCTGCAATGCTCGCATATGAAGAGTCGCAGGTTATCGGGAAGGACGCAGGAACTCTCTTCAAAACTCAGGAAGAGTTTGATCAGATGGCCCGCGAACTCCAGATCCGGCGGGATGGCCTGGGGTTTGGCCGGGCAGACTGCATACTGCAGAAGAAAGACGGTTCTGCACTTGCATGCCAGGTTCAGGCCCAGATGAGTGACCCAAGAGACCTCAGCAGGAGCGGGACATTTGTTGTTACCGATATTACCGAAAAGAAGAAAATTGCCGATGCTTTGAAAGACAGTGAAGCGAAGTACCGGGAAGTTTTACAGAATACCCAGAGTATTATTATCCGTATGGATACTCAGGGCACTATCACGTTTTTCAATAACTATGCCCTTACATTCTTTGATTATGCACCAGATGATGTGATCGGGAAGAATGTTGTCGGCACCATTGTTTCACGGAAAAATCATGGAGGTCATGATCTCTCGATGATGGCAAACGATTTGGGCTTCAACGCAGAAGGCTATGCCGTCAATGTCAATGAAAATGTTCGTCGAAACGGCGACCGGGTCTGGATTGCCTGGATCAATAAGGCGATCCGTGACGAGCAGGGACATATCATCGAGGTCCTCTGCATAGGGAATGACATCACTGACCGGAAACAACGCGGTGAAGTGAGGATCAGTACAGATACCTGGAAAGACCAGGTGGTTGCCGATACCGATATCAGGGAAGAAGTGTTTGATACTGTCTTCCACATCTCTACTGAGGTCTCACTCGAAGGGAGGGAGGGAAAAGCGGTTGGTACTACGTTTTTGATCGGCGATACAAAAAATGTCATGGCCAAGTCGCGCCAGATCATGCTGAATGCCTTTGAAGGGCACAAACCCGAGTCCCGAAGGGTAACCAACCCAGACCTCAAAGAGAATATCAAGGAATTTGCACAACTTGACGGAGCTTTTGTAATTACCGGCGATGGTTTTATCGAGGCCTCGGGACGCTATATCACGGTTGATACAAGCAACGTTGTGCTCCCAAAAGGGATGGGGACCCGTCACAACTCAGTCGCGGCCATCACCCAAGTCACGAATGCCGTAGGAATCGTCGTTTCCCAGAGTGGCGGTGGAATAACGATATTCAAAAACGGACAGATATTAAAAAAGATTACTCTCTGAATTCAACATTGTAAGGCAAAGCGGCAAATTAGTCTGATTTATCCCCTTTCACACCTGTTTCCATGATATTCTTCCCAGCACACGTGTCGACAGATATTTCCCACTGATTTGAACGCGTCTTCAAGATCCGGGAAATTGGGGATACCTGCATCCCGTAGTATCCGGAGCGGTGTCTTCATTGAATCCCCACCGATCATACACCCTACAATCATTTTGTGGGTATGTTTTGAGAACCTGACAAGCTCATTTGAGACTCTGATTGGATCGGAAATCGCTGACGGTACAGCGATGACAAATGCGATATCCCAGAGGTCCTGGTTCTTTATCATGATATCAAAGGTGCGGGCAAACCGGTCGGCTGATGCGTCACCGACCATATCGATAGGGTTGCGCCGGTTCCAGTCGACAGGAAGAATGATATCGAGCTCCTTGATAACAGATTGCGGGAATTCAACCATGTCGATGCCGTACTGTTCTGCATAATCAGAAGACAGTACGGCAAAACCCCCGGCATTGCTTATGACGATTGCACGGATACCTTTCGGATATCCTTCGGAAGAGAGGAGTTCGGCGGTCTGGAACGCTTCCCTTATCGAATGCACGGGGATCACACCGGACTGCCAGAATGCTGCAAGATAAACATCGTAACTCCCAGAGAGCGAACCGGTATGTGATGCGGCAGTCAGCTGCCCAACTTTTGACGCCCCCGATTTGATTACGACTACCGGTTTGTTCGGGGTTACCGACCGTGCAATGTCCATAAATCGTTTCCCGTCCCGAATTTCCTCGACATACAGGATAATCGCCTTGGTGTGGGGGTCATCACTTGCATACTGAATAAAATCCTCAAAAGAAAGATCTGCCTGGTTACCGACACTGATTACCGCAGAAAATCCTATCTCCTCCGGAAGGCTCCAGTCGACAATAGTTGTGATAATCGCACCACTTTGGGAGATAAATGCAATTTTACCCGGCTTTGGGGAAACCGGGTCGAATGTAGTATTGATCTCCTGTATAGGAAGCATCAGACCAAGGCAGTTTGGCCCAATGACACGCGTACCGTACCGTGCCGCTGAAGCGACAATCTCGGATTCAAGAAGCGCCCCGACATCCCCGGTTTCCCTGAACCCGCTCGAGATTATGACAGCAAGCGGAACACCTTTCTGCCCGGCCTCTTCTATCACCTGAGGAACAAACCGGGCAGGCACAACAATAACTGCTATATCAACAGGGTGCGGGATGTCCGAGAGTGAAGAATAGACGGTATGATCAAGTATGACCTGGTGTTTGGGATTCACCGGGTAAAGTTCACCGGGGAACGCGAGAAGGTTGCGCATGATGGCGTAACCTACCTTATTCGGCTCAGGAGAAGCACCGACAACTGCAATCGATTTCACCTTGAGAATTTCAGAAGAGATGGGTTTTTTTGCCGGTAATACAGTTTTTGTACTATCCCCATTTGTATAGATCCGTGCATCGACCACACATGCCCCTTTCTCATAGAGGAATACCGGATTGATATCAAATTCGACAATGTCAGAGCGTTCCATAAAAAACCGGGTGATTTTCTCGATCAGTGCAATAAGAGCGTCCTTGTCACGCGGTGGTTCATTCCGGAATCCCTTGATCAACCGGTACCCTTTGAGTTCAATGAGCATGGCATTGATATCGACACCGGTAACCGGAAGGACACGGATGGAGACGTCTTTGAGCAGTTCAACCAGGGTCCCGCCCATACCGACCGTGATAATTTTTCCGAATGTCGGGTCAATCCGACCACCGATGATAATTTCAAGGCCTTTCTCCTGCTGATGTTCGATCATTACCCCTTCAATAGCAGCGTTCGGATCGAACTCCCTGACTTTCCGGAACATTGCTTCATAGGAGGCGTTCAACTCATCCGGTGAACCTATACCGGTGATTACCCCCCCGGCATCACTTTTATGGACGATCTGGGGGGATACGATTTTTAATACAACCGGATATCCGATGCGGGCTGCAGCATCGACTGCTTCCTCAACGGTGTGGACAAAGGAATACCGGGGAACGGGAATCCCGATTCCGGTCAGGAGATCATATCCCTGGGCTTCTGAAATAAGTCGGTGCGGCATCGTATCCTTCTCATCCATTGGATGCGTGGCCGTGTTTATAATTATTGCGTTATCAAAAACGATCAGGGAACGCCGTATGGCCGGTTCGTCAGAAGAGAATCTGCCAAATCAGAAAGAACAGGGGCGATGTCCTGTTCATGCTGGAACCGATCGCGGACAAGCTCTGCGAGACTCCCGGTGGAAATTCGTTCCCTGATAACCGGAAGATACGTCCGCTCTTCATCGGTTGCATGGCTCCACGCCGCTGTATACAGCTGTTCAAGTTCCGGCCTGAGTCCCTCCGTACCCCCTTTTATTGCAAGTTCCAGATCCTGAAGGAGATGGTCCTGATCGGATTCTACAGGAAGTACCTGGCAACGCAGTAGGGACCGTATGAATGAACATACAGCCATGTCTGAATGGATGCACTCCTGTTCATCAAGTGCCTTAATCTCGATACACCTCCGTGAAAACCGGATAATGAGGCCGCTTGAGTTTACCCATTCCTCACAGAGGATCTCAGCGCCCTGTGACCTAAGTTCTGAGAAGACTTCTTCCTGTATCATACGATAATCACCGACGGATCGGATTTTTTCAGGAATGATCCGGTTGCAGATGAGGGGAATCTGCTTCTGGTTTTCGCGGTAATAGACGAGCCGGTTATCAGCGATACCTGTACTATATCCTTCAACCAGAGGGGAGGAAGCAGTCACTGCCACCAGGTACGGGATCAGGGACCGTATCCGGTTATACATCTGGATGAGGTTCCGTGTATCCCTATAGGAAAGATTTACCTGAAGAGCCTGGATGTTCAGCCAGCCATGCTGATGAATGGTGAAGAGACGATCATACACTTCATAGTATTCGGCTTCATCATGATCCCAGACAGAGGTCTTATCGAGAGTCAGCGTCGGGTGCATGCCGAGGCCGAGGAGAATATAACGGCCACGGAAAATGTGATAAAATTTCCTGATACCCGCAACGAGTTGCCGTTCGATTATGGTGATCTCTTCAGAAGGTGTGCGTGGAATGAACTCCAATACTGTTTTCTGGAGTTCTTTTCCGAGTTTTACTTCGCCAAACAGGATCTCGCTCTCAGCGGTTCCGCATATCGTTCTGATGATCTGATCAGAGACCGGCATAGGACTGAACTGCCGATCGTTAATGCTGAATTCATGTTCGGTCCCGATTGTCATACCGTGCCGGGACCCCCCCGCGGAACTTCTGCGACCTTTTCCGTTTCAGGCTCTTCAATCAGACATATCGCGTCGAGCTCATCCTGAGTGAGATTCCTGACAAGATGTGTTATGCTCCCGATAGCAGACTCGTATTGCTGTTGGTATGCTTCCGGTATTTCTTTCAGGAGTCTGACCATCGGGCAGATCCGTTCATGTTTCAGGTATATCTCAATAGTATCCCCCTTCACGTCAAAGGTGAATGGTCCGGCACGACAGGTCTCCGGCTTGATTGCATGGATCGAACATTTCCCATTGGTAGAAAGAATACATTCGCCATTCTCTTTCGTTTTCAACCTGGTGTACCCGTTTGTCTCAAAAGAGGTCAGGGGCACACCGGCATTAACCAGTCGATGGAAACATGATTTCGACAGAGGCGGATGGGCCTGATCGCAGCAGTGCCCCCCGCAGTGCACGCAGATAGTTTCTGCCAATAGATGCCAGTTTTCCATACCATCACGCTGCAAAAAGATGCGAGATTATCTTCTGGTAGACCTGCGGATAACAGGTGTCCTCACCGCTCTCCAGTGACGGGTTATCGTTCACTTCTATGACGTAGGCGTCACCGTTGGTATTTTTTATGTCCACTCCATAGAGCCCACGCCCCACTGCATCTGCTGCATCGATACCGAGCTTGATAACTTTAGATGGGACGCTTCGTTCCGGGACACTCTCTACCCCGCAGTACACCAGATGTCCGTTAACTGATGCCTGGATCTTGAACGTGACGGAAGGAATAGTATATTTGCATACGTAGAGGAGCTGGCCGTCAAGGACCCCGACTCTCCAGTCATATCTGCTCGCGATAAACTGCTGGACGACGATCCAGTCTGAGAGCCTGATAAACCTGCGTGCCACATGGAAAAATTCTGCGATGTCGTTCACTTTCTCAACACGGAGGGAGAATGAAGTGGAGGGTTCTTTTACGATGAGAGGAGAACCCAGTTCATCGAAGAGGCGGGTCACACGTTCTACCGTAAGTTCGTTTTTCGATAAAAATTCGGTCTTTGGCAGAGCTACTCCTTTTTTCAGCAGATGGGAATACATGTTTACCTTATCGGAGCAGACCTGGATCGAATGAGGATCATCGATAACCGGAATACCGTGAAAGCTCGCCATTCGTGCTGCAACGTATGTCACGTTCATCGGATCGGTTCGGGCCCTGATGAAGAGTGCGTCCATTCTCGGTATCTTATTGATGTCGACCGGAAAGATAAAATCGACACCGTGTCCCATCTCTTCAGCAACATCCCGGCACCTGATCAGAGCGTTGAGCTGTTCGGAGTTCGAAAGCGTCTTCCGGTCAACGAAAATGCCGAGCCTGCTCATAAAAACTCCTGGCCCGTCATATACGCCGAAATGAGTTTCCGTTCACTGTCAGAGAGTTGTGAATACCGTACCGGCGAGAGCGATGAAAGGGCATAGTCCTCCCCGGTCTGCACAAATATCATATTTACGAGAGGTATAGAAAAGAGGTCATAGAGTTTTTCTCCGAACTGGGCGATAGAACTGCACGATCCAGCGGTTTTTCCAAATATAGTCGTGCATGTATGGATTCTGGCGTCTTCTTCCAGTTTCTGGTAGCAGAAGGGGTACTTTCCCTTATTGGTGATATGTTTTATCACGTCTTTTGCCTTTTCGTTGTCGTCAACAACAAAATAGTCTGAGCTGGTAGCAAAATAATTGAGGCCATACACTATCGCCGGAAGAGGGATATATGCTTGAGATATCTCCCATGGACAGACAGATATCCCTGCGAGTTTTGCCCGTTCAAGGCAGATCGGAACTACATATGCATCGAGAACCGTACTGCTCGATGGGCTGACAGTCCTTCCCTCCAGTTCATGACGGAGGATTGTATAATAGGGTTCAGTCTTGTAGTAATAGTTCTCGCTGATGACATGGAGTATATTATTTCGCACGACAGTGTAGAACGAGTCCTTGACAAGCCCTGTCTCCCGTCTCAGGTGTCCTTTCCCATTGGTTTTCCTGGACACCGGTGACGGATGTTCCGGGATAGCGACCTCAAGAGGGTCTGCCAGCGATGAAGAATATACCATCACATTCCCCACCGCAGGTTTTTTTGTCAGCGGGCCGATGCCCTCCCTATTGTTCATCGTGAGATCAGTCCGCTGTGATGCCGGTCGAAATGTACGGGGGGATTATGAGCCATTGTGGGATTGATAAATGAATAAATGGCATTCGATATCTGCAGAACGCAGTATTCGCGATCTATAACGGGAATAATAAATCTCTGTATAAAAGAGAAACCGGTTTCCCGGGGGATCTTTCTGGTATAGTCAATGCTGTTGAGACACACGGTCATGTTCAACACTAATCCAACCGACTCATTGGATTATGGATGATAGCTATACGCATCGATTGTTAAAGAGTTTTGCATACTTCGGGAAAAATACCCGGTAATCATAGGATCCCGAACATTTTGTATCACGCTGTCCCACTTATAAGCGCGAAACGGTTGCAGGTTATCTTCGTGGTCGAGGTATGAGGGTCCGCTGTATGACCGTGGTTTTTTTATCCTATGACCACTAGTAATTATGCATGCATATCCCGACCCCTGAGGAACTCAGATCCCGCCGCGAAATGCTGGGAATGAAGCAGACCGAGCTGGCAAAACGAGCCGGGATCAGCCAGTCTATGGTCGCGCGAATAGAAGCAGGGAATGTGGATCCCCGGGTGAGCACCTTGAACAAGATCCTTATCGTCCTGAACAGTGCCGAACCCAAAAAGATCAAAGCCGCCCAGATCATGCACACTCCCGTCCTTTCGGTACAACCGAACGACGCAATCATGAGTGCCGTTGAGATCTTTGAAAAAAATAATATCTCGCAGCTGCCGGTTATCGAACGCGGGATTCCGGTCGGCTGTATTTCAGAGACGGTGATCGTGAAGGCGATTGAACAGCAGCGTCTTCATAAGACACATTTTTTTATCGTCCACGATTTTATGGAGCCGGGTTTTCCGACTGTACCTCCCGATATGGATGTTGAGACGGTCATCAATATCCTCCAGCAGAACCATGCGGTGCTTGTCGTGGAGGGAAGGATTGTCAAGGGCGTTATCACCAAACATGATCTGATCTCCCTGATCGTGTAAACCTGCAGTCGAAGTCGTAATCTTCGGAGCAATTGTCGGCGTCTGTTTCTGAAATAAAAAGTGCTTTCTTTGATTTTTTTAGGCTCCCAATACAGGAATCAGAGTTTTGACGCCAGATCGCGGAGCACAGTATCCGGTTCTTGTGCTTTCACGACGCTGGACGCGAGCAAGACACCATCTGTACCGAGATCCACGGCGATCCTGACGCATTCGCCCGACTGGATCCCGGCACCCGTCAGGACTTTTACCTTCGGGTTGACTGAGTGGACGGCAGAGACAGATCTCCTGATGATATCGGGATTTGCCTTGGAGACCGAGATCCCGCTGCCGATCAGCTCGGGCGGTTCAATCGCAACATAATCGGGTGCCAGCGCAGCTGCCCCCGCGCTCGTCATCTCATTGTTCGAACAGACGACCGATATAAGTTTTTGTGCATAGAGCGCCCTGATGGACGCTTCAACATCGGCGAGGGTAAGGCGGCGTTCAGAATGATTGACGAGCGATCCTGCCGCTCCCGCTGACCTGATGGCATCGACGGTGATATGACCAGTATGGGCACCAGGCTCATAACCATCGACATGCTGGGCATAAACCGGGACCGTGAAATGGTGGCAGAGGGGGTGGAGATCCATGTAGTTCGGGGCAATACCGATAGATACCCCCGTCTCATGCGCGACCATCTGAGCTGCCTGGGCGATCCTATGGGCACGGTTTCCCATTCCTTCTTTGTAGGTCTTAAGGTTTACCAGAATCAATGGTGAAGGCATACCAACGCTCCATCGTTTGAATTTTGATGATATAGGTACACCATTACGGCTCAATAATGATGAATATTTGGAAAAGCCCGTAGCGGGATTATGAATCTTTCAGCCCGCGAAGAAAATGTCCCGTGGTAATCCCCCCAAGAGAGACGGCCTTTATCCGGTGTTTGAGCCGATTGAGGTTCCCGTCTCTGTCGTTTACACCCTGCTTTGTCAATTCGATCGCTTCGCGATATATCCCGACAATCTCAACGGCATACGCCTCAGTCCTTCCGCGGGCATCCAGTACCACTTCACCGATGCCAGCGTGCATGATTGACGGGAGATAATCCACAAGGCAGAGCTCGGATGCGTTCAGCACGTGGGTCCGGCATTCGCTGTCAATGTGGACCGGGAAGACATGACCGGTACTATCCTTTATTCCGATAAATTCTAGAAGCAGGGTACCACGTTCAGGTACAACTCCGTGTTCCGGCAGACCGGAAACGCAGTCTTCTGAGACCATCGCTTCGCTGTTCCCCTGGACAATAAGAGCGAATTCCGTCAAAGTTCCACCTGCCCGTGCAGCATGCACCATTATCATAATATCGTCCCGGGTAAGTTCCGGAGAGAGGGTAAGGAGCCGGAATCTGCCGGACAGGAGCCGGGCCGTTCGGTGATTAAATATATTGAGACCTGCCGATCCGGAGAGGACAGGTCCCGGGCCTATACTGCAGAGCGCTTCAGCTGCTCCCGGGTTATCCACCATGAAGTGAGAGACTCCTGTGCTGATGATATCCCTGACTTCGGGAAGTATCGCATCCAAAAAAGCAGTTCCTGTGATCCGGGAGAACTTCCAGACAAAATTCACCTTGGCATCGCGGCAAATTTCAAAAGCGGCAATCACCAGGGTTCTGAGAGACGTTACGCGATCACTCCCACGGGGGTCCTGTTCCGGCCATGCAGGTTCGAAACAGATGCTGTCACATCCAGATCCTACGGCGCTCCTGACAAGATCAAGCGAGTCGGCATACACACACAGGTTAAGGGAAAACAATGACCGACGCCCTGTTGCCAGAGCCATATCTCTTGACAACTCCTTTTTGATCGACTGCAACCTGTCATTTGCCAGGCTTGTATCCTCCGGTTGCGGCAGGAACGAGGAGACCAGCACCTCATCCGCCCGGCACAGGAACGCTCTCCGGAGGCTGTTCAGAGATGCGATGGGGGCAAACATGTCCCCATCATAGATCAGCGAAAAATTCCTGATAACAAACTGCGTCCCACCGGTTTTTTTCAGCTGCTGTTCCAGCATCTCCCGTGAAAGCGGGCGGGAACGCGCAGGTTCGAGGCAGAGATCCGGGACGTATGAAAAAACGATCTCGTTTCCGGACCTGGCATGGATCGTCCCCTCAAGAACAAGGCAGCCCGCCGGATCAACCCGGATGCTGACATCAATGGGAACCAAGGAATGCAGATCCGGTGGTGGATGAGTGATGATTTGTTTTGCCCGGGCCTCCAGGTCCCGGGATGACGTGATATATACGCGGGTTCCGGGTCCTGCCGTCCGAGGCAGGGTAAAGATAATTTCACCGGTTCTTGCGACGGGGACGGTATTAAGGGCAAACCCGAACTCATTACCGGGATCCTCCGGATCTGAAAATAGGATCCCGTCACCGGGCCGGGGAATAAGAGATCCGCTGGTCTTTACGTACACAGTTCCCGATCTTTTATCAGAACGGGTCACCGTACCGATACAGATACCCCTGTTGTCAGGTGCATCCCTTCCCATGAGCGTGTCTCCCCGGGCACCGAAAAGATATCCCGGAGAAAATCCCCGGTTGAATGCGAGCAGGAGGTCCTGATACGCGAGGGGCAGAACTGTCCTGGTACCTGCCGCGATCGCATCGAGAGCTCTCCGATAGGTCGAGACCACGATCGCCACGTATTCCGGGGATTTCATCCGGCCCTCGATCTTCAGCGATACAACCGGTGCCCTGACAAGGTCAGCCAGGTGCGGATACGTGCAGAGATCCTTTGGAGATAGGAGATAACGGTCCGGCGACGGATGATCGCGGAGGTTGACCGGCCTGCCGTATGCATCACGGCTCCCATGGACAAGGACATAGGGTTTGCGGCAGGGCTGGGCGCACATCCCCCGGTTCCCGCTTCTTCCTCCGATTACGGACGAGAGAAGACACTGCCCTGAGTAGCAGTAACAGAGCGCCCCGTGGGCGAATACTTCAAGCCCGATTCCGGTCCCTCTGACACGTGCGGCGATATCTTCTACATCACGGAGCGAAAGTTCGCGGGCAAGGACAACCCGGGAAAATCCCTGTGCTGCCGCCCATGCAACTCCTGCCGCATTATGGAGGGTCATCTGGGTGGAAGCATGGAGAGAAAGGCCGGGGGCAATCTCCCGTGCCATCGCCACAACTCCAAGATCCTGAACGAGAACTGCATCGGCTCCGATCGAATAGAGCCAGGCGAGATAGTCTGCCACTCCGGCCAGTTCATAATCGTGAATGAGAGTATTGATGGTGACGTATACCCGTACGTCCCGGGAATGGGCGAACACTATCGCCTCCCGAATCTCATCATCGGAAAAATTGGGTGCGAATCTCCGGGCGCCAAACCTCCTGCCGCTCAGGTATACGGCATCTGCACCAGCAGCAACAGCAGCGCGAAACGCCGCAGGAGATCCTGCCGGTGCAAGGAGCTCTGGGAGCGCTTTTGTTTCCGGGAATACAGAACGTGTCGTCATTGGGAGAAAACCTGTTTACAATCGCAGGAACCTGATAATTCCCAAAGTTGCAAGGATCGTAACAATCAATGCCACACAGTACCCGGCGATTGTTATTGTAAGCGCCGGGTATTCCCGCCATCCCATCACCCGCGAAACCGGCGCACAGAAGTAGACGCCGATAAGGATCTCGCACGGGATGAGACCATAGATGCCATACCGTTCCATTACCTTTGAACGACGGGCGAGTTGCTGTGTCATTTCCAGGAACCTGGTCACTGGTACCGATGCGCTCCCGATCGTATCAAAAATATCAAACAGTCCAAGAAAGATACCGGTTTCAGTGCACATGAGGACATAAAAGACAAAGAGCGGCGGGAGACGGAGGGCAATTCCGATAGGCGCAGCGCCATACTCGATCATGAAACCGCTGGTTATCAGGGCAAGTGCCGGCGCCAGCGGAAGGTTGAATATGAGTACAGGCACGAGAGGGAGGGCAACTGCCAGCAGGACGCACCTCCCGAGCGCCCCCACAACGCGTTTCAGGAATTGTGAGATTTCCCCGTATTCCATAGCAGTAGTTATATTCTATGCATCGCAGAAAATAAACAGGTATCGTCGGAACCGTTTTCTGATCACCATGAGCGCCCCATGCCGTCCACCTCCTGAGGGCCATACGTACGTATTTTACCCGCTTCCGGCAAACTATCCGGTACCCATGAGAATTATTGCCGCATTGTCGGATCCTTCCCTTGTTCCCCTGGCAGAGGAGCAGGGAGCTGATATGCTTGAATTCCGGATTGACCTGATGGAGGGGGACATTGTCCGGGAGCTGCAATCGGTGAGGAATATCACAAAACTCCCTGTTATCGTAACACTGCGATCGGCTGCAGAAGGAGGCCGTTTTTTTGGCGATTCCGGTGAATGGATCTCGCGAATCAGGCCATTCCTCCTGCACGTGGATTATATCGATATCGAACAACGGTTCCGTACTCATGCGGACGAGATCAGAAAATCCGGCAAGGCAATCATCGCTTCGTACCATACGGGAGAGATGCATACTCTTTCCGATCTTTTCAGGTTCGAGCGCGATCTCCGCTCGTTTGGCGATATTGTCAAAATTATCGTCACTCCCAGGACAAAAGAAGATATAATCGAGCTGATCTCCTTTACCCATGCCGTGAAACAACCTATCTGTACCGGGGTTATGGGGCAGGAATTCAGATTCGCCCGGGCAATCCTCCCCCTGTTCGGATCGGAACTGGTATATTGCAATGTCGGCGAGACGACTGCTGCGGGACAGTTCTCGGTCTCTGAATTCGTCAGCCTTATGCGGATATTTAAAGGATAATTCATCCCCATCACCGATCGATTTCTCCGGATTTGCTTCTTTTCCCGGATTTATCCGGCGCAACGTATAAATATCACAAACTATGAAGAGCGGGTATGCATGCCCGAATCTGATGGCATGGAGTGATGTCTATGGAAAAGGTCTACCCGTATGGGAAAGGTGACGGGACCATCAAATGGGTCTCCACCGATTGGCTTTCCGGCCACCTGAATGACAAGAACCTGATGATCCTCGATTGCCAACCCAATATCCACGAATATATCCAGGACCATATCCCTGGTGCGGTCTACTGGCACGAAGGGCTCTTCCGTATTCACGAAGGGAATATCCCTACACGATGGATACCACAGGAAGCTGCCCAGATCCTTTTCAGGACGCTCGGTCTTGAACCGGACAAACCCATCGTCATCTATTCGAGCAGCGGACCGCTCAGTTCGTGCGGGACCTTCATTGGCGACGGGCTGGAGCAGACGATGGTTGCCTACACCCTCGTCAGGTACGGCCACCGGAACGTGCACGTCCTTGACGGTGGTTTTGAAAAATGGAGGGACGAGAAACGGCCGCTGACCCGCGAGTACGGCACTACGCATCCATCCGCATTCGCAGTCCATCTGAAGAAGGACTTCTTCATCGGATACGACGAATTCAAAAAGACCAAGGACAATCCCGATGTGATCCTCCTTGATGCCCGCCCGCCGGCGTTTTACGAGGGGCAGGGCCCGTGGATGAAACCCGGGCATATTCCCGGTGCGATCAATCTCCCGTGGAAGAGCCTGATGGACGACAAGAACAAAAAACTCCTGAAACCGGAGGATCAACTACTGGCGCTGATAAAAGCCGCGGGAGTGATGCCGGATAAGACTATAATCTGTTCCTGCGGCACCGGTCGTGAAGCGACCAATGAATTCATCCTTTTCAAGTGGTATCTTGGGTACCCGAAAGTGCGAATCTACGAAGGCTCATTCACAGAATGGATTTCCCACAAAGATAATCCGGTGGTGACCGGCAAGAATCCTCGATGATTATTTTTCAAATTCGGCCCGCCAGATTATGGTCCAGGGGAACCATAATGCCAATACTCCTATTTTAAATATGATTTGGTGCGGTCCAGTAAACCACTAAACTGTCTTACAATCCCCGAAAACGCGTTAGCGGATCCTTTTGAGGGATGAGACGCCTCAGGAATATCCCTCGCAATCGGTAATGTCCGGCGAGTTTTCCTGGTCTCCGCCTTTACCGGCGCCTTTTTCATTTTCATTGACATGATAATACTCCTTTCTCCCAGCAGGGGATACATAATCCGGTTCCTTCGGTGTAATGGTAGTCGCTTTGCAGGAACATTTCACCACAGGCAGGACATCTTATACCGATGACGATCTTTTCAGTCGGACAGAAACGTGATCGTGAGAACGGGGGATTTTTCCGGAAAGAGGCCCGATTCTGCTCACCGAATGCCCCATGGGAACTCTCAGACTCCGGATCGTCACCGAAGGCGGATATTTTTCCTTGGTTTGTCTTTTTTTTGCCATAGAGCGTTTTCATCATGGTTGCTATCTGTCGCAATTGATCCTGGTGAATCCGGTGGTGTCCGAACATCATGTTTCAGCCTCCTTTCGTATTCTTGTTACATTAGAGTATCCGCGGCCAGTCTTTATATATTTTACTTAAAAAATCAATATATTTAAAGATTACTCTATATCATTTACCAGATCGATGGCAGCGAGGTTAAAATCGCTACTGAAATCCAGTGTCCCATCCCAGTGATTTGTTTTCGGTGTGAAGAAATTTTACCGTCACTAAGTGGGATATCCAACCGGCTAATGGGGATATTCTGTCACTTTAAATATAGGATTGAATCGAAATATATATAGATTCAAACGGCTGATAGTGTTCTGAGGACAAGAGACAGGATAAGAAGGTCCCTTTTGCCCTCTTGAACGATCGAAACTGCAGGTGAATTCAAAAGACAGGGTTGATGTTCATGATAACACAGGTAAAAGCCAGATGCGTCAGGTGCGACACCCGGTTTGACGTCCGACAGGGCAGCGGACCTAAGTTCCACCTCCTTCACTGCAGCCGGTGCGGAAGGGAAGCAATGGTAAGTATGAAAGGATTCTCAGAATTCTGCCGGCAATCTCTCAATGAGTTCATCGGATGCTGCACGACTCCCGCTTCCGGAATGAATTCCCGGCAACTGTCAAAAGGTGATGTTGCTCCCGTTGATGAACGGAAATACCGCATTATGGTCGAGCACCGTGCCGGAGTATGTGTTTGCGGGGCCCTGTTCAGGTTTTCCGGTAAGGCCCGTTGCCCGCGATGCCGATCATCTGTCTATAGGATCGAACCTGATTCATGTACGCCAGAACCGTTAACGCAGTAGGATTGTTCGGATCGATTTTCAGGATAATTAGTGAAACTGACGCGATGAATACTGTATCCTACAACAGTTAAGATGGCACTGTCTATGCGGCAAAGAGCTCCTTCTCGCCAAAGTGTATCGGAAACAGGCATATCGGGATTTCTTATAAGGGCCTGTTTCTTCATCGCAAAGACGTCAACTATAGAGAAAATATACTTGAATATAGGTACCCCTTGATTTCCAGTGGAGAAAGACTGATGATTATCCAGCGCTGACGCGATCCATCATCCTTATGATCTCGTCCTTATCCCGGTAATACTGCTGGACCATCTGGGTCACCATGTGGTACTCCCTGATGTTGTTCTTCTGCATCCAGTTGATGAACCGGGTCCGGTCTTCCAATTCCTGGTTGAGTAGTTCTTTGCTGACACCGAAGGTTTCCTTGATCTTATCGAACAAAAAGCTGCGTCCCTGCCACTTGAAATCATCGGTCTCCGGAACCCATTTGAATACCGTGTTGGTGATGAGGTCCCCTTTGTCCCGGTCGAGCTCGAGGATCTCTACGATGTTTGCTATCCTTCTCATGGACCGCTCGCCTTTCTTGATATGCATCGGGAAGATAACGAGATCGAGGTTTGAGAGGAGGCTTCGCGGAACATTCATCGGATTGGATTCCACACGGGCCAGCAATTCGTCCATCGACCCGGCATGGATCGTTCCAAGCGCCGCGTGACCGACAGCGATTGCCTGGAAGAGCGTGAAGGCTTCCCCGCCTCGAACTTCACCAACGATGATGAACTCAGGCCGCTGCCGCAGTGCGGCGACGAGGAGATCGTAGAGCGAGATATCCCCCGGCGCTTTGGACCCCCCGCCGCCCATACCTGAGATACCGCTTGCACCCCCACTGGCTTCCGATGTACCGAAACCCGTCCTCGTAATAGACTGGATCCAGTTGGGATGCATGAGGTTCAGTTCAGCAGTATCCTCGATAGAGACGATCTTGTATTCCGGGGGAATGAAACTGCAGAGGACGTTGAGGAACGTGGTCTTACCAGTGGCGGTTCCTCCCGATACAAGGATCGAGCGTTTGTATTCCATGAGGATCCAGGTGTACGCAAGCTGCTGGGCGTCGATAGATCCGTAATCCATCAGTTCGATCGAGGAGATCGGGTTGGCCCGGAACTTACGGATCGTAAAGGTCGAGCCCCTTTTGGTGACTTCACTTCCAAGGGTGATATTGGCACGGCTGCCATCCGGGAGGGTAAGATCGCGGATCGGCTGGAGAAGCGATACATGCCGGCCACTGACCTGTGCGAGTTTCAGGACAAAGTTGTTCAGTTCGACCTCTGCAAACTGGACATTGGTCCTGATGGACCCGTACGTGCGGTGCTGGACGTAGATATTCATATTCGATCCGTTGCAGCTGATATCTTCGATATACTTGTCTTTCATCAGGGTATCGATCCTGCCATACCCGAGGTAGTTTTTCCTGAGGTGGAAGAACATCCGCTGTTTCTGGGCGTCTGAAAGCTTGAGTCCGAAGATATGGATGAGAGAGTAGAAACGGTCGTGAAGGTAGTTCTCCCGCTGTTCAGCGTCAATGAGTTCGACATTGGTGCTGACCAGTTTCTCGAATGCGTTCTCGATAATCCGGAGTGCGGTAACCTCTTCTTCGCTCAGCTGGGGCTCGACAACGCTGTAGATGAGAGCCCCCTCCTGCCGGACATACTCGATATGGACATACTGGTACGGCTGTTCGACTACATAGGTCATGTTGACATCTTTGAGAGCGCCTTCGAGAGAGGGAGTGTCCAAGGTACCGGGATCGAAGAGTACCGATGTGATAACCGTTTCCGGCGGTTTTGAAAAGACGGTCATGAACTTGGTAAAAAACGAAGGGGCTGGTGAAGAGTTCTTTTCTGGCAACTGCCCGTGTGAAGTTGCATTTTCCGGATTATCCTTAGGCACAGGAAGGACCGGTCGCAGATTCAGGACCTTGGCAAGCACCCCGGTTTTTCCCGGCTTATCTGCTTCCGGTTCGGGAACGGTGCTGCTGACGGATTCTTCTTGTCCGGAAACCTGCCCCGATAAAGCTGCGCCTTGGGAGTCCACGACAGGAGTGTTCGGATCAGCGGGCTGGATTGGCTTCAGATTCAGGATTTTAGTTAACAGCCCGGGTTCTCCGGCCGTATCAGTCTCCGGTTCGGGGACAGTGATGCTGCCGACTTCTCCCTCTTCATCTGGTTCTACGATATATGACAGGATGCGATTTTTGAACGACATAATTCTTCCCAGGATTAACGATAAACCGGATAATGTCCGCCAATAGTTGTAACGGTCACGTCACTGTCACAGCCCCAACCCGGTTCATCCACACATCGCCTTCTGAACTGGTGACCATACATTGTACAACAATTGGAGGAATGGCCCGGGTTTTGCTGAGGAGAGGTAACGCCATAACCAAAGTTAAGGGACCAAGTGGCGGGCAGATTAAGCGAATAATGAACAATAAACGGTGAAAATCCCATTGTTACCCGCTGCTGTTAGTGAAAGTGAAGTTCGCATCTACGGTTGATCCTCCGGTTACTGTCACAATCTGATAAGCCGGACTCGGAATATAGTCAGTCAGACTGACGGTGATAGTGTGAGATCCCGGAACTACATCGGGGATTGTGGTGTTGGTGACAGCATTTTCCGATTCACCGTCAATGCTGATCTCTGCACCCGCCGGCTCCGAGTAAACACTGATATTCCCCATCTGCTCTTCAAGGGTGAAGTTTGCACTCATGGATGATCCTGCATTTACGGTAACTATCTGGTAGGCCGGACTCGGATTGTATCCGGCAAGACTGACAGATACATTGTGAGAGCCTGCATCGACGTTAGTGAATGATGTGTTGGTAACAATGCTTGCCGGTTCCATCACACCGTCAAGGCTTATCTCTGCCCCGGCTGGCTCTGAAGTGACCGTGAGATTACCGGTCTGACTGTAAGAGCCCGCTAAAACAACTTGGGTAGTGCTGACAATGGTACAAGGATTGTCAGCACTGTATGGCCCACATGCAGACCCACCACCTAAACTATTTGACGTATTGATCGTTGTCACCTGTGCCGGTTCCGGTAAAGAGAAATTTTCTGTAAGCGTCGGAGTCACGGTACTGGCCGGTACGGTAGTTGGCGTACCTACGGGAGATGCGACATACTGGTCCGGAAGTGTCGGCGTCTCAACTTGATTGTCACCGGATACCCCCGGTTGTACTGCGGTTTTTGGGGAAGAAGTATGACTTGAACACCCGGCCGTACTGACGAGCAGTATAACGATGATGCACACGATGACGCCCGGCTTATACATAGATAATTTTTAGTTTCTATAGTTTTAAATAATTCTATCTATCCTAAAGGAATCCTGCAAATCCCTGTTGGGAAACCGGAAGTCAGTTTGCATTTTTTTCGGATATATTCGAGAGTAAAAAGAGAAAGGTTGATGAAAGTTCCGTGTCTATATAGTTACAATGACCTGCAGAGCCCGTACCTTTTTTCTCTCCTTGATCGTTCTCCTCTGTTTCATCTATGCCGCAGGCTGTACATCGCAGCAGACTGCAGATACGAATAATACCACTTCAGCAGTCCAGAGCTATAATGCATGGATTGACCAGCAACATGCTTTTGACGGTGATGTTCGGGACGCCATCACCCAGATCGGGAACCACATCCAGACATATAACACCGAAATTGCCAGTGATCAGCCGGACACAGCCCTGATGCAGCAAAACCTTGCCACAGACAAGCAGCTGCTCGACCGGTGGGGATCAGACCTTGAGGCTCTCAATACCGCAACCAGCCAGTTCGGTCAGAGCACTGCAAGTCTCCAGTACGACAATACCTCATCCACGAAAAGCGTTGAAACCATGGGCCAGATAACCCAGTACATGAAGATCTACGGTGTTGACATGGGCAATGCCCGCCAGCACTTGATCGATTACGTCAACAATGAGGAGGCATATATCGGACAGGGTGACCCGGAATACTGGAATGCTAAATACCTGCAGGATGCGATAAAAGCAAAAGATCAGGCATCTGCATCCATAGCGGATGGAGACACAGCATTGGAGAACATCACAACCCAATCTCAGGTCTTAGCACAGATCCAGTAATTTTTCTGATTAACCATATTATGCAGCACTAAACGTTGGAGAAGCCGAAATATGAGCACTAAACCTCAATCGAAAAAATCGATCACCGTAAACCAAGTTGGTATTGCTGCATTATTTCTCGCAATAGTGGGAGGCGTATATGGGCTTTATACCGGAGGGCTGATGAGAATGGCACTCCTGTTTGTTGAATGGTTCGTAGCAGGGTTCGTCATTTCTTATATTGTCGCAAGCTTCATTGTGTTATTTCAGAAATAGTTTTTAACTCTCGTTAACCGTGACTGCCTTTTTTAAAAATCCATAACGCACAAGCAGTGTTACAACACCAGAACTCTCTTTTTCCCAGTCATGCTATATGATTATCCAGTCCTGGACTGTCTGGTTCGCGGCACCATCTATATACGTCGAATTCCCCGTAGAGACGAGGCTGAGTCCGCTATTCCCCTTCATTCCGAGGCCGTCTATTTGGATCCAGGAGTTATCGCGATCGTTGAGAACTGTGAATCCGTCGATAGCAACATCTGTCGGCGCCGATTCGGGTGGCAGGTAATAGGTCAGGTCGGTCTCGAAATTCGTCATATAGGGAACGTAGATGCTGTCGATCTGTCCTGAACTGACAAATCCCCCGTTGATATAGAGCGCCATATCCGGGAAGCTGAATTTGAGCAGTTTGCCGGAATCGATGAAGATATCCCCTGACTGGTTGCTGCCAGCGACGATAGTGATCGTCGCTCCTTTCGGGAGATCCCGGAAACCGCCGTTCATGCCAATGGTTGCCGGAGTGTCCCCGACTACGAACCGGACGCTGGAGTCCTCCACGATATATCCGCGTTTCCCGGTCTTTACGAAGATATCCTGGCCAGGGACAAGATAAGGGTCAGTAACGGTGATATACCCGGGTTTCTCCACAGTGTAGCTCCCATAGATATTCCCGGCCGTCAGCCAGACACTATATACACCGGGATCGAGGAACGTGATAACAGGGTTCTGATCGGTTATCTCAGGGTAAGTGTCCTGGCTCGCGTTGAATATCTGTCCGCTGGCATCGGTGTATGAGCCAGCGCCACCGACGCCCCATGACCATGAGGTGGGCGAACCGGTAGAATTGTCAGTGAACTTCACCCTGAGCGGAGCGGTACCCAGCAGGGGCGTCGCATTGAAATCAGCAACCAGATCAGGAGGCGAAACAACGATGGCATTTTCCACTACTTTGGAATCGGCCTGGAGATCGCTGGTGACGTTCAGGATGACCGTATACGAGCCGTCAGCGGTGTACTGGTGAATGGGATCCTTCTCGGTAGAGGTACTGCCGTCCCCAAAATCCCAGTGCCAGCTCACCGGGTCCCCGGCAGACTGGTCGCGAAACGATACATTCAGAGGAGCTTCTCCTTCAACTGGAGGCCCGTAATCGAAATCCGCTATCAGGGCCGGAGAGAGGGAGACGGAAGTTACCGTTCCTTCATAATAGGCAGGGTAGGTGATGAGGGTCAGGTCATTTCGCAGGTTGGTGCTGTCCCAGGTGAAAACAATGTGGGAGTTATCTGCACCAGCGCTGAACGGTGTACCATTGACGAGGAACTGGCGTACTTCACCCTTGGTTGGCACGACCGAGAACGTGAGATTGGCATGGGAGTCGCGGTATCCTGCGAGGTTACAGTCGCCGGAAACCCCGGTTGCAACTGGGGAACCGTTGACGAACAGCGTTGCATCAGGGGATCCGAACTGGAGGATTTTGCCGTACCGCATCGTGATCATCCCGTTACCATCGCTGTTTGTCCTGAGTTTGACGATCGATCCATTCGGAATTGTTACCTTGGCGTTGTTGAAAGTCACATATGCATCATCAGTTCCGGTAACCAAGACAATTGAGGAGCCTTTCGCCAGGATCCCCTGCCGGTAGGTATCGAGCAGGACGTTCTGACCGGAAGCCTTCTGCTGGGAAAGAACGTCGTTCAGTGTCGCCGTCTTTCGTGCGCCGTCTTCCCTGGTGATGGTCAATGTTGCATTCCAGATACCCGACGTGGCATATTCATGGACCGGATTCTGCTGCTCTGAGCTCGTGTTGTCGCCGAAGTCCCAATGCCACGACGTTGGGGTACCCTGACTCAGGTCAAGAAACTGAATCGTCAAAGGTGTATAGAGGCCTTGTGGCGACGCAGAGAGATCGGCTATAAGTGACATGTACAGAGGAGTGGAGAGTGGAGCAGCCGCGCTGCCAAGCAGGGTTGGAGATTTAACAGAAACCTTCGGGCCAAAGAGATGCAACAATGCGCCGGGACCTGGTAACAGGTGAAGGAAAAAGACGACACCGAAGACGAGGATAATGATTCCTATCGCAAGGACTCTTTTTTTGATACGGGGGAACGGTCTCTTCATGACTGGATCTCGTGGGGGTAACAGATGGAATGGCTTGCGGAAAGGGAGGATATCTCCGGACATAACCGGGAAATGTGGTTCCCGGATTACGCTGAAATCGTCTTTAGGTATCTCACTAGTTAGTAATCATTTTTTGAAAATATATCTTTTGAGTAGAGAATATAGTGATATCTTTTGAATTATTGATTTGATGGAGATATCTCAGGTCTCAACTTCAATGAACTGGGCCTCCCGAGCCAATCACCCCAGACTCCAGCAGGTTGCACTCTGATTGTTGAATGATACATGAAGGTATACATTCCTGAGATCACTGGCCGCGGCTTCCGGTACTTCATAGATAAGGTAACCGTCAATGGCGTTACTGGCCCCCGGGGGAATGAAAAAGCCGGAATACGATGTCGTGAGTGAGCTGATTGTAGCACTAGTGCTATTACCCGTGATAGTACCGGTGGTCTGACTGAATGTACCATTCAAGGATAGCGTGGGATACTCGGTCAGGAAGGCATAGTCGCGCTTGTCCTGGCCGAGCTCGCGGATCCACTGGTACGGCATCTCGTTGTAATTATTGGAATATTCGGTAATCTGATTTTGATCGAGGAGAGAAGTGTTCAGGAATGGCTGATGCACATAACTCATTCCATCGTACGTAAGGTTGAACTGGTCGGCCGAGGGAATAAGGGCGTCATATTCACCGGTGTTCTCGATCTTTATGAAGGTGACGAGATACTCGTCTCCCAGCGCAGGAGCCGCCGGTTCGAACCGTTTGTAATCGTCGTACCACCAGAAATAGAACGGGAGTACTTTCGTGTCATAGATTGTAGCACGTATCATGTGGGTACTGTCACCGTACTGGTAATATTCGTGGAGCGAAAGGGCATTTTTCACCGGGACTGGGTAGACTGGTGAACCAGCGTTTGCCGGTGGATGAGTCTGAGAGTTCGGTGTTGGGGCTGCTACGGCCGTTTGGGATAATTGAGCTTGCGATGCCTCAGGTGTAGTATTATCGCCGCCAGATCCTTCAGATGCGACCAATGCCGCGAGACGAGCGGCCCTGTCAGACATGTTCATAGTGTTGGAGGTTGACAACGGTTCTGACTGCCCTGTGAAACCCAAAGCGTCGTTAGCAATGGTTGAAAAACCCTGCAACATTTCCGGTATGTTAACATGTGTCAGCCCTTGGATAATTTCGTCAGTTCCTGACATTTCGTAGCTTCCTGGTATGTTAAAGGAGCTAAGTGACCCTGAAAATCCTGAGGGTACATCTCCAGCCGGCGACTGGATTGGCGCACCTTGGGATAAGATATGGACAGAAAAGATGAATGCGAGGAGGAAAATCAGGCATAAACCTATAGCGATAGCCGTAATTAAAGCGGCGGTATTCCCGATCCCTGACTTTTGGCGCTGCACCAGAAACATCGGGCTGCGCAATACTACGAAAATGATGGGTGCTATACTGATGGCGCAGATGACAATGGTAAGGAAGAGAACGCTTAGTGAGCCTGCCGGTCCCCCGTTCGGCCCAACGGAAGACAGACTCGGAAGCACTACAGTAAGAAATATCAGGAGGGCTGCAACCAGTGCGAACGGTGTGAACGTGAACAGAAAGAAGCGGATTGTGCTCCAGATTCTGCCGCGATTGACCTGTTTTATATCGCGTAATCCCTCGGTTTGATCCTTCTTACCGGGTACTGGAACATGTATCTTCTGGCGGAACTTGCTGATCAACTGCGTGACACTGGCAACGGCTGAAGAGGCTTTTTTCCCTGACGGGGATGGTTTCCGGGTATTTACGGCAGAGAGAATTTCCGGCGGAGTATTGGAATCAGATGAAAATTGCGAAGCTTGTGCCGGCTCCGCTGCTGTTTCGGGATGGGGGATCTCTTCTGGCTCGGAAAATAAATCCGTCGGTGCCAAAGGGTCATTCTCCGCATCATTATAAGCAGGTATATCTTTTGGTTTTTTCGTGAGGAACTTGCCTGATATATCTCCGAAAAATGAAGAAATAAGGTTATTTCTCTGCCCCTGTGCAGTTGCTGTGTAATGGAAGAGTATGACCTTTGCCGAGAGGTTTACAAGGAGCACGATCATAATGAGGACAAAACCCGCAGCAAATATTGATGATTCGGGAAAGACATTGGAATTTTCATAGGCGTTATATAAGAATACCGGTAATGTCCCGACCAGATTATTGAGAGGAAAAATTTTTATCCCGAGAAGGAGCTGGGGGTTTAATGTAATTCTGAATTCCGGCATGTACTGGGAATATCCTGCAGTGAGGAGCACTACTGCCGATTCTTCTGCAGCCCTGCCGAAACCCAGGATAGCCCCGACGATGATTCCGGAGAATGCAGAGGGGATGACGAGATCCCGTATCGTCAGCCATTTTGTTGCACCCAGCGCGTAACTGCCTTCTTCAAGTTCTTTTGGTACGCGCACAATTGCATCCTCAGTTGCACGCTCAATCACCGGTAGTATCAGGGCAGCGAGTGCAACGGATCCTGCAAAAAGAGACTCTCCCCCGGTAATAGGTTTGAGGTAGACAACAAGTATGAAAAGCGCAACTATTCCCAGGAGTATTGATGGAATGCCTGATAAAACTTCGATCATCAGCCGTAAAAACCGGGTAATATGGTTGTCAGGCGCATATTTTTTGAGATAGATTGCCGTTCCGACACCGAATGGGATCGCAAGGATTGTCGAGGTGAGGGCAAGGAGGATCGTTCCGACGATTGCGTTTGCGATCCCGGTGCCGAGACCCATGCCGGTATTGATCTCTGAGAAGAGAATAAAATGCGGATTCAGTGACGCAACTCCTTTCAGGAAGATAATCCCGAGAATAAGAAAGAGCATTCCCGCGGCAAAGAGCGCTGCAGCGCCGCAGATCATCTTCATAACCGTCCCTTTGAGATTCCGGAGATTCAAGCGGCGCCTTCCATCCGTTTTTTCAGCCTGTTACTGGTGATATGGATAACAGCAATAAACCCAATCTCCATGACTATGAGAAGAGCACCGATGGCAAAAAGAGCGCTCCTCCCTTCAGGCTCAACAATATAATTTTCGATATCAAGGAGAATTTTAGCGGTGATCGGTTCGCCCATGTTAAGAAATGATGTCGGTGTAGTTCCCACATTTCCTATAAGCATGACGATCGCCATCGTCTCCCCCATCGCGCGCATAATTCCCAGTATCAGGCCTGTTACGATCCCAGATAGTGACGCAGGGATTACGAGAGAATGGATGGTTTCCCATTGTGTCGCTCCAAGCGCAGCCGAACCTTCCCGCAGTTCCCGGGGTACTCCCTGCATCGCCACACGCGAGAGAGAGACTATGGTCGGAAGGATCATGATGGCAAGAACTGTAGCTGCCAGCGGAATGCCAATCCCATTGTCATTCGCTGACTGGAATAAGGGAGTAAATCCAAGGATTTTCGCTATGAACGGATTGATGAAATCCGCGAAATAGCTTCGCAGGACAAAAAAGCCGAAGATACCGTACACGACGGAGGGTATCCCCACGAGTAGTTCGATGAGTGTCATGAGAACCTGGTCGAGCCATGATGGGGCCCACTCCGAAAGAAACACTGCGGTCGCCAGGCCCAGCGGGAATGCAAGTATAATAGTAACGATGGTCACCATCAGGGTTGCGACGATGAATGACCAGGCACCGAAGTGGTGGGTTGTATAATCCCACGTCGATCCGAAGATAAATCCAAGCCCTTCCTGCTCCAGCACCGGAGCAGCGGAGAACAGGATATACCCGATGATTATTATGACACTCAAAGCAGTTACAATAGAACAGGAGAGAAAGAGGAATTTGTTAAGGTCAGGTTTTACGTTCATGGTTAATAAAGTCCGTTCAAGGCTAAAAAAGAAAAAAAAATTTAGTTTTAAGACTGCATGAAGTCGTACATCGAGTAGACACCGGCGTTGTTGAATGCCTGTGCCTCTGACGGGGACTTAGCGAAGGAGATAAGTGCGGTTACCGGGCTGCTAGCTGCGCTTATACCGACGGTTCCAATCTGGTTACCGTTGAATGCACTGCCTACAGATCCCTTGGTGATCCAGTAGAGACCGCCGACGAGGGCCTGGGGGTAGTTCTGACCAGCGATACCCTGGCCGTTAATTATTCCAGTACCTGTGCTTGTGTCCTGTGCATTTCCGTAGTACCAGTCCTTCAGGGCTGCCTTGATGTTGGCGTGGGTCGGGAGGTACGCAGCATATATACCGGTTGCATTCTTAGCTGCGACACCCATTATGCTGATACCTGATGCGGTTGTGTTGCTGGAAACTCCGCCGGTAATTGCATATCCTGAGTCAACAAAGCCGATAATTGGCGATGATGACGAACCTGCCTGGACTGCAGTAAGCATTGCTGCGTTACCGTTGTTGGATGGCAGACCAGTGAACCCGTTAGAGGCATTGTTCTTTGCATCGCCACCAATCCAGTTGAATGCTGTTGACATTGTACCGGATCCAGCCTCGCGCTGTTCCATTGTTGTCTTCGCGGCGATTCCACCAACAGTTTCTGTTTGACCGTTTACATACACGGACACGGTTCCAGTGATAGCTGCTGAGGTCTTGCCGCTGTTAGCGGCTGCACTGTCGTATGCAGTGTTTAAGTCGGCTTGATCAACAATGTTGGTCGGTACTGCTGTAAGGCTTGCATCCTGGATGAATACAACACCACGGCCACCAATCTGCGTGAAGTAGAGGTTCTGGTAGATCGGGTTGGTCGGGTTGTCTGCGATTGCGTTTGTGATAGTGGATGAGCTCGATACTGCACCGATATCAGCGATACCGAGTGCTACTGCCTCGGGACCTTCTGATGAGCCGCCACCCTGGACGTTGATCTGGGTGCCGGGGTTAACTCTCTGATAGTCGGTCTGGAGGTTGAGCTCGGCCGGAATACACGTGGTCGATCCAGCGATGAGAATCTGCTGTCCTGATCCTGTTGCTGCATCAGCTGCTGATGCCTGTTTCGATACATCGGACGAGAAGGTACCCATGATGGTACCGACTGCGACCGCACCGATAACTGCGACGACGATAAGAACGAGGGTCGCGACAATCGGTGAGACTGCCATATCATTGTTCATGCGGTTAGCGTACATCTGATTTTCACCTTTGTGGTTTTTGTGGGACGGTTGCAAAAATATATAGGATTGGAGTTCGTGGACTGATTTCGGATGGATGTGTGTGCTTTGCAACGGTCTCCGGTCTGGTGAACGTCATTCATCCCCCACAGATGTCATTTCACCAATCACATAATGGACTGCTGGATATATATTTTTTACGTTTTTAGTATAGATTTAAAGATAACTAATATAGAGTTAACAATAGTTTATGGAAATCGTCGTGCCGACCGAATCTGCTGATTCATAGCCCAGGAAACCCAGAGGGCAGTGCACTATTTATAAAAAGAGACTATTCGCTCAACGAGATTATGATCAGCGCTAAGACTAACACTGCAACTATCAGTAGAGGCTGCGCATAATCGGCCGGAACTGAGTACAATGAAAGACTTGCTATCGTTACAAGGATAAGACAGGCAACGGGGACGACTCCATGTATTTTTTTATGGCTTAAAAAATTTCCTGGATGTGTGAAGAAGTCCGGATTGTTCTGATCGCTGCTCAAAGGGGATACCTCCCCGCTACCTGTACCTAGTCACTCCTCAGTTGTTGGAGAATATATGTTTTCGCAATTAAATCTATATTTTAATCTATTTGATATAGATAGATTATAACACTACTCATCATTTATTTCACTTGTACTGCATAAAATTCCGGCAAGATGTTTATCAAAAAATATGCTGATCCTGAACCTCCTGAGAATAATTTCACAACATTGATGAGACCATGGGGAAATTTCATGGTATGCTTACTCATGAAACTCCTGATCAGGTTCCAGAACCCCCCGGGAAATGCTGCCCCGGTTGTGGCAGTATCCGTGACGTTATCCCAATTGTGTATGCGGTACCGACACCACATCTCCGCGCAGCGCAGCGGAAAGGAAAGGTCATCATATCCGAATCTTCTTGTGGTTTGCACACCTCTTATTGCAAGAATTGCGGCACCCAATGGTAAGATAGTTACCTTTAGTATAAGACAGAATTTCTAACGCTTTAGTAACCTATACGTTTCATCGGAAAACATTTTTACTAGCGTCCAGAACCCCGTATTCAGGAAATCATATAATACTCAGTGTTCAGGAGAGCCCTATATTTTAGAGAGCACGGGTCTCTTCATTATTATTTTCTTTCAGTTGAGCAGGTAACCGAGTATAAGATTTTACAGAGGATTCTTTTCAAAAAATGATTATAGAAACTATAGCCATATATTGATTTTTTGGAGGATAATATATAAATATCATCGGTGGAAAGATCATCATCAGACTGATGAGAACGTGTTATGGATGGGTCGAGATCGACGGCGTTCGGTATAACCATGACGTGATCGTCCACCGGAACAGGTCGGTCGAGAAGAGATCCAAGAAGAAATCACGGAAATGCCGGGGGTTCTTCCGGCACACTCCTCTCGCCGACAATGAGCTCACTTTTCTCGGGAAAGAAAAACCTGATATTGTTTATATCGGGACCGGACAATTCGACGACCTTCCTATTACCCGGGAAGCACTCGATATCCTAGGAAATTTCACGACGATTATCCGGCCAACCCCCGAGATCATGAATTATCTCGCTGAAGAATATCGTCCTTTTGCTGCAATACTCCACGTGAAATGCTGATGCCAATCTTTTTTCGGCCTTCGAAAGTTTTGCATACTTTGTATATTCAACAAAAACAGAAAATTATCCTTAAGCAGATATAATCTCTGTTAACAATATGGAGATTAATTGTGGCACTCTACACCTAATATAAACTAAATGTCAGAACCGGGCAGGTACCCGTTCGTGGAGGAGAGAGAAGCCGAAGACAACAAAGGCGATAATGATGGACATGAGCGACATAACGAACACGCCATCCGAATAAAACGCGCTCCGGAAATACCACGACATCCCCCCTATAACGTGCGTTGCACTCAGGATAGCGATCAGGAGTACCCCGAACCGGTAGTAGCCCGTACCATAGAGAACCTTCAGAACCACGCAGGAACTCACGTAGTAGAAAACGACGATAGCAGTAAGGTATGCTGCCATAATATCGTGCGCAAGCGCAAACCGGACAAATGGGCTTGCCTCCCAGCTCAGGATCATGGACGTATCGCCTGCAAAGAAAAAAGTCAGCGAATAATCGATAATAACGGCAAAAACCGGAATTAAAGCGACGATTTTGTAATTGTAGTAAAATTTTCTGATTAATTCTGATTTCATCAACAGATCATCTCCCCATTTTCATTCCTTCGTTGTAAATCGATTATTATATTCTATTTACTCCTATGATGTCTCAATATTATATATATGTTAAGGATTTCCGACTCTGTAAAAGCAGGATATTTGCATTCCTTAGTCAATTCCTGATAGAAAGCGCGGGGGAAATACGTGACAGATACGCAGAGATAAAAAAAATTTCGTGAATACAGAGAACCTATTAACTATAGAGAGACAAACCCATTATCATAGATTGGAGAGAATAATTCGGCATGGCGATTATAAACGGGCTGGAGATGGTTCCCGACAGCAGTGTTCTCTGCATTGAGGAGAATTCCGGTAATATCAAGTCGATCTATGGGATCTATATCGCGTCTGAACGTGCAAGGTCAGGAATCCCGGTGAACTACCTGACCCTCCAGACCCGTGAAGATATGCTCAAGAAAATGACCCAGCTCCGGGTCCAGTACTCAGATCTTCTTACTATCGTTGAGATCCATTCGGCTAACGCCAAAGAGGAGGTGCTGGCACACATCAGCAAGCCCAAAGCTCCCTTCATCATCATTGACCCTTTTTCAGTCTTTTTTGCGGAAGATTCAGTCTCTGATCTCAGCAATCTTCTTTTCCAGATGATATCAACGAGTCGCAAGGGAACCGTCTTTCTTCTCCTTATCGATTGCGGAGTCCTTCCCGAACGGCAGGAAAACCTAGTCCGGGCGATGTCGGATGGTATCATTCAGTTCGTGATCGTCCCAGAAGGCGACAAACTCATGCACTATATCAACATCCCCAAGATGCGAGATGAATTTCCGCGCAACAAGATGCTGCCGTTCACTGTGAGCGGTGAAGGGTTGCTTATCGATACCCGGGAACGGCACGGATAATTTTCAGTTTATTGGCAAAAGGATTCGGGATAATCCGGATTTAAATTGCGGGTGTGTCAAGGTGACCGCAATATCCCTATCTTTCGCCCTGCTTTTACCAGCTGGGTGAATGTATGGATTGCGGGATGCATATGCTTGTAGTGGACCGACGCATCAGGTAGTGCCTTTAGAAGCCCTTTCGAATCTGAGAAGGGTTCAATGCTGACATATGTCCTGCCCAATTCGAACGAGGTGTGCGCATCGGACTCTGCTGAGACTGGTTTCCCATGCCATTGCGTTCTCCCAGTCATCCAGAATCCGGCTGTTGTAGCCTTCTATGATATCGATAACGATCGATAACGCGTTCCATAACATCTTTCCTGAGGGCGCACGACCGGTAGGAGCAGAAAGGATGGGGAACGATCGATAATGCTCCTTGTGCATGGATCTCGTCAAGGGTTTCTTCGGGAGACTTGGTAAGGTTTGATGTTTTCCTGCAGGAAGAGCCCGATAATCTCACCATCTGAAGTCAAGATCTCCTCGGCCTGTATACAAGTAATATCAGGATTGCTTTTACCGAGAATCCCAAAGACCTTTTCAGAGCCGGAAATGCTATTATGGTCGCAGACAAGTGGGAGGATACCTGTGCGCCTGTAGCATTGTACAATGGTTTTCACGGAGATCGATGAGTCCTCCGAGTAATTGGAGTGGAGGTGCATATCGAACCTCATGCACTCACGATCACTCTCATCTACTGAGGATGGATCTCCAAGCTGGGCTATAGGCTGTGATATTTTCACGTTCTCTGAAATGCGGAGCATTTTGGGATATTCTTTTCCTCAGGAAAAATTCAGCATCCAGATCTTCCATTCGCCGTGCTCGTAATAAAGGCCAAATTTATATTGGATTGGAACTTCCGGGCCCGGGTTTCCCTGTTTTCCAGGCTGTTGCATGAATAGTTGAGCAATTATCTCGGAATACGTCGCATTCTGTTTTTTATTAATTACGCCGTAATTGACAAAACTGTAGCCGGGCTGGAGAAGCGTATTATTCAGGTTGTCCTCTTTATACTGAGCCAGAGTTACCACGGATTTTATCTCATCCGGAGCAAGATCGTATACCCGATCAATATTTCTCGCGTTAAATGCTTCAATCCACATCTGAATGCCGGTCTCCGCATCCACCCACACTTTCCATTCGCCGTGCTCGTAAAAAAGATCAAACTTATAGTAGAGCGGCACTTCCGGGCTAGGATTACCCTGTTTTCCGGGCAGCTGCATTATAACCTGAGCATCTATCTCAGCATAGGTCCCATTTTGTTTTTTATCAATTACCGTATAACTGGTAAAACTAGTGTCGGGCAGAAGGAACGTACTATTCAGGTTGTCCTCTTTATACTGATCCAGTGTCCTCTGCTCTTTTATTTCATCCGGTGCAAGATCGTACACCCGATCAACATATTTGAGGTTCATTGCTTTCATCCACATCTGAATACCGGTTTCTGGATCCGGTATTTGAGCGGAAGATTTTCCTAGGGAATTGTTACTGCTCAGTACGTACACACTTCCAGCAATAAACGCAAAAAGAAATAATCCTATAACGATCCATTTTATTCTCTTCAGATTTTTTTCTTCCATGATAAACATCTCCTTATCCCATCACGTAGCAGTGATGGTCACCTGGCCGGTATTGCCATTTGCTTTTGCAAATACCATGTAAGTACCAGCGGAATTTCCAGGAACAACTTTGACGCTGACAACTCCATCCGCATCAGAAGTGTCAGATTGCGGATTTACCTGCCCATCAGGAATAATGCTGAACTGCACCACGGTATCATTCACCGGATTCCCGGAACTATCGGTGAGTCTGAACTGGATGTTATTACTCATAGGAAGACCCGCCACTCCGGTAAAGCTGTCGCCGGATATTGGAGTGATATTGAACGTCAGTGCAGCGGGCGTCGCTGGAGGCGGAAGAATAAACAGCGCACACGCAATATAACCCGCAGCCATCAGTACCACAGCATGTTTGAGCCCGTACCGGGCATCGCCCTCACTAATCTTTCCAATAATGAGACCGCCAAAGAACGAGTTGATCATGATCATGTGAAAGAAACCCCGGGAAAAATCGAGGTTGGCAATTGTGCTGGCTTTCCCAAAGATATTCAAAGAACCTAGCTGTTCGACGAAGGGCAGCAGGCTTGACGATAGAGTGTATATAACGAAGATGATGATCCCCTGAGCGAAATAAAAAATCATCACGTACTGTGAGAGGCTGCCTTCCTTTTCCCGTTCGATCGCGATGATATTCCTCATATCTTCGGAGGCCTTGAGGATCAGGTCTGAAACGGCACCGCCAGAATAGGAGGCCTGGACAACAAGGGCCGTGTACCGTGTGATCATCTCCGAATGAAGGGATTTTGCCATAGCCTTCATCGATTCTTCGAAAGACATCCCGTAGATCATTGATGTGGCAGCGATGCGGACGTGCGGCGTGAGCAGGCCGAGATCGGTCTTCGAGAGCTCCTTGACCGATTTGATGGGATCGAGACCGCCTCGCATCAGCTCGGAAAGCTTGAAAAGAAATTCGGTATAGATCTCCTCTTTTTTCCTGGTATTCCGTTTCTGGAGGGTGATGTCGATAGAATAAGGAGTGATCGCAATGAGTATAGCATAGACCATCACTTCGTCCAATCCCATCGGTGTAGGTGCCGGTGCTGCCCCACTTCCTGTGGTTGCATTCCCGGTCCCGTTCACTTCGTTGAGCTCGGCAGTGAGTGCCTGCAGTTGTTTCTCCCGGTCACTGACAGTTTGGACTGTTTTCTGTGTCCCGTGGAAGGTAGACCCTGTCAGGAATGCACCGAGGAGAACCATCAGAGCGATAAATACCGGTACTCCAATCGTGAAGATTTCCCGTGGAGGGTTATAGAGGATCTGGATCCGTTCCACTATTTGTTTCAGGTTCTCGATGTTTTCCTTAAGAAAATCTTTTTTCTGGGGTGGACTCATGGCAATCAGGGAGTTGTGGAATATTTCACGGAAAGTACCTGCAGGAAGACGATATTAATGATCGGGATAAGGGCATAGATGAGAACGTTGAACAAGTCACCTGGTGTGAATGGCCCGAACTGGATCCCTAGGGCTCCCGAGATCACGATTCCGAGTACCGCGAGGGTTATCATCATCACAACCCCGCCAAGATATCCTTCGCCAAAGATCGCAAGCGACTCTACAAACTCCTTGTAGGTCTGCCTCCGGATAGCCATTAATTCCTTGGATTTGGTTTCAAGATAGGATTTCAGCCCGCCACCGCCATAGACGATGTTGGTCATGTCTACGCAGATGTCCCGGAAGAGATCCGACGGCGTGTTCTGTGTCAGACCGTTCATCGCGGTCACCACGTCTTCTCCGAGAATATCGACCCGGAACAGCACCTTCCTGAACTCGTTCGAGATCTGCCCATACTCCTCGCGAGACACGCGGCGGATGATATCCAGCGGAGTCGCTCCCGAACTTGCGAGGATCGACATGAACGCAAGGGCGTAGGGGATCTGCTTGTCGATGTCCCGTTTCTTGTTCTCAATCTCGTTCTGGAGATAGAATGGAAAGCCGATGCCCGCTCCTCCTGCACCGATGAGGGCGATGAGGAGGATATAGGGTGCAGGAGTTGCTGACTTGAAAGGGCTCTGGGGAAGGAGAAAGATGATCGACGAGAGGATCATCATCAGGACTCCGGCCAAGACCGTGGTAACAAGCCAGAGGGATGTGAACATCCCCGGCGTCATCTCGAGATCTGCCTGATAGATAAGTTTTGTGATATCCCGGCTCGGATTGCGGTCAAAGGATTGCCCGAAGATATAACAAAACCTCTTGTAGGTCTCAAATAAATCCACATTACTCGAAGGATTTTGGGTCATAGATAACACAAGATTTATATTGATTTAAGTGCAGAAATATGGAGTATCAGGAAGCGTGTTCTTCTTGATAATAGTGCATCTGATTTGCACAACGACAAATCCCCCACAGACCTTTTTTATTAGATCTTAAGGTTACTCTCGGATCGCGGGCAGCTGATCAGCGTGAACCAGACAGGCTTTTCCGCAAAATGCTTCCCGGAAATGGTTTCCTGAAACCGTTTTGCGGAGATCCATGCTAGCAATGCAGTAAAATCATCCGGGTGCATTGGGATTTTTCCGTTCGATGTTTTCTCCGGCCATTTTCCGGAGATATCGGTTCTGGGTACAAATTCCATGATCTTTCACCGGTTTTATTTCTCACTGAAACGCTCAAGTTCGCAGGTGCTTACCGCGATGTAGCGCGTCCCGTCAGGATTATCAACTGAATTACCGAGCGATACATCTGCAAGACAGGATTCATGCTCCTCTGCGAGACGTTTCAAGGCTGAAAGCGAAGTTATCAGGAACCGGATATTCCGGAGTTTCCTCTCATGATTCTTGCGGTCTTCGCTGAGTAAATCGACAGTATGGACAAGAGTCCGGATCAGGTTTCTGCACTCAGGGATGAGATCAGGTTTGTTTTCCCACTGCAGAGTAGACCCTTCTGGTAGGTTTACGGCTTGGTTTGGGAAGACTATCATCTGATTCTCCATAGGGAATTCCTTCAGCCAGGAGGTAACTGCAATCCCCGATTTGATCTCCCCGGCTCCATATTTCATTAATGCAGTATATACTTAAAAAAATTTCTATATATCATTTAACCGGTTTTCCCGGGCCGGGAACAGATCCTGATCGGATCCGGATTCAAATGAACAGAACTCAAAATGACTATAGATTCTCAATATCTCTCTATTAAGAAGTTATTTTATCGGAAAATGACGAAAGGTACGTTAACGTCAGGTTTCTGCGATTTGCCGGCCGGGTAACCTTCCCATGAACTTCTTCGTACTGAAATATTGTCTTTTAATCGGAGCCATTCTCACCAGCACTGCAGTAGTCGCAGGTCCACTAAACCCCCAGAAGATCTTTTCAAACTCTTCATCCTCCCTTGAAGATAGTGGCCAGATAAGCGCCGATTCTCTGTATCAATTTGGGTCCAGTGTTTTCTACAAAGAGATCGCCAAGCCCGGGAACGAGTACTTGAACAACAGTGTTGCAGGATATTCACAGAACCTTATTCAGACAAATGACGAGGAGCAGCAGTATAGCGACCTGTGGCCACAGGGAGTTGCGGTGTTCAAAGCCGGGTACCAAGACACTACTGATGCGTATTTTCAGCTTGCTGCTGTCCCCGATATGCAGAGTACCACGCAACAAAACGAGGTATGCGACAAGTTCCAGCTTGCAAGTGAGGAGATTCAGGAGTCCGAATCAATCTTCACTTCGGCAAAAGGCAGCAGTTCCCTCTCGTCAGCTAACGGCTTCACTATCGGCATGGTGCTAGCCCGTGTCGATCCCATCCGGCAGCAGTCAGAAAATGCACAACAATCTTGCATGAAAGCGGTCCTCGCTGACCAGAATGGCGATTCGAAAGGGTTCCTGACTAACTTTCAGGATGTCGAGACAGATGTCAAGGAGATGAACCGGATTTATCCCGAACTGAAGGTGTTGAGTAATGATTTTGACTAAAAAAAATGTGACGAGACCAGACAATTCCTGCCTATCGGCACCCACCCAGAAATCCCACAAGATCTGTGCGCTCAGGAAGCAAGTCGTGATCGTATGAAAAACCTTGATGATTCGTCATGGAAAGACGCAATCTTTTCCAGCTCCACGAAGCTATTCTTGGAAGACTGTAACCAGACCGATGACCAGTTCGAAAAACGAAACCTGCTGGCGATCCTTTCATCCGCGGTCTTTATGATCGCAGGCCCGCTCTTCATTTACTTCGGATTTTACCTGCTGACATCGCCATTAACGGTGAAATGGGGTTCGCTCTCTATTGGTATCGGCATGTTCGTGCTCCTTTTCGGTTTCAGTTCCTGGCAGGACCGCCAGCTCCAGATCCAGTGGCGGCTGATGAAAAAAGAAAACGAAGAGATGAAAGCCATGCTCCAGGAACTCCTTGATAAAAAGAGAGAAGATTGAACAGGATCACCGGCAAAGATCCTCCTCCCTCATTTCTCAACAAACCTGAACGTCCCTCGCGGGAGGGAAATAATGAATCGGGCACCTTTCCCGGGTTCACCGGTTTCCCGGATAGTAATACCGGTAATCATGAGAATTTCCCGGCTCAGAAACAAACCCAAACCTGTATTATTCCCGAATCCGCGGTCAAAAATTTTCTCTTTTTCTCCGGTAACGACACCAATGCCATCATCCTCACAGATCAGTTCAAATCCGCTATCTGAAATCTGGTTTGAAAATGAAATTGTGGTAATCTTTTTTCCGTACCGGATGGCATTGTCTACAAGGTTGTAGATCACTTTTTCAATTAAAGGATCTGCAAATATCTCAATATTTTCAAGGTCAGATACAAAATGTATCCCGGTGCCGGAAAAATTTGAGATTGTTCGATTGATTATTTCTGTCATGGGATTCCACCGGGGCGATTTGACTCCCACTTCCTGGTAATCCCTCGTGAGTACTATCTGCTTGTGGATAGTCTCGCCGGCATCCATGATTTCGTTGAGATATTGTTCACGTTCTTCGGGTGACGAACTTGCCTTGGTCATATCGACAAGACCAAACAGGATCGTAATTTTGTTCAGAATATCGTGACGGGTAATATCATACATCAGATTGAGTTTCCTGTTGGCGAGAGCAATTGCATCAAGGGCATTCCGGCGTTCAGTGATATCCCGGATTATTCCCTGCAAACCGGTCCATTTGCCGGAAATGTCCTGTACCACAGCAAAATTTACCTCCAGCCAGTGGAGATTCTGCCACCTGTCGAGAATCCTGAACGGAGTTGAATGTTTATTACCATCTTCAATAGTCGTTCTGAAATTTTCTTCAAACTTCGGCCGGTCATCCGGGAGAACGATGTCGAAGAGAGATTTCCCCACCAGTTCATCAGCAAGAAAGCCAAAGTTCTCGACCTGTGGGGAGATGTACGTCAGAATACCGTTCAGATCGGCAGAAAAAACAACATCGGGCGTGTTTTCCGTCAGTGTACGGAATTTTTCTTCATTCTGACGCAATGCCTCTTCAATCCGCTTACGTGAGGTAATATCCGCACAGATCGTGAACGAAGCCATCTCTCCCTCATATTGAAACCGGGTTGTGGCTGCCTCAATCCACCGTTCCTCACCATCTTTCCGGATGATCTTAAATTCGATAATGGGAGAGAGACTCTCGCCTTGCAGTCTTCTCCGGATGCGCTCTTTTATCACTTCCTGATATTCCGGATGCACGAAATCCCAGAAATTCATCTTCCAAAGTTCTTCTTTTGTATAGCCGGTTTGTGATTCAGCTGCCGGATTTACATACAAAATTTTCTGACGATAGACTAGTATTCCTACAATGCTGGTTTCAGCCAGTGTACGGAACTTGGATTCGCTCTCCAGCGCCTGCTGGTGGGCTTTATCGATTTCTTCGAGCATCCGGTTCAAAGAGTTGGCCAGTGACAGGATCTCGTCGTCGCCTTTCACGGAAATGTTCTGATTGAGATTTCCGGATTTGCCGATAGTTTTCATGGTTGAATCGAGCGAGAGAATAGGATTGACAATATATTTTTTTAACGGCCACCGGATCACAAAGATCAGGATCACTGCCAGAATAATTATTGCTTCTTCGATATACACGATAGAGACCTGAATCTGCTGATACAGGGCCCGAGATGTTTCCACGGTCACAAGGATCTTTGTCGGAGTATCCTCTATGCCAGTGATATATGCGGCCCCTTCCATAACCGAGTCGTTGACCGGCATAACCAATATCGCACCGTTCGCTATCTGTTGAAGGTCCGAATTACTTAACGAACCGGTTGGTGTTTTGGGGAACTGGCTTAGTGTGATGGCCAGATCAGTCTGTTGGGCTATACTGTTGATCTGGCCGGCGTCAAGTTGTCTGACCATGACGAGTGTACCAGCAGGAGGCCCTGGCTGATCAGCTACATGTATCTGATACCCAGCAAGGACGATTGGTTCCCCGTTCAGCAACGAGAAGCCACGTCGTCCCGACACGCCCCCTGGAACGCCGCTGGGAATAATGCTGTTCCGGATAATGGCATCTAGTTCCGGGGGAATTTCCAGACTTGCACCGTCTACAGAATTGTACCCCCGGGAATAAACCAGATTTCCCGATGAGTTGTAAAATAAAATATAATTGATCTTTATATCGCTGAACAAGGCTGGATCTGCAAAATTTGATTGAATATACCTGGGGTTAAGATCAGTAACAAATTCGTATGTGTCATCCCGTTGGGCCCATTCCCTGCAGGTGTCTGCAACATCCGTGGTCTCCGCACCCAATTGCGCAAGAACACGCTGCATATCAGCAGTCGCCTGTTTATGTTCGATATCAGAGAATGTATTGAGAATAAAAAAATGGGATATAATAGCTAATGCGATAAGAAATGCAGTCAAAACGACGCATAAAATAACAATGATACGGTGGTTGATTTTCATACAATGCGAAGCTGCGAATTGTTATCCTGTTTTTCACGTATCATCCGGAAATACGTCAGACCGACATCTCACACTTGGGCATCTGGTTCCATTCAGGGGATTCAAACAGATCTTCTGATCTGAAAAAATTTCCTGAACGGGTTATTTTTTTAACGCGAGCTCGACAGCCACACGAAGATCGTTGTCGGCAAAGGGTTTTAGGACAAACCCATCCGGACGGGTAGCTTTTGCCCGTTCAAGTGTCGGTCCGTCACAATGGGAGGTTAGATAGACTACTGGTAATTTAAACTCGTTTTTAATTAGTTTTGCTGTTTCAATCCCATCAATATCTCCCTTGATATTGATATCCATGAAAACAAGATCCGGTTTCTCTATGGCTAGAAGTTCCATGGTTTCGGCACTGGTAACAGTCCTGCCACAAACTTCGTACCCGAGATTGCCCAATCTCCACGAAATAACTCTGGCTAAAACATCGTCATCTTCAACAATGAGAATTTTCACTTTGGGCATATCAATACCTTTTTTGATACCATGAAGATTATCATCAGGTTTCAGTCGGGCAATATGATATACTTTATCGATATAATCTCTTCTATAAACATTTTGCTCTATATCCCCATATAGGTTAGGAAATTTGGCTAACAAATAGTATGGCTGTCAAGGACTAACCCAACATGACAATTTGACAGGTATACCGGAAATCTATGAAGTGTCACTGTCAATCTCAAGCCGGACCGGACAGTGATCTGACCCTTCAATAGATGACAGGATCTCAGAGTTTCTGACGAGTGGCCGTGCAGGTTCGTTTACAAAGAAGTAGTCAAGTCTCCAACCGTGGTTTCGATCCGGTGCAGTAAACCCGTTGGGCCACCAGGAAAAATGCCCGGGTTCCTGATTGAACATCCGGAAGGTATCGACAAATCCGGAGGCGACGAGCTTGTCAATCTTCTCCCGCTCTAAAGGGATGACACCTACCTGTTTGGATTTCTTCCGCGCCCTGAAGACATCGTTATCAGTATGGGCAATGCTGAAGTCCCCGCAAATGATGACCAGACGTTTCTCTTCCGACAACTTTCTCGCATACGTGAGAAATGCATCGTAAAATGCGAGTTTATGCTCGAGATTATCTGCCGGTTCAATTCCCAGCGGAAAGTAGATGTTGAGGAGAACAAATGCACCGAAATCAGCACGGATAATCCGCCCTTCCTCATCAAACGGCGTGCCTCCAAACCCGTAGTGCACGGAGCGCGGTTCCTGGCGGGAATAGATTGCGACTTCAGCAAATTCTCCTTCTTTTACCCCACTAAAATAAGTATGATACCCGTAGATTTTTTTCAGGTCAGCCGGAACCTGCTCGCTCGCGATCTTTGTTTCCTGAATGCAGACGATCTCGGGATTGTGACGGAATATCTGCATGAACTGGTTCATCCGGTGGCGTTGCCGAAGACCGTTGACATTCCATGAGATTATTGTCATCGTCATGATACTGAGTATTATAGGGGGATGCAACCCCTGCCGTAGTTATGCGTCGGAAGATGCCCTGGATTCCTGTGCGGTTCTGGTCGCATAGATATAAGACCCAAAGGCAGACAAGACCCCCCCCATTATCACAAGTATGAGCAATAACGCAATGATTAGCATGACAATACTTCCTAGCCCACTAGTCGTTCCGCTCCAGGAGTTTCCCGTATGGGCCACCAGGCTGACAATCTGGGAAAACCACATAATCTCAAGGATGATGCCGGTTGTTATCCCGGTGATAAATCCCGTTATAAACGCATCTTTTCCTGGAACGATGTTTTTTCGGCAGATGCGAGCCGAGAATATCCCTCCCATCTCAAAGATCAGGATTACGAAAAGAGGATACATGATGTTCCAGAAAGAGAGAAGGCCACCTCCGGTAAGAGATGGCTGGCTGAAATAATTCCTGATGAGTATTGTATTCACCAGAACCAGTAAAACCATCACTTCGCTGCTGATCGCACCAGCGATCAATCCGCATCTCACTACAGGTTCCATGATTAACGCTCATTCATGTGCGAGCACCGGTTCCTGACCGCCGGATTTTCGGTAGAATATGGCAGAACCTCAGCACTCTATAACTATATGTCTTCGACAAGAGTTATATATTTTTTTAAAAAAACTATAGAAGTTTAGTCTGCTGCAAGTGCTATGAAGGAAACGGCAACGAGTATACCGGCAACCAGAAACAAAAGGTACGCAAGCTGGGAAAAATCAGGTGCGCTGATAAGTATCACGCATCCGATGATAGCGAAGAGGAAACCCGTAAATATTTTGGTGAGGGGCCCGTCCAGATCGATCATATTTGAAGATGTGTAAGTCATATTGCCGTACCTAACCATCATGGAAGAGGGCAAGTATTGCCCGTAAACGAGAATGACCTCTGAATTTTGTTAGAAGTGATTTCCACAGTGCCGTTACCACTCACAATATACGTGACATTGCCGTATTGATCGGTCATGCCATTAGCGTTGGAGGGAAACAAGCTCATACCAAAATTTAAATTATCCGGATAATTTTGGACGACATAATTTACCGGCTGATTGGGAACACCGATCTTATTGGTGTTAAGAATTGTCACGTTCAGCGAGCAATAATACGGATAGGAGAGTATAGTGGTTCCATTAGTAGTCTGCCAGGGAATCCAGTTTAGATTCATCGATGCCGGCGGGACAAACAAGTTGTCTTCAGGAATTTCCACATAATCGGAGCTCTTTTCCATCCCGCTGCTGTCCTGCACGGTCAGGTTCACGCAGAACGGACCTTGGGACTCAGGTTGGAACTGGGCGATCTTCCCCTTTAAATTAGTCATGGTAAGGTTCTGCGAATCCGTGCAGTTACCCTGCTGATCAATCACACCATTCGAATAAGTACTATTTGCATCTAGGATATCCCAATTCCAGGCAACAATACTCTGGTTGTCCGGTGAAAATGATTGTGAACCGTCAAGCACGAGGGCATCCCGGCTGATGCTGCCGAGGTTCTGTGTCACGGTGCTTGGCACAATCACCGGATTCGGTGGCTGGAACGATTTCTCAAACATGTTAGTCAGAGATGTCATTATCTTGATCGTTACCTGATCGCCCGGCATAATGTTCGCGGGGAGCGATGAGAAATCAGTAGTAAAATTGATCTGTATCTTCTCGCTAGAGCTTGCTGGCACAACAATTGTGTCGGGCGAAGGATACTGACTTGAAAAATTATAGGATACACTGAGGGGCTGAGAGTTGGGCTGAGATTGGGTAGAGATCACTGTCGCATTATGTGCGTACACATCATTAACCGCGATACCTGTGATGAGAGAATCTTGGTTATTCAAATTGGTAAGGGTAAACGTTACTGAGGTAAAACTCTGGTTGGACGCCCCCTGATTAAACAAACTCTGGTTAAACAGAGCAGGAGGGTTATATATTGAGAAATCCGTTGAATTGTCCCATTTAAACGGGCTGGTTTCGAAGGTAACTCCATTGATCTGGAGAAGTTCATCCTGTACTGAGGTAATATGAGTCTGCCGGTCCATCGCTTCTTTCTGCATCTCGGAAACCATCATTGCTAGAGCTGACGCGGCAACGACCGTGATGAGAATGAGGAGGAGTGTTCCGATAATCACCGATACTCCATCATCATTCATCTTTGTTGTCATAGAATTCCTGAATGAAATTGATTGTCTGAAGATATATCTTTTACCAAAAAAATCTATACTTAATCTATAGTAATATCAGATTATAAATATTTAAATTCTTTAGGATCTGCATCAAAGAGACTGATGGGACGCAGAGTTTTGTACCCCGACTGGTCCTTTCGACAAATCCTTTGACTCCTCAGGATCAGAAGAACATATTGCCGTTGGGCAATTGGGAAATATCTCTGTGATCCACGCATCGATCTGGTCCCGCAGTTTCCGGTATTCCTGGATAATCTCATCCTTGTCCTTCTGGAATTCGGACGGGCTTACAAATCCCCTATGGTGTAAAGAGGCCCCCTGCGGAATTGAATGGGGGGCAGCACAGGCAACCTGGTTGCAGAGGGTGACCACGTGATCGAACGTCCTGTTCGAAAAACTGCTGAGGGATTTCGATCGTTGTTGGGAGATATCGATACCTGCCTCCTTCATAACCCGTACCGCATAGGGATTCAGCCCTGCCGGGGCGAGACCTGCGGAGAAGACCGAGTACTTCCCTGCGCATCGTGAACGGAGCAGCCCCTCAGCCATCTGAGACCGTACGGAATTAAACATGCAGATGAATATGACAGTTGGTTTTTCCATTTCAGCATCCCTCCTAGTGAATCTCGATTCTCTCCCCGGTGTTCATGTAGTAAACATTCTCAGCGATCTTGCAGGCATGGTCGGCACACCGTTCGAGATACCGGGCAATCATGATGTAATGGGTGCAGCGTGGGATGTTCTTGGGATCCTCTATCATCCAGGTGACTCCCTCACGGAAGATGGAGTGGCGAAGGGCATCGATCACGTCGTCGCGGCCTGAAAATTCCCGGATCCCACGGACATCGTCGGTAGCGTACGCTTTTATAGAGTCATCAACCATATCGATGACGAGTTCTGCCATATGAGGGATACTCATCAGTTTGGCAATATGGGGCTTGTCGGAAATCTTCCCGACAATTTTTGCAATAACCTTCCCGTACCTGCCCACACGTCCTGACGCTGATATCACTTTCAGAGAGGAAACAATGACACGCATATCTTTTGCCACGGGCTGGTTGAGCGCGATGAGCTGGTAGCAGCACTCTTCAAGCCGTATCTCCTGCATACGCATTTCGTCCTTCCTGTTGATGACCGACAACGCGAGCTCTGCATCCTGGCGGATGAGGGAATCGATCGAGGCCCTGAGCATGTTCCTTCCCTGGCTGGCCAACTCCGCAGTCTCGCACCTGAGGGTCGTGAGTTCTGCATGAAATTTTTCTGCCATGTCAGATTACCTACCCGAACCGCCCGGTGATATAATTCTCAGTGAGCTCTTCGTCCGGGTGCTCAAAGATCTGAACAGTTTTCCCGCATTCGATCAGCTTTCCGAGATACATGAACCCGGTATAATCGCTGACACGGGCCGCCTGCTGCATGTTGTGAGTGACGATAACAACAGTATAGTCCCGTTTGAGCAACTCGATCAGGTTCTCGATCTTTGCTGTCGCGATCGGATCAAGTGCCGAGCAGGGTTCGTCCATGAGGATCACTTCCGGTCCGACTGCAAGCGTCCGCGCGATGCAGAGGCGCTGCTGCTGTCCTCCCGAGAGTCCGAGCGCCGAATCATCCAGACGGTCCTTCACCTCGTCCCAGAGCGCGGCATGGCGCAGGCTCTGTTCGACGAGGGAATCAAGTTCGGCTTTGACATGCATGCCGTGAACCCGTGGACCGTACGCGATATTGTCGTAGATCGATTTCGGGAAAGGATTGGGTTTCTGAAAGACCATTCCGACTTTCTTCCTGAGTACGACGACATCAGTTGTCGGTGAATGGATATTCTCCTTGTCAAGAGTGATTTCTCCGGTGATCTTCACGTGACCGATGAGATCGTTCAGCCGGTTGAAACAGCGTAACAATGTCGATTTTCCGCACCCGGAAGGACCGATCAGGGCGGTCACCATATTCCGGGGAATTTTCATTGAGACGTTCTGGAGCGCATGCTTCTGGTGATACCAGAGATTCAGGTTGCTTGTTGAGAGGATCGTTGTTTCAGGCATAATCTCTTACATGGACTCCCTGCAGATTGTTCTGGAGATAATTTGTACCGGGCTGCTATCGGACAGTAAAAGGACGAAGATCCTGTCGCTGATTTTTTTGTACATCCTTCGTTTTATCTCTGGAGATATACTCTTTTTCGACATATTCCTATACAAGTATATATACAAGAAATCTCAAAATAGAGATGCATAGGGAAATCAATTCTCTATTGGAAATATGAGGTAGCCATGGAAATACGCCGGGTGCAGATCACCGGGGGGTCATCCTTTGTGGTGACACTTCCCAAAGACTGGGCAGAAGAACAAAGGATCAAGAAGAATGATCCGGTAGGGCTGATCGTCCAGACAGATGGAACGCTTCTCGTGACCAAGAAGTGGAAGGAAGAGCCACTTCAGAAAGTTAAAGAGATCGACAGCAGTACGGTAACCGACCCCGCGTTTTTGTTCAGGCTGCTGATCGCGGCCTATATCACCGGATTCACCATGATCCGGATTACGACGAAACAGCGATTCCCGCCGTTTGTCAGAACTGTAGTCAGGGACTTCACCCAGATGACAATCGGACAGGAAGTTGTCGAGGAGACCGAAACCGTGATTGCGATCAAGGATCTCCTCAATCCTGCCGAGATGCCTTTTGACAACACTATCAAGCGGATGTTTGTCATAGTCAAGACGATGCATGAAGATGCAATAACTGCTCTTGAAACCCACAACCGCACTCTCGCAGAGGACGTTATCGCCCGGGACATGGATGCTGACAGGCTCAACTGGCTCATTGCCCGGCAGACCAATATGATTATGCAGGACGCAAGCCTGTCACGAAAGATGACTATCTCGATGAACCTTGCAATGCACTATTATATGATCAGCCGGATCATCGAACGCATTGGTGATCACGCTGTAAGGATTGCAGAGAATGCACTACCAATCATCGATGTCGATCTCGATACAAAGGTTATCAGTTCGATAAAGAAGGCAAGCTTGATGTCTATTGATATTTTCGACCGGAGCATCCTCTCGTTCTTCAATACTGATATGAAAGAAGCGCACCGTAACATCGAGTCCATCCAGTCTCTCGAGAATATCACTCAGGATATCAACAATATGGTCCTTAAGCAGGATACCATGATTGCGATCCATATTGGCTATCTGGCCGAAAGTATCCGCCGGGCAGGAGAATATGCCGGAGATATTTCAGAGACTGTCATCAACCTGCTTGTTGTCGACGATGCGACTTTGAAAAAGACTAAATCCGGGAAGTAGGCTGTTCACTTTATTATTGTTCCATATCCATCATATTTATATAGAGAATATGGTGAAAAACTATATTCATTTCCGTAACCAATCTTTTTTTCAAACAGTATTCTTCAGGATCCGCTCATGCTCTCAATTCTCTGCGTCGACGATGACCCGTCTCTTCTCGAAATATGCAAGATTTTCCTTGAAGCCGACACATCGATGCATGTAGACATAGCATTGTCCGCAAAAGAAGCCCTCTCAATGATCAGTCACCGACAATATGACGCGATCATATCGGATTACGAGATGCCCTCTATGAACGGGATTGCGTTACTCAAGACTCTCAGGTCTACGGGGGATACGATCCCGTTTCTGGTATTTACTGGCAAAGGCAGGGAAGAAATCGTTATTGAGGCGTTCAATTGCGGAGCTGACTTTTATATACAGAAAGGAGGTGACCCAAAGGCGCAGTTTGCAGAGCTGATTCACAAGGTCAAAAAGGCGGTGGAACGGAAACAGACCGATCTGGCTCTCGAACATTCGAACTCTGTCCTTCGTGCCACCCTGGAAGCGACCGCAGACGGGATTCTGGTTATTGATCGTGACAGGAAGATAACAACATTCAACCAGAAGTTCCTGCACATGTGGAATGTTTCCGAGGAGATCACAGAAGGGCAGAACAGCGCCCGTCTCTTCAAATACCTCCTTTCCCGGGTGAAAGATTCCTCGGAATTCGACCAGATAATGAATGATATCAACGCCAGTCCTGGCAGGGACAGCTATGATACTTTCACGCTCAAAGAAGGGCAGGTTTTCCGGCTTTACTCCCAACCACAAATGACAGGGAGTTCCATCATGGGAAGAGTCTGGAGTTTCCGGGACATTACGCTCCGGAACCGTGCCGAAATGGAGCTTCGGGCTGCGTACGAACAGATCAGTGCTGCCGAAGAACAGCTCAAACAGCAGTATAACGATCTCACCAAGAACACCGCATTAATCCGGGAGAGCGAAGAGCGTCTCCGCACATTTACTGAGGTTATCCCGGACGGGATAGGCATTTGTATTGAGGGGGACATTGTCGAAGCAAATGATCAGCTTGCTGCGCTCTTCGGCCTAACCGTCCCGGAACTGCTCGGTCGCGAGATTTTCGATTTCATCGCGCCGGAATGGCATGCGCGTATCCGTGAACAGATGTCATCCGGTTCCCTGGAACACTCTGAACTTCAGGTTAAGAGAACCGATGAGGCAGTTATTCCCGTGGAATTGCGCGGGCGCTCCATTGGTTACCGGGGACGTGCTGCCTGGGCGTCCGTCTGGCGCGACCTCAGTGAAAGGATAAGGACTCAGAGGACTCTTGAGGAGAGCGAAGCGAAGTACCGCAACGTCTTCATGGCTGAAAACAACCCATTGCTCCTCATTGAACAAAAAACCATGACAATCCAGGATGTAAACGATGCCGCGTGCCAGACTTACGGATATTTTCGTAACGAATTTATCGGAAAAAATGTTCTGGATCTCTGTTCAGAACCGGAGAAAGTCCTCCACGATATCCAGAGAATGAGGCCAGGGATCCGGAGATATCATCATATGCGAAAGGATGGAAAAGTCTTCCCGGCAGAAGTTTCGACTGCATTCTTCATTCTTGACAGCCGACCGGTCTTTATTTATTCTGTTCTCGATCTCACACATGCCAAGCTCATCGAAGATGCACTAAAGCTCGCCAATATCAAGCTCAATCTTCTCCTTGGAATAACCCGCCACGATATCCTCAACAAGGTCTCCGTACTTATGGGGTATAACGAACTTTTGTCTCAACGAATCTCAGATCCTCATATCGGGAATATGCTTGAAAACCAGAATAAGGCAATCCTTGCAATCCGAACCCAGATTGAATTCACCCGGGAGTACGAGGATCTTGGAGGAAAAGCACTCCGGTGGCAGATGGTAAAGGAGATTATTTCCCGCACGTACGACCAGTTTCTTAAGACCGTCCCGATGACCTGTGATCTCGGAGATCTCGAGATCTATGCTGATCCCATGATCGAGAAGGTATTCTATAATCTTTTCGACAATGCCTTCCGGTATGGCGAAGGGATCGGCACGATAAAAATTTCATCGGTCGTCGCTCATGAAGAATTGACAATATTCTTTGAAGACGACGGAAAAGGTGTCCCCGTTGAGGAGAAAGAGAAGATCTTCTGCCAGGGATATGGGAAAAATACCGGACTCGGCCTTTTCCTCTCACGGGAGATTCTTTCGATCACCAGTATGAGTATCAGGGAATCCGGTGAATACCTTAAGGGAGCGAGATTCGAGATCAGGGTGCCGGCTGAATTCTTCCGGGTTCGGGGAAATGATGAGAAAAGCCGGGTTTCCGGCGATGATAAAAAGACACCACTATCCTCAGCGTAAATTACCTGGAAACCGGGAACCCTTTATAACGATGTTTGTTTTTCCTTCTCCTTCGTTTTCACCCTCAACTTTCTCTATTGTTGGGTGGGGATTCGGAAGGAGAACTGCCCCCTGACAATTATTGTTGAGCAGCTCGCAGGGTGAACCAAATCGCCACTCCTTTCGTGAAATCACCTTTGACGCGATCACTTGCCCACACTTTCCCTCCATAACTTTCCACTATCATCTTGACGATGTGAAGACCAAGACCATAACTGCTCCGGACCGCAGAATCCTTTGCAAACCTGTCGAATATCTGGGGTTTCATCTCATCGGAAATCCCCGGGCCGTTATCTGTTACCGCCACTTCGATCATCTCTTCGCTGGTTTTTCTCATTTCGACTCCGATTGTTACAGTATTGCCACCATATTTCAGGGAGTTGGAGAATATGTTATCAAAAACGGCGCTGAGCATCTCGTCTGCCAGTACCATCTGGTCGCAATCCCCGATATGGATCGTCATTCCTTTCCATGCAACACGTACCTTATCTAATACATCGCAGAGACTGACCGGGTGGACCTGGGGCGGGGCCTTGTAGATCCTGCTGATGGTCTGGATATTCCGGATCACGTCGTCACTCTTTTTGGCAAGGGCCTCGATCTTTTCAGCGAGCAGTTTCTCTTTCTCCCCACTGGTCTCCTTGAGGATTCCTGCATATCCGCGCAGACCCATGATAGCATTGAGGATCTCGTACGTAAGGACATCGAGGTAGATATCAAGGTACAGGTTCGCTTTCCGGTTCAGCTCTTCGAGATCCTTATTCCGTTCGGCAAGTGTCTGCCGGGCATCATGAAGAGCGTCTCGTTGTTGCTGGATCTCCACGAGCAACTCTTCAAGATCCCGGTTACGGTCAGCAAGATCCTGTCGTGCTTTATCGAGCTCGTCGCGCTGTTGCTGGACCTCTTCTACCATCTCCTCCAGTTCCCCATTGCGGGTTTCCAGCTCATTGCGGGCGCTGTTGAGATCGTTCCGCTGTTTCTCGATAACGTCGAGCATATTGTTAAGCGAGTGCGCCATTGACGCGATCTCCTCGTCACCTTTCTCAGGACTGCGACGTGACAGGTTGCCGGTTTTTCCGATCTCCTTAATATCCCGATCGAGGGCACTTAAGGGAGCGAGAATGAAACGCTGGAGCAGCAGCTGGACAACGAGAAGGAAGATGGCCGTGAGGATGATGATCGCCACTGCCAGAATCGCAATAGACTGCTGCACCTGCTGGTACACCGGTCGTGAGGTGTCCACGGTCACGAGGATAAGAGAGGGTTTGTTCTCAATACCGGTGATAGCCGTAGTTCCGGTCATAACTGAGTCGTTCGCGGGTTTTATGATGATGGCCCCTTTGACTACCCGCGTCCAGTCGGTATCGTTCAACATCAGAGAAGCTGTGGATCGTGAGAGCGGCTGGAAGGAGATGGCAAGCTGTGTCTCCTGCGCGACCTGATCCACCCGTTCTGAGGTAAAGTTCCTCACCATGACGAGGGTTCCCCTGGGGGAACCAGACAGATCGGAAGTCGTTATCGCGTACCCTACGAGAATTATTGGTTCACCGTTGAGGATCGAGAATCCACGCCGCCCGGAGACACCTTCGGGCACTCCTTCGGGAATGATACTGTTCCGGACGATGCCGGTCAGATCGTCAGATACGTGAAGCTCTGTCCCGTCCTCGCTGCTAAATCCCTTAGCGTACACGAGTGTGCCACTGGAGTTGTAAAAGAGCATATAATCGATACCCAGATTCTTGAAAGACGTCGGTTGCGCAAGGTTAGTCTGAATGTATTCCTGGTTGAGATCATTGACGAACTGGTAGGTGTCGTTCGATTCCGCCCGATCACGGCATAGGGCCGCAACCTGCTCCACTTGGTCATGCAGTCCGAAAAGTACCCGCTGCATGTTCGCATTCGCTTCGTGCACCTCAATGGCCTGAAATGATTCCAGGATAACCGACTGCGTTATGAAGCTCAGCACGATGAGAAAAATTATTATCGTGCCGACAAGAATGAGCCGGGAGCGTGTGCGTATCTTCAACTTGACAACCTGCTTGTAATTTGTCTCGGTTCGTAGTTATATCATATCTTTCGACATAAAATAAAGAGTGATATTGTAAAATATAGAGAGTGATTATAAAGAGACATCGGGGCTGAAATCCTGGCTCATATCAAGATGGCCAAAAAACTGATATCTGCTTTGTGAGTTGTCGGTTGATTGCGAGACAGAAATCTGATGTCCATACAGGTACCGGTTCACTTTCCGGTCCCTGATGACAATCCGGGGTTATTTCTCCCTTATATTCTCGCGAAGATGCTGCGTGAGGTCTTGTCCGATCTTTTGACGTTCCGCATGTTTCTTAATCTCCTTAAAGACGACTGAAGAACTGATCCCGACTACCACAATAACCAGCATCAGGCTTACCCAGAGCATTGTCCCCTGGGCTGACAGGAATACCGCCCATAGGAGTGTGACGAAAGCGATGAGATAGAACATGATCCATAAACGCAGTGTCGGGAATTCCATGGTTATTCCCCTATTACCGAAGTTTCTTCATTGTACCGAATCCTTGCATTTTTTTCCGTCAGGGAAGTTTATACGACCTCAGTGAAGCCTTAACACCCGTGCGAAGAATTCACCCGGATGACAAAAATTACCCGTATATTGCCTGTTCCAGCAGGCAATCGATCAGCACGAGCCCGAGCATTGCTTCAGCTACAGGGATGATCCGCGGCACGATACAGGGATCATGCCGGCCGCGGATTGATACGTCTACACACCTGCCATGAATATCCTGTGTTTTCTGGACATTCTCGATCGAGGGGGTGGGTTTTACCGCAATCCGGACAACGATATCTCTCCCTGTTGAGATCCCGCCCAAGATTCCACCGGCATGATTGGTCATAAAACCTTCTTCTGACATCTGGTCATTGTTCTCGCTTCCGAACCGATCGGCTACGGCAAACCCGTCGCCAATCTCTACCCCTTTTACCGCGCCGATACCCATCATGGCACCGGCAATATGGGCATCCAGCTTGCCAAAGACCGGATCTCCCAGACCGACTGGGCACCCGCGGGCGATAATCTCCACGATCCCGCCGACCGAGTCCCCTGCCGTCTTTGCAGCCAGGATCTCCTGCTCGATTTCCTCAGATGACGATTTGCCATGGACTTCCACGATCTTCCCGGTGACCGTGATGCCTTTGTGCGCGAGGAACTTTAACGCTACCGCACCAGCTGCGACCCGCCCTACAGTCTCACGACCTGAGCTCCTCCCGCCGCCACGGTGATCGCGGATACCGTACTTTTTCTGGTAGGGAAAATCCGCATGACCCGGTCGGAATATCTCCCTTAGTGATTCGTAATCGCCCGAATGTGAATCTTCGTTATACACGAGCATTGCGATCGGTGTGCCGGTTGTCTTGCCTTCGAATACACCGGAGAGGATCGTGATACGGTCACGTTCCTGCCGCGTCGACGTCAGCGGGGAAGTTCCCGGCCTGCGGCGATCGAGAATTGGCTGGATATCCTGTTCTGTCAGCTGCATGCCGGCGGGACTACCATCGATGACTACCCCGACGGCAGCACCGTGGCTCTCACCGAATGTTGTGATCCGGAAGTTCTTCCCAAACGTGTTCATCTGACCATCTCCCGCACAATGGTTTCTGGTACATCGATACCGAAATACAGGTAGAACTGTTCGCGTGCCTGCTGGACAAACATTTCGATTCCCGTGATGGTGTGACAACCGATCCGCCGCGCTGATTCGATGAGAGGTGTTTCCGGGGGAGTGTAGACGAGATCGAATACTGTCATCTCCTTTTTGATCTGGTCTTCCCGAAGCGGGCTTCTTGTGTCCGGCTGCATGCCGAGAGGAGTCGCGTTGACGACAAGATCTGGATTGATCTTGTTAAACTCTTCCCATTCAGCCCACTTACACCCTAAGCGATCCGCAAGGGTCTTCGCATTCGCAGGAGTGCGATTGAGGATTGTTACATCCATCTCGAGATCGACAAGCGCATATGCAGCTGCGGACGCGACTCCGCCAGCACCAAGAAGTACCGCCTTTACACCTTTCAGGAAGACGAGGGGCTTTCTCACGCCAATCCAGTCAGTGTTATACCCGATCGCTGAGCCGCATGAGAAAACGACCGTATTTACCGCCCCAATCTGTTCAGCACCGTGTTCATCAATTTCATCCAGAAACGGGATGATGTCCTGTTTAAAAGGGATCGTGACAGAGAGACCTTTGGCGTCAACTTCCCGGGCGACCCTCATGATCTCATCAATCTCAGGATCTTCAAATAGTGTATAGAAATAATTGAGCTGGTAGCGGGAAAACAAGGCGTTGAACAGGTTAGGACTTTTACTGTGAGCGCTCGGGTACCCGGCGACGCCCATGATCCGTGTACAGGGATCCCTCTCCTTACCCATCAGGATCTCTTCGAGCTGTTTCAGGTCACCGGGAGGGATCCTGCCGGTTTTGAAAAAATTCCAGGCTGAAATCCTCTGGGAAGCAGTTGCTGCCCCGTGAGAGAGGAGATCAATAATTTTTCTCCCGGCAGACTCAGGGGAAGTTTCACTGGTATCGAGACAGAAATCCGCTGAAGCAAAGTAATACTGGCGCCGACGGTCCAACATCGCAGCAATCTCTTCGCTGAGCGGAAGACTGGTCAACGGTGGACGAGGAGACTTTGCAAGCCTCGCTTCGATGGTATCGATATCAGCTCTGAGAAGCACGATCGTGCTGTTCCTGCGAAGGTTTTCCATATTCGCCGGATCGATCACAGCGCCGCCACCCGTACTGACAACAACATCGCGTGTCGGGAGTGATGCAATCACATCCCGTTCCATGATCCTGAACCGTTCTTCACCATCTTCATGGAATATTGAGGGAATGGAACGGCCGGTTCTCTGTTCCACAAGATTGTCGGTATCAACGAGAGGCAGGTTCAGCTGCTGTGCAACGACCTTTCCGACTTCCGTCTTGCCGGTTCCCCTGAACCCTGTCAGTACCACCCGCTTCATTCAAGCACTCCTGACAGTGCAGTCCAAAATCCGGGAAATGATTTGTTCACACATTCCGCGTGGGTGATGGTAATTCCACCAACCGCAAGCCCGAGCACAGCAAAACTCATTGCAGTCCGGTGATCATTCTCCGGGTCTATCGTGCCCCCGTGCAGAGGCCCGGGTATGATAGTTATCCGATCAGCATCGATCAAAACGTTTCCTCCGATTGACCGAAGTCGTTGGGCAGTGCTGGTGATACGATCGCTCTCTTTGAATTTCAGGTGACCGATCCCGGTGATTACGGTTGTCGTTTTTGCAATTGCTGCTACCATGCACAGAGTCTGGACGGTGTCGGGAGATGATGCCATATCGCAGGTTATGCCAGTGAGATCCCCCGTCCGTTCTACGGTAACTGCATCCGGGGAAAAGGTAACGGTACATCCCATCGCGGAGAGTGCGTTGAGGAACGCACGATCTCCCTGCACCGATCCCTGTTCAAGGTTTCCTACCGAAACTCTTCCTCCGCAGACTGCCGCGATCGCAAAAAAGTAAGAAGCTGAGGAATAATCCCCTTCAATGGCGTAAGTCTTTCCGGAGTACCGGTGCCGGTTGCTGACACGGAAGCCCGTATATCCATTCCGGGATACCTTTGCACCAAAATGTCTCATGACATCAAGGGTGATATCAAGGTATGACCGGGAAGCGATTGCCGAGGGAATAACAACCTCAACTTCGTTCTCTGCATAAGGAGCTGCCAGAAGGATCGAAGAGATGAACTGGCTGCTCATCGAGCCATCGATGGCGACCTGACCTCCGGTAAATCGCCCGCTTACCTTCAACGGGGGAAACCCTTCATTTTTCAGGAACTCAACTACCCCCCCGAGGGCAGGTAACGCACGGGCTAGCGGTCCTATAGGTCGCTCCTGCATCCGCCTGCTTCCGGTCAGGACTACCGGGTACCGGGAAAGTAATGCAAGCGAAGTGAGAAGGCGCAGACTCGTACCCGAGTTATCGAGGTCGAGCGTAATATCCGATGATGCCGGGATTGTACCGTTACATCCCGTGATAATTACCCGGTTCGGATGCATCTCCAAACATATGCCAAGTGTCGCTAGCGCATTCATGGTGAGCCGGGTGTCTTCGGCATCAAGCGGGTTGATGAGTGTTGTTGAACCGTCCCCCAGAGCTCCACAGATCAGCGCCCTGTGTGTGTAACTTTTCGAAGGTGGCGCGACAAACTCAAGGTCCAAGCCGCTGATTCGCGGAGGTGTTACGATCATGGAGGAACTCCGATCTTCCGGTAACACCCCAGTTCCTTGACCGTCGCGAGGGTTTTGAGTTCTTTGAGGGCTTCCTGAGCGTCTGGTGTGCAGGCAAAGTCCAGGAAAAAAACATAGTTGCCGATACCGCGTTTTGAAGGGCGTGACTCGATCCTCGTCAGGTTGATCTTCCTCTGCGCGAAGATGTTGAGCAGGTCATGGAGCAGTCCGGCACGGTCGGTACTTGGATCGATCAGGATACTGCATTTCTCAGCGGGTGCAGATGAACAGGGTGTGCGGGAGAGACGGACAAACCGCGTGGTATTCGCATGATTGTTCTCAACATGGCGCAGGATAATCGAAACCTGATACACCGAAGCAGCAAGGGCAGGGATAATAGCCCCGGAATTCCTGTTTTTTTTACATTCGAGAGCACTTGCTGCATTACTGCTGGTGTGCATAACCGGGATCTGCCAGCTTTCGAGAAGGCTGCTGCATTGTTCATGCGTCTGCGGGTGGGCATAGATCACCTCAATCTGTTCCATCGGAACCTGGGCTGCAAGGTGATGATGGATAGGCATGTACATCTCAGCAGTTATGTAGACCGGATACCGTGAAAGACCGTCGAGCGTCTCGCCAACTCCCCCTGCCTCTGAATTTTCTATAGGTGCAATGCCATCGCCTTCACCGCGGGCTACCTCCGTGATGATACTGTGAATGGTTGGCACGAACCGGATTGACGAACACCCCATCTTCATGGCAAGTTCATGGGAGAACGTGCCTTCCGGGCCAAGTGTGATTATCGTCATCGGTTCACCATGCATTCTATCAGGGCATCAGTCATCTTCATTCCCTCTTCACAATTGGTGCCGAAATGCCTGCTGTTGTTATCGAAAAATTCCCGGAATTTCCCGGGATCACGGGAACCGACAATCTCTCTGAGATCGTTCACCGATGCGATGCATGCATCAAGGACTGCCGGGACATACGGGTTCTGCTGAAGGATATCGGCATAGAGCGCAGGATCCTGTGACAACAGGCGCCCGGCAAGAGCAAGTTCGATCTGGTAGACCGGACTGGTAAACGCACGGGTTTTGGCAATATCTATACCCATCTTCCTGACAGATTCTGCCATACAAAGCGTGACGAAATGGGTAAGCCCCTGGACGATTGCGACCATCCGGTCGTGATCCTCCGGTGTCGTGATGGTGCACACCGCTCCTTCATTGGTGAATATCGTGAGAATCGTATCAACGGTTACATCGTCAGCCCTGGCTGGACACATGATAATTGTCTGCTGCTTGATCGTGCGCACTGTTGGCCCGAACATAGGGTGAAGCCCGATGACCCGGGCTTTGGATTTGAGCATCGCCTCAACCGGCCCGACTTTAAGGGACGTGAGATCACAGAGGATCTGGCTTTCGCTCATCAGCGGACCGATCCTGTCAATAACCCTGACAGTCTCGCGGATTGGTACAGAGACGATAACAAGATCGCATTGAACGACGAGTCGGGTATCAGACAGTGCAGTTGAACGCCCGGAGACCATCACTTCGTGCCCTGCACGCTGGAAGACCGCGGCAAAGAGCCGTCCCATCTTCCCGGTACCGCCAATGATGCCAACCTTCATGCACTCACTTCTCTAGGATAGTCTCTTTTACGGCCATCCCGAAATGTCTTCCTCCTTCGAGGACATTACCGAGTATTTTATCACCGACAGCAAGACTGACAACCGAGATCGCACTACCGTCTTCCCTGACCAAGCGTATCGTCTCGGCATTCTGGAGGACAAGGCTGACCTTTGTTGTACCGGCGACAGCTTCAACGAGAAGAAGCGGACGTCGTTCGATCTTGGTTCTGCCGATAATAACCGGGTGTGCGGTACCACGGCTATCAGTCACGAGCACCTGGCCGCCAATAGCAAGATCCGAGAGGTACGCAGTTTTCCCGTCAGGCAGCAGGATGTAGGCATGCACTGCACCGGCATTCACCCGAAACGGGCGGGGAGCAACATACGGGTTTTCCAGGGTTTCTGCATGCACAAGGAGCATCGCGTTCGATGTGTTGCCCATGAGCATCCCTTCACCATCAGAAAGGATTGAGCAAGTGTCAACGCAGACGCGATCGCCCATCCCGACTGGCTGGATTTTTGTGACCGTGAAGGGTACCAGTCCCACCGTACCGGACGATGCTTTAAGGAGTGACGCAACGGTTTTGACCATTGAAGGATCCTTTGTCTTCAGAAGGATCCCATACACGCCTTTTTCGAGCACATGCAGGGCAAGCTCTGCTTCACGTCCATCTTTTACGGCAGCGATGATACGGTCGGATTGTGCAACTAGGTTTTCCAGCGGAATTACTGTCCAGTCACTTGTTGTCGCAATGACATACCGGTTGTCTCCGAGACGAGCGGCAGTATTCTCTGTCTGTTTATCCGTTATAGTAACCTCGATCACATCGGTGCCGAGTTTGATATCCCCATCCTTGGCAACTGTCGTGATACGGCCGAGCTTTCGGACATCCTCAGAATTCTCGACGACCAGCGCATCAGCACCGCTTTCGATCGCAGTTGTTGCGATATCTTTGTTCCAAGGGCGGACATCAACCCAGAACTTTTTCATTTCGCCTGCCTCAGCGCTTTTTCCGGATCCTTGTCCTCATGGACAACCTGGCAGAGCGCACGGACGAACGCTTTGGGGTCGTCCCGCTGGAATGCGTTCCTGCCAACGCAGACCCCCCCACCCCCAACCTTTATCGAGTCCCGTATAACTTTCAGCGATTCGAGGTCCCCGGTTTTCTCGCCGCCCGCGATGAATACCGGCACCGAGCAGGCCTTCACAATCTTCCTGAACGCTTCAGGATCGCCGGGGTAATTGGTCTTGATCAGGTCAGCACCCAGTTCTTCCGCGACCCGAACACAGTGCCCGACGGCCTGCGGCGAGAAAGGATCGATCCCCTTACCCCGGGGATAGATCATAACAAGAAGTGGCATTCCCCAGCGGTTGCAGTCCCGCACGATTTCTCCGGCACTTTCGAGCATCCGTGACTCGTTCGGCGCTCCCAGATTGATATGGATCGAGACAGCATCTGCCCCGAGTGCTATTGCCTCTTCGACACTGCAGACAATCACTTTGTCATTCGGGTCAGGGTTGAGTGAAGTACTCCCCGACAGGTGAATAATAAGCCCGATATCACGACCTTTCCTGCGGTGACCGCGCTTAACCATTCCCTTATGCAGGACAATTGCATTCGCCCCTCCTTCACTCACATCCGATATGACTTTGGTCATATCAAGAAGTCCGTCAATCTGTCCCAGAGTAAACCCGTGATCCATCGGGACAATGACCGATCGCCCGGTGTTCCTGTCCATAATACGTTCAATTCTAATCTCTTTTCCAATCATTACTTACACCTTCAGAATTTCCAGCGCTTCTTCCACGCTCTTGTTCCCGTGCACGATCGACGCTGCAGCCCGGACAAACCGGTCCGGGGTTCGGTGTTGGAAGGCATTCCGGCCGATCGAGATCCCGGCTGCCCCACCTGCCATCGCACCTTCGATCAACTCAAGGGTTGTGCGGTCATCGGTCTTTGATCCTCCAGCGACAACAACCGGCACCGGACAGCCTCGCGTCACTTCCCGGAAACTATCGGGATTACCTGTATAAACAGTCTTTACAATATCTGCACCCAGTTCAGCTGCAACCCGTGCAGCGAGCTTGACCGCCTCGAGATCATGCTCGTTGGTAATATTCTTGCCTCGTGGATACATCATGGCGAGAAGCGGCATTCCCCATTCCATGCACTCGACAGCAACATTGCCGAGATCAACGAGCATCGCCGCTTCAGATTCGGCACCGATATTGACGTGCATCGATACTGCATCCGCACCCATCTTCAGGGCATTCGTTACCGAATTCACCAGCACTTTTTTGTTCGGGTCTGGGGCAACAGATGTACTTGCTGATAAATGGAGGATCAGTCCGATATCTCGTCCGCTCTGGCGGTGGCCGTGAAGGGCAAGCCCGACATGACCGATCACCGCATCTGCTCCCCCTTCAGCAACAAGGTTTACAGCCTGAGCGAGATCAATCAGCCCCGGTATTGGCCCGTTGGATACACCATGATCCATCGGTACAATGATCGTTTTTCTCGTGTTTCGGTTCATGATACGTTCAAGACGAATTTCCTTTCCTCTCATAACAACAACCTCCACTCCCTGCCATTCGCAACAATTCCTGCGTATGGAGAGAGTTAGAAATACCTAAAATAATAGCTAAAATAGCTAAAAGAGCGATACCAGATGGTATCTGTGTTCAGACCCTGTTCAGAAATGTCAGTAGTACAAGGGGTAGGTGCTTCGCTAGAGGACATGATAACTCCCCTAAGTGAAAAACACCCACCCTGCATGAACTTTTGTTTATTGGTGTTCCTATTTAAAGTGCATGGATTAACATTTTTTTAAAGAAAAACGACGCCCAGGTCGGAATTCGAATCCGAGTCGATTGCGTGACAGGCAATCATGATAGGCCACTACACTACCTGGGCATTTTTACAGTAATCCCGCCTCCCAGATTCGAACCGGGGACATCGCGGTAGCCGCGCAGTTACCGAAACCGGTACACCATACTACAGCCGCGCACTCTACCAAGCTGAGTTAAGGCGGGGCACTGCGCTACTAATGTTAGGCAAGTTCACTATTAAACGTATCGTAAGATCCTTGGATTTTGCGGCGTAACAACCGTGGATTCGCGAAATGTGCAGCGATTCTTTATATAATCGGCAAACGTATTGTGTTTATGACTGCTCGCAAGGATGTTGCGGGGGATCGTCTTCTTCACCGATAGCATGGCGCATGAAGATGTAACTGTTTTTGACACCACGCTCCGGGATGGAGAACAGACCCCGGGGATAGCATTCACCTTTGAACAGAAACTTGAGATCGCACGCCAGCTCTCCACCATCGGGGTCCACGCGATTGAGGCAGGATTCCCTGCATCATCGAAAGCCGAGAAAGAGACGGTAACCGCTATTAAAAAACTTGATCTTGAAGCGAAGATCTGCGGGCTTGCCCGCTCAGTAAAAACAGATGTGGACGCATGTCTTGACAGTGATGTGGACATGGTTCATGTTTTCATCCCGACATCGGATATCCAGCGCACCAACACGATCAACAAGACCCGTGAAGAGGTGCTCGCGATCACTAGTGACATCATCCATTACATCAGGGACCATATCGGCCTGTGTATGTTCTCGGCGATGGACGCAACGAGAACTGATGAGGATTACCTGATACAGGTTCTCAAGACCGCTTCGGACGCAGGTGCCACGATCATCAACGTCCCGGACACCGTAGGGGTAATCTCACCGTCGCGTATGAAGACACTCATCGCCAGGATCGTCCGTGAGGTTGACTGTCCAATCGATGTTCACTGCCACAATGACTTCGGCTTGGCGGTTGCAAACACAATCGCGGCGGTTGAATCCGGGGCATCTCAGGTGCAAGTAACCGTCAACGGCCTTGGTGAACGGGCAGGCAATGCCGATCTTGCGCAGACCGTAATGATCATGGAATCGATGTACCGAATAAGAACAGGGATCAGGACGGAACGTCTTGTCGAGACCTCGCGCCTTATCTCCCGGTTTTCGGGAATCGGGATCCTACCCACACAACCAGTAGTTGGCGAGAATGCCTTCTCGCACGAGAGTGGCATCCACTCTCACGGCATCCTCAGGAATTCAGCAACGTTCGAACCCGGCATCATGACGCCTGAAATGGTTGGTCACCGCCGTAGGCTGACGCTCGGCAAGCACGTGGGAAGGCACGCAGTGCACCAGATGCTTGCCGATGTCCATATCGATCCATCCGATGCCCAGCTGGACGCGATAGTGGAGAAGGTCAAGGCCATCGCGAACAAGGGAAAACGGATCACTGATGCGGATCTCTATGCGATTTCAGAGAGCATCATGGGTATCGAGCTCAACAACAAGACTCTCGATCTTGAGGATATCGCGATCATGACCGGCAATCACGTCATCCCGACCGCGAGCGTTAAGGCAAAGGTAAATGGAGAGGAACACGTCTTCTCAGCGACCGGAAACGGCCCTGTCGATGCAGCGCTGAATGCAATCCTCGGTGTTACTCCATCGAGGCTCCAGCTCAAGGAGTTCAACATCGAAGCGATCTCCGGGGGCTCGGACGCGATGTGTCACGTGACGATCGCAGTCGAAGACGAGCATGGGAAGATCTTTGATGCTAGCGGGAGCGGGGACGATATCGTCCTCTCATCTGTCGAGGCGCTCGTGAACGCCATCAACCTGATCAACCGGGTGTAATTATCTCTTCAATTTTTAAATCAGTCATGCGTATATCGACCAGCATCTTCAGCGCGGCATTGTACCCGTAAAGCGAGGCCCGCACCTCGAGTTTCCGGATGACTTCATCAGTTGAGGCAAGGTACCGTTTCGTAAACCGCCCGTTTCGGTCCGCTGAATCCAGAAAATTGTCTATCCGATCACAAATCTTCACAAGGGTTGCCTCGGGGGGGGCCTCAAGAATCCTATCAAGACTGTTCGTGAGCCGGGCGGCCTTTCCCCGGATAGTATTCTTCTTCGTCATGGCATCAACGATCGCAGAGATATCCGCTTTCTCGTCACCTGGGAGCGGAAGGCCGGCTACAAACACATCCGTCCGTGTGATCCAATCAGGAGAACAGTCTTCGTATACGTCGTGAAGCCACGCAGAGATTATCGCTACGTGAGAACCGTGGAACATGCCGACGAGCCCTGCGACACGGGCAGGATGGCAGATATAGGGGGTTCTCCGGTCCTTCCTAAACTGTCCCTTGTGGGCACGCGAGGCATGATCAGCAGCACTCTTGATCGCAAAAAGACGATGAACTGTGTTCTGGTCCAAGAACTCTGCATGATCCGTCATGTACAGAAATCAGACCGGGATCATAATGGTCTTTTTGATTTTTCACAAAAAAAATATAAAAAAATGCAGGGAAATTATGCTGCGGCCGGGGCACCCTTGCCCTCAATCGCCGCCTTGATCTGCGCCTGCAATTGTTCGAACTTGCCCTGAAGCATCTTCTCCTGTTTCTCCAGGGACCTGATGCGGAGCTCAAGGGTCTCCACTTTTTCTGCAAGCTTTGCGTTAACGACTTCCTTCTTCTTTTGCATCATTACCGTTCCGACACTCATATACATGACCGCATCGTCTGCAGCGTCGCTGATCTCTTCCTGCGCACGCTTCGCCTCACGGACCGCCATCTCGTATTGGGCTTTCTGCGAGAGGATGGTCTGGAGCTGTTGCTGGATCTGCTGGAGCATGTTAAACTGGTTCTGCACCTTGGGTGAGAGGTTGTTCATCGTATAGTCTCCTGTTATTGTATCGGTTGCCATCAATAAAAAGGGTTATCCCACGGGGAACTCCCGAATCCTTTAGTACATACGAGTTTTGAGACGATGAAAGTCCTACGTGAAGTTATACTAAGTCCATCATCTCACTTGAGACATTGACCAGACGAAGGAACATGTTAAGTGCGGCACGGAGCGATGCTGTATCCTGTGCATCAACCATGAAGACAAGCATAGATTCTCCTTCTAGCCAGCAGGTCGTAACGGACCGGGAATTTACTTCGTCAGAGAGTTCAGGAGCAAGGGACCGGTAGATCTGCGCTGCATGGCATGTCGAAAAACGGAAGATTGCTTCGTGATGCGCCATAGGTTCCCCTCTTCACAACATTGTGGAAAAAAGGTGATAAAGGTATTTTATCCAGCGCAGCAGCCGGATTGCATAATGGGAAAAAGTGCACTTAACGGGATTTCAGTTCTTTGATTGCGGCGCCCCGCTCTTTGAACAGGATCCGGTGACCACAGTAGGGACAGCGGACGTTGACGTCGATCTCAACTTTCTGCTTGCACCGTGCACATTTGTACGAACTTGCCATTCAGGATCCCGCGTTATTTGTTAATCGCTTCAACAGTCCTGTCGATAGCGCGTTGGGCGATCTTCATCGCAGGTGTCTGTGGTTGGTACGCTCCGCCGGCAAACTTGTACCCGCATTTGCGACATTCCCAGATACCGGTTCCCCTGCGCTGGACGGATTCCATGTCGCACTTCGGGCAGCGGTGAAGAGCGCGGGAGATCGTCTCGATTTCAGCTACGCGCTTGCGTACGAATCTCCCGTACCGGCAGCCGAACCGGCCTGCGCTCCCCGTGACTTTTCCCTTTGCTTTATGTGTCGATTTTGCCATAGTGGATCCTACCAATCTGTCTTCTTTTATTTGTCCTCACGATTAATATACTTGATTGAGAACCTTCACCTGGCCTTCACCCTTCGAAAGTTTGTTCACCAGATCAAAGAAGTCCCCCTGAATTCCGGCAGGTATGCGCACGACACATACCCATGAACCATCTTTCTGCCATTCATCCTTTTCCATTGTAGATGCAGCGGCAATATCTCCATATGCACGTGCAGCGTGATCTCCCGGTATCTTTATCGCTATCCTGAGTTCTTCGAACCGGATTGGGAGGAGGGGGCGCAGGGCTTTAACGACTTCTTTAACCTGTTCCTCAACATGCTTGAAAGGATCGATGTTTACCCGTGCCTCTTCCATCGCCATCTCGATCCTCTGAGGGGGATGGGGGTGGCCGGTCTGAGGGTTTATTGAGTTCCGCGCAATGAACGTGATAACCTGTCGCCGCTTCTCTTCAATCATGTGTTTGCGCTGTTCGGCAGTAAGGTGGATCTCACCTTTCTCGATGATTTTTCTGGCAATCGTGTCAAAGTCCGTTGTATGGAAGACTTTTTCAAGTGCCTCATCCGATGCCCGGGTTGCGCGCGAGGCGTTGCCAAAGACATTAAGCGCTGCGACCACGTCCTCGATATTGACCACCTGTCCCTGCCGCACCAGTGCTGCCTGATTCGGGTCAACGAGGATCTCAAAACGTTCCCCGAAACTTTCAAGCCGCGCTACCACTGCATGGTCGAGCGGTATCATGGTAAACTCACTGTTTGAACTGCCCGACGTACGTGGCGACTTCTTCCTTGGTCATCTTCCGGAATACCGGGCTGTCGCACCTGATAATGCCGATCTCAACGGTGTCAACGTCAAACTTGCCTTCAGTAGCGGAATGAAGTGCCTTGAGTCCGAGAAGGATTACATCCTTGACCTCGGCTTCAGGGTTATATTCTTCTTCGAATACCTTCATAGCCGCGGGGCGGCCGATCCCGATTCCCGTCGCTTTGTATTCGAGTAGTGTTCCGGACGGATCGGTCTCAAAGAGCCTGCATTCCTTGTCGCTTACGCCCGCAATGAGCAATGCGGTTCCGTAGGGACGGATACCCCCATACTGGGTAAGAGTCTGCATGTGGTCGCAGAGCTTCTTTGCTAGCGCCTCTACCTCAATCGGCTCATCGAACGAGACCCGGTTGATCTGGCTTTCAACCCTTGCCCTGTCCACGAGCGCACGGGCGTCACCGACAAGCCCGGATGATGCGACCCCGATATGCTCATCGATCTTGAAGATCTTCTCGATGGATGATGCTTCGAGCAGCTTCGAGCTTACCCGTTTATCGACAATAAGCACGACCCCGTCCTTTGCTTTGATCCCGACTGCAGTAGTTCCGCGCTTCACTGCTTCGCGGGCATACTCTACTTGGTAGAGTCTGCCGTCAGGCGAAAAAACCGTGATCGCCCGGTCATATCCCATCTGGTATTGTGGTTGCATTAAATATCCTCCATATCTTCTCTTGTCATGAACAATCGGTTTGTATTTTTAAATCCCTTTTCAAATAAATTAACTTTCTGACCGTCATCTTGCCGGATAAAGTAGGATCGCCCATCCACTACCTTTTCCAGAAGTGCATCCACTTCGCCCGTGAGAGGCTGCTCCTCTCTTGGGGGGGTACGACCTATACGCTCCCGCAGACTCTCGATGGTTCCAGATGCAGCCACCAGACGCAGGGCAAGCCGGGTATCGCGGCATGTAGTAACAGTTGAGAGAGCAATCGCAAGCTCCCTCTCGGTTCCCCGCCGGCACCGGACCACAACATACCCGTGTTCGGCAGCTACGACGGCCGGGGTAATCACCGCTGCCATACTGTCACCCCAGAGAGATGTCGCTGCATCCGTTATAGCATAATAAAGGTCCTTCTGGTCGATTACCGTTCCGGCAGGTTCGACGCGGGCCAGCAGATAGCGGCGTTTCTCCCGCAGTGTAGGTGGCCGGATGCTCATCTGACCACCCGTGTTGCAGGTTCCAGTCGTGCTGTAACTTTACCGATTGCCGATAACGCTTTTTCGACATCTTCAGTTTCCATGTCAAGGAGCGAGCAGAGACCTGTGATCTCCCGGACTGCGCGCATATCGAGGATGGAACGGGCATGTGATGACAGGACCACTGCGAATTCAAACCGTCGTTCAAGTACTAGAACATCACGATAACGGTGCAGTGCCCGTTGTCGTGTAATCCCCCTGCAGAATATCAAAGGTGAGAGGTCGATATCGATGGCGACACTATTGTCAGAAGCCATCTTCGCAGCGACATGGTCGAACGCATTTTTTTCTGCGATATGTATCCCGGAAAGGATGTGAATGCCTTTCATACCGATCACCGCACGGTTGAATCCATTATTGCCGGCGTGCACCGCAATGACAGTGTCACTATCCTTTGCCCTTTTCACTCGGTTGATAATATCCCGCACCGGGGTATTATGGATTAAAACACCGGGCCTCACAAGGACACCAGCATATTCACCGGCCGATGCATCTATAGCAATGAGACTGTCAAAACCGAGCGCACTTGCTTCCAAAGCCATCCTTCGCACCGATGAGTCCCCGCACGGGTAAGGAAAAACACAGGCATCGGTGATGTTCATGAGAGTAACTGGGTGTAAAAAAGATAAGATTATTTGCCCCGGTTCGCATGAGACCGGATACTTGGGCGGGTCTTTTCTGTACCCTTGCCCCGTGTCCTCATACCGCGCCCCGCTCTACCTGCGGAGGTCTTACCGCGCTCAGCTCGGCCCCGGTGGGTTGCATCCGCCAGCCATGCGAGGTTTTTATCACTCCGGATAGCCGGGTGGTGACCGTCAACAAGGATGACCTCGTAATATTTCAGTTTCCCGTCCTGACCAACCCAGTACGAGTTGAGGACTTCCATGTTCGGGAACTTCTTTGACGCGCGCTCCTCAGCAATCCGTTGGATACTCTTCCCGGCAGTCGACCGGTTCTTGCCCATCCGTGCGGAACGCCGTGCACGGACGTAACGGGATACCCGGCGTCCTCCACGGCGGACTTGGACACGCGCTACAGCAATGCCCTGCTTTGCCTTGTACCCGAGCGAGCGTGCACGGTCAATGCGGGTGGGGCGTTCGATCCGGACGACGCTCCCTTCACGGCGCCATACCTGCATACGGTTCCAGAGGAGTTCTGCTACCTCTGATTTTTCAGGTCTCTTCCATGCCTCCCTGACGAAGGCGTACATCGATTTTACCATGGTGATCACCTAAGGTTCGGCTCAATCAAAGAGCTACATTCCTTTCACACGGGACGCATCCCGTATTCCCATATAGTAGGGCAGGAGATCTATTAAATACTCCCGTGCGGCCGGCCAGTAGAAAGGAAGCCTGAAGAATTACTCAGGTTCCTTTGCGCTTCTTGATGACCCGGATATCCTGGATCCGGGTCACCGGGTACTGGCCCTGTGCATCCTTTTCAGCGGACTTTACCATGTCCCAGATGGTAAGAAGGGCAACCGAGACCCCGGTCAACGCTTCCATCTCAACACCGGTCTTTCCGGTCGATTTCACCTTCACCGTCGTTTCGATATACTCTTCGCATTCTACGAAATCCACGATAATGGTGCTGATGGGAATCGTATGGCAGAGGGGGATTAGCAAGGGTGTATTTTTGACAGCCAGCGTGGCAGCAATTCGTGCGGTCGCAAGGACGTTTCCTTTCACAACAGTCCCTTCGCGGATGGCAAGCAGCGTCTTGGGTTGCAAAAATATCTTGCCTGCTGCTATCGCTTCGCGCACGACATCCCCTTTCCCGCTGATATCAACCATTTGAGCCTGATCATTTTCGATATGAGTAAACCTGACCATTCACGCACCTTTCCTGAATAATATACTTGGGATCCTGTCCACGAGATCCGACGCGAGCAATCCACCCCCCCGTTCATCTGCGACAATCTCACCAGCCCTGCCGTTCACGTAGGCCGCGATACATGCAGCATCGAATGCAGGCAGCTGGCAGAGTAGCGCCCCACACATTCCAGCGAGGACGTCCCCGGTACCACCTACTGTCATTGCCGGGTCCCCGGTCCGGTTGAATCTCACCCGGTTGCCATCAGTGATAATATCGATATGCCCTTTGAGAAGAAGAGTCCCCCGGATCCCTGCGTTTCGTGCGGCTATCGCCCGTTCAACCGTTCGATCTGATAAGGTAACACCGGTAATGCGGCCGAATTCACCTGCATGCGGAGTATATAGGGTCTCCTCTATCGCTGCGGGAAGGGGAAGACGGAGTGCATCTGCGTCAAAAACAGCTTTCTTACAGTGCGGTGCCAGAGCAAGCATAACGTCATGACTCTTTGTTCCAAGCCCGTTCCCACAGACTACCACGTCGGCCCGTTCTGCAAGGGCTATCAGCTGCCCGGTATGCTCCTCACTGATAAGGCAGCCTTCAAGTCGTTCGTAGATCAGATCGGGCACCGGCTCAAACACCGGCGACGCAATCCTTACAATATCTGCTCCGGCCCGCAGGGCGCCTAGACCGGCAAGATACGGTGCACCCTGAAAGGGCCCTCCGCCAATAATCAGCACCTCGCCACCGACACCCTTGTGCGCTTTTTTTCCCCGCGACTGCAAAAGGGTAAGGTCGCCGGGACCGACACAGCATTCTGCTTCGACAGGAATACCGATGTCAATAACCGTAGAACCCCCAACCTTGGCCCGATGGAATGCGCAGATCCGATCGGCCCTCATTCCCGGTGTCGGGATATCAGCAGCGATGATCTTTGCTGGCGATGCATTCGTCATTGCAACACAGGTCGTGAGAGGTTCTTTGAGGTCCCCGGCCATCCCGGTACCGAGCAGAGCGTCAATAATCACATCAGAGTTCTTGAAAAAAGGCTGGAGCTCAACAAGATCGTCGCGGCACTGGAATTGTTTTATAGTTACACGGCAGTGTCTGAGTGCCTTGAGCTGGTGATCGCAAGCTGCACTCCTTTTACCAAGATCGAGACAGCAAACGGTTGTCTCCGCATCGCGCTGAAGGTGACGGGCGGCGACCATGCCATCACCGCCATTATTCCCCCTGCCGCAAAGCACGAGCACCCGGTGCGGTTTTTCTGCAAGGGTGGTATCCGCAAGGGCTCTTCCTGCGCTTTCCATCAGCTGAAGCTCGGTGACTCCGAGCGCCATCGCATTTATGTCAATAGCCCGCATCCTGGCCGGGCTGATGATGCCGGTCTCCAGGAACTCTCCAACATCCTCTGGTCGCATTATCCTACAATTCATGTGTATGAACATCCCTAGATATTATGCAATGGGTTTTTATGATGATGTGAAGGCGGCCGCTGAACAGATCGCAGAGGCACCGGAAATAACCATCATCTCCCATATCGATGCTGATGGTATTGCATGCGAAGCGATCCTTTCCCAGGCGATTTCACGCTACGGTATACCGGTTCGTTCAGTTTTTGTCCGGCAACTTGAACCCCTTACAATGCCGCAGGTCCCCTCCGATTCGTCGCTCAAGATCTTCTCGGACCTCGGCGCGGGTCAGCAGAACCTCCTTCTGGAGCGGGATCTCACGGAAAAGGAAGTCGTTATCGTCGACCATCACGTGAGCCAGCCGTGCGAACGGGAGTACCGTCAGGTAAACTGCCTCCCGTACGGCTACAACCGTATGAGCGCTGCGGGGGTCTCTTACCTGGTCGCAAAACAGATGGATCCCATAAATACCGACCTTGCCAAGCTTGCCATCATCGGAAATGTCGGTGATATGATGGCAAGAGAGAAATGCGGGCTTGTCGGACCAGCCCGGGATGTGATCGTAGAAGACGGGGTAAAGCACCGCAATGTCGAGGTGCGCAAACGTGACCTGAACTGTTATGGCACTGCGACCCGGCCGGTCCACCTTTCCCTCTCATATAATGATGATCCGTTTATTAAGGGCATCACGAATAATCCTGAAGGGGCACGACAATTCCTCAAGAGACTGGGGATCCGGCAGCAATCTGAAAACGGGCGCTGGTATGTTTGGGAGGAGATGTCCATAGAAGATAAGCGGACGATCATCTCCGCACTTGCAGAACAGCTGATCGCCAACGGAGAACGGACCGACCGGCTCCTTGCCGAGACCTATGGATTCCCGGACGAGATCCCCAGAACCCCGCTCCGGAATGCGCAAGAATACGCCACGGTACTCAACGCCTGCGGCCGGTGGTCAAAACCCCAGGTCGGCGGTGCGATCCTGAGGGGCGACCGTGGCATTGCGTACCGGGATGCAGAACATATGCTTAACAACCATCGGGCAATCATCCGCGACCTGCTCCAGTTCATCATTGATACCGGCGTTAAGCAATTGGAAAACCTGCAGTACCTCCATGTTGGAGGGAGATACCCTGACACTATTGTCGGGATTGGTGCCGGCATGGCACTTTCGAAACTTAACAGTTCAATACCGATCTTAATCATGTGCGAAGTGCCAGAAGACAAAAACCTCACCAAGGTCTCAATGAGAACTACCGAACGGGTTGTGGAACGCGGCATCGATCTCCAGAAAGCGCTTAGCGACGCTTCGTCAGAGTACGGGGGCGGGGGCGGGGGCCATAAAATCGCCGCGGGGGCGTATATCCCGAAAACAGCAGAAGAGGAGTTTGTGATTCGTGTCAACAGGATACTCGGAGAACAGTTTGCTGCGAAGAGTCCAGACCATTGCTGACTACCAGTTTGGCGGTATGGTAGGGACCGGGCTCTTTCCTGAGGGCTGCACATTTATCTTTTCGACGACGGGGAGGATAAGACAGATACTCTTTGGCGGCGTCCGGCTTGCGACTGTCCGGGCTTCAGATGGGCGTCTGACGCTCGGCATCGAAGGCGCAAAACGGCTCCAGTCGCTTCTTCCGGCGCCGGGCTACCGGGTAATGATACGAGATGACGTCGCAGAGTTCGTGGCAAAAGGAAAGAACGCGTTTGCCAAACATGTCGTTGACGCCGATCCTCAGATTCGCGCGGGGGACGATGTAATGGTTATCGCGGGCGGCGATCATCTCATTGCATGCGGTGCGGCGGTTGTTTCGGGTGCAGAGATGCTTGCATTTAATTACGGAGTAGCTGTAAGAGTACGGCAGGGGAGTGAGAAGGATGCTTCCGGGAAATATCAACCCGCGCCAGATGAAGGCAATGATGAAGAAGCTCGGCATGCAGGTCGAGCAGATTGAAGATGTTCAGAGTATTATTATAAAGACACCGAAAGGGAATTACATCTTCGGTTCCGCAGAAGTTACAGCGATGACCATGCAGGGATCGACAACGTATCAAATCGTTGGTGAGCCGAAATTTGAAGCGGCTGCACCCGAGATCCCGAAGGAAGACGTCACTATGGTTGCTGCACAGGCTCAGGTATCGGAAGAGAAGGCAAAAGAAGCGCTCATTGCAACGAAGGGCGACATTGCCGAAGCGATCATGCGGTTGTCCACCTCATGATCGAACCGGGCGACCGTATTCTCCTTGTCGGGGAAGGACGGGAATTTTTTGTCAGGGCTGGTCCGGGGAAACTATCGACCGACAAAGGACAACTGGACTTGGAATCGCTCGTTGGCGCAACCGCTGGAGATATCCTTGAGACTCATAACGGATCGAAATTTACCGTTCGTATTCCCAGGCCAACCGATTTCTTCACATATGGCAAGCGATCGGGTGCCCCGATGCTGCCCAAGGATATCGGGCTCGTCATCGCGTATACCGGCATGAACCACAACGACGATGTTCTCGATGCCGGCACCGGCAGCGGTATCGCGGCGATCTATTTTGGCGGCGTGGCAAAGACTGTGAAAACCTACGAAGTCAGGCCTGAGTTCTCCACTCTTGCGATGAAAAACATTGCTGAGGCGAAGCTCTCCAATGTGGAAGCAGTCGCTGCGGATTTCATGGCTGCCGAGGGAAATTTCGATATCGTCCACCTCGATATGCAGGTTCAGCCTGAGCATATTGCACACGCATACTCTTTGATCAGGTCCGGTGGATACCTTGCGTGCTACACACCATTTCTGGAGCAGATGGCAATCGTGGTCGACGCGGCCGCGGAACAATTTGCAGAAGTCCACACCCACGAATTGATCGAACGCGAAATGACCCGGTCGAAGAGAGGGACACGCCCGTCAACATCAGTATGTCATTCGGGTTACGTTACGATCGCGAGGAAATAAGGAAACTATCTATACGAGGATAATAAAAAGAAGCGGTGTTTTATCTATCTACAATATCATGGCCGTTCTTGTCGCCGCGCCCAATCCCTTTGTAGACAAAACCGTTTCTGATAAAGGCATCGGGATCCACCATGTTCCGACCATCGATAATAGCCGGGTGCTTGCGTCCGGATAAACGCCGGATCTTTTCCGGGTCAAGCCCTGAATAGTGATGGTGGCCGGCAAAGATAACAACCGCATCCGCACCCCGCAGGGCGTCATCAAGATCCGAGATGAAAGTGATTCCAGGATATTCGGTCACATGAGGATCGTGGACTTGAACGATAGTACCTTCTTTCAGCAGGAGATCCCGGTAAGGTTCTGAAGGCGTATTCCGCGTATCGTCAGAGTTCGCAAGGAACGCCCATCCAAGAAGTGCAACTTTTGCGCCTTTTGGTGATTTCCCAGCACGATCCAGAGCATCCATTGTGAGCCGGAACATATGCGTAGGCATAAAATCGTTGATCTTCCGGGCGAGGACATAGAGAGAAGGTTCATGTGCCGGGTAATCGAGCTTGTCTTTCCCTAGTACCTTCACACCTCGTTCGAGATGGTAGGTATCTTTCGTCAGGCAGTGGCCTCCGACCCCGGCACCGGGCCAGAGCATAGCGCGGGTGATCCCTTCACCCTTAAGGCTGTCGATACCGGTCCGCACATCATAGACATTGATTCCCATCGCTTCACAATACAGGGCAAGCTCATTGATCGCCGCGATCTGGAGATCCCGGAAAGTGTTCTCTGTAGTCTTGGTCACTTCCGCTGCGGTCGCTGACATCGGGATTACTTTTCCCTGCGTGAGTACTGGTTGGTACAGCTCGGTCGCTCGCCGCGTACTCACCTTATCGATTCCGCCAACAATGCGATCATGTTCGCGGATATTTCGCAGCAACCTTCCAACCATCACCCGTTCCGGTGCATGGGCAAGCGCAAAGTCGACGCCAGCTACAAGACCTGATTCCTTTTCCAGAATCTCACGTGCGAGCCCGGTTGTCGTCCCTGGAGTTATTGTGGATTCAAGCACGACAAGCATACCTTGATTGAGATGATGGCCTACGTTCCGTATCCCCTCGATAAGTGCAGAGAAGTCTGGCAGAAGGTCTTCCTTATTGAGAAACGGGGTCTGGATCGAGAGGGTTACCGCGTCCAGTCCTGAGATCTTCGAGAAATCAGATGTGCAGGCAAATTTTTGTGCAGCAACGACTTTTTGTAAGAGATCCTCAAGCCCTGGTTCCTCTCCTTTGAGCGGACTCTCTCCCCGGTTCAACATAGCGATCTTGTAACCAGATGACGGGGATTCGCGCTGGAACCCATAAACGTGCTCAAACGCGGGCGAATCTGCAAAGAGCGCCGCTGCCGGGATACCCACGTATCCCATACCGATAACCCCGATCTTTTTTATCGGCCCTTTTTTCTTGATATATTTTTCCAGCATGAAAAAAACACCGGCTTTCAGATGACATTCAGACCTGTCTGGATCTCTTCGCAGATTCGCAGGTTATGGATCGCCTGTTCAGGAGTGATCGGGAACGGTTGGTGACTCTCTACACAGTTCACAAACATTTCCAGCTCACGTTTGAGAGGCTCCAGCTTGTTGACCATTACTTTCTCAATAATATTCTCCTGCACGTACCGTTCCGCTTCAATCCGGTATTGGCCGGGTTTCCGGTAGATAGTCACTTCCTGGGACATAAAATCCCCTTCGATGGTGAAATCTTCTTCCTCGACATAGATCATGCGTATTTTCTTGGACGATTTCCTGCTCGCGGAAAGTGAGACCGGAACATTTCCGCATTTCATCAGGACGCTGCAGACATCAGCCGTTCCGACACTGCGGATGTCACATGGATGAGGAAAGAAGAGGGAGAGAAGGATATCAATATCATGGATCATGAGATCCTCGACCACAGTGCTCCCGGTAACCCGGGCTGACGCCGGATTATGCCGTTTCATCTCGACATACAGGGGCTTGCGCACAATCTTTTTAATCTCGTCCACGATCGGGTTGAACCGTTCGATATGCCCGACACCGATAGTGATACCAGCAGGTGCCTTCTCCATGAGCCGGGTTGCTTCGCCAACTGAAGAGCAAATCGGTTTCTCAATGAGAACCGACTTTTCTGCCACAAAGATGTCACGGACCACCTCTGCGTGGTAAGGAGTTGAGACGCAGACGCTCACAGCATCGGAATGTTCGAGGAGGTCCTGTACAGAATCATGCACGGTCGCGCCATGCATCCCGCCAATTTCGTGGGCCGCGGCACCATTTATATCATAAATACCTACGGAGTCCACTTTTTTCAGCTCTGAATAGACGCGGACATGGTTTTTTCCCATCATCCCAACGCCTATTACACCAATATCCATTCAGTTCACCTTATTGATGGTATCACAGATATATGCCAGCTCTTTGCTGTCCAGATGTGGATGCACGGGCAGGCTGAGCACCGACGAGGAGAGTTGCGTCGAGACTGGACAGGAATCAGTATCGTTTGCCAGCGCGTAGAGCGGCTGACGCTGGATAGGGATGGGGTAATGCACGGCACAACCTATACCTTTTGCCGTTAGATATTCAATAAACTCCGCCCGACTGAGGGGGAACTCAGGAGTAAGGCGTACGACATACTGGTGGTAAACGTGGTGCATTCCGGGGGCCGTAACCGGAGTTACTAATCCTTTTACCGAGAGATGTGAATTATAATATTCGGCATTTTTCCGGCGCCTGATGTTGAACTTGTCGAGTTTTCTCAGCTGGACGAGTCCCAGCGCTGCAGCAATGTCAGTCATCCGGTAGTTGTATCCGAGACGGGTATGCAGGTATTTTTCGCTCTGGCCATGGTTGATGATGAGACGCAGACGCTCATTGTATGCCTTCTCACTGGTCGTGACCATCCCGCCCTCTCCGGTAATCATGTTCTTTGTCGCGTAAAAGGAGAAACACCCGAAATGCCCGAAGCCTCCCGTCTTATCACCATTACAGAGAGCCCCGTGCGCTTGTGCTGCATCTTCGATTAGGGTCAGCTTGTGATCTTCGCATACTTTCTGCACCGCGGGGATGTCAAAAGGCTGGCCAAATAGGTGAACACCGATGACTGCACGGGTTTTAGGAGTTACCCGTTCCCGTACCTGATCGGGGTTGATCGTATAAGTCGTCGCGTCCACATCAGCAAAAACCGGGCGCGCACCACACATAGAGACTGCTGATGCAGTAGCAATAAACGAAAATGCTGGCACGATTACTTCATCCCCGTACCCGATATCAGCGGCAAGCAGTGCAGCGTGGAGTGCAGCAGTGCCATTGTTTATTGCGACAGCGTGGGTGGTACCGCAGTACTCAGCGAAATTTTTCTCGAACTGCTCCACCCTCTCACCGGCGGCAAGCATGCCTGATTCAAGCACTTCTGTCACCGCAGAAATCTCTTCCTGACCGAGGACCGGTCGCGCTATCGGTATCTGTACCACAATTCACCCACTTAATAATATCAGATTTCTCAGATGCATCACTGCTTATAATAGCATTACTACATCTACTGCAAGGGATATCAGTCTGTTGAAGTATGCATTCCGGCCACATTCACTGCCTTTGAAAAAAGATAGGTAATAAGGGAGGAGAGATCCAATAAAAATGAAGAATGAGCCGGGAGGGATGGCAACGCAACATATCATTTCCATCGGAGACTTTGACCGGGACGAGATTGATCGTCTGCTGGCCCAGGCGCGCCAGATTGACAGGAAGAAGTACGACGATCATGCACTGAATGGTAAGATTCTGGCAGTACTCTTCTTCGAGCCCAGCACGCGGACGCGGATGTCGTTTGAGTCCGCCATGGCACGACTTGGCGGTACTTCGATCTCGGTCGGCAGTGTTGAGGCCTGCTCGATGGCAAAGGGAGAAACGCTTGCCGACACGATCCGGGTGGTGAGCGGATACGCAGACGCGATCGTAATCCGCCACCCAAAGGAGGGGGCGGCACGGCTCGCTGCCGAATTCGCGACGGTGCCTGTCATCAATGCCGGCGACGGAGCCGGTCAGCACCCGTCTCAGACACTCCTCGATCTGTACACTATCAGCCAGTCAATGTCCATCGATGGGATTGACGTTGCCCTGGTGGGCGATCTCCGGTACGGGCGGACCGCGCACTCCCTCGCTTCCGCCCTGTCTCTCTACAATGTGCGGCTTCATACCGTCTCACCCTTGGGACTTGAGCTTCCGGCTCCTCTCGCCTCCGAGCTGACAGAAAAAGGGATGGAAATTATCGAGCACGAAACCATTGACGATGTGATCCGTGAGGTGGACGTGCTCTACGTAACCCGGATCCAGCGGGAACGGTTCCCCGACTCAGCCTCATACTTCAATGTTGCATCGAGTTACCGGATCACTCCTGAACACCTTACAGGATCGAGAAAACATCTGATCATCCTCCATCCGCTGCCAAGGGTGGATGAAATTGATTCCCGGGTAGACGATTCTCCCCATGCCAGGTACTTCGAGCAGTCGAAAAACGGTGTGCCTGTGCGGATGGCGATGCTGATGAGGGTGATGAAATGAAAAAAACAGAGACTGCCGAGAACGAAGGTCTGCTGGTGAGAAGGATAAGGAACGGGACCGTGATCGATCATATTGAAGGCGGGGAGGCTCTGAACGTCGTCAAAATTCTTGGGATCACCGGTACTACCCAGGAAGCCCTTTCTATCGCAACGAATGTCCCGAGCAGGCATACCGGTAAGAAAGATATAGTCAAGCTCAGCAACCGCGAGCTGAAAAAAGACGAAGTCGACCGCATCGCCCTTATCTCACCACACGCGACGATCAACATAATCAGGAATTTCAAAGTATTCGAGAAAAAAGGAGTCGAAATCCCAAAGCAGATCGTGGGGATCGTCCGGTGCCCGAACCCCGGCTGCATATCCAATACCAACGAACCAATCCCAAGCAGGTTCGAGGTTCTCCCCAAAGGGCTCCACTGCCTCTACTGCGACTGGGTGATAACAAAGGATCTGACCAGCCACATTATCTGAGCATATGTCCGTGGACGTCGATCTCACCACGGTAAATACGGGTACTCGAGATCCACCGGCCGTCTTCTGCGAGGACGCAGCAGATCTGATGGATGTCAACCTTTTTCTTTCCCCGTCCGCGTCGCAGCTTGTTGATCTCGACGGCGACCGGCAGGGTCTCTTCAGAGACTATGATGGCGTCGAAATCAGCCTCGATCGCTGAACCGTACCGGTCACTGAGCGGCTCCACAATCCATGAGGCCTTGAAGGTTTGTTCCGCAATATAGCGTTCCAGATCGGATTTCCTGGCTGAAAAAGGACGTATAGGGTGAACTTTCCGGCTCGCGAACGCATCAGTGGTCAGGCCGATTACGACCCGCCCTCCAGGGCCCGCAAGCTCGAATGATCGTGTCAGAAGGCTTTTATGGCCGTCGTGAAGAGGGTCGAATGTGCCCCCTACCATAACCTTCATACTCTCGCATTCTTAATTTTCTATGTTATTATGCATATGGTTGGGAAGGTCTCCGGCGTTCCGCTCTTTGCGGCACCCAACGTGACGGTTATCGGTGAGGTCACTCTCGGAACCCAGGTCAGTATATGGTTCGGTGCGGTGATCCGTGCGGACAAGGACCGTATAGTGATCGGGGACCGTTCCAATATCCAGGACAATTGTATCGTCCATACCAGTGCAGGATTTCCGGTTATTCTGGGGAAAGAGGTCTCGGTCGGCCATGGAGCTATCCTCCACGGTTGCACAATCGGTGATCGTGTGCTGGTCGGGATGGGGTCTGTTGTCCTCAACGGGGCACACGTAGGGGCAGATTCGGTGATCGGCGCAGGTGCGGTCGTCACTGAGGGCATGGAAGTCCCTGCAGGGTCAGTGGTGGTCGGTATCCCGGGCAAAGTCATCAAACCGGCCAGTGACGCACAAAAACAGCATATCCTCAAAAACGCCCAGGCATACGTTGAGCTCGCCGGGGAGTACGCGCACCATGGGTGATGTAGTTGTCATTGGTGCCGGGATAGCCGGAATACAGGCAGCCCTCGATATAGCAGGTCACGGTATCCACGTCCACCTCATCGAGAGGGAACCCACAATCGGCGGTCACATGGCGCAGCTGGACAAGACATTTCCGACCAACGACTGTTCAATGTGCATCCTATCACCTAAGATGGTGGATGTTGGGCGGCACCCCGGGATCACTATCCATACTTGTTCAGAAGTCACCAGAATCGATGGCGAAGTCGGGAATTTTCACGTTGCAGTAAAAAAACATCCCCGGTATGTTGACGAGAAACTCTGCACCGGGTGCGGTGACTGCATCGGGATCTGTCCGGTAGAAGTCTACAACCGGTTCGATGCCGGAATCGGCGTGAGAAAGGCAATTTACAAGCCGCACCCCCAGGCGGTCCCGGATATTGTTATCAAAGACCCGGAGCACTGCATCGAGTGCGGATTGTGCTACGATATCTGCGGCCCGGGCGCGATAAACAACGAGGATCGTGACGAGGAGATCACGATTAATGCGGCAAGCATCGTCATAACGACCGGATATACGGTCTTTGACGCATGCAGAAAAGCGCAGTTCGGACACCTTACACTCCCGGACGTGATCACCAGCCTCGAACTGGAGCGGATGATCAACGCAAGCGGCCCGACCGGGGGAAAGATCCGTCGGCTCAGCAACGGTGCCGAACCTAAAAGCATCATCTTCATCCAGTGTGTCGGTTCGCGGGACGTGTCGATAGGCCGCCCAATGTGCTCCTGTGTCTGTTGCATGCAGGCAATCAAGAACGCAATGCTGATCAAGGAGAAAAAAACGGACACCGAGATCACCATCTGTTACATGGACATCCGGGCGTACGGGAAGGGCTATGAGGAATATTATGAACGGGCAAAGGCCATGGGGATCAGGTTCCTCCGGGGCGTCCCGTCAGATGTTATCGCAGACAGGAACGGATTGATTGTACAGGTAGAGAACTCCGAGACCGGAGAACTTCTGGTACTGCACCCCGATATTGTCGTCCTCTCGGTCGGAATTGCCCCTGCAGAAAAAACAGACGAACTTACCGAAAGGTTCGGAATTCCTGTTGAAGACTCAGGGTTCATCAGGACAGTCAACGATGCAGTGGACACTACCACAACCCTCCGCCCAGGCATCTACGTCGCCGGCACTGCTACTGCGCCAAAAGATATCCCTGACAGTGTAGCGTCGGCAGGTTCGGCGGCGATGCGGGCGTACATAGATGCAGTCAGGTCGCGGTCAGTATGACAGGATGTGCCACGCTCTGGTGGGATGAGAGTGAAGAGAGCATCCACTACATCGAACAAACATTGCTGCCAAATGAGGAGCATATTGTCGCATGCCGGAGCATAGACCGGCTGGCGATAGCAATTAAACGGCTGGAGATCCGGGGTGCACCTGCTCTCGGCGTTGCCGGGGCATATGGGGTGGCGCTTGCGGCTGTGCTCAGCACTTCCCAGGAGCTGCCCGCGTTCATGGCAGATGTGCAGCGGGACGCCGATGTGCTGAAGGCGACCCGCCCGACTGCGGTCAACCTCGCCTGGGGGATCGATCGGGTCCTTAAGGTTATGGTAACCGCACCGGACGCCTCCACTGCTCGCAGGATTGCGGTATCTAAAGCCCATACCATTGCCCGCGAAGATACCGCAAGCTGCCATGCCATCGGCAACCATGGCGCAGCCCTGCTCCCGGACCAGTGTACGGTCCTCACCCACTGTAACGCGGGCGCACTTGCCTGCTCATCATGGGGCACAGCGCTGGGGGTCATCCGAACTGCAGTGAAAACAGGCAAACGCGTAAAGGTGATCTCCTGCGAAACACGGCCGCTCCTGCAGGGTGCCCGGCTCACAGCGTGGGAACTTGCCCGGGACGGGATCGATGTAACCACGATTATTGATTCAGCAGCGGCACACCTGATGCGGACCGGTGCAATCGACGCTGTTATTGTCGGAGCTGACCGTATAACCCGGGACGCGGTTTTCAACAAGATCGGCACGTACATGCATGCCGTCTGCGCCCACCATCACGGGATTCCGTTCTATGTCGCAGCACCGATCTCCACCTTTGATTTCCACAACCGGGCGAGTGATGTGGTTATCGAGGAGCGCGGGCGGGAGGAAGTTACTACGACCGGTAACCGGACCTTTGTACCCGAATCAGTTCCTGTCAGAAATCCCGCATTCGATGCGACCCCGCTCGAACTCGTGACCGCTGTTATAACCGAACAGGGTGTGATGCGGTCAGCCGCAGAGATACAGGCATTTATATCACATCACGTCTCTGAATAACCACAACAGGATACCACAAACAATGGCATTTGATTTTAGTCCATGGGGCTCCCTGATGTACCTTATCGGGGAAGCAACCGTTCTCATCATACTTGCAGCGGTCTGCGCCGCATTTGTCCTCGTCATCATTTCGCTCTATTCGATCCACAGGGGAAAACTGTATTTTCCCCGGGTCCTCAAGGCTGGGCTGGTACTTCTTGAAGGGCTGATGAAAGCGATGTTCCGTCTCCTGGGGCTCGAGGATCGCGAGATGCTTGCATATTTTATCAAGCTTCATAATGCCATGAACATGAAAGAATTCGGCAAGATCCCGGTTTCCGAACGGGCGATCTTCATGCCCCAGTGCCTCCGGTCATCGCGTTGTCCCGCCCACCTCACACCGGAAGGGCTGAAATGCCAGAACTGTGGGCAATGCTCGGTAGGAAATGCGTGCACACTCCTTGAAAAACTGGGATATCGGACCTTCATTGTGCCCGGTTCGTCGTTTATAAAACGAATGGTAAAGAAATACCGGCCAAGAGCGTTACTGGGCGTCGGGTGCCTCTCCGAAGTAAAGGATGGCATCGATATGGCCGATAAGCTGGGTATCACGGTAATGGGTGTGGTGACGCTGAAAGAAGGGTGTGTCGAGACGATCGTCAACTGGGCCGATATCTACGAGGTCGCCACGCTGGGTATCGATCCAGCGTCAATTCCCGAGGACCTTAAGGTTCTTGCCGACTAGTTTGCCGCTTTTTATTTTGCCGTGGACGAATATTGTATCGCTGCTGGTGACATCCCCCACTTTGACACCAGGCCGCAGGATCACTTTTCCACCCGCCATCACTGAGTGAACTATCGCATGATCGAGGATCGTGACATCACCATGCGCAACAAGGGGACCTTTTATCCGTGACTGGCTTCCGATGATAGCGTTCCAGCAGCTTACATCCAGAGCGACACTGGATCGGGGACCCAGTTCAAGACTGCCGGTAACATGAAGCGTTCCCCAGAAATGCGTGTGAGGGGGAACTACAAAATTCCCGTTAATCTTAACGTTCCCTTCGAAATACCCCCCTTTTTCTGCAAAGAAGGTATCTCCTTTCTGGAAAACTTTTGCCATTACTTCTCAGGGTAACTGAGGTACGATCAGGGGATAAACCTGTTGCTCGGCCTTTCTTATCTTCAGGTCCAGCATTATAAGAAGATGGCCGAAATGGTAAAAACGATCAGTGATGCGAACATCCCCACCTTAAGAAGTGTGGATGCTCCCGATTTCTGTATACACTCAGGGGTCCCACAGGGGATCGCCCGGAACGCTGCAGCCAGAATTACTGCATCGACGACTGCGATCCCGGTAAGATACCACGGCCCCCACCAGAAGATTGGGATGATGCTTGCCGCAACGGCGATAACTGAACAAGTGAAAGCAAGGAGCGAAGTCTTTTTTATGCCGATCCTGATCGGCAGCGTGTCGGCCCCACCTGCAATATCCCCTTTTACATCCTCAGCATCCTTGAGCAGTTCACGGGATAGCATAGCAAAGAACGTGATGACCGCAACTGGTACGATATGGACAAGCCCGGTCCAGCCGTTAAGTGCGCCGCCAAACAGGAACATGCTCGCCGCAAGGTATGACACCGCGATATTGCCGATAAGCGGAGTGCCCTTGAACCGGGAGGCGTACGCTACGAGAAGTAACGAGTTGAAAATCGCAATGCCAACGCAAAGCGGTGTGGTGAAGATAGCTGCACAGATACCGGCAAGGAAGAGGAAGATTGCAAATCCCTTCGCAGCACTCAGGGTCACAGCTCCTGAGGGTATCGGACGTTCCGGGCGGTTGATCCTATCGATACCCGCGTCGAAATAGTCGTTGATGACGTTACCGGCAGCAGTGACAAGTGCGACGATTATAAACAGGAGAATGACTGCAGAGATAATCGTCCCGGTGGCGATGAGGTATGCGATGATAGCTGCAAGACCGGCGACCACCGAGTTTACCGGCCGGGTGATCTTCACAAGACCTGCAAAGCTCATTGGTTATCAGATCTGACGGTCAGCGTATTAAACTGCGCGAAAACAGGCACATAACAACGGGCGAGGGGGGATTTGAACCCCCGGCATTCAGCTTAGGAGGCTGACGCTATGTCCGGGCTAAGCCACTCGCCCTGCCCATATCCATTGAAAACGAAACTGGATAAGTATTTTGGATAACCGCCGTAACCGCATAGCACGAAGGTATGAAAATCTGCATCCAAGAAGTTATAAACCTGTCAAACACGAGCTGTTCTGCAAGCTATGGAATATATAGAAGCCCGGGAAGGCACTACAACATTTCTTGTCCCGACACAGGACGCGGCAACCCAGTTCCCTCCAGGGACTGCACCGGTCTTTTTCAACCGGAGGATGGAACTGAACCGCGATGCCACCGTTCTTCTTCTTCCGGTACTCGAACCCTCAGATTATCTCGATGCCATGGGAGCCACAGGGATCCGGGGGCTCCGGGTGGCAAACGAGTGCGGCGTACCGGTGACCATCAATGACAGGGACCCGAAAGCCATCGAGCTGATCACTGGTAACGTTGAGCGGTCAGGGATTGCGACCGAAGTAGTGAACCAGGACGTAAATGCCCTTCTTTCAGAGCGGTCGTTCGATGCTGTCGATCTCGACCCTTTTGGCACCCCGGCGTCATTTGTGGACGCCGCAGTCAGAGGCACCCGCCGGTTTCTTTTCGTCACGGCAACTGATACAGCACCGCTCTGCGGAGCTCACCTGAAAGCCGGCATACGCCGGTATTTCGCACAGCCGATGAACACAGAATATCATAGTGAGGTGGGACTGCGTATACTGCTCGGTTTCGTCGTCCGGGAAACGGTGAAATATGACCGTGGGGTCGAGCCGCTCTTCTGTTTTGCTCACGAGCATTTCATCCGCCTCCACCTGAGGCTGCTTCGCGGTGCACAGGCTGCGGACCGGACGCTCGGGCAAATCGGGTTTGTCCTGCAGTGTAAAACGTGCCCGTACCGGACGGAACAGAAGGGACTGGTCCCGGAAACAGCCCGGTGCCCACACTGCGGTGAACCGCTAAGACCAATCGGCCCTCTCTGGCTCGGCTCGATCCAGGACCCGGAAACACTTGCCCGGATGGAGAAACGGCTCGTGGGGATGGAACTCGGCACGAAAGGCGAACTTGGGAAACTTCTCGAACTGTGTTCAGCTGAACTCCCGACATCAAGCCACTATGACTATCACCGCCTTGCAAAACTGGCGCGGTGCTCGCCACCTCATATTGCTGCAGTGCTTGAGCGGATCGCCAGCTCAGGATATCCTGCAACCCGCACACACTTCTCCGGCTATGGCATAAAAACAGAAGCGCCCCTTGCCGTAATTTTCGACGCGATCAGTGCTCAACAATGATCGTGAGCAGATCGCTGTCGATAAGCTTGTGGGTTAGCCCGACCCGCTGCCCAGGGTGCTTGACCGATTTGCCCCAGACCCGTGCATACCGGAACTTCTGGACGAACTCCCGGTGGAGTTTGTTGCAGACATCCTCGACCGTGCTCCCTTTCCTGATAATCAGAGGTTCTTCCATGTCAGCCTCACCACCATGGGGTTTGAGGTAAAGCCGGATAAACCCAAGACAATCATAAAGTGCGTCTTTAATTTCCTCAAGGTGGTAACCAGCGGCCGCGGAGATCATGATCGGCTGGTTGCCGAACCGTCCGCCAATGTCATGCTCGATCTCGAGGTAGCGTTCCTTATCGACAAGGTCGACTTTGTTGACCGCGATGAAAGCCGGGATGTAGACCCGGTTTCCCTGCACCGCGTCAATAAGGTCGTCCTGCGTGGCATTCCCACGGATGAGGATATCGGCGTTCATCATCTTACTCTCGGCAAGAATCGAACGTACTTCCTCGATGTCGAGGTCGAGCGTGCCGACCGCGTTGAGCCGGATACCTCCATGCGAGGATTTCTTGATGGTGATATCGGGTTTCGGGACATTGATCCGTATCCCTGCATCATAGAGTTCTTTGATAAGCACATCAAAATGCCGCTCGTTGAAAACATCCACGAGAATTATGATGATATCTGCACTCCGGACGACCGCGATGACTTCCTTGCCGCGTCCCTTACCCATCGCTGCACCGGCGATCAATCCGGGGATATCAAGCAGTTGGATCTTCGCACCCTTGTGTTCAAGTGCGCCGGGTACGACGGTGAGGGTGGTAAACGCGTAGGCCGCAACGGCACTGTCGGTGCCGGTGAGCTTGTTCAAGAGCGTGCTCTTACCGGTAGATGGAAAACCAACGAGCACAGCGGTTGCGTCCCCGGACTTCTTGACAGAATAGCCTTCGCCGCCACCCCCTGCTTTCATCGCGCGGTTCACCGCTTCGTCGCGGAGGCGGGCTATCTTTGCTTTGATTCTTCCGATATGCTTTGACGTAGCCTTGTTGTACGGGGTTTTAACGAGCTCGTCTTCGAGCTCCTTGATCTGTTCCTCAAGACTACTCATTCCTATATTAATCGCCGCACGTCCGAGATATACTTGTTTATAACACAACATTGGTGTATTCTTCATGGTATCCTGAGAAGACAGCCAGGAATTCAGCGACGAATAAGTACTGGGAGGAAGTAAAAGATCTCAATCCATTTATGGTTTGAAGAAACTTTATTGCAGGTCTGTGCCCAAGAGAAAATTACGGTTAAGACTTGTTCGCGGACTATTGGATAGAACCAGTACCGAATACCTTGATCAGGAGAACATAACCATGCTAACTTTCCTCTGGATTATTGCCGGAATATGGATCATCTTTATGGCCCTCATATACATCCCGACTCTTCGTGACAGTGCCCCGGTTGAGCGAAGGTCATCCAAGTATATCCAGCGATCGTTCATCATCGCACTCGCCGCAGCGATCCTTGTGGTAATCCTGGCAAACTATGTGTCCGATGCTCTGATCCTTCGCGTTGTCCCCGATTCATCGCTCTCCGGAATAACCGGGATCATCCTTACCATAGCCGGGCTCGGGTTTTCCGTATGGGCACGACGCCACCTCGGCAGGAACTGGAGCAGTATGGTCCAGGTCAAATTTGGACACCAGCTTATCAGAACGGGGCCGTACCGCATCGTACGAAACCCGATGTATACCGGAATCTTTATCGCATTTGTGGGAGCAGCAATCGCCATCGGGGAACTGCTCGCATTTGTCGCCCTTGCCATCGGATTAGTATCGATCGTGATCAAAATACAGGCTGAAGAGGAAATTTTAACAGAGAAATTTGGCGAGGAATACCTGCAGTATAAACGGGAAGTGAAAGCGCTCATCCCGTTCGTGGTATGACTCAAGGGGCTTGTTTGTTCCCGAGCATCCGGTTCTTTATAATTTTCGAATATGTTGACATGATTGATCTTTTTCTGAAGTCATTCTTTACCCACGCAAATTTTCAACATGTTGCAAGCAATGCCTAACTACAACTAATTATCTTTATAGTACAACCCTGCCAACAATTGCTGAAATACGGGTTGACAACATCTTTAAGTAAAAATATCACGTAAATTACTGGGCAATTGCTGCTATAGTGTAGTCCGGCCAATCATGCGAGCCTCTCACGCTCGCGACTGGGGTTCGAATCCCCATAGCAGCATTTTTTCACTGAGGATTCTATTTTTTATCGATTAAATCCGGGTATTGTAAAATATGGATGACAAAGATGATCAGCGATTATCTATAATCCGGTATGCTCCCTTAGGTACTGTCATCTCGAACCGGCTCCCTTTCCCCGCAATTCCATTCTCTCGAATGGTGATCCCGGTCATAGAGAGAATCTCGCGGGAGAGGAAGAGACCAAGGCCGGTATGATGTCCGAACCCGCGTTCGAAAAGGTGTTTTTTATCTTCCGCTGATATCCCGACACCATCATCCTCAACGGAAATGATCAGACCCTGGTCGGATTCCTGTGAGGCAACCCTGATTATTGTCATAGTCAGGCTACCGTATCTGAGTGCGTTGTCGATCAGGTTGTAAAACACCTTCTCAAACAGCGGATCGGCAAACACTTCTACATTTGGGCAATCCATGATAATCCGGACACTCCTCATCGGTAAGGATGCCTGCACCTTCTTTATACACGCATCCACACCCTGCCAGGACGGGGCATTTACTCCGATATCTTCATACTCATTCATAAAGGCGATCTGGTGTTCGATCGCATTCGCAGCCTGTTCTTCCTTGAGGAGATATTCTGACCTCCTTTCAGTATCACCGGGAGTCTCTTTCGATAACTCAATGAATGCTTTTATGGAGAAGATCTGGTTGTTGATGTCGTGTCGGGTTATAGATGAGAGAATAGTGAGTTTTTTATTTACCTGGGAGAGTGCATTCTCTGCTACCTTCCGATCGGTGATATCAGTGATCACAGATAAGAATGCCGGAATCCCGTTGTCATCAATTGGCACGGTCTTGATCAAGCAATGCCTGATAGTGCCGTCCCGAAGCTGGAGATCAATCTCGCTGGTTTGAGCCGAAGAATCTCCGCTACGGATTCCATTGATAAACGCCCGCGAAACCTTAGCACTCGCAGCTGTCTGGAAGGAATAGATGGATTGTCCGACAAGGGTTTCTTGGGAGGGCTCCATGAGCCGGGTCGCTGTCGGGTTGGCGTACCGGATGAACTCCTTGTCATGGATGAGAATATAATCAGGGAGGTTATTCGCAAGGTTCCGGTACCGCTCCTCGCTTTTCCGGAGATCGGTCTGGGACCGGGCCATATTGAGCATCAGGAAGGAACCCGTGGAAACGATATCCATTAAAATAGTGACGATAAAGAAGATCGGATTTATGGGATCCGGGCCTGAAAGCGAGTGATCCCCGGGGGTGATAATCGCCACGACGGTTATGACGGCCCAGAGGAGTGCCGTGACAAAAAGGGCTGCAGCGAAGCCATACCTGAGAGACCGGGTTTCTGGTTCTCGGAATCGTATCGCAATGAAGGAAGTCGCAAGGAAGCAGGGGACAATGAGCAGCCCTATGATTACGCCACGGATGACAACTGAATCGACACGGAACGTAAAATAGAGAAACAGAAGAGCGGATGGAATAAGTGTGCTGTATATGATCGGGGAAAGTGACCTTAACGAGAAGTACCTCCTGATACTGTCAAGCCGCATCATGACCGCGAGCGCGATCAAAAGATCTGCCACAGTTGTGGAGAGCAGAACGGGTACGGATCCATTGATCATGAACAGAAAATACCCGCAGGATATGATCAGCAGGCTGAGCATCCATGTCTTGAACCCGTCATAGGTCTTCTGGGTCTTCCAGAAGGAAAAGAGCATCAGAGTGAGAAACACATTAACGAGAAATAGGATCAGAAAAAGGGTTCTCATATCAGGTGTCCACATGGTATCACACTCCGCCCGATGATATCCCACCGGACATTATTCTAAGGTAATAAACGGGGAATATTTTCTTTCTATTATTATGAATATTTGTAATGAATATTCCTTACCAATTCCTGTTATTTACTGATGGATTTTTGTTTAGTGGCATTGTGCTATTTATAACTATACTCTATGTAAACAACAGACTGTTGACCGAGATAATGTTCAAAAAAATATAATGGTAATTCCGTTAAAAATTTGTAGACTTCATATTTTTGGGAGGTTGTAATAGATACCTGTACCATTTTGGAAGACCCTACTTTATTTCATACGGGGTTGATTTCGACAGATAACCAATAACCCGCTGCCAATAGAACCATACACATAAATCCATTTTTGTAAGAACATACAAAGCCAATCGCAATGCATCCCCAACCAACGCCACATAATGGCATCTCTTGGACGCTTCAGCTCCATAGCAGCACTTTTGCACCAACCGTTCTCTTCTTCAAACGGATTTATCCGTTAAAGTAACAGATCGGAAAAATGCAATTTACCTGATATGAAATATCCTGATTAAAAAAAGAAAATTTAGTTATCATTCAGGACAGTTCAAGGGGTTCCGCTGGGAGGAGTCCCACTTGGCGGAGTTCCGCTGGGAGGATTGCCACCGGTCGTGTTTCCGCCAGCACCTGCAGGCATATTCGGAGCCTGAGCACTGGTCATATTTCCTACCGGAGCACCGGTTGTGTTTCCACCAGTACCTGCGGGCATGTTTGGAGCCTGAGCACTGGTCATATTTCCTACCGGAGTGCTTACCGGTGCTGACGTTTCGCTAACCGGTATGACCGTAGTGCTGGTCGCTGTGACTGCCGCAGTGGTAGTTGTCGTGGATGATGATGAACTGGTACATCCTGTTACCAGAACCATACCGAAAACCAAGATCGCTATAGCCAGCGCAATAGCAAGATTCCGGTTCTTGCCGGAAATATTTTTCAAGGATAGGGAAATCAAACTCATTTGCATGCACCTGAGGCTCAAGATAATCCATATCTATCTATACTCTCTATAGATTCGACGGATAAATTGACCCTTATAATGTAGAATTTTTAACGTTATTATTGCTTTTCCTTGGTATTGCACAACGTCAACGGCACATTTACCCGACAACCACATGCGTAAAATATAACGACCGGTAGAGTTTCCGGTCTTTGTTTTTTCCATGGAAGTACATCTGCTGGAACTCATGACTTACGGTTTTCCGGTCAGTATAGAGCCATCCGTGTGATGGCAACATTGATATCGGATCAGCAGGGTGTTTTCTTCATGGATCTCTTCATTCTCCGGCATGGAAAGGCAGGGCCATCCTCCTCAGAGCCTGATGACCGGAAACGGGAGCTTACAGCGGATGGGAAGGATGAGATACGCAGACAGGCACAGTGGATGCGATCAAGAAAATTCATGTTCGATGTCATTGCCACGAGCCCGTTCACCCGGGCCTATGAAACCGCCGAGATTATTGCACGTATCCTGGGGCAAAAAGATGTGCTCACCTGTTGGGAAGAACTTGCTCCGGGCGGTGATCTTGAGACGGTATGCTACCATGCTGCACAGTATGGGGAGGAGGCTACGGTCCTCATCACCGGCCACGAACCTGCATTGTCGATTCTCATCAGCAGGATCATCTCCGGCAGCGACGCAGCGTCTGTCATCCTTGCAAAGGGGGGTCTGGCAAAAATCCGGAACTATTCGTTTGAGAAGAAACCATCCGGCGAGTTGCAATGGCTCCTCACTCCACGACAGATGATTGAGATGCGGTAAAAAACCATTTTAGACTCACATTGATTCCTGACAGGAAGAACACGTGTTATTCCTGCGCACCATTCGGGAGCAGGGCGGTTCTTGGTAGCCTTAGATCAGGCAGGATGAAAAAAGGCAGGTGATTTCATCACTGCCGTTTCCGGCGTGACATCACTACGGAGATCATCCCCATGGTTCCGATTGCTCCCACCGCAATGAATGGTGAGAGTGGGGAATGGGTTGAACCTGATGTCACTGTGATGTACGATGACATTACTACCGGTTGACTGCCCTCCGGATAATTCGCGGTCAGTGTCACCGTGTAGATCCCGGGAATTACATACGTGTAGGAGGGGTTCTGGACTTTGCTGGAACCACCATCACCGAAATCCCATGACCATGAAGTGGGTGTCCCGGATGTCGATGTGGTGAACTGCACGGTGAGCGGAGCGGCCCCGGAAGTGGGTGTCCCGCTAAATGTGAGGCTCGGGAATGTGGGTACCGGGGTCGGGGTCGCGATTGTTACGAGCGTCACTTGAGGCGTTTCAGAGGCTGGGCTCACGATGATGGTCTGTGAAGTAGCCTGGTTGCTCCCTGCAGTGTTTGTAGCAGTCATGGTGACCGTATAGGTACCCGCCGTTGAGTAAGTATAGGAAGGGTTTTCCACCGTACTGGTACCAGTCCCATCGCCAAAATTCCATGACCATGAAGTCGGGGAATTGGTGGATAAGTCCGTAAACTGGACTGTCAGTGGGGCGGAGCCCATTGTCGGGGACGCTGAGAACGAGGCCACAGGAGTGATAGCGCTGGCATTAACAGTGATGTAATCGTTCTGTGTGTCAGTATTGCTTCCACCGGTATTATTTACGACGAGTGTCACGGAATACGTTCCCGGGATATCGTACGTAAAGGAGGGGCTTTGCGCAGAGCTGAAATTACCGTCGCCGAACGTCCAATACCATCCTGTCGGGGAATTCGTGGACTGATCCTCAAACTGGACCGTCAGAGGCGCAGAACCGTTTAGTGGGGATGCATAGAAGGAAGCAACCGGTGCAGTTACCGAGGTCGTCGTTGTTGCTGTTGTTATTGCGGTAAAGGTGAATTCGTCCTGTATGGAAGTTGCTGATGTACCGCTGGGGTTGGTAACCGTGATATCAACGGTTCCGGCTGACTCAGCTGGAGAGGTTGCTGAGATCGAATTATCAGTGCTAACCGAAAACGTGGTTGCCGCCGTGCTGCCGAACTTTACGCTGGTCGCACTGGTAAAGCCGCTTCCTGTTATGGTTACTACGGTGCCGCCGTCAATAGAGCCTGATGACAGTGAGATTTCATCGATGACCGGAATAGCTGCTATTACCGGGCCTACATCCCCACTGGTCACTGTGCCGGTGTAGCTGCCGGTCCCGGTGGCTACAACTTCAATGTACTGATTGTAATCGGTTGTTACCGGTGTGTATGTTGACGATGTTGCTCCACTGATTGCAGTGTACGTACCTGTTGCTGAGGTTGATTCCTCCCACTGGTAGGTTACGGTTGCACCGGATGGCGTCAATGTACCTGCCGTCAGAGTGTTGCCTACCTGATCCGTGCCGCTGATCGATCCTATTGCTGTGATTGCGGTCGTTGCAGCACTTACCGTTATGGTCTCAGTAGCAGTTGTGCTGGTCGCTGTATTTGCCGCATTGGGCATCACCGTGAGTGTCACCGGGTACGAACCAGCAGTTGTATAGATATGTGTAGGGTTTTGGGCCGTGCTGGTGCTCCCATCTCCGAATGTCCATGACCATGATATCGGGGAATTGGTGGAAGTGTCCGTGAACGTTACGGTCAGAGGAGCAGTCCCGGATGACACTGATGGGGAAAACGACGCACTACCAGCCGCAGCAACTGGAAGAGCAATAACTGCGATACAAGCGAGGACGACGCAGGTTATCAAAAAAATGCGGTGGTTGAAAAATCCCACCGGTTCTCCGAGAACAACCTGCTTATTGGCCCTAGGTTTGAGTTGCATTGTAACCTCCGTTTCTCATTCGACCACTTGCAGACATTCCAAACGCGTCAATGAGCTGCTGCCGGGTCACATTGAGCTGTTGAGCCGCTGCAGTAAGGTTTGGCCGGCCGTTTGTCGTATTTTCCGTGCTACTACTCAGTGCGTTCTGGAGATCCTGTTCGGATACACCTAATTTACTTGCCGCTGCAGTGAGAAACGTTATGTTGGAAAGCATTCCCGCGCCTCGATACTGCTGCGACGAGGCACCCGCCGAACCTGAAGGTTGTCCTGTACCTGCAGTAGGCAGACCGGAATTGCTCCCATTGTTCTGTACACAACCGGCCACGATTAGTCCAGAGACAACAACCAAGGATACGATAAGCATAACGATGACGTTTCTTTTCATAGTATTCATTGGTGCAATCCCCCATGTCTGCAGTTCATGCCAGCACACACATACCTCATAATGTATAGTTTCTTTTACATTTGTCGTATATACTTTTTTTGTTTTATTGACTACAATGCATAATCTGGAGGAAATCTGAGATATTTTTGTCCTTTTCAATAGCATACGGCCCAGTAGGGTTCTTGTTCCCACTGTCCAAGGTTTTCCTGATTTGGGGACATCGCGTTGAGACGTAAGGACACATTCAAATGATAAAAGCGGGACGATTCCCTCGACAGGATTTTCTTTTCCTGATAAATGATAAACCATGGGGAGACACTATCCGGAAGATTACCGCAACCATCACTGAGGTTGTATCGCTTATCGGGAAGACTGCAAAGGATGCCGGAGATGTGGTAACGGCAAATGAGGAATCATGCAGTGTTCCCGAAGGGATCGCCAGAACCGTTAGAGATTTAATGAAGGGGAATAGCCAGAAGACTGAAATAATGAGAACCGCGAAGGCTTAAGCAGGAGCTCAGGTATCATGGCAACAACGGGGACCGATCAGCCCACCCTTCCGGAAACAGGGGAAATGCAGGGCCAGAGAACTAAAAGGCAAGGATCAATCCAGGTTGTGGAATTCCTTCTCGGTAGTGAGCATTTCGCCATCGATCTCTTCGATGTGAAGGAAGTCGTGGAGTATACCACGATCACAAAACTCCCTAACGTCCCGTCATATTACCGCGGGATCATCGACCTTCGCGGCGAGATCACGACTATCATCGACCTCAAAGAGAAGCTTAATATCAAGGAGAATAGCAGGGCTGAGGTAGATTCATCGCGGATCATTGTGCTTGACGATAGTATGGCGAGCTCAAAGATCGGGATTCTTGTGGATGATGTTTCCTCGGTCTCGATGTTTGAAGCGAACCAGGTCGATTATACCTCAGCTTCTGTGAGTAAAGAGGACACGGCCATTATCGGTATCATCAAGAGAAAAACACGAGTCAAGGAGAAAGAAATCAACGAGCTGATTATCTGGATCGATATCAGGAAGCTGCTGAGTGATGTGAAGATTGGATCCTGATCTCGCGGGCTCCCCGATCGAATTTTTTGTCACTATTTTTCTGATGCACCACATGAATGCAGGTGAATAGGTGCGATTGCCGTGAGAAACCGTGTTCTCTTGTGACACGTGGGATGTCAAAATGCTATATTGCCAATAAAATCAGGACATTGCTGAACGGAAACAACTATAAAAATAAAACTGAATAACCAGCAGAGGGCTGCCAGTCACATAGGACGGTGTTTTTTTACAACTATCTTGTCGCCCTGCCTTTTAATTTCCACGCGGATTGTCGTATCTTTATAGTGCACTTCATGGATACCGAACTTTTTTGCATCGACAAGTTTTTGCAGATTGAGCATATCCGCACGAGGCATCCGACGGAAATCATCGTCAACATATACAACACTCACCATAGACACACACCAGTTTGACTTGTGTTCTTTGGTTTCATAACCAGAAAATACCTTGTGCGGAAGGAGTTTGTGGCTCTCTCAAAAACCTGGATTCAGAACCACGCAAATTTACGACGATTTGCAACCGAAGCATTAAATATCGCATCCCAGCATAACCCTATACGAAGAATTATGAGCAGGGAGAAGATCAAAGTTCCCGGAAAGGTATACGAGGAGTTAGTCGCCCTCCAGCGTGAGATCCATTTCACGCTTGATCATCAGGATACCGTCAAGAAAGCGGAAGACCGCGGTTATATGAATGCAGCCAACTGGATCCGGCAGAACGAGAAGGCATACAAGGTCGGGTTCTCATGGGGCTTCGAGCCGATGGAGGACGAACCGCACGGGATGATCCGGGATATTCCCGAGCGCGAGGCTCCCCCGATACGACGCACAATCCATCGTGCCCCCCAGACAATCCAGCCACGCTCTTCCAAGAAATCATCAGGGGAAAACTCTGACGGCATTTTTGCCGGGATCAAGAACTGGCTGGGTAAATATTTCTGAATTATCTTTTTTTAACGTGCAGAACCCTGATTGCTGCCAGACCGATAAAATAAGTACCAGGTGACATACCGTGCCCCGGGATCTCTCAGAGAAGGATATCACAATCCTTAAAAAACTCGCACCTGAGTGCGAGGACCTCAGCTGTTCCGGATCGGGGCACCGGTTCCATTCGATCCTGCCACCGGTCTCCAATCATTTTGCCGAGGATACCGACGATTTTATCCGGCGTATCAACAGGATTTCCGATGAGGATCTCACCTACCTTACCGATATGATCCAGAATGGTGAGGAGAGCCTCGGGTGCCTCCCACCTGAAGACGTCGAGGCGCTCGTTCAACTCGTCCATGACCGACTGTCACCGGAAATCGCCAGGAATGTGATTTCAGCATATGAATCCGGGACATGCGAGCACTGACAACTGCATGGAAGACTTATCCAGCCTAATCGCAGACCTGCGTGGCCCGACAATAAAACGGCGCAGGGCTGCGGCAGCAGAACTTGGGAGGTCTGGAGATGTATCTGTCATCGGGCCGCTTGCCGATGCGGCAGCCGACCCGCACCATCCCGTTCGCCTTGAAGCCGTGCAGGCACTGGGAAGGCTCCGGGATTCTGCGGCTGTTCCTCCCCTCATTACCGCCCTTGAGGATGTTGAGCCTTCGATCAGGGTGGCCGCCATCGCCGCTTTAGGAAAGATAAACGACAGGATCGCTGTGGATGCCCTCATCAGATGCCTTTATGATAAGGAAATGGAGATCCGGATTGGTGCTGCCGAAGTACTGGGGAAACTGGGTGATCGCCGGGCGCTCGAAGCACTCAAAACAATAGAACAAGATCCTTTTGAGGACGTTCGGGAAGCATCAGCCAGAGCACAACAGCGACTGAAGCGATGAATCTCTGGTTTCTACTGACTGTGTCGTTTTAAGGTTCTCTGTGTTTTTTCCCCGGCTAATCTTTATGTCTTTATTTGACCCAATAGGATACCAATGATGGAGAATATCCCATGACCGGACCCCGATCGCTGATGGAGCTTATCACGAGCTTTTTTTCACTCGTCCCGCTTGTCCTGTATACCATTGTTGCGATCCTCCTCACCATCATCGCGATCTTCTCGGTATACGACTCCGCACACCTTATCTATCAGCTGGTCACTACGGTAAACGAATCTGTCAATCTCATTAACGTGATCAATGCCCTGCTGCTGACCATCACCATCATCGTGCTTTTCGAGACCGTTACCGTTTATTTCAGGACAAAGCATGTTGAAGTCCGGGCTTTACTCGTCGCCGGCTTGACCGGCATGGTGCGGCATGTACTGGTGTATAACATGTCTGGTGTCGATGCCCTCACCATGTTTGCCGTTGTTGCCCTCCTTGCCGTTCTCATTGCCGGCATCGTGCTCGTAAAACCTGAGCCACTCTGAAAATTTTACCGGAACCGGGGAATATCTTCGTGAGAATTTTAAAGCAAGTACGCAGAACCACGGAGTAGTTGGGGGAGGTGAAACGATTCCCGGTATCATCGAAGCACTGGATCTGAAAAAGAGTTTCAATGATGTAACCGCGGTTGACAGTGTTCGGTTCTCAGTCCGGAAGGGTGAGATCTTCGGGTTCCTTGGCCCAAACGGGGCAGGAAAGACCACAACCATGAAGATGATCACCTGCGTCTCGCCCCGGTCTTCCGGATCGCTCCGGGTCTTTGGAATGGACCCGGACAAAGATCAGGCCGCGATCAAGATGCGTCTCGGTATTATCCCGCAGGAAACCAACCTCGACCCTGATTTCACCTGCTATGGCAACCTGATATCCTATTCACGGTATTTCGATATTCCGAAGACAGTCGCCCACCGTAGGGTAGAAGAACTGCTGGATTTCGTCCAACTCAGGGACAAGCACGATGTTACTGTCGAGAAACTCTCCGGAGGGATGAAGCGTCGGCTGATCCTCGCCCGTGCGCTCGTCAACAACCCGGATCTCCTCGTGTTAGATGAGCCAACCATCGGGCTCGACCCGCAGGCACGCCACCTGATCTGGGAGAAACTCAGGCAGCTGCAGGCAGCGGGCAGCACGATCGTGCTTACTACCCACTACCTCGATGAGGCCGCACGGCTCTGCGACCGGCTCGTGATCATGGACAACGGGAAGATTCTTGTCGAGGGATCTCCCGCAGATCTCGTGAAACAGTATGTGGGGGAGGAGATCGTCGAGATTGACAAGACCGACGACGTGATGGCATGCCTTGCCCGTATGGATGTCCCCTTTGAAGAATTTGGGGATATCCTGCAGATCTCTACCGGTTCTGCACGTGAGATCGCCACAACGGTCTATGAAAACTGCCAGCCAAAACGACTGCTCACCCGCCCGGCTACACTTGAAGACGTATTCCTCAAACTTACCGGGAGGACGCTGCGGGAGTGACTATGACTACTATCCTTTCATTCCCCAAAATCACGCGCCGGGCGTGGAATGTCTGGTACCGGAACCTCGAAGTCTTCTTAAAGACTTGGCATGTGAATTTCTTCCCCCCGCTGCTTGAAGCCCTCTTCTACCTCTTTGCCATCGGGCTTGGCATCGGGAACTATATCAAGGAAATGGAAGGCGTCCCATATATCACATTCATCGCCCCGGCCGTCCTCGCGATAGCGGTCATGAACTCAGCGTTCTTTGAGTGTACATATGGGTCGTATGTGAGGATGTATTACCAGAAGACCTTTGACGCTATGATCGCAACACCGCTTTCCATCGAAGATGTGATCGCCGGAGAGCTTCTCTGGGGAGCTACCCGGAGCGTAATGTACGTGGTCATCATGCTACCGGTCCTTGTCGCGTTCGGCGTGGTTTCGCTTCCCGTCTCCCTGCTCACGATACCCTTTGCGTTCTTCGGAGGGCTCATGTTCGCCGGGATCGCAATGTGCTTTACCGCCATTACCCCCAACATCGACATGCTGAACTACCCCTCGTTCCTTTTTATTACACCGATGGCCCTCTTTTCCGGCACATTCTTCCCGCTTACCCTGATGCCCGTCCTGCTCCAGTATTTTGCGTTCGTCTTCCTGCCCCTCACTCACGTCGTCGCGGTCATGCGGATGCTCACCCTGCCGGCAATTTCATGGACAATCGCGCTGAATATCGGGTGGATCATCGGAGCGACAGCGTTGTTCTGTGTTCTGGGGATCAACCTGATGCGGCGAAAGCTGATTGTGTGAAAAGGCCCGGTATCGGTCATTTGCACCCGGTAATTCTTATGATATAGAGCATTTCATCTTCGACCCGCTGCTGTATCGCAACAGTTGTCGAAAATCCCTGGTGGGAGAAGAGATTCCTGACCTCTTCCAGCCCGGTCAGGGACGAGACAAGAAGCAGGATCCTTCCGCCAGGGGCAAGCACTCCCTTCACTTCAGCCGCGAACCGTTCGATCACGACCCGCCCGGTCTCCCCGCCATCGAGAGCATACTCAAGCCAGTCATCAAGCCGTTCTCCCGGCTGCGTAGGGAGATACGGGGGGTTGAAGATCACGAGATCGAATTTCCCGCAGATGCCGGAAAAAAGGTCGGTGCGCACCACATCCAGACCCATCTCCCGGGCGCTTGCGATCGCATGCGGATTAATATCGGTGGCTACTACACGGGCAGTTCGGGACAATTCTGCCGCGATAAATCCGGATCCGGTTCCAATTTCGAGGACACGATCACCGGGGTTCAGCTCCGCCCGGGCTGCTTCGAGCAAAAGGAAAGTGTCTGCCTCAGGTTGGTAGACCTGACCGGGATCGAAGGGCATGGATGCAGGATTGGTTAGGTTAAGTATGATAAAAGGAATTGGATTACAGAAAATGTATCGAAAACTTGGTATTTTATCGTCAACAGATTTCAGGAACAATCAAAGAGGTAACTCTCTTTAAACTCCGGATCCGGGTGACTCTACCGGTGAACAGGGATTGCCGTTCTTTTTCTGCTCATAGTGTGCGAGATGAATGTTCAGGTTTTGTTCGAACTCTCCGGGATAGTCACTGAGTTCCCGGGATAGCAGGAACATCCGTGCTGCATCGCCGATCGCCTTGTGCGGTTTGATTATGTAACGGATTTTTTCCGGGACCGCATAACGGAAATGGATGGAATAGATCCCGGCTTTTCCAATTCCGAAACCGGTAACGAGCGTCATCCGGTCAAGCGACACATGCTCTTTGAGGGAGTGATGTGTTTTTATTTCCTGCTGGAGGTCGCGGATAACAAACCCATCTGTGTTTACCTTGGCTCGATTGAATGTCGTCATCTCGCGATCCCGGGCAAAGAAAACGAGCGTGCTGATATTTTTCCGGTTGAGGGACTGGATAAAACCCCGGAGATCCGCATGTACTGCATTGATAGCATCAAGGGCCTGGCGGTGGCCCGAACTGTCAAGGTTAAATCTGCGGTCAAAGGGCTTTTCATGGCCGGGTACGGCGAGGCTGAACACTCTCCGCCGTGCGTTGACCCGCTTCCCGACCTCATCCGTTACGTTCTTCCAGAGTTCGACATCGATATCGTAGCTGAACGGTCTGCCGGCAAACGAGAGGGTATCAGTCTCAGGCTCATGCATGACAACCCCGATCTCGATCGGGATCTGCATCCGCTGGTGTGTGCCGTAGATACCGGCAAATTCCATATCGATGAATGCGGTGAGTGGAGAGGTCATGACGAGCGGTTTATGCCTTATATAGGAATAGTAAACGATGGATTTTGTTAATTTCGTTTTGTTTTTCAGACATTGTGCCAACGATATGGCATTCCCCAGTTAACTTTCGGAGCTATATTTTCAACATAAACTCGCCGGGAGTTTATTGATTGCTTTTGAACACTTTTTGCGTTTCTTGGTTAAAGACCAGACTTACATCAATAACCCTGAAAACCAACTGTATAAACGTCATATGGTTTGTAAGATGCGGTATTGGTATATCTGAATCCGTAGACCCAAAAAAGAGCATTATAATAGGTAAAAAAAGTGTGTCTGAACCCGCGTATGGCATTACGGAATATTTGCAATTGTCGCAAAATCTTCTAAGTATAACTCCTCAGGCCGGCTTTTCAGTATTTCTTCCGGCAGCGCTGCGATCACCCGCTCCACCCACACAGGGCTGACCATCCCGGAAGAACCCTTCAGGCAGTTGCGCACAGTCTTGCGCCGATGGGAAAAGAGCGCTCGCACGACATCTGCATATAATTTCCGGTCGTTAATAGGAAATATTGGAGCTCGCGGAATAATTTTCACGACCGCAGAATGTACCTGGGGTTTTGGCGAGAAACTGGTAGGCGGCAGCTTGAAACACGATTGCACGCAGGTGTATGTCTGAACCATGATAGAGAGCCTGCCACACTCTTTTGTACCTGCCGGTGCCACCATACGGTCTGCAAACTCGCTCTGGTACATCAGCACCGCAACTTCAAAACCAATATCAAGAAGCCGGAACGTGATCTTGGATGAGGCTGAATAGGGAAGGTTCGAGACCACCATATCGAAAGGAGGAAGCATGCACTTTATCGCGTCCCCGTGTTGCAGGGTAAGGCTGCCCTCAGCTATCTCATCAAAAAAAATATCGGAGAGCTCTTCGCAGAGCCTCGCATCCAGTTCCACTGCATGAACAAAAGCACCATGATCCAACAGTGAACGTGTCAGTGCCCCGTTTCCGGGACCTACTTCGAGCACGCGTTTTCCCTTCACATCCACAAGCCCGGTTATACGGCTGATCGCCGTTTTGTCGACAAGGAAGTGCTGGTCGTGGTGCGCTTTCATTTCGTCGTAAATACGTGGTACTTGACGTTCTGGTCCTGCAGCTCCTCCATGATCCGCGAGATAATCATCTTCTCCGGGTGGGGGATGGACTTGATCCGGGCGGAGATATCAGCAAAGCTCGCAAACGGTTTTTTGTTGCGTTCCTCGAGGATCTCCCACATCAGCTTCTTACCGATACCCGGCAGCAGGTGGAGCATGTGGAGTTTTGGTGTGATCGAGATCGCTTTATTGAAGAACGTGACAAAATCCACTTCACGTTCTTTTACAACTTTTTCTATGATGAACGGGAGCTCGCTTTTTGCTGTCGGTGTCAGTTCCTCGTACCCAATCCTGCGTTTGACGCGCTCGATCTTGTCCCGCTCTGCATCACCAATATAGACTTTATCGTATAACTCGATCCTTACCGCTGGTTTAGGAACGAGCTCCAAGAGCTTGAACTGTTCGAGGCCCATTGCCTGGATAATCGGCTCCCGCTTGAATGAAGGACGGCGATCGTCAGCATGGCCCTTCATGAGCACATCGAGTACGATCGCATTGACCTCTTTTTTCTCCGCCTTCATGCGCATCACCTCAGAAGTGAGCCATTACCAATTCGATGATATTGTCGAGATCCTCCGGGGAAAGCGTAAACCGCTCTTTTGCAAAGATTGCCCGGACTTCATCGCGGGTCTTGGGCATAATATTGGCGATGCGGAACGCGATCTCCGGCTTCATCTTTTCCATCTTGGAAAGTTCGGTCACAAGAGCCCGGGACTTCTCGGGAGCAGTTTTTGCAAGCTGGTTGGCATGCTCGATACTGCGCCGGAACTCATATGACATCTCCTTTTCGGCTGCAAGCCGTTCAGACTCGACAGCCAAAAGGACTCCGCGCAATTCGGGGAGCGTGACCTTCTCTTCGCTAATAATACCCTTGACTTTCATGCCAATACCTGATGAGTGAATTTACTTTTGTGCTTTTAGATGTTGTGGTCGGGCTATGACGATTTTATCAGCATCGCCATCGCGGATGGTGAGCATCCATGCCCGTCCACGCTGACCGATGACGGTTCCGGTCTTCCCGTGAAACCTGCGGTGCGGCATCCCTTTCTGGATGCTTGGTTCGACGACCACGTGCACCCTGTCACCGATCTCAAAATGCTGAATTACGGAGGTAACCGGCGGCAGTCCGCGTTTTCTTAAATCTTTCTTGAATTTATACCGTGTTTTCTTTCGTGGTCCATTGTGATGTGCCATGATTTACTCTCCCTCCTGTGCTCCTTCAACCTGCACGACATCAAGACTGGTGACGTGAGCAGTTCTCTTCAGGATCTCGGCTAGACTCGGACGGGTTCTGCCTCCGTCCCCGGAAACGAGTTCCTTGATGTAGAGACCGGCTTCGCCGAGGACTTCGACCACAAACTTGCCGTCCTGTTTCCCTACACACTCGATACCTAGGACAATTCGCTCACGGATCTTGTCTGCTCTCCGGTGAGCGACTCTTTCGGGCGTGCGCTGATGTATTGTGACGCCCTGTAAGGTTTTAACGGCAATTGCGAACTCGTCCGCAGGAAATTCGCCGTCTACCTCGACCAGGATCCTGTATTTTTTATGCGCTTTGTTTGATTTAAGTGTTTCCACCTCTGCGCGTTCGCTCCAGCGTTTGATGGCGACAGAAACCCGTCCTTCTGCAGTCCGGTTGATCTCTGCTTCGACCGCAGCTAGATCGAGGTACCGCCGTCTTGGTTCCACAACTTCAAGGATAAACGGCCGTCCTGTACCGATCATCCGGGCATCTATGTCCTCCCGTCCTGCACCATGGAGGACGGCGTTCTTTGCGTCGAAAATGGTAATTACCGGTCTACCGATGAGCTCCTCCACAGAGTCCAGGTACTGGGCACCGGTAAAATTGCATTTCTCGCAGCCCGCGCCCCGACACGCCCGACAGTCCCAATGGGTCTGCGGGATTCCCCGTTCGAACTTCTGGTACCTGCCATAGAAAAACACCGAATTGATCTGAACTTCCACCGCACCTGACGCGGGATCGAGGATCGCGACAATTTCAGGTTTCTTTATGTCTGCCTTCTTTCCTGTAAGGGTCGAGACTGCTTTGCCGACCTCCCGGTTCACTTCAGACTTGAACGGCTCCGGATCAGCGAGTGAGAGGTCGCTCCAGACCATCTCCTCGTTTTCTGCGACAAGGGGTGGTACGCGACAACCGATTACGAATGTGGAGAACTCGATCCCTCGTGTAGCACTGATAACGCGCTGAACCCATTCCGGTACCGTATCAAAGAAGTTGCCACAGACCCAGCAGGTGCCAGAAAATTGTTTGAATGGCTGATTCTCTGTGATCGCAAGAGCGATCCTGAGGCCCATGCCGCGTTCTTTATTTGAAAGACCGTGCGACCGTTTGCCAAAGAACCGCCCGAGGCAGTGGTCGCAGCATTCTCCATAGCCAAGGATTGATTTTACCTGTTCGTGTGTTTCCATCCGCAACTCCTCCGGTCAAGTTCATTGTGCAATACGGTAATGGCGTGATCAGCATGCAGGCATTTCGGCCCAACGGAATACTTAGTGTAATTCCCGGTTCGGGCTTCTTCGTGTTCGGTGAAATTCATGTGGTCTGATAGAAGGAACGCATCAGGCAGGGTACCTGCATCGCGGACATCCGTACCGGTCTCATCGAGGACAGCAAACACATGCTCCGTTATGAGCCGGTCAAGCCCGCTTTTCCGGACCGACACACCGGGCGCCGCTTCCCGGAATTCGCTCCCGCAGGGGATATCCAGCGCTTTTTTGATCAGTGCCCCGGCGCTCCGTTCATCAGGTGAGAGAGATCGGACAGAACCACCTGAAAATTTCACAGTTTTTGGACCGGCCGGTTCCCCGCAAAGGACAATATAACATTCGACATCCCTGCGAAGATCATGGGAGAGAAATAGTGAGGCATTCACACACCGGCAGAGAACATCCATCCGTCCCCCGGTCCCTGGCAGGTCATTGAGGGAAAAACTCCCGTCCGTCCGAGCAATGTGCCCGACAACCGCAAACGAGATCATCTCATTGCATTCCGGAAAACCGTTTCATCAGGCGCTGCATGTTGAACTTTCCCCCGCCACCCCGCAGCCCTTTCAGCGTACGCTGCATCATCTTGAAATATTTCAACAACTCCCTAACTTCGTCAGGACTTGCCCCGGCGCCATGGGCGATGCGCTGCATCCGTGAACTGTTGATGAGGGCCGGATCATCGAGCTCTTTTGAGGTCATCGAGTCCATGATAATCCTGTACCGTACCATCTTGGTACTCGTTACGTCATATACACCCTCAGGAAGCTGCATGTTGCCCAGAGGCAGCATACCCATGATCTGTTTGAGTGGCCCCATCTTGTTCAACGCTTCAAGTTGGGCGTACATGTCACGAAGGGTGAATTTCCCCTTCATCATTGCGTTGACATCAACTTCCTGTCCCCGGATTGCCTCTTCCGCACGCTCGACGAGGGCCTTAATATCCCCCATCCCAAGAAGACGGGAGATGAAACTGTCGGGATTAAACCTTTCAAGATCTTCGATCGTCTCGCCGCTGCCAATAAAAGCAATTCCGCTCTTTGTCTCTGAGACGGCAGAGAGTGCCCCGCCACCTTTTGCAGTGCCGTCCATCTTTGTGATGATGACCCCGTCGATTCCTATCGCCGCATGGAACCTGCGTGCCTGTTCGCTGGCCTGTTGTCCGAGCGCAGCATCGATGACGAGCCAGCGATGAGTCGCTTTCGTCAATGTATTGAGGTCGATGATTTCCTGGATGAGATCCGCTTCAAGCGCGTGTCGCCCCTGCGTGTCAACAATGATCAGTTCCTGGTCCTTCAGAGCAGCAAGCCCCTCCTTTGTGATCTGTAGGGCATCCTTAGCCTGCGAGTTGCCAAAACACGGAATGTTGATCTTTTGGCAGAGAGTCGAGAGCTGGTCGTAGGCACCTGGACGGAACGTATCCGCACAGATAACCCCGACCTTGAGACCTTTCTTCTGGAAGTACCGTGCGAGCTTGGCGGTCGTCGTAGTCTTGCCGCTTCCCTGAAGACCTGCCATGAGGATGGTCTGAGGTTCGAGCCGGACGTCCGTCGACGCCCATACAAGCCGGACAAGCTCCTGGTACACTATCCGGAGCACATGCTCGCGGACATTCATACCCTTAGGTGGCTCCTCATCAAGCGAACGGGTGCGGATCGCCTTCGAGAGTTCCATCACGAGCTTCACATTCACATCGGATGATATCAACGCCCGCTGGAGGTCCTTGACCAGCTCGTCGACCGCCGCACGGTCGATTACAGTTTTTCCGGCAAGTTTCTTGAGCGCGTCCTTGAGCGATGTCGAGAGTCCGTCGAGCATCAGGAGCCTCCCAACAGATCTCCGACCACTTGTTCAGGATCGAACGGCATAATGTCCTCATAAGCCTGCCCGGTTCCAATGAACATGAGCGGTTTTCCGATCGTATTGGCTATCGATATCGCAGCCCCGCCCCGGGGATCCATATCAGCTTTCGTGAGGATGACCGCATCAGCACCAACTGTCCTGTCAAACTCGCCGGCCCTGATGACCGCATCGTTTCCAGCGACTGCTTCATCGACATAGATTACCAGATCGGGCTTCATCACGCGCCGGATCTTCTCGAGCTGGCTCATGAGATTCGATTTGGTATGGAACCTTCCCGCGGTATCTGCGAGGACGACATCGATCTTGTGGGAGATGGCGTACTGTACTGTGTCGAAGAGGACCGCTGACGGGTCGGCTCCTTGCTGATGCTGAATGATCTTGATGCCCAGCCGTTCGGCATGCACGTCGATCTGTTCGATCGCCCCTGCACGATAGGTATCTCCCGCACCTATAACGACTGATATACCCTGTTTCTTCAGGTATGCTCCGATCTTTGCTACCGTGGTCGTCTTGCCGGTCCCATTCACACCGGTAAAGAGAATCTTTACTGGATGGTTATGGGTCCTGACGTACTCGGTAAGGTCAAAACCCGTTCCCAGTACGTTGAGAAGCGCAACCCTGAGCGCGGTTACCACAAGAGCGTCTACAGATTCCCCGACTTTCCGATGTTTCCCGACAAGCTCCTTCCGCACATTCGCGGTGATCGCATCCGCGGCCGGCAGGGCAACATCGCTTTCAAGGAGCGTCATCTCGAGTTCCGCGAGTGCATCAGCGACATCTTTTTCTGATACGATCAGTTCACGGTCCCGGATCAGGACCTTGACTTTATCGACAAAAGTTGGTGTCAGGCTAGACTTGGCTGCCGGTGATTCGGGTGCAGACCCTGGAGATGAGGCTGGGGGTTCAGGAGAATCCGGAGATGCAGTACTGGCCTCAATGCTACTGCCAAGCCGGTCACGGATGGCCTGCAACCGTTCTTTCAACACCCCGAACATAAAAGAAGAGATCCTTTGAGTTATTCCAAGCCCTGTTCTGCTGCAGCCTGCTGGTACCCCGATTCAAGGCGCTGCGTTATCTCGTTCATCTGCCCACGGAGTTTATCGAGCGCTTCTGACACTTTCTTCTGCGAGGCTTCCATCTCGATGATCCGCTCTTTTAAGAATTCAACAGCATCATTGTTGGAGCGTTCTACGATTACTTCCGCACCGATGCTGATCAGGACTTTTTCGGGCTCGAGGATTTTTGCCTTAACGCTCACTCCTCCCCCAATCTGAAGGAGGGCGATCCCGTCATCTGACGAGAGCATCCCTTCAAGCGATTCGATTGCAGCAATAGCTTCCATCCTCCCGTTCTCCAGGAGTTCCAGCTGGCTCACAAAAATCTCCGCCTGCTGGCCGTATTCCTTAAGGTAATGCTGGAGCGTCATCAGTTCGCGCTGGTTCATCTGTTGCATATCTGTCAAAATCCTCCACCCCTCACAGTCGTATGATCATGAAACTTCTGACTCCAGATATGTATGTCCTCTCAGTTCATAAATACATCATTGTATCAGGCCAGACGGCATCTTATCGGCTGATAGATCCATCCTATAAAATACCAAGAAAGAAGCTGAGTTTTCTCCAAGCACAACATTAAGGATGACGGATGGATAAGACTTGCAGGATACTGCTATTTATTATACTCCGCCAGCATACTATCTTGCACAGTTATAATAGACTGTTTGAGTAAAAACCATGTATGGATCAAGTAATTTTGGCGGTAGCAGAGGCCCCAGAGATTTCGGCCCCCGAGAAATGACAAAAGTGACCTGTTCGGACTGTGGAAAGGAATGTGAAGTTCCGTTCAAACCAACCGAAGGAAGGCCGGTTTACTGCAGGGACTGCCTGCCGAAACACCGGAAACCCAGGTTCTAATTTTTTTCTTTTTATTCCCAATCTATTGTATTATCTGTTTTCTCCATTGTTCTGTGCATATATTTTCGGATTCGATCGAATACATCCTGATCTGACTTTTATGGCGGGAATTATGATTAGGAAAAGACGTTCATCACGGATGCACATATCCCTCTGTGATTTGTCTTCTCTTCTCTACTAGAAAGGCCAAATACGAAAAATACAGGTATTTCACAGACGACGGCTATCCGTGAACACCTGCCTGGTTCCCAACGATTATCATGGCAGACGACGTTTTTTTGATAAGATAATGCCTGACCCTGCACCCATTTCTGTCCTCTATGTCGATGACGAGCTATCGTTGCACGAGGTCACCGGGCGATTTTTGGAAATTATGGGTGGATTTTCTGTGAAATGCGCAACTTCCGGCGCAGAAGCCTTAGAGATGATCGGCACCAGCAGGTTTGATGCGATCATCTCCGACTACCAGATGCCGGTGATGGACGGTATTGAATTCTTAAAGCGGGTAAGAAGCCAGGATTCCATCACCCCGTTCATTCTCTTTACAGGCAAAGGAAGGGAAGATATCGTAATCCAGGCGATCAACAACGGAGCAACATTCTACATACAGAAAGGCAGCGACATCACCGCCCAGTTCACCGAGCTCGCACAGAAGATCCGATTGGGGGTTGATGCGTCCCGGGTAAAAGAAGAACTGAAAAGAAATTTCCTGGCACTCCGGCAGAGGGAAGAATACTATCGGACCGTGTTCGAAAACACGGGAACCGCGATGATTGTGATCGAAGATGACACCACCATCAGCCTCGTGAACACTGAATGTGAGCGGTTGCTGGGGTCCACGCGGGCAGAGATAGAGGGAACCAGCTGGACAAAATTTGTTCCCGATAAGGAACGGGAAAAAATGCTGGTGTGGCACCGGCAGCGACGGGACAGCCCTGTCAGCCCGCCCCAGACTTACGAGTCGCGTATCATCGCCAGCAACGGTCAGATCAGGTCCGTCCACATCACTGTCACGACTATCCCGGGAACTAAGAGAACGGTAGCCTCGATCATTGATGTTACTAACCGGGTGAGGGCACAGGAGGCACTTCGCCAATCCGAGATGCTCCATCGGACGATCTTTGAGACATCCCCGGACACCCTCGCACTCACCAACAGTAACGGGATTCTCAGCTATGCATCCCCTGCAGCCACATCCTTGTTCGGTCTTGACTCTGATAAGGACGCCCTCGGCACACCCATCTTTGACTGGATCGTTCCGGAGATGCGGGAACAGGCAAAAAAACATATCCTTGAGTTTATCCGGGGAAATGGTCCGGCATCGCTATCTGAATATTACATACTGCTGAAAAAGGATGGAAGCCGGTTCCACGCGGAGATCAATTCAGCCGTACTTACCGGCGCTGACGGGAGACCAATCGGAATGATCTCGATACTTCGTGACGTGACGTCACGGATAAGTGCCGAGGCCGCACTGCGGAGGGCAAGCACCAAGCTGAACCTGCTCTCATCGGTGACCCGACACGATATCCTTAATAAGCTCACCGTTCTTTTGGGGTACATCGAGCTGGCACGAGTGGCAAAAGACCCTGCTGCCATCGAAAACTTCCTGAAGAAAATCGATGAGATCGCCGGGATGCTTGGCGAGCAGATAGAGTTCACTAAGGATTACCAGGACTTGGGTGTGCACAGCCCGGAATGGCAGAATGTCTCTAGCATCGTTTCGCGGGCGTCCCATGACATCGATCTCGGGCAGGTAAATATTGAAGACAGGTGCGGATACCTGGAGCTTTATGCAGATCCACTTCTCGTAAAAGTTGTATACAACCTCATTGACAATGCCTTAAGGCATGGGGGGCAGCACATCAGCACAATACATTTCGGGTATAGTGACAAGGGCAGCGAGCTAGTGCTTATCGTTGAGGATGATGGGGAGGGTGTCTCGATCAATGACAAGGAGCGGATCTTCACAAAAGGCTTTGGCAAGAATACCGGATTCGGTCTCTTTCTCGTGCGGGAAATCCTCGCGATCACCGGGATGTGTATAAGCGAGACAGGTTTTCCCGGGAAGGGTGCACGATTCGAGATTCAGATCCCATCCGAAAACTACCGGTTCCGTAAACGGACGTAAATGTCCGCGAATCAAAAAATAAGCTAAATTCTTGATGACGTCATCTATTATTGAAATGGGATCGTTTCACTACCGCGATACCTGATCTCGAGGAATTGGCCATCGTAAGCAGGCATGAAAAAGATCACTTCTGAAATGTCTTTTCCTGAAACCGGATTGAGAATGCTGTACCGCACTCCCGGGAAACCTCAGTCTTTGCTCTGAACAGGTGTTTTGAGAGGAAGTTCACGAGGTTTAATCCGGGAGTAATCCGATTCCGTTTTCGCCGGCCGCAAAGAGATACATGCCATCGTTGGGTGAGAGAGACCCGGGACTGATCTGGATCGGGTGAGAGTTACCAAGGCTGCCGCAAGAGTAGACCGGCGGATCACCGCCATAAAAGAGAGATAAATAATAATTTACTCTGCTTTGACAGCCTTTACGCCATCGATCTTTATGTACCGGCGCTTCAGGTTGTGCTTGCTGCCGATGACTGCAAACGTGCGTTCCTGGGCCTGCGTCTCGTTGGGCGCCTCGATCACTTTCGTGTATGGCATCCAGTCTTCGCCCATCCTGAATGTTCCTTTGACTTCAAACTTTACGTTCTCCATGATCTTCACTCCAGAAATCCAAATACGTCTTCTATCCTGCCAAGTTCAAATCCGCTCGTCGCATTGCCGGCGACGTATCCGCCGTCGTTGACTAAAAGCCCGGTACCGACAAGGGCACTGCCCATGTTGATGGTGCCGGTACCGACCGGGACTTTTGCCACATCTTCAAGACGGGAGATCTGCTGCGCAGTCGCCAGAGGGTGCACAATGACCCCCTTGTTAGTAGCAACGCCTGCCATCCCCACAGTCTTGACACCGCCAAGAGTCAGGTGGATAACCTCGACACCAAGGAATTCTCCGATCTCTTTGGCGAGATCGACGGGCATATCCTGGTGGACTGCGGCAAATGTATCGTTGGCCATGATCACGTTGCCTGCAGCATTCATCGCTTCTTTGAGGAGGAACACCTTGCGGTGCTTCTCAAGGATCGCCAGTTCATTTTCCGTAGCGAGCCCACTCACCACGATTCCCCGGCTGTTGCCGGCAACGAGCGAACCGATGATGGCGCTCCCCTGGATCGTCGTTTCGACAATCCGGACATTGAGCGCCTGCTTCAGTGCCTCCCGGTACTCCTCCGGAGACTCCGGAGGAATGATGGCGATATCTCCCAGTACACGGGAGAATACCCCAATGTTCGGGTCACCTGCAAACGTGATCGTGCGTTCCATTCTTATGATTCCGGTGCAAGTTCTGCCTGAACCTGCCCGTCCTCCATCTTCATGGCGCGGACCCGGATCTTTGACGGCGGCTTACTGCTACCCCGGCTCCACACCTTCTCGTTGATGTCCTGATTGATCTTGACATCCTCGCTCTTCATGTGCTTGGCAAGATACTTCCTGATGTCCTTGATCGCGCCGTTGCTCCGCTTCCAGCGGGGCATCCTGCGTGCATCCCGCAGCGGGATGACGTAGACATGTTCCTGCAATACGTTTGCCATGATCCTACACCTTCAGCGTGCTCTTGCGCCAGTTGCGCCTTTTCGGGTGCGCGACCACGCTTCTCTTGGTCCTTACCATTACCCACTGGGGCACGCGCCGGTTCTGGTCGCATGCCTTTGCAAGACGAATCTTCCTGCCTTTGCTCAGTTTACTCATCTTCATTCACCTGATTTTATTGTTTCCTTCCCACGATCAGCGACTGGTCATGGTGTGCCGGGAACAGGGAGGCGCAATCGAGCCCGCGGGTTCGAAACGCCTCCCTGATCTCGGATTCGTAGTCGCCGTTCTCGATCGTCCCGGTCTCGCCGTAGTTCACCACGAGGAGGCGGTCGACCAGCCGGTCAACTTCGGGCCTGACATACCCGAGAAGGGGCCGCACGTACGAGCACCCGGTCCGGTGTCCGAGACTTTGAACCTCGGCCCGTGTTAGCATCGGAACACGGTCGTTGAACCGTGTGCCGTCGCCGACAACCTGGTACTCGCAGGCAAGGATCTCGACGGCAGTCCGGTGTACGTGGTTAATCGCATCATTCGGAAACCCGCACGCAGTTACCATCTCCACAACCTCATCCAGCAACCCTTCTTTAAACACTCGTTTTTTTATGGGAAACCCCAGCACTTCAGCCGCTCGCTCAACGGTTCTCGGGATTGGGCGGTCCGGGTCAAACACAAACGTGTTGAGTTCGACCTCATAATACGTACCCAGCATAATTGCTGCAAGGGAACTGTCCTTACCGCCGCTATACAGCACTCCGGATTTCATTACTTCCGTGTTATTGAGTAATCCCGCTTGGCTGGAGCGAGCTGCCGAAGCAGCTCCTTGAGCTGTGCATCAGTGATCTTCGCCCGCAGTCGTCCGCTCTGTGCGAGCTGGATCAGTTGCTGTTCGACCGCACCGGCAAAGTCCGGTTTGGTCAACTTGATGGTATTCAGGCGCTCCCGGGCATCCGGCTCGAGAATCTGCATGAGTATCATCTGGATCTGCTGCTTTGCACGCTGCTGGCGTTCGAGCTCTTCCTGCATGCCCTGCTGGTCGCCGGCCTGCTGCTGCAGTTGCGCCATCCTTCTCTTCCGGATTTCACTAAGCTCGTCGTCTCCCATTGGTTCACCTCTTGTTAAGGGATATTATTCCTTCTTGGTCTCAGGCTTCTTGCCTTCGGCCTTCTTTGTTGCGGGCTTCTTTTCGGCCTTCGCCTCGCCGCCCTCAGCTGATGCTGCCTTTGCCTTCTTCTCGCCCTTCTTGCCTTCGGCCTTCTTGGATTCGGGTTCGGCAGCCTTTGCACGCTTCGGCACCGGTGCCGGCGGATTCAACTTTACTTCCTGCGACATGTTGTCAAGGAATGCCATTCCTGCCGGTGAAACCCTGCGCCCGGTTTTGTCATGGATGACAAGGCCTGCCGCTTCTAACTGCTGGAGCGACTTGCGCAGGATCGAACCGCTGCCTTTCCGGAAACGGTTGGGCTTTGAACCGCGGTTCTGCTTTCCACCATAAAAGCTTCTCAACCTCTCAATGCCAAGGGGACCATCGACATAGACTCGTCTCAGCACCGCTGCTGCGCGGACGAACCACCAATCCGGATCTTCCGGTGGCATCTCTTTATGGACCCCGGTTTTTGCAAATGCAGCCCAGGCAGGCGGAGTGATCTCCTTCCGCTTCTTGAGCTCCTCGGCAACCCTGCGGATGACATGGTCAGCCGGGACATCGTATACTGTTGTCATTCAGAACCTCACTGTTGAATAAATAAATAACAGTCTTTACTTATTTGTGAGTAAGGCTTTTATATATTTCGAGGGGCAGAGGGCGATGGATATGAGTGTGTGTAATCTATTCATACAGCCCTTTTTTGCGAGGGGGAACCAGCTCCTGACGAAAAAAGAAAGCACGGTAATTAACAATTCTTTTTAACTTTATTCTGAGGATTGGGATGAACTCTCCAAGAGAGAGAATACAGATGAATCGCGATCAAGAGATACCCGGGGTGCACGAAGAGCGTCTTTCCTTTATACAAACTTACTTCTTCGCAGTTTTAATCTTGCCGGTTTCCTTTGATCTGACTGGACCAGAATCCTTTGCCATAGTCATAGCCGTAGATTTTACAACGGTTTTCGCAGTATCTTTCACCGAGACTCTCGCAGGAGTCTTTATCGTGACCTTTCCTAAATTACCGGGCGTCCCAAGCGCCTTCCCCTTTTCGGAGAGCACCATCGTCCTCCCCCGGACTTCTACGAGATTTGCCTTTGCCTGAGCTGCAACAGATTCAGCATCAACCTCGCAGTTCTGGAGCCATTTTACCTTGATCATCTTACGCTTTTTGAGTTGCTGAACTATTTCCTCGATCATGGTATCGGTACAACCCTGTTTTCCGATCCAGACGGTCGGTTTCAGATCCTGCATCAATCGGTCATTCTTGTCTGACATGGGGTCTCACCAGATGGTATCGTGTTTTCTTCCTGCATGACAGGCATGTGACAACGATGTTGCCACGGTGCACCCGCACACGCATGTTCTTTCCCGGTACAAAAAACGCGTAACAGTGGTGGCAGTACTGCCTCCGAAACTCGCGGTCGATCCGGATCCGCTGGCGCATGGCTATCTTCCGGGCGATCTCTACGTAACGGTCGCTCCTTTCAGGATGATCTGAGAACGCCAGCTTTGCCTGGGCGAACAGTACCTCAATACGCTCACGGGCGATCTTCTTTGTCGCCGGGTTACGCGATTTCTCTTTCATTCCCTTGTCCACCGGCTCCCGGTCGTGCTAAACTATGGGCTTCCCTGGTAAAAAAGGAACGGCTAGATCACCGGATCCGGACCGTTCGCCCCTCAATAATCAGCCTGTCTTCACAAAAGAGCCGTATTGCCTCCGGCAGACATTCGTGTTCATGATCGAGGATCCGTTCCGCCAGTGCATCCTCATTATCCCCTTCGAGTACTGGTACGCAGCGCTGGAGGATAATGGGGCCGCCATCAAGACTTTCATCAACGAAATGTACCGTGCACCCGGATATTTTTACCCCATGAAGGAGTGCCTGGCGCTGGGCGTGGAGCCCGGTAAAACTGGGAAGCAAGGCGGGATGGATATTCACCATCCGCTGATGAAACGCCCTGATGATTGTCTTCCCTAGTATCCGCATATACCCGGCAAGCACGAAAAGATCGGCGTTGATCTCCAGCATCACGGACAGAAGTTCACGTTCGTACTCTTCCCGTGAGGGATATACAGAATAATCGACAACCATTACCGGTATCCCCGCCATTCGGGCTCGTTGAATCGCGTACGCATTCGGATTATCGGTGATAAGAGCGACACAAACCGCCGGGACCTTTCCGCTAGCAATCGCATCGATCACTGCCTGGAAGTTCGAACCCCTGCCGGATGCCACTACTGCAATACGTCGGGTCATAGATCTCCTAGATTTAACGGTTATTGCCAGTTGTCCCGGTGGGCCGGATCACAAGCTTCACTTTTACCATCCGCCGTCCGTGCATCGCCATCACGATGAGTGTGACCTTCCCATCATCAATCTCAACCTTTTCACCCGGATGCTGCGGAAGGTGTCCGAGCCGGTCGATTATCAAACCGCCAACAGTATCGTACGTTTCATCGGTAGGGAGGTTGATCCCCAGCCGTTCATTGATCTCGTCAACCCAGATCTGTGCATCTACAATATAGACTCCTTCGGCAAGTTTCTGCACCTCGGGCTCTTCCTTGTCATACTCGTCCATAATGTCCCCGACAAGTTCCTCGATTATGTCCTCGACTGTAACTATCCCAACAAAACTGCTGTACTCATCGATGACGATCGCCATATGAACGCGGTGCACCTGCAGCTCCTTCAGCAGGTCATCGATCTTCTTGGTGTCAGGAACGAACAGGGGTTCATACATGAGATCCTTAATCGTCGTCTCTTTGCGCCGGGAGACCATGGCTGAGAAAAGATCTTTGACATTCAGGATGCCGGTGATATTATCTATCCGATCGTGATATACCGGGATCCTCGATAGACCTGTATCGGAGAAGGTACGGATCGCATCCTCAAAATCTGAGGTATCCTCTATAAGGGTAACATCGACCCGCGGCGTCATGATTGCGCGGGTAGTAGTGTCGGCGAACTCAAGAACCGAATAGAGCATATCCTGCTCTCCCTGCTCGATGGTACCTTCCTCCTTACCTACATCGATCCATTCCTTAATTTCCTCTTCAGTCACTGCCGGCTCGGTCGATTCCTTACCGATACCAAACGTGGGGCTCACCCGCTCAACCAGCCAGATGACAGGGGCAAAAATCCGGGAGAGGAACAAGATGACCGGAGCAACTGTGAGAGCAAAGGAGTCCGATGCATGTGCAGCGTAAATTTTTGGCCCGATCTCTCCAAAGACCAAAAGGACAATCACAACAAAACCGGTGGCAATCCCTACCCCAAGGTCACCAAATATCTGGATGGCCATTCCGGTGGCTATTGCCGCTGCCGCTATATTGACAATCGTATTACCGATAAGGATTGTAATGAGGAAGTTTTCCGGCGAATCTTTCAGCCCGGCAAGCGCATTTGACCCGGCTTTCCCGTCGTTAGTTAGCGTCCGTACCTTAGCTTTGGTGATGGAGATAAGCGCTACCTCCGAACTTGAAAAAAATGCTGATAGGAGGATACAAATGATGAAGAGCAGGATTTCAACAATGTCCTGAATCATCGTATTTCACGCCGTGCAAGTGCACTCATATTATTCTTGTTCATAAATAAAGATACACTATGGTATTCGGAGAGCAGTCTAATAAAACCAGCGCTTATTCCATACATTCACGCATAAATGCACAGTCCTCTGTGAGCAAGGCGATCTTTTCTTTCAGGGAATACTGCCTTCCGAGGTTCAGGTCTTCAATCTCGAGGGTAACACTCCCGCTGAAGTCATGGGTCCGGAGCGTTTCGAGCACGGTCCTGATAATGGGATCCCGACCCAGAGGCAGGTGTATATTTTTTCCAGCTATTCTGCTGAGATGAATATTTACCAGCCGGTCATGGCAGAGTTCGATATACCGGATAGGTTCATCGGGGGATTTTGTCAGGGCATGTGCAACATCAAGTGTGAAGAACAGCCAGGGTTCATCATCAAGAAGCGATCGCACTCCTTCCGGAGTACATAAAAGGGAATTAACAGCCGGCTCCATGTTCTCCATACAGATTTTCACAGAATGATTCAAAGCTGCATTGCGGAGCCTTCCGATATATAGGTCAAACCTCCTGAAATCTGCTTCACACGGGGGACGTTTTGCCGTACGCCGGCCCGGGTGAACTGTGAGAACACGCACCCCCAGTTTTCCGGCAATCTCTGCCGATCTCTCTGCATACTCCACCGACACCTCAGCCACCTCCGGGTTGATCGAGCACGGGTTTAGATCAAGGATGGGGGCGTGAAGGGTGACGGTCGAAATGTCCGGATGTTGATCCCTGCATACTGCCAGTTCACTGACCGGCAACTCGCGAAGCCAGAAATGGGGAGTCTCCATCCAGTACTCAATACCGTTGAGTCCTGACTGGGACACATATGAGAAGATCTCGGGAGTCGTATATTCGTGGAAGAACATGCTCGATACAGAGAATGACACCATGGTAGTACTATTTGATATGCGGTTTCTGCCAAATAGATGTTTATGGACTGGTTCAACACTCCTGAACCTGAGGTTGGCAGGGTGACTGCACCGTTGAGAGTCTCGGAAGTCTCCGCACTCATCGAAGGCCTGCTCGATAACCCAGCCCTCCAGGATATCTGGGTCAGGGGAGAAGTCACCAATTACACCCATCATTCCCGGGGTCACCGATATTTCTCACTCTCGGAAAAAGGTGGTGGGAGCACCGCGGCGATCATAAAGTGCGTCATGTGGCGATCGGATGCAGACCGGCTCGCGTTCGGCCCCAGCGAAGGGATGGAAGTCATCATTGAGGGAACGATCCGTCACTATGCGCCGCACGGAATATACCAGCTCCAGGTCAGGGAAATGATACAGGCCGGGATTGGCGAAAAGTTCCTTCTTGTCGAACGATGGAAAAAGGAACTTGCCACTGAAGGATGTTTTGCCAGCAAACGGAAACGCCAGTTACCCCAGTACCCTGCGAAGATCGGAGTTGTTACCTCAGAGACAGGAGCAGTCATCCATGACATCTGCACGGTCATCCGGCGCAGGTACCCGGTAGAGATCGTCATTTCGCCAACTGCCGTGCAGGGTGAAAACGCCCACAAGGAGATCGCCCGGGCGATTGAAAGGCTTGCAGATCAGGTTGATGTCATTATCGTCGCCCGTGGTGGCGGGAGTTTCGAGGATCTTTTCCCCTTTAACCACCCGGACGTCATACGGGCGATCACCTCAAGCCCGGTCCCCGTCGTAAGTGCAATCGGCCATGAAGTGGACGTGACTCTAAGTGATCTTGCCGCTGACATGAGAGCCCCGACACCCTCTGCCGCGGCAGAGATAACGGTCCCGGACCAAAAAGTATTGATCGAGCGACTGACGGAGATGAAGATCCAGATGAGTGCAGAGTTGCGAACCCGGATCGAGCGTGCGAAAGAGGAGACAAACGAGATCCGGGACCGTCTCCGACCCCGACGTTTTATGCGGAAACTGGAGGACCGGAAACAACAGCTTGCAGATCTGTCTGACAGGTTCGGCCGGGCGTTTTCAACAAGGATCGAGAGGGAACACCTTCTTCTTAAGGAGATAGCGACAGGTCTTAGCGGACGCAACCCGCTGGCAGTTCTTGCCCGTGGATACTGCGTTGTGGAAAAGCAGGGGAGTATTGTCAAATCGGTAGCGATGGTCGCAGCGGGTGACCACCTGAACATCCGGTTTGCCGATGGCAGGAGCCAGGTACTGGTGGAGCGTGTGAAACATGACGGAAACCTATGAACAGAAGATCGAACAAGTGCGAAGGATTATCGAGAAGATCGAGGATGGTAATACCAGCCTTGACGAGAGTATACGGCTCTTCGAGCAAGGTGCGGCACTGGTAAAGCAGTGTGAGACCCTGTTAAACGAGGCGGAAATGAAGATTACAACCCTGGACAGGGACGCGTAACGGTTAACGTGATAGTCAACTCTTCTCCGGAAACCAGATTTTTGATCAGAGTACGTGGAAGAGTCAGTGCCACGTGATCAGACCGTATACCGATCGTCCGCCCGCAGACAAACGTGCTTCGGCGCCAGACAAGATCGGTTGGATGAGTGAGCGTGAGGGATGAAGCACCTTGCGATTTGATCCTAACCGATTCCCTTCCACACGTAAGCCGGGTGACCAGAATTGCGTCGTCGTGCATGAGAACTGTTTTGAACTCCGGCGAGAGGCCGGCGCAACCCTTATCTGCCGCAATGCCGACGATACAGTTGCCGTTTTCTGTCAGCTGATCCTCTTTTGTCACCTCGAACGTAGTCGGGTGGGTACCGATAATCAGCGGGTGCCCCCTGCAACAGATCACTTCCTGCGATTCGTTCCATCTCATACTTTATCATGTGAGGGTTTCCATTCATATTCAATGTTTATCACCGTCCACTGCCCGGAATGCAACGACGAGACCGAGCACGAGATCGTCACAGAATCCCGAGATTTGCTTGTGAAATGCACTTCTTGCGGCCACCACCAACGGATAAAAAAAGAGCGTGAACCTGAATCACTTCTCATCAAGACTATTGTGTCCAAAGAAGGAAGCTCGCTGGTATGTGGGATCGAGCTAGCAGAAGATGACGAATGCAGTGTCGGCGATCATCTCGTCGCCGAGTGCGGGGACGAGGCGTTCGGCGTGGAAGTGACTTCGATTGAATCCGGGGAGAAACGGCTGAACCGGGCAAAAGCGCCGGAGATCACGGTAATCTGGACCCGTGCAATCGAGCAGGTTGTAGTGAAAATTTCCATCCACGATGGCAGAAAGACCGTACCGGTATACATGGAATGCGATGGAGAGCAGCCGTTTGTCGTTGGCGAGTTGTATGTCGTCTCTGGAAAACGGTTCAGGATCTCCCATCTCAAGCTTCGTGACGGGCCATTGATGAGAAAAGAAGGGTGGAAAACGGTAGCCCACCGGGTCAAGCGGATATACGGTTCCCGTTTATAGATATTTTTTAAGGGCTCCCTCGAGCTCCTCGGCATGGACGACGCCTTCGAAGCGTCCGACAACCGTGTTGTCTTTTATGATTACGATGGTCGGTGTCACTTTGAGGTTATACTCTTTTATCTGCTGCGGGTTTTTCACAGCGTCAATCTCTTCAATCACAATGCCAAGAGATTTAGCTACTTCCGCATTTATGGGAGTCTGCTCCATGCAGCCCATACATCCCGGCTGGTAAAAACAGATTGCTCGCACTGCCATGAGTTTGGATGGGAATACAAGATACAAAAAGTATGTGGATCTGTTCAACTCTGCGCGTTGATTGAATAGACCCGGATATCCGCAGTGGGGATACCAAAGTCGACGACAATACCATCAGAGGTCTTTTGGGTAACTTCACCAAGCCGGAGATAACCTGCCGAAGAGTTGGTCGCCAGTTCTGCAGGGACATCTGAAACACCCATGGTAAGCATGTCGCCGACATTGATCTCACTGATGTTAACGTTGTTGTGGATCAACTGCTCAGCTGACCATGTCTGGGACATGCTCCCCGCTCCCGCAAGACTGATCTGTTTCTCCTCATTTGCCCTCATTCCGACGACGCCTGAACTGATCGCGTTGTATTCGGAGTTGAATATCGCAAAGGACTTGGTCCATCCATCTGCAGGGGAATATACCTGAATAGCAGTCAGATTTGTTGTCGAAGACTGGTTGGCAATCACTGTGAGCTGGCGGGTGTAGAGAAGATTCTTTCCGGCAGCTACAGCCTGTTGGGCTGCTGTCTGGTCCGTGGTCAGGAATGGCTGGCCTGCTGCATCATAGAGGGTATAATCGATAACAACCGTATCTCCCGGTTTTACCGCGACAAACCCGCTGATCCATCCGGACCCCATTCCGGAGACAATCATGAGTACGACAAATAGCCCGCCGGCAATTATCGCAAGTATCTTATTCCGTTTTTTTCTTGCTGCTTCCTGCTTTTTTGTTTCGCCCATCGGTATTTTCCTCCGTAGTGTGATATCCCTTAATAAGTCTGGATCCAACTGACATAAACTATTCCACATTGACCAAGAGTGAAACATCGGTATCGGTAAAACCAGTTTTTGGTAAACCAATAAATGTATGATAGCAGAACAGACGGTCAGCACCAGAAAAAATTCCGATCCCTCCTGTGAAAGAGAATATAATTAAATTACATGAAAATACATGAAAAACTCGATTCCTCACGAACCCAACATAACCATTAATTTTGCCATAATCGCGGATTGGGATTGAATATTGCCATATTTACGAGGAAAATTTTTTTACCGATGACTTTTTGTACTCGGCGCTGGAATCAGTAGTGATGGATAAGAAAAAGGTCAAGGACTACATGACCTACGATGTCGTAAGTGTCGATATTCATGGCACGATTAAAGACGTCATCGAAAAGATACAAAAGACTCATCATGACGGTTTTCCGGTTCTTGATGGTGACATCGTAACTGGCTATGTATCCGCCCGTGACCTCCTGTTCGTCGCGCCGTCAACCCCCGTCGATCAGGTAATGTCAGAGAACCTGATCGTGGCTGCTCCGGATATGGACATCAATGATGCAGCGCGTGTGATCTTCCGGAGTGGGATTCAGAAACTCCCAGTAGTCGATGAGAAAAACCACCTGCTGGGGATCATATCCAACTCCGATGTTATAAGATCGCAGATCGAGCACGTATCCCCGGAAAAGGTCTTCAATTTCATTACAACATTAAAGAAGCTCTACAATGTCGATCCCACCCTTGAACGCGGGACAATTCCTGTAAAAGACCTTCTTCCCACCCAGTCGAAGATCTATGAAGATGAATTGGAAGGGAGAATCTACGAAATTAAGAAAGGACTGGCCGAGCCAATCATCGTGGTAAGACGCCCCGGAAAGACAATCCTCGTGGATGGCCACCACCGTGCCATCGCCGCCAAGAGACTCGGGATTTCCGCCCTTGATGCGTACATCATCGAGATCAAAGAGGCCATCGAATTGGGGATGGAGCGGACCGCCCATGCGATGAACCTAAAAACACTGGATGACGTTCAGATACTGGACTATGCCCGCCACCCGCTTGTCGCTATTACTCACCGGATCGTTAAAAGGGTTTAACATCAGCCGCACTTAAAAAGAGGAATTATATTACGATCCTTCGTACCGCACATCAAACTTCTCGTTCAGTACATGTTCTTTTACGATTGTGCCGTCAGTAATGACAACCTCCGGCCAGAGCCGGGTCTTCGAATGTACCACCACCCGGTCACGCAGGACGACACGAGGACCGATCACTGTATCATTTTCAATGCTGCACCGTTCGCCGATATGTGTATCGTTGTCCATGATACTTCCGGAGATCGTTGTGTTTGCCCCGATGATTACACGGTTGTACAGTGATGATGAGAAGACCTTCGAATTGTTCCTGATGATGCATTTGTCGCCAATGCTCGTGTACGGCCCGATAATGACGTTGTCGCCGATCGTCGTCCCCGGGCCTATGGCGACCGGACCAATAACCTTGGTATTCTTCCCCAGTGTTATCGAGTCGCCCAGCTGGACAGGCCCCTTGACCTGCGCCCCATGCATCGACAGATCGCCCATAATATCCGTGAACGTAATATCCTGCAGCTTCCATCGCTCAGCCTGACGAAGGGAATGCGGGCTGCCAACATCAGTCCAATTCCCACGGGCAAGCCATCCCTTCAGAACATATTTCTCTTCCATCAGCTTGGGGAAGAGATCTCGGGCAAAATCGTATTTTGTCCCGACCGGGATATGGTCAAATATATCCGGGCTGCAGACATACATTCCAGTGCTTGCAAGGTTCGAGAAGATCTCACCTGGCGCGGGTTTTTCCTTGAAACGCTTTATCTCGTAACCAACATCAATTTCTGCGATACCATACTCACCGGGATCATCGATTGATATCAGCCCAATCGTCGTTGTTGCCTTTTCCTTTTGATGGGTCCGGTAAAATTCAAGGACATTGAGGTCGGTAACATGATCGCCGCCTACGACTAAAAAGTCCTGGCCATCGAGATGTTGCTGGGCATTCTTGACACTACCGGCAGTGCCGAGTTTTGAGTCCTCGTGAACGTAGGTGATCTCGACACCGAATAGTGACCCGTCACCAAGAGCTTCCTCGATTGCTGTTCCCATATATCCCAGCGTGAGCACGACTTCGCGGAAACCCATGTTCGACAGGTGTGAAACGAGGTGTTGGATCGAGGGGCGGTTAACGATAGGGATGCAGGGTTTTGGCCGTTCAAAAGTAAGCGGGCGGAGCCGGGTTCCCTCCCCCCCGCACATAATACACACCTTCATACCACACCTTTTGTGCTGGATAGTTTTATTAATATGTCGTGCACGCTATCATACCAGTAAAGAATATTATTTTTTGAGGACAGGAATCATGGGCGAAGATCAATACCGGGGGCTACCGGTAATTAAAGGACGGGTGCAATGCATGCCGGATAAAAGAGAACCGCTTGAACATTGTGGGCTCTGTATCCACTGCCGGGAGTTTGGGGTGAAAGGCAAGTTTGTAACTTCACCTTCCCTTGAATACTGTACAAAATGCCATGTTACTGATAAAGTCGATCTCAGCAAGGTCGATACAGTCAGATGTGCCGACCGACAGTGCGAAGGGTTTCACAGTATAACGAACATCATCTGCTGATTTTACTGCCCTTGGAAGAAAACCGACTGATGTCTCAGGCTCAGCCGAAGGAGACAGAGATCAACTTACGACCCTAAGCATCGCCACAATCGCATCCACATCAACATGCTTTTCGAACAGTTCAGCAAGCGTCTCGTAGGGGTCTGTACTGATTTCCGGTATCGGAGCAAATGGCAACCCTTTTTGCCCGTGAAGGAACGATAGGAGGGCATTTGCGGCTGACGGGTTCAGGAACAAGCCATGGAGGTAAGTCCCGAATACTAGACCGTCATCACTCACCAAGCCATCACCGCAGAGAGCTTCACGGCTCCCTACCGACTCGGTGACCCCCATATGGATCTCGTAGCCGGTTACCTCCCCCATCTCAGAAAGTATAGGTGAAACCGGATTTGCCGTGCGGGTGACCTGTGTGGTATTCTTTTCATATGACGCAAACCGCGTGATGCAACTGAGCAGTCCTAGGCCCTCATAAGTGCCTGCTTCCGACTCATAACCAGAATCAATCAGCTGTGTTCCCAGCATCTGGTACCCGCCACAGATCCCGATGACCGGGATATTCATTTCCCGTGCCCGGCGGATCTCCCCGCTGGTACCGGTCCGGTCAAGGGTTTGCAGGTCGTCAATTGTATTTTTCGTCCCCGGAATAATGATGCAATCATAACCGTGTAGCGACTCCCCGGGTGAAACGTAGGTAACCGTTGCATGCTGTTCAAGGAGTTCAAAATCCGTGAAGTTGGAGATCCTCGGGAGCCGGATAACCGCGATCCGGACCTCCGAATGCCGGGCATGTTTTCCTCCAATGGATAGGGAGTCCTCGCTCGGCAGGGGAATAGAGAAGAACGGCATTACTCCCAATACCGGGACGCCGGTTATTTCTTCTATCTTTGTTACACCGGTTGCAAATATTTCCGGATCTCCACGGAACTTGTTGATGATTATCCCTTTTACAAGGGGCTTTACGTCGTTGGGCAGCAGTTCCATTGTCCCGTAAAGCTGGGCAAAGACCCCGCCCCTCTCGATATCAGCAACGAGGACAAGGGGGATCTTCAGGTTTTGCGCAAGTCGGGTATTGGCGATGTCGCGGTCGTAGAGATTCAGCTCTGCGGCACCTCCTGCACCTTCCACAATGACTTCCCCATAGGTTGATTTTAGGCGGTTGTATGAAGCAAGCGCCGTTTCCAGCAGTTCCGTAGTTTCATGGTAGTAATCTGCGATGTGGACATCCTTATATGGACGTCCGTGGAGCACTACCTGAGAGATGCAGTCTCCCTTAGGTTTTAAGAGCACCGGGTTCATGTCAGTATGAGGCGGGATTTTTGCGGCAAATGCCTGCATAGCCTGGGCCATACCGATTTCACCCCCTTCCGGGGTGACGTAGGAGTTCAGGCTCATATTCTGCGACTTGAACGGTGCGACCGGAATCCCCCGGTTCACCAGGCAGCGGCAAATAGCAGCAACCGTGACACTCTTACCCACGTGAGAAGCAGTCCCGACCACAAAAAGTGACATACCGTTACTATACGTTTAAATCCGGATCATAAAACAGATTCTCTCAGTTTCCAGGATACGCATTTTTTAACGATCCGGGCCTAATTTTTACAAACCAATGAGGTACTGGCAGGTTCCGGGGGATTTTTCCGTGCAATGCCAAGTAATAAATAACCATAACCGTAAAAATACATGTAATGATTGGTGGGATTTGCCCGACGTGTGGACTTCCAAAGGAACTCTGTATCTGTGAGGAGGTAGCAAAGGAACAGCAGCGGATCAATGTCAAAGTGAACAAACGCCGGTACGGTAAAGAAGTTACCGTTATCGAAGGACTTGATCCGACTGATATCGATCTTGAAGACCTTTCAAAATATATGAAAGGAAAGCTTGCCTGTGGCGGGACCGTTAAAGGAAATTCCATCGAACTGCAGGGAAATCACCGGGACCGTGTTAAAGAACTGCTCTCCCTCAAAGGGTACAGCACTGAAAACATTTCCTGATTTTTGTTTTTGATTACCGTTTTAGGTATGGAGAACCTCAGATAAAAAATCTGAACGTTATCCATGCAATAAGCAACATTATTGCCGAGTACTTCAGGCCAGCGATAAAACGCCCTTCACCCATCTGCCCGGCGACAAGCCCGGAGAAAAATCCCTGAAGCATCGCCGCGTGGGAGAAGAGACGTTTATATGTGGCGATATCGATCTTCCCTATGAACCCGTGGGCGCCCGCGGCGGCAGCCGATGCCCCTGCTGTCGCCATGGTCGTTAAGAACGTAGAGACGAGGATCGCTATGACAAACAGGAATACCGCGAACGAAATGAGGACGATGACCACATAGATCAGCATATTGTTCCTCCGCTCTGTCGCGAGGTTTACCACCTCATAAGTATCATTGGCTGCTGCTCTGAGAACCTGGCTGATATCACCACCGGCCCTGCTTGCCTTTGCAATCAGGTCAACGCTACGGTTTGCAAGAGGAGTTCCCAGTCCTTTACCGAACCGGTAGATCGCTTCCACAAAACCGACACCCCAAGACATCTCGTTATCAAGTTTCCGGATATGCGGTGTGAGCACTCCGTATTCTGCCGCTGCAACAAGATGAACCGCATTAGGAAGTGTCATACCGGAATCATTCATACCGGCAAGATCCCGGAAGAAGTTCGGGAGTGCGTTCTCAAGGTTTTTCATCCTTAATTCTTCCTTGAGATCCAGAAGAGCGACAGGGAAGACCGATATCAGAACCGCAAAGACAGCAAAATCATCGATAACCGTCGAGTTAAAGAGTACCTGGATGCCGTAGGATTTCACCATGAAGATAAAACCGCCGATAAATACGATTAATGACAGAGGCACGCATACGATGAGGATATTTAGTGGGTTCTCAGTCAACACCTTTATCGGGTGCTTCAGGAATTTTCCCACCCCTTCCCTCGCCTGCCGTTCGAATTCCAGTTTTCTGGTTATTTCTTCTGCTTCCTTATCGCTTATGGATATGTCAGATTTTCTTGGAGGTACTTCACTAGCCGGATCCCTATTTAGTACGTTACTGAAACGCTCTCCGATTCCCATAGATTATGTCTCCGGGGTCAATGAACTGATCATGATGACGAACATCGCGCTCCCAAACGGGATCATAAGATACACGATTGCATAAAGAAACAACGGTCGGTTATCTCCGGAGAGGACTGACATTATTGACTGGAGGATGATCAAAAACAGGGTACCGGCAACCATCGCTGTCACATACGATTCAGCAATAAGGCCAAGTGTTTCGAGAAACATTTTCTGGGTCTGGCGATTTTCGAGCGCATACTGGTCTGCCTTTGTCCGGAAGTATTCGGTCAGGTTGCCGCCACTGGAGATGCTCGCCATGGCTCCCTGTAAAAACTCCTTCATCCGCTTGCTCGGAGTACTGGCAGAAACCAGCCTGAGAGCGTCGATCAGGTCCCTCCCAAAGATATCGATCTCGCGGACAATGTAACGTGATTCCACGGAACTCTCCCCATAAATCGGGCTGTCGCCAAGAAGGCGGAATATTTCTGCAGGGGTGATCCCTGCTGTTGACATGGATGTGACGTAGTTGATCGCATAGGGGAGGCTCGCATCGATATTCCGGCGCCTGTTCGAGGCTTCAATACCTGGATACATGATGAATGCAGCATACGTGATCCCCCCGAAGACTAGGAGAGAAAAAATTGTGACGGCGATCGTGCCGATTACCAAGGAGTTCGCAGATAAGGGAACCAGTAGAGCGGGAACCGCCCCTTTATACTTGATCAGGGTCGGGAGCTTGAGAACCCAAGTGATCAGGCCGATAACGAAAGCTGCCGATAGCCCGACAATAATTGCACTAACGAATGCGGTGGATAAATAGACCTCAAACTGAGTCCTGAACCGTGCTGATATGAGATCGTTTCTGAGCTGTGAATACGGTTCCCGTTTTTCTTTCATCCGTTCGCCGAGAAGATTGAAGCAGAACCTCTCATAGCTATTCATAGAGGTCTTTCCTCACTTTCTCTATGATCGTTTCGGGATCCCTGTGGAAAGAGATGAGAATCCTTGAGACATCCTTGTAGTGCCGTATCTTCTTGATCCGCATCCACTCAAGTACTTCTTGCCTGCGCTTCAGCTCCTCCCGCATCCTGTTCTCGTTCCATCCTTTCGCTTCCATGATCTCTTCGAGGAGGTAGGACTTTCCCGAATAGCTGATCTCATCGGTTGCCGAACGCCATTTGAAGACTTCGTTGGTGATTAGCTCGTTGGTTCTTGGATCGATATCGAGGATCTCGACAATCTGCTTGTTCCTCCTGATACGTTTACCGCCGACACGTGCCTGAACCTGAATACAGATAAAATCAAGGGCTGAAAGCATATTCCTCGGGACATCCATTGGAGGATTTTCAATACGGTGGACGACACTTGCTACCGAATCTGCATGGGTAGTGGAATAAGTGACGTGGCCCGTGCTCATCGCCTGGAAGAGGGTCTGGCATTCCTTGCCGCGTACCTCCCCAACGATAATATATTCCGGCCGCTGTCGCATTGCTGCCCGCAGGAGCTCGTACATATTGATCTCCCCCCTCCCCGCGGTATCGAACGAATCGCGGGTGATACTTGGGATCCAGTTCGGGTGAGGGAGCTTCAGCTCGCGTGTATCTTCAAGAGATACTATCTTTGCCATAGGTGGGATGAACAGGGAAATTGCATTAAGTGCCGTGGTCTTTCCGGACGCCGTGCCTCCGGCAAAGATAGCCGATTTCCCGTTCTCTACACAGAGCCAGATGTAGGCAATGGAGAGCGGGGCAAACGTGTGCCATTCAATCAGGTCAGTGGGTGTGATCGGTTCATCCTTGAATTTACGAATAGTAAACGTGGAACCGTGTGCCGTTACTTCTTGACCGAGCGTCATCTGGATACGGGATCCATCCTGCATCGTCGCATCAAGGATCGGCTCGGCAATCGAGATGTATTTTCCGGAGCGCTGCGCGAGTTTCGTTACGAACGAATCGAGGTCTTCAGCAGAATGGTAGGAGAGTGTGGTCTTCATCGATTCGTAGACGGAGTGGAACGCAAAGATCGGGGTGTTAACTCCGTCGCACGAGATATCTTCGATATATTTGTCATGCATGATAGCGTCAATCAGACCATCTCCGAGGAAATCCTTGTACATGTTGTAGAGGATCTTTTCGCGCTGGACCGGGTTGAGCCTGATCCGGTAATCCCGCATAATATCATCGGCAGCACTTCGTAGTTTCTTGCGTGCTTCCTCTTTTGTGATATCTTTTGTATTGATATCGAGAGTGTCGAACAGGCGCTCTTTTACCTCTTTAAGGAGATCTTTTTCCGGCCCGTTTAGTTCCGGTTCGATGACGTGATATGTGTACTCATGTGTTGCGTGATCATAAGTAATCCGGATATATGCGTAGGGCTCATGGACCGGGTACATCTCCATCTCTTCTATCCCGGGTTTTGGAGAGAAGGAAAGATCGACAAGCGGGCCATGGATTCCGATTTCATATTCTTCAGATTCAAACCGGATCGCTTTGAACAGGGAAGAGAGCGAGAATTTATTCGATTTCACCAGGGCGTTCTCATGCACTTTTTCAGATTCCCCTTCAATATCAAGATCCTTAAATCCGGCTGTCGAGAACTCGCGTTTCCAGATCTCATCTAACTCTGGAGGAAGAGTACCGGATCCGGTTCCCTCAAATGCATTGATCGTACCATGCAGTTTGAGCTCATCGATCCTGAATGTTGCCCCTTTGGGAAGTATCAGCCCGGACAGGTCGGAGATCTGATCCACATTCACAATTTTATCATCGAAATCAATCGCTTTTTCGACCTGCAGGAGTTCCGGTTTTGATTCGGGCGTTTCAGCAGCTCGTGCGATAGCGACTTTTCGCAGATCTGATTTTGGATCCTCACCGATGATTTCGATCGCCGGCTCTTCCGGAACACGATAGGATACCGGCGCGGGCTCCGTGGATGGTTCAGAATCTTCCAGGAGGTCGTCGACACCATCCAATTCAAAATCCGCATCAGCGGGTACAGATTTTTCCGTTTCAAATTCCAGTGAAGATTGTTTTTTTACTCCTAAACCCAGTTTTGTAATAAGGATGGAAAAGTCCTCCTGGTTCCCCGAAGATTCACCGGGGGGGGCGGGCGTACCAGGCACTGGGGTCTTTTCTGGATTCTGTGGTCCCGGTTTCTTCTCTTTAGTGATCATTGTTATCAGCGAGTCCACATTTTCCAGGGATTCATCATCTTCTTTGCTCAATTCAGACGTCCCCACCGTTAATTTGTACTCAATTTGATCTCGATTTAAAGATAATCCGCATATGAGTATATCTATCCTCTGGATACGATGTTGCAAGAGGATATCTGTTGTCAATCCTGGCAGATACTTTTCAGGAAAACGACTCTGACAAAATTATAGGAATGTTCCCGAAGCATTGCATTACGGACCAAAAATCTGCTTCGCTTCGTCGAAACGAATCTTTATTAGTAAGAGATATTTACTCTTCACTATTATGCAGCTACCGAGAGGGACTTTCCGCGAAACACGGAAGCGGGTCAATCTGACAAACCTCTTGGGCGAGTTGGAGCGAATGGAATTCTCGGGGATATGCAGTATATCACTGGGAATGACAACAGGAACACTCGTCTTACAAAACGGTAGATCCATCCTTGCGGGTTTTAAGAATAAATCCGGTGATGCAGCTTGGGAAGAACTCGTAAAGATTAGCGACAATGACATTGACGCCTCACTTTCGTCTCTTGAAGAAACCCAAGTACAACTTGCACTGGAATTCAACAAAACGTCGTGGATCCAAAAATCCGGGCCCGCAATGCCACCTTTTCCTCTTCCCGTACCCAGAGTTTCATCGGAAAAACACGCAGGTGAAAAAGAAAAGGGCGGATCCGGTGATGCAGAAAAATGCTCCGACCCAGACATCTTTGAAAACGATATCGCAACATTAGACCGGATAAATGTTGAGGAAATGACAGAAAAGATGCGGAAAGATTGTAAAACCATGATCAAAGATCTCAATCTTGAGCATCTGATCAAACGCTAGTAAAATATTATGAAGATTACGATAGATACCAAAGCTATTTTAGAATGATAGGTATAAATAAACGAAGAGAGCGCCGTTGAGCAATTAACATATAAATTTATCATTAGTATTAAAATCACCACGATAAAAAACTCCGGGTGCAGAATGGTCAAGGTTTACACAATAGCTTCCGGGAAAGGAGGAACCGGCAAGACGATGGTCGCCGTAAACCTCGGCACAATGCTTGCCCAGCTCGGGAAGGATACGTTCCTGATGGATGCAGATATCGGTATGGCAAACGTGGGACTTCTCCTAGGGTTGCAGGATGCACCTGTCACTCTTCATGAGGTTCTTGCCGGCAAGGGGAACATATCCGACGCGATTTATGATGGTCCTGCCGGGCTTAAGGTTATTCCGAGTGGGATCTCCCTCCAGGGATTCCAGCAGGCAGATCCAGACAAGATCCGTAACGTAATGAGCGAGATTGTCAAACGCTGCGAATTCCTCCTAATCGATGCACCGGGAGGGATCAGCAAAGACGGTGTCGTCCCCCTTGCGATCGCCGATGAGGTCATTCTCGTGGTAAACCCGGAACTTTCTTCAATTGTCGATGCCCTTAAGACAAAGATCCTAACGGAAGTGGTCGGTGGTCACGTGCTCGGTTCGATCATCAACCGCGTAGATCAGGATAACACCGATGTTATCACCAAGAAGATGGAGAAAGTCCTTGGAGTAAAGGTAATCGGCATTATACCAGAAGATGCCAATGTCCGGAGGTCATCATCGGCAAAGGTTCCCCTCGTAATCAAATTTCCCGGTTCCCCGGCATCAAATGCTATCCGCAAGATCGCGTCGGATCTCATCGGTGTTGCTTACATTGACGAGAAGACAGATGAGAGAAAAACCGGGTTTATCGATCGGTTCACCAACGCTTTGTTCAGGAAAAAAACGAGTAAACGAGAATAATCTGGCAATGTCCCGATACAGATTTCAGGACGCAATTTGGGGCAGATTTGTCCCATAATTAGAAGAAGACCCTTATTTCTTCGCCATCTTGATCTGGTCGAGGGTCTTTTCCTTCATGTGAACAAAGACAGCCAGCAGCCCATTATGATTGTCTTTTACCGGGCGTGCGGTAACACTGACCTTCCGGTGTTTTCCGGATTTTGTAACGAGTTCAGTGTTAAACTCGTGGCTGACAACCAGCATCTGTCGAACTACTTCCGGAACCAGATCCTCGAAAGGTTCCCCCGTCTGATCATTTATGAACGTCACGATATCCCGCAACGGGCTCATTTGCATTTTATTTGCCGGCAAATCCAGTAATCGTGTTGAATACGGGTTATAAAAGACGATACGGCCCTTTGTATCCGTGATAATTGCAGCTTCCATCGCCTCCAGCAATTTTTTAGGAGAACTTACTGGATATGCATCAAAGAATTTCTTCCGAATGTTATGATTGAAAAGAGCAAGTTCTACATTTGCCGTAAGTTCTTTGTCACTGAACGGCTTCATTATATATCCGTAGGGCTGCGAACTCTTCGCACGTTCCACCAAAGTCTCGTCAAAGAGTCCTGTCAGGAAAATAATGGGAATCTGAAAGAGCTGGAAGATATATTTCGCAGCCTCAACCCCATCTAACAGTCCACAAAGGTTGATATCCATGATTACAAGGTCAGGCTGAAGCTCCGCGGCTTTTATGATCGCGTCCTCTCCGGAGATCAACCTGCCGGTGATGCCATATCCTTTCTTTTCGAGCATGATGGCGATGAGGTTAGAGATGATCTCGTCATCCTCAACGATGAGGATCCTAGGGATAGGGGCCATGGTATATGAGGAACAGTAGTCCGTTATTGATAAAAGTACATCACCCTATCATTAAAAAAATGATTGTATCAGATTTATTTGGTATAGTGAATACACCGTGCTCATCGCTTTTTAAATGTCACACGATCTACTGACCCTGTACTTCCTGTAGAGACTTATAGGTCAATGACGATCCTGGAGCTGGCAGCATCAAACCGTATCGGGAAAGTCCTGATCTGATGGTTTTGATCTATGACGACACAGTTATATTCGTCATACATTGCCCTGAAAGCGACTGTTCCGTCATTAGTCGTGATATCGCTCCCGATAATCTTCCCCTCCTTTCTTATCGAGACACGTACACCATTCAGGGGTATTTTATCCTGAAGGATCTCCAGCGACAGCACTCCGACCCCAGAACGATTCGTAACGAGCTCAGGTATCAACGATGTAGTCCCTTTCCTGATATGGGACTTCTCCATGATTCTGCATCCCATCACTATCGCTTCGCTAATCTCCGACTTCACCTCGAAAAGATCGTATTTTTCATCACCGGTGATCAGCATCACCGCTTTATCGCCATATAATGTCCCTTTCCCATCGATAAATATCGCACCTTCGGGTTCTCCACCCATGAAAGCCAGGAAGATCTTCCGGTCATCCTTTTCAGAAACCGCGATACCATCAACATTACGTGAGCTGGCAGATCCGAGCAGCTCGGTGAAGGTGAAGGAGCCGAGGCTGGGTACTCCTTTAATGATATTTTCTATCAGATTCTGGATTTTCAAGAAAATTCATCTCATAATGGGAGAGTCAGTCTCCTCAGCGTTCGTCCACTTGGATATTATTTTCCGGGATTATAGGGATTATTTGCGAACCGGGTATTATATATTTACGAAATTATCTGGAGTGGCCGGGTAATCGTCATGCATAAGTGTTCAAGAAAAAAATAGTTCTCCGGATTTATGGAAATATTGTACCCGATGGTGATCTCGGCGGTCGCGGTCTTTGCCACCCTGATCTATGCATCATACCTGGATATCAAAGACCGCCGTGTGCCGTTTGTGACCTGGCTTCCCATGCTCGCCGTGGGCATTGCCTCTACATCTTTCCTGTTGTGGCAGACAACCGCTCGTGTAAGCCTTATTTTCGGCTACCTCGCACTCGTCGCAAGTTTCCTGTACGCCGATTACCTTGACAATCGCGGGAGGACGGATTCTGTCTGGCTCACTTGGTACTACCGGGAGTCCGCTATATTTTACTATCTCCTGGCCGTACTGGCATTACCCGCCTTGTCGTGGTTTGCTTTTGCTCCGTCACTGAATGCCCAAGTCATTCCCTGGTACGCAATGCTGGCAGGAATTTTTTGCTATATCACTTATATTGAATACAACCGCCAACCCGTGCCGAAGAAAAAACAGAAGAAGATCATTCAGGAATCCAATATCGAAGAGGCGCTCACCCGCTGGTATTTTGTCCTGGTGATTGTGATCTTCGCCATCACTTCTGTTCTTATGATGTTTGGTGGCGGCTGGGGATCCTCAGCGCTGTTCATCCTGCTGTCTGCCGCATTCTGCGGGGTTTTCTACATTTTCGGCCGTATGCATTTCTTTGGTGGAGCGGATGCATGGGCCCTTATATTTATCTCCTTTGCAGTACCAACGTTCCCCTTCACGCCAATCCTGAACAGTCCGCCGCTTGGGTTCCTCGCATTCTCAGTGCTTCTCAACGCACTGATCCTTAATCTCGCTGCCCCGCTGGGGATCTTCCTGATCAATGTTGCCAAAAGAAACAGGGCTCCGCTGATGTACATGTTCTTTGGGTTCCCGGTCCGGGGAGACAGGATACAGGAATCATGGGGGTTTGTGATGGAGGAGTTCGAAGAGAAGAAAGGCGTCGTTAACCGGCATTTTATCGGTTTTTGGGATTCTGTCCGGAGGATGTATGCCGGTGAAGGCAGAGTATATACAAAAGATCTCAGGGAACACCCAGAAGATTACGCAAAAGAACTGGCCACTTACAGGAACGCCGGAACGGTCTGGATATCCTATGCGGTTCCGTTCATTATCCCGATTACCGCGGGCTTCATCACTGCGGTTGTCTTTGGCGATTTCCTGTTCGGGTTTATGAGAATTGTGATGGGCGGTGTTTAAATGCTCACTTTGAAATTTGTGGATAGTTTAATTCCGGTCGTTGTGCAGGACGCCGGTTCACGGGAGATCCTGATGGTGGCATATGCAACCGAAGAAGCGGTAGTTCTCACCCAAAAAACCGGGTATGCCCACTATTACAGCAGAAGCAGGAAGAAACTCTGGAAGAAAGGCGAGGAAAGCGGTCATTTCCAGAAAGTTGTCCGAATCCTTACCGATTGCGACGAGGATTGCCTTATCTACGAGGTTGAACAGACTGGAGCGGCCTGCCACACAGGATATGCTTCGTGCTTTTACCGGACACTAGATGGGGAGATCGTAGGGACGAAAGTCTTTGATCCTGAGAATGTTTACGGGAAGGAAAAGAAGTAATTTTTCCAGCGGTCGGAGAAAACCTGGTTTCATTACCGGTGTTCCGGAATATTCTGGTGGAGCCTCCGCGCTTAACCGGGACAGTTAACCGCTTATAGTACTATCTGCGTTCCTGCTTTCCCTTCAATCGCAGCAAATCCAAGTTCCGGCCGGGTGATAATCACCCGTTCACCTCCCGCACGGAGGAACGATATGGCTGCGTCTATCTTGGGTTCCATGCTTCCTGGGGCAAAATGACCCGCATCCCTGAACCTGATCGCCTCATCAGAAGTCATCAGGGGAATATCCCGCTGGCTTTTCTGACCATAATCAAGGGACACTTTCTCTACGTCGGTCAGGATAAGCAGGATTTCCGCACCAATCGCACGGGCGAACAGATCTGCCGTATGATCCTTGTCAATGACCGCTTCAACCCCATGGAACGATCCGGAATCGTCCCGCACGACCGGGACACCCCCACCACCACAGGCTATTACAATAATCCCCTGAGAGAAAAGGCGGGAGATCGCGTCTGATTCAAGGATAGCCTGCGGGGATGGTGACGGTACAAGGCGGCGGTATCCCCTGCCACTATCATCGGCGACGACCCATCCCCGTTCCTCACGCATCCGCAACGCTTCAAGAGGTGTGAAAAACGGGCCGATCGGTTTTGAAGGGGAGCGGAATGCAGGGTCGTTCCGGTCAACGCATACCCGGGTAATGAGAGATACCACCGGGGCCGAATACCCGGCAAGTTCGTTCCCTAGTGACTGCTGGAGCATGTACCCAATCATTCCGGCACTCTCGGCACCGCAGACATCGAGCGGCATCAGGGGAATGGTTGCCTTCGCGCACTCATAGGCAAGGAGAATATCACCAACTTGCGGCCCGTTCCCGTGAGTGATCGCGATCCTATGCCCCGCCTTGACCAGCTCCGCGATATACCGTGACGTTTCTGCAATGTTTCTGAACTGTTCCGCTGCTGTGCCACTACCGGTATGTTTCAGGATAGCGTTGCCGCCAAGAGCTACTAAGATCTTTTTTGTCATTCCTGTCACCGTCTTTCTGCTCAGTTCCGGTTCAGCACGCATGTCATGCAGTGTGCTGCACCGAATCCTCCAGTCAGATCTTCGATAACGATCGGGTATGCATCGAGACCGTGCTGGTACACCTCTTTTTTGTGGGGGAAGAACTGCCCCTCGCGTTTCAGGATCGAGTACTCCTTTAATGTCTTAGCATGGAGCGCCCCGTACCGCCCAGGATCGAGTTCCGCTTTCACTGCGAGCGTAGCGATTACTTTTTTCACTGTCCGGTCCACCTCAACAGAGAGGATCGTACCATCCCTGATACAGAGGAAATTGGGCGCGTACGCCATCTGCTCAAGCATGGTGATGTCAATAACGTCGAACCCTTTTTCCCGGATGAAGGAGTACAGGCTAATATTGCCCTTCTCCTTATAGTATGTGTCACCGTTACGGTAGAAAATTTCCAGCTTAGCCTGTCTCATCAGCCGGGCCGACCCGACCACAACACCTGAAGACGCGACGTTGAAGTATGTATCGAGATGCATGTCTGCCATCGCGTCCGGAACAGTGCCCTTGACTGTCGGATAAGCGGGTTGGGAAACTACCCCCACCTCATCAAACCCAATACCACTACTGAGCAGCTGTTCAACTCCTGCCCAGTTTGTCCGGTCTCCCATTCCAATGAGTGCGAACGTTTTCATCGGCATGAAATCCCCGCCCTCGAAAATCCCCGGACCTGCTGTTTCGTGAGATATCGGAACACCCATAATGTCCCATAACAGCCGGGTAACTGCCGGTTCGCGTGTCCGCTGAGGTTTTGCCATCCTGCCGAGGATGATTCCCCTATCGGTCACAGCCTGCTGGTCCCGCATGAAGTAGAGGTTTGAGAGCGGCTGGTGTTCGGTAAAGGTGAGATCGATGTTCCGTACACCGTTTCCCACCCTGAACCTGATGGCCGGTTGCAGGAGAAGGATGGTGATAAAGTGTTCCGGGTCAAATACCCCGACATTTTTCTCAAACTCCGTCCATGCCAAGGCCACTTCTTTCTGATCCCCGGTAAAGGTGAGAGACGTACGAGCTGCATCCACCAGTTTCTCCCGCACTTTAGGATCGGTGTCGGCAGCAGTTTTTATTGCATCTTTTACAAGGATTACCTTCACGCCAAATTCGTGCCGGAGAATATCTTCAAGCCTCAGATGTTCGGTAAGAGCCCCGGTCTGGGAAAACGCACGGTCGTACAGCGATGCATACGGCTCAAGAAGCCCAAAGAACATCTCGATACCGGGCCGGTGGAGAACGACCGTTCTCAGCCGATCCCACTCTGCATGAACGATAGCGTCCATAGAAGCCTGTAGTAATCGGCCAGATATAACGCTTTTTCCCGGGAATTACTAAAAACAGGGACTGTAGCATGCGGAAAATGCGATGCATGAATTGATCAAACTGTCGTACCCTTAAAAATAAGGTAGAATCTATCCATTAGAATAACATCGGGAATCCTTGATGTGATCCACATCCAGTGTGCAGGATGCTTCTGGATGCAGGACATCAGGTCATTTCCGCGATGACCCGAGTATGATAATCCCGATGATCGCAAGAGCGGCAAAACAGATGAACAAGGGCAGGATGGCACCAAAGATTGTCTCCCCAGGCGGCAGTTCCGGCTGTGAGAGTAACGAAGAGTTGTCTGGAATAAAATATTGGAGAATAGTGAGCTGTTTTGATGCATCGCCCGACGCGGTGTATTTTTGTTCACCAACTGTCACGGTATATGAACCTGCATGAAGTCCGGGCTCATCGAGCGAATAGGTCCACTGGTTTGTAGTAGTACCATTCTCTACTGGAATGTTTTGTGAAGTTACCAGATCATTGGAGGTCGCATTTCTGATCTCAACCAAGAGATGGTCTTCTGGCCCTACGTTTGTTGTGCCGGTGATAAGAATTGCTTCTCCAGTTGTCTGATCGGGTAGTTTATTTGGATCGCTTTCACTGACACGGTTGAAATGCACTTCCGGCTCCTGAACTTCGAAATAATAGGGTGTAAAGATATCGTCAACGTCCGGCCGCACTGATGCATTAAGAATTGTGCCAGCTACCGGACCAATGTCTGCCGGGAACGACGATATTTGCCCGAGGTTGGTAATGACTTTTCCCTGATCTGCAATTCGTATACTGCCATCGCTCCAGACGACCGGATTAATCTCGAAACTCTTATCGGCCCCGGGGTCCTGAATCAAAAAGGCGTAATACCCGGTCGAAAATCCGGTACTCTGTTCTGGTTTGATAACAAAAGTGAAATTTCCACTTTTATCCGTTTTTGCAGGGATTGTTGCAAAATAATTCCTGCCAATAATCCAGAGAGTAACGGAACCATTCTGTGCACCGGTCCCCATGAAGGTTACCGTATCCGCCTTCACAATAGTCTCCGGGCTGCTGGTCACTATGGTTAGCGCGGCAGACGCCGGCAGACTCAACAATACCAGAAGTGTAAGAAGGGTTACGGCGATAGTCGTTGATTTCATATATCTCTCTCGTATATGCCCGATTGTTTCACCAAAGACGCGATCGTTAGTATAACTGGGGAGTATTTTCTCATAACATTAACATATAGATCCTTTGTCATCGGGTTATGTGAATACAGATTGGTGGTTCTGTATTTCGGTAGTTCTCCAAGAAATTTCGGATACGAAATTATGATGATAAAGTATACTAAAATAACGATTGGTAGCATAAAAATTCGACTGTCTACTGGGCAATCCTAAACTTTAATAGATCAAATATACATAATCCGTGCAACATAAATCCATCGAATTAGCAAAAGATCTGTCAACCTGCTACGTTAATTAAATAGACCTAGGTTTAATGCGGAATCCTCGATTTATTCAGAGTTCTATTTAGCCCAAAGACGAGAGTCTGAGATAACAATTGCATATTTTGAACAGAGCGAACCATGATCTAAATGACAACAATTGGAATGAAAATTTAAGCGACACTTTTTCATACAAGCCACACATTTAAAAATTAGAGATGTTCTTGGTCCTGTTGTATACCTTAAAATTACACAATACTAATAAATTCACGGACATCGAATTTCATTCCAGTGGGAGAAAAATATGGCTGATACACCGACCTGCAAATACAATCACGATGAGAGACCGATGACCCGGGTATGGTCCGATGGTCACGGCAACGTGATGTACCAGTGCCCGCTCTGCGGTAGAAAATCTACCGTGAGAGAATAACCCAAATAATCCCGGTCTCTTTTCTTCATACGAAAACGTCTGTCTTGATTTTATTCTTGCTCGCGGGTTATCGTCTTATAGCAGGTTTTCAGATAAGCCGTTCAGCAGGCTGGATAACCGGATTGAGTGGATGAGTAAGCCTCTGGATTACAGTATTTCCCGATAAATATTCGGGAGGATGTGAAACTGAAAAAGGTTATATGATTACGCCTGGATTAACTACCCAAGTTACATGATAATCCGGTATCAGTGATAACGTCTGATTCTGTTTGTATTCCATAAAGTATACGTCTAGTATCGCACCTTGAGATAATTCTGCAAGACTCTGATTACTTACGTCAACATAATCCCGGGCCTCTTCAGATTGACCCGGCGACCTCCAAAACATCCTCGCCCCGTAGCCTCCGTGAGAAAGCCCTATGCCACCATATGAATTGCCATTTAAATCTGTGAGTTTACTGAACCAGGTATACCTGATTAAATCTTTGCCGGTATTTCTTGCGTTCACATAGACGGAGAGAGTTTGTTTACCGGACGACGTCAGGGGATCAATTGAAAAACCTGGAGTGCCCTCACAGGAAGATACGTTACAGATTGACACCGTGATCGAATGCGTATCATTCCCCAATCTAACCGATGCGTCCATCGGTAACGCGCCGGCAGGAATTACCAGCGTCGGAGTGGGTGTTACTGCTGTGACTGCGACCGTTGCAGAATTACTTGGTGATGTTGTCGTACAACCCGCAATGAGCACAAGGATTACGGTTATTGCTAGGAATAATGCTTTTTTCATGATCTCACCACGGACACATGACCGTTTGTAGGATCAATTTATGATTGGCCGGTAAAAAAGCGTTGTTGTTCGAGCAGGTTCCGTTCCCTGGGAAAGATTCCGGAATGATTCCGCATGCAGAATGTGTATCGGGATGATAATCGGCGGATACCTCAATAGCAGGATGAGTTATTTCATAAATTATAATGTGTCTGACAATTAGTATCTTTTTACCCCCTATTTTCTTTTTAAAATAACCCTGTCCCCCCGAACGCCTTATAAACCCTGCGGGGTAATAATACCCTATCAACGATCTATATCGTTGACCCGAATAGCATACCATAGAAGACTATACGAGAGGATATTTTATGATACTGGTACCTGATACGAGCGTCCTCATCGACGGGCGCATAACAGCAATGATAAAAACCGGCGAATATAAAGGCGTCACAATAATCGTTCCCGAAGCAGTCGTCGCGGAACTCGAAGCACAGGCAAACAACGGGCGCGAGATAGGGTTCTCCGGGCTCGCGGAGCTCCAGCAGCTCAGCAGGATGGCAGAGGAAAAAACTATAGAGGTCAAATTCTCGGGTGTCCGCCCATCGCTGGAGCAAGTCAAGCTCGCAAGCGGTGGCGAGATCGATTCGATGATCCGACAGATCGCCATCGAGAACAATGCACGGTTCGTCACAAGCGACATGGTGCAGGCTGAAGTCGGACGTGCAAAAGGTCTCGATGTTGTATACCTAAAACCTCAGGCAACGGATTTCGTTCCACTTGGTATCGATCAGTTCTTTGACGAACACACGATGGCAGTTTACCTTAAAGAGCGAATCCCACCGGTCGCGAAAAAAGGCACGATCAGCGATATGAAACTCGTGAAGATCCGAGACGCACCCACCACGGAGTACGAGCTTCGCAGTCTCGCCCAGGAAATTCTCGAACGGGCGAAACGCGACCCTGACGGTTTCATTGAGGTCGAGAAAAGAGGCATCACGATCGTCCAGATCGGTTCGATGCGGATCGCCATCGCCCGTCGCCCGTTCTCGGATGGTATGGAGATCACTGCGGTCCGGCCAATCGTCGATGTCACTCTCGCTGACTACGCAAAATCCGACCTGCTCAAGGCCGGGCTTGCCGGGGACAAACGTGGGCTCCTCATCGTCGGTTCACCCGGATCAGGCAAGACAACGCTCGCCCAGAGCGTTGCGACGTACCTTGCAGACTCGGGTTTTGTCGTCAAGACGATGGAAGCCCCCCGTGAACTTCAGGTCCCGGATAACATCACACAGTATACCATGCTGGACGGCAGCATGGTTAATACTGCAGACGTCCTCCTACTCGTCCGACCTGACTTCGTCATCTTCGACGAGCTCCGCAAGACTGAGGATTTTACCGTCTTTGGCGACATGCGCCTCGCTGGCATCGGCATGGTCGGTGTCATTCACGCAAACGGAGTCAGGGACGCAGTCCAGCGCTTTTCAGATCGGGTCGATTTCTCGGTCATCTCCCAGATCATTAACACCATAATCTTCGTCCGGGAGGGTATCATCACCAAAGTATACGATCTGGCATTCACCATCAAGGTCCCTGAGGGGATGGCAGGCGACCTGCACATCCGCCCTGTGACCACTGTGACTGACCACGAGACCGGTGAACTTGTGCTCGATATCTTCCGGTACGACGGGGAAACCATCGTAATGCCGATAATAGGTACTCCCGCGGCGGCCACTAAAACTCCAGAAGTCAGGCAGGTTGGACAACCGGTAGTCTCTGCTGTCCCACCAGTACGCACCCCGGCCATGGTGCCTGAGATCACCTCCCGGAAAGAGAGCGAGGAGCACCCGGGATGGAAACTCAATGAAAAGGAGATCCAGAGGGAAATCGGGAGATATACCGATGGGTTTGTTGACGTCCAGATGGTCAGTGACACCAAGGCGATAGTGTATATCGATGACAAGGACGTACCAGCAGCTATCGGGAAAGGTGGCAAGAACATCTCGGCGATCGTCAATAAACTCGGCATTGGGATCGATATCAAACCCCGTTCTGATATCGACCGCCCGCAACCTCGAATGAGCGAAGAAGAGTTCAGCATCGGTTCCGGTGTCAGGATCCAGACCGACAAGAAACAACTTACGATTGTCGCACCCGAACAGAGCGGCAGGATCGTCGACGTCTTTGCCGGCAAGGAATACCTCTTCACCGCCACCGTCAATGAGACCGGTGAGATTCATCTCGCGAAGAACTCGAGCATCGCACAAGAGATGATCAGGCGCTTCCAGAATAATGAGGTCATCAAGCTCCGGCCGGTATAACTAGGACATAAAGGGGTGAAACGGATTGAGCGATTTTGATCTAGGCAAGTTTGAGGATGAGGCACACGAGCTCTGGGCACACGCATTCGAGTCAAACCCGTCAAAGCTTGAGAAATTTTACGTAAACGTTGCATACCCCTACCCGAGCGGAGCCATGCACGTCGGTCATGGAAGGACTTACATAGTCCCTGACGTTGTTGCACGGTTCTGGCGGATGCGGGGAAAACAGGTCCTCTACCCGATGGCGTTCCATGTCACAGGAGCTCCGGTTATCGGGATCTCAAAAAGGATTGCACGCGGCGACCCCAAAACGATCCACCTTTACCGTGATCTGTACAGGGTCCCTCAGAACGTTCTCGACGAGTTTGTCGACCCGCTTACCATTGTCCGCCACTTCGCAAACGAGTATCAGAGGGTCATGACTGCGTGCGGACTCTCAATTGACTGGCGGCGCAGGTTCACAACCGTCGACCCGACATACAGCAAATTCATCGAGTGGCAGTGGAAACACCTCTATGAAGCAGGTCACGTGATCAAGGGTGTTCACCCGGTCCGGTACTGCACTGTTGACGACAACCCCGTCGGTGACCACGACCTTCTCGAAGGGGACAAGGCTGAGGTGATTAAGTTCACACTGGTCATGTTCCGGTTCGACGATGCGTTCATCCCAACAGCCACGCTTCGGCCTGAGACCATCCACGGCGTCACAAACCTCTGGGCAAATCCTGACGTTACCTACGTCAGGGCACTCATTGACGGCAAGATATGGATCATCTCAAAAGAGGCCGCTGAGAAACTCGCACTGCAGGACCATGCAGTTGAGGTCAAGGAAGAGATTGCCGGAAAAGACCTGATCGATAAAACAGTCTCACACCCGCTCTGCGGAGAGATCCCGATCCTTCCTGCTGATTTCGTCGATCCTGATATGGCCACCGGCCTCGTGATGAGCGTTCCCGCCCATGCACCGTTCGATTACATCGCACTCCGCGATCTCCAGCAGCAGGGAAAATATACTACGATCAAACCAATTCCTCTGATTAAGGTTGAGGGATACGGCAGGATTCCCGCTCAGGACGCGGTCGAGAAAGCCAGCATCGCAAGCCAGATGGACAGCCGTATGGATGCGCTCACGCAAGAGATCTACTCAGCCGAGTTCTCGAAAGGGAAGCTCTTCGAACAATATGGCGGGAAATCGGTGCGGGTCGCAAGGGACGAAGTCGCAGCTCTCATGGTTGAGAAGTACGACTCTGCAATTATGTACGAGTTTGATGTCCGTCCGGTCATCTGTCGGTGCGGGAACAGGGTCAGGGTCAAGATTCTCCATGATCAGTGGTTCTTAAAATACAGCGACCCTGCATGGAAGAAGCAGGTGTCCGATCAGATCAAGGACATGACGCTCGTCCCGCCAGAAGTCAGGCTCGAGTTCGATCGCACGGTCGACTGGCTCAAAGACTGGGCATGCACCCGCCGCGTCGGGCTCGGGACCCGGTTCCCGTGGGACCCGGCTCAATTGATTGAGCCGCTCTCGGACTCGACCATCTATATGTCCTACTATACCATCGCCCACAAGATCCGGGAAATCGATTCAAAACTGCTTACACCTGAAGTATTTGACTACCTCTTCCTCGGGATAGAGTCTCCTGATCTCCCCGTGAGGAAGAAACTCGAAGCGATGAGAAATGAGTTCCTCTTCTGGTACCCCTATGACTTCCGGTTCTCGGCGAAAGACCTGATCTCCAACCACCTCACCTTCCAGCTCTTCCACCACGTTACCATCTTCCCAAAAGACAAACTCCCGAAAGGGATGGTCGTCTTCGGGATGGGTCTGTTGAATGGCGCGAAGATGTCATCGTCCAAAGGTAACGTCTTCTTACTAGAGGACGCGGTTCACGAGTTCGGGGCTGATACAGTCAGGATGTTCCTGATGGGCAGTGCCGAACCGTGGCAGGACTTTGACTGGAGAAACGAACTTGTCATCTCCACCAAAAAACAGATCGAGCGGTTCTACAACACTGTCCTCGAGATCAAGGACACTGTCGGTGAACCTCGGGACATCGACCGCTGGTTGATCAGCAGGCTCCAGTCACATATCGGGCGGACGACCGAGACACTTACGAATTTCCAGACACGGCAGGCCCTTCAGGAGGCATATTTCGGCATCGAAACCGACCTGAAATGGTACCGGAGAAGGCTCTGTGGGGAATGCGACGGGAGCAGGGAATTACACATGCTCTGCTCTGTATGGGTGAGACTCCTTGCCCCGTTCATCCCATTCACCGCGGAGCATCTCTGGAAAGAACTTGCAGGTGAAGGACTTGTCTCGTTTGCAACTTGGCCGACCGCTGATGAGAACCTGGTCAGCCCGAAGATCGAACTTGCTGAGGAACTCCTCTCCCGAACGGTCGAGGATATCGAATCTATAAAGAAACTCATCCAGATAACCCCGAAGTCGATCACGATCTCACTGGCGCCTGCATGGAAACACGCTGTCTTTGTGACCATTGCGAATTCAACCGATAGGAACGCCGTTATCAAAGAGATCATGAAAGATGAAGGGATGCGGAAACGGGGGAAAGAGGCTACCGATGCTGCAAAACAGATCACCACCCTCATCCACCGGCTCCCGCCTCAGGTTATCGGCCCCCTATTAGCAGAACCGATCGACGAGTTCGCTGTGTTTGAAGATGCCCAAACATTCCTCGAACACGAATTCGGAGTGCCAGTCCATATCACCGACGCCGAATCCAGCGGACATGCAAAAGCGGCGACCGCCCTGCCATTCAAACCCGCGATCATTATCGAATAACCCTGAAAAAAATCATATCCATTTTTTTAATGCACTGTTTTTTGGTGGATTCCGTTCATATTTTCGAAGCTCTCCCTTATCGACCGGTTCCAGTCAGCGGAGCGAATAAAAAAATGATATTTTTTTGAGATTTTGAGGAGCTATTCTTCAGTAGCACTCTTCGCCCGTTTGACGCGTTCCTTGGTAGTGAACCCGGTGATCGCATCGAGGTATTTCCGGAACCGTTTATTGGTGTCTATGATCACGTCATCACTGGCATTCACATCAGACTCGGTATCTATAATAACTGATTTCCCGCCAGTCCCGATAGTAACGTCAAGGCGTTTGAGTGCTCCGAATCGGATCCGGTACCCCTTCGCAGTCTTTTCCGGATCAATACCGAAACAGACCTTCAATTCCGCCGATGCCCGGACATCGAGATCTTTTGTTAACCCTCGCTTGATAGGATATTCTTGCATAATACTTTTTTAGTAGTGCGTGTATGTTAATCTAATGACCACCGAATCGCCCAATGAGTTGAAGATTTTTTCCAAGCCCCTTCCTACTGACGGCACATCAGTCCTGATGGGTTTTCCGGGAAGCGGACTTGTCGGGACAATCGCACTCCAGTATATGGTCGACCAGCTGGAATTCGAGCTGATTGGCACGATGACCTCCAAGTTCTTTCCCCCACTCGCGATGATGAACAAGGGAGTGATCAATGACCCGGTTAGGATATATCGGAAAGATAATGTCGCAGCGATCCTTGCCGATATCCCTATCCACCCAATGATCTGCTATGAGATTTCGAACGGCATTATGGACTGGATCGCCCCGTTCAAGCCAAAAGAAGTGCTGACGATAGCCGGTATCATAACAAACGAACCCGAAAAACGTGTCTTCGGGGTTGCGACGACACAGGAGGCACTCCCGCGGATCCAAGACCTCACTCTGATCCTCCCGATCGGGAGCATCTCTGGCATCGCGTCCAGTCTCCTCACAGAATGCAAGATCCGCGGCATACCGGGATACGGGCTGCTGGGGGAGACGGTGAACGCACCCGACCCTCGATCGTCGGCTGCAACTATTGAAGTGCTCAACAAGATGTATAACTTCGGGCTCGATGTCCAGCCGCTCATCGAGCAAGCGGTCGAGATCGAGCAGAGCATGGGACGGCTGGCCGAGGAAGTGCAGCAATCGGTAGAGACGACCCCGAAAAAAGATCTTCCGATGTACGGGTGAGCAACGATGAGGTGTGCTGCATTAACTGGAATTTCGCCAGACGTCATCAAGGATATCAAGGCCGGGCGGCCACGAACCATCGAGTTACAGAGCACGCATAATATCGTGACAATAGCTGGCGAAGAGCCGGGCCCAGAAGTCAATATCTTTCTGACTTCGGTTGACTTTGCAGATCTCAGCCCTGGAGACCCCGGGATCTGCGCCTACTTGCTCTCGTCGACGATCACAATGAAGAGGATCGTCGAGTTCTCACACGGGTTTTACTTTGAGGAGAGGGAACGGATGTCTGCCAGAATACAAGTAAAATATTCTTCATGCTCAGTGGTAAAAGAGGTCTTTAATGATGGGTTAACGAAGCCGACCCAAGTTGAAGTGCTCAAATCGGCCTGCTATCACGCAGGATAAATAGAATTTTATTCTGCATTTTCCTGATACTATCACACTGAACCCGAATATTACTGCCGGTTCTCGACTCTGGACGCATCAGGAGGGCGTTCCACCCGGTCATGGAATGCCGGGAACCTAACGGTTAATGCAGATTTTCCCCTCATAGAGGAAAGTGATTACCGGTCAAGTCCATATTGACGGCTTTGATAAATCTTAATGGTGACGACGGGGCGAAGAATGCCATGAATCATATTAATTATCCCGCACGGCGAATGTTATTGGCGTCAGAGTGGGCCTGTGGCTTAGCCTGGACATAGCGCCGGGCTTCTAACCCGGATGCCGGGGGTTCGAATCCCCCCAGGCCCGTCCCTTTTTTGTTCCATTAAAAAATGGTTGGTTTCACCGTTTGTCTGTAAGCACTGCTAATCCCGGCAGTGTCTTTCCGGCGAGGAACTGGAGCGATGCTCCCCCGCCAGTTGAGACATGCGTCATTCTGCCCGCAAACCCGAGCTGCATTACAGATTCTGCCGTTGACCCGCCCCCGATAACGGTCGTCGCGTCAAGGCCGGCGAGGACACTGGCAATGGATCTTGTCCCGTCGGAAAACTGTTGGATCTCGAATACTCCCATCGGCCCGTTCCACGCGACGGTCCGGCATGTTTTGAGTTCTTTAGTGAACTTCGCGATGGTGAGAGGTCCAATATCCCCGATCCTGCAATCGGCCGGAACCTGATCTACCCTCACCACCTTTGCAGATGCACCGATATCCAGTTTTTTGGTGATCACAATATCTTCAGGAAGCAATACCTTGACACCGAGAGACTCCGCTTTCTGCAGGATCGTCCCTACTAGTTCTACCTTATCGGATTCTACTGCAGATATTCCGACATCATATCCCTTGTATTTCAAGAATGTTGCAGCCATCCCACCCCCAACAAGGACAAGATCCACTTTAACAAGGAGATTTTCCATGATCCCGATTTTTTCCCCTACTTTTGCCCCGCCCATGATAGCAGCAAACGGACGGGCAGGGTTCTCGAGGAGGCTACTCAGCATCTCAATCTCCTTTTCCATGAGAAGACCAGCCACACACGGGAGATAGTCTGCCAGCCCTACAACGGATGCGTGTGCACGGTGGCTCGCTCCAAAAGCGTCATTGACAAAGAGATCCGCCAGCCGGGAGAGCTCTCGGGCAAAACCAGGATCATTTCCTTCTTCACCAGGGTAGAACCTCAGGTTCTCTAGGAGAACAAGATCTCCATTCTGCATTTCAGATATGGCCCGCGAAACTTCAGGTCCAATAGCCTCCTGCAGTGGTTCGACCGGTCTTTGTAAAAGATCTGATAGACGACGGGCTACTGGTGCCAGTCTCAGGCACTCGTCAACTCTGCCGTGAGGCCTGCCGAGATGGGAACAAAGAATAACCCGGGCACCATGATTGATCAGGTATATGATTGTCGGGAGACAGGCCCGGATCCGGGTATCGTCTTCAATAGTACCATCCCTGTCCATGGGAACATTAAAATCGACTCTCACAAGCACCCGTTTCCCGCCGACATCTTCATCCAGAACGGTCTTTTTCTTCATGGCATCCCCCATCTTCTGATGCATCGTATGGATGCACCAGAATCTCTAGCCACCCGTTATTCTGTACAGGGATATATAAACATACCGGGATAATCCCGTTAAATGGAATGCATACTGAACCGAAAACAGCTGTATCCCTGTCTCATCGCGGGTCATTTGGGGACACTTACGGTATATCGTCCGATTATCGAAAAGTTTCCTTAAATATGATCTTCAGAATAGAATAAGCACCTTTCAAGAAAAAATAGAAACCTGCCGGAAAGATAAAAGATTATAGCTGGGACTGGTCATCATCGGCAGATTGTCCATCGATAGGCTTCTGCAGGATCTGAACGTCCGTGATGTTGTGTTGGCGCTGGGCAAGCTTCTTCGCTTTGAAGATATTCTTGCCTTCCTTGCCGATAGCAATGCCCCGGTCCTCGTCACGGACTTCGACCTGAACAGTCTGCTCATCTGGTCCGCCCTCGAACACCATTGAAGTCACCTGGGCAGGAAGGAAACAGTTCTTAATGAACTGTTCAGGGTTGCTGTTATATTCAACTACCTCGATCTTCTTGCCCATCACTTCTGAAGCCTTCTTGATAGATGCACCTTTCTTACCGATCGCAAGCCCCATATCGCCGGGATTGATTACGAAGATTAGCCTGGCGTTGCGGTCATCGACAACACAATCGCGGCTCCCCGCTCCGGTGAGACTTTCGAACTGAGAGATAAGACGCATACAGTCTTCAGTCAGTTTCACTTCTACCATATCATGCCCTCTTGAGGGAGAGAATATCTGACTCGCCCGGGCTGATAATCGCAAGGGTGCTCACCATAAACGGTTTACCGCATGCCTTGCCAAGTGCCACGCTCGATCCTTCAAAGGTGTGTATGAAGAGGTTCTCGTGGCTCGCAATTTTTGATTTAAAGTCCGCTGGACAATTGCCTGCTATGACAATCATCTGGGCTTTGCCGTCTTTTACGCATTTTTCTGTGTTGTTCTGGCCAAGAATTACGTTTCCTGTCTTGATGGCTCTTCTGAGTGAAGCATTAAAATCCATTACAATTCCTCGGGTTTTTAAGAGTGTTCAATCTTCAGTTATCATGCTGTCTAACAGCGACAAGTTTCACATCACCGGTACCGAGCTGGATGGGCTGACCGACAATGACGTTCTCCGTGACGCCGCTCAGTTCATCGACCTCGTTTGCCACGGCGGCGTCAAGCAGATGGTTGACGGTCACTTCGAATGCCGCTCGTGAAAGGACGCTCTCCTTCTCGCCGGCAATGCCGTGTCTTCCGATCTGCTTTACCTCGCCTTCCATGCACATCATATCCGAGACGAGCATTAGGTGGCGGACATCCACAAGGATACCCTGTTCATTCAGCGTGGAAACCGCTTCGTGTATGATCGCGTTCCTCGCTGCCTCCACGCCGAGTACCGATGCAATCTCACTGATATTGTTGGTGCGGGTTCTTGTTGTGTCCACACCGGCAACATCAAATACGTCTTTAAGGTTGGAGCCTTCAGTATAAAGTATATACTCCCCGGTCTCCTTCCTGACGACAACACGGAGGATATCATCGATCCCTTGGACGATGACATTCCTGACATGTTCGGCGAGCTGGAAGAGGTTCTGGTAGCTTTCCTTATCTTTTGGCGAGAAATAGATCGTCGCTTTCGCTTCGTCAATCTCGTGCTCAAAATCACGATAGTGCCGGCGGTCGCGGATCTTGCGGGGAGCGGTCTCCATGATATCCATGGGCGCGATCTTCCTCTTGTCGCACACTTTCGTGTTCAGATGGACGACAACGTGCATGTTTTCCATGTCCGTAGTTATATCGCCAAACTCATGGAGCGGTGCGGCCTCAATCTGCCAGCTTACCTCCCGTGCCTTGTCACGGTCGTTGCCATACTCGGATTCGAGGTAAACCGTCATGGTGGGTGTACTCGGTTCTTTCCGTGCATCCATGATCTCGATAAGACGGGGGAGACCAAGCGTAACGTTGATCTCAGCGACACCTGCGTAGTGAAAGGTTCGCATGGTCATCTGTGTACCGGGCTCACCGATAGACTGTGCAGCAATAACCCCGACAGCTTCGCAAGCCTCGATCCTCGTGCTCAGGTATTCCTTAAGTACACGGTCGAGGATCAGTTTAAACTGCGAATCAGTTATCTCTTTCTCGGCAAGAAACTTCCGGAGCTGGTCTTTAGTCTTCTGTGGGAGGGCTGCGGTATCGATCTTTTTGTCGTATTTCCCTGCAAGTGTCATTTCAAACCTCCTCTTTTAAAATACTCTCGACGATACCCTTGACATCGACCGGGTCGCCAAATGCGCTCTTGGTCGGATCCGTACCATCCTCGCCATACTCGAACTGGATGATCCTTCCGCCGGTTGTCCTGACCGTACCATCGTATGCCACTTTGAGATCCTGCAGGGCGTTGATCATCCTGCGCTGGAGGTACCCGCTCTGGGAGGTACGGACAGCCGTGTCGACAAGACCTTCACGACCACCGATTGCATGGAAGAAGAACTCGGTCGGATTCAACCCGCCCTTATAGCTGTGTTGGATGAACCCATGGGCATCGGAACCCCGGTCACCTTTCCTGAAGTGAGGGAGCGTACGGTCATCGTATCCACGAACGATACGCTCACCACGGACTGATTGCTGGCCGATACAACCTGCCATCTGAGTCAGGTTCAGCATCGAACCACGGGCACCGGAGACCGCCATCACTACAGCACTGTTGCCAAGTCCGAGGTGACGCCCTGCAATCTGACCGGTCTGATCACGGGCCTTCCCCAAGACCTGCATGATCTGCATCTCGAGAGTCTCTTCGACGGTACGTCCGGGCATCGGTTCGAGTTGTCCGTCTTCATAGATCTTGATGCGCCGTTCGACATCAAGTGCGGCACCTTTGAGTACCTCTTCTATCTGCCCATATTCGGTCTTTGAAAGGTCTTCGTCATCGATCCCGAACGAAAAGCCGTCGAGCATTATTGCGCGGATCGAGAGCTTTGTCATGTCGTCGATGAAATCTGCTGCCCGCCGCATCCCGTACTGACGGATGATGCGGTTGACTATCTGGCCATCGAATGCGCCAATCGCTTTCTTGTCGATGGTGCCCACTTCGAGTTTGCCATCGATGATTCTCACATACCCGTCGCGTTCGCACGCCTCTTTCTTGCAAGTGTCGCAGTTCTGGCAGGAACTTGCATGGAAGACCATGTTCAGGTCGGTCGGCAATATCTTGGAGAAGATCTGTTTGTTGGTCCAGTACGGGATGCCGTTCTCTTCCTTACCTGGGACAGGCATGTACTCGATATCCGTGTATCTGAGCAGGTAGAGTGCCTCTTCCTTGGTGAACCAGCGGACGTCATGGGTTAGCATGAAGATACCCGAGACATGGTCATGGATACCGCCGATAATCGGCCCACCGAAACGAGGAGAGAGGATATTCTCCTGAACGGAGATGAGGATGGTCGCCTCGGCACGTGCCTCTTCGGTCTGCGGGACATGCATGTTCATTTCGTCACCGTCAAAGTCAGCGTTATATGGCGGACAGACTGCCGGGTTGAGCCGGAATGTCCGGCCTTCCATGACCTTGACCCGGTGTGCCATGATACTCATGCGGTGAAGGGATGGCTGACGGTTAAACAGAACTACATCGCCATCCCTGAGCTGCCGTTCCACGGTCCAGCCGGGTTCGATCATATCGGCAACCGTGTCAAGGTTGCCATCTGCGAGCCGGAGTCTTCGGTTGTCAGGCCTTATGACGTAATTGGCACCGCAGGGGGAATTGACGTCTGGTCGGGTGGGGCCGTTGCGTGCGATCTGTTTGAGCTCATCGATATTGTATGAAGTAACACGGACGGGAATAGTCATCTCATTTGCGACAGCTCGTGGTACACCTACCTGAGCTACAGAGAGGTTGGGGTCGGGAGAGATCACGGTACGTGACGAAAAATTGACACGCTTACCGGAAAGGGAGCCCCGGAACCGGCCGTCCTTGCCTTTAAGCCGCTGAGAGAGGGTCTTTAACGGCCTGCCGCTGCGGTGGCGGGCTGGCGGGCAACCTGCAACCTCGTTGTCAAGGTAAGTCGTGACGTGGTATTGCAGGAGTTCCCAGAGATCTTCAATGATCAGCTGAGGAGCCCCTGCATCTTGGTTTTCCTTGAACCTCTGGTTTATACGGATGATATCCACGAGCTTGTGGGTGAGATCGTCCTCCGACCGTTGCCCGTTCTCAAGGATAATGGATGGCCGCATCGTGACCGGCGGTACCGGCAGAACCGTAAGGATGGTCCATTCCGGCCGGGCGACGTCAGGGTTGATACCAAGAGGGACTAAATCCTCGTTAGGAATCTTCTCCATACGAGCACGGATATCGGCTGGGGTGAGCTTGTGCTCGACCTTCTTTCCTTCCTCAACAACAACCTCGGAGAACGTGGTCGGTTTCTCGAAGTTGATCTTGAGCTGCTGTTCTCCGCAGTGAGGGCAGACACGTTCCTTTTTAACATCCTTCTCAGATAGCAGGTCTCCGGTCTGGTCTTCTTCGGTCCCAACCACCTTTTCGATTTCCTCGGGGCTCAACAATACCCGGCCACAGGCGCGGCAGGTGACACGCAGGAGTTTCCGTATAAGACGTGTATACCCGACATGGATGACCGGTTTTGCCAGCTCGATGTGCCCGAAATGGCCGGGACACTCACTTGCTTTCTGGTCACAGGTCTTGCATCTGAGACCGGGATCGATAACACCAAGGTTCAGGTCCATCAGGCCCTGAGGGTACGGGAAACCGTCGTCATCGTAAGTGTCCGCCCAGATGATCTTCCTGACGCTCATCTCGCGGATCTCTTTTGGGGATAATAACCCGAATTCAATCTGTCCGATTCGTTTTGGAGACGGCATCTTACACCACATCCTGCAATTTCAGTCTGGGTGCTATACCCATGCTCTTCATCTCATCCAGCAGGAGTTTGAACGCATAGCTCATCTCGACCGAGTATATGTCGGTCTCGTTGCCACAAGCAAGGCAGCGGGTCATGTTACGCTTGCGGTCGAGCATTGCCACCATCCCACAGTTAGCGCAAACATATTCCTGCACCTTATCCGACTCGTCAAGCAAGCGTTCCTTTAATGCCATGGCGGCTCCATGGCCGATCATGACATCCCGCTCCATCTCACCGAACCGGAGACCTCCTTCCCGGGCCCGGCCTTCTGTGGGCTGGCGCGTAAGTACCTGCACCGGCCCGCGGGAACGTGCGTGCATCTTGGACGATACCATGTGGTAAAGTTTCTGGTAGTAAATCACACCGATATAGATATCAGCCTTGAACATCTTTCCGGTGAGCCCGTCGTACATAATCTCGCGGCCGTTGTGGGAGAAACCGAGGTCTTTTAAGGATGCGCGAATATCTGCCTCGCTCTCACCACGGAACGCAGTCCCATTTATCCGGCGCCCTTCAAGTGCTCCAACCTTACCGCCGATCATTTCTAGCATATGGCCGACGGTCATACGACTCGGGATCGCGTGCGGGTTGATCACAAGATCAGGCGAGAGGCCGCTCTCAGTAAACGGCATGTTCTCCTGCGGTGTGATAAGACCGATAACCCCCTTCTGGCCATGTCGGGATGCGAACTTGTCGCCAACTTCGGGAACTCGGAGGTCTCGGGTCCTGACCTTGACCAGACGTGAGCTGTTCTCACCTTCGGTGATGATGACCGTATCGACAATTCCATGCTCATTGCTGCGCATTGTTACTGAAGTGTCCCGGCGTTTCTCAACAGCAATCAGTTCCCCGGAGGGTTCCTCGAGGAACCGTGGTGGGGAGGTCTTCCCGATCAGAACGTCCTTTTCTGCAACAACGGTTTCCGGGTTGATAACGCCGTCTTCATCAAGGTTTTTGTAAGATTCTGCACCATGTGCCCCGGCGACGTCCTCTTCCGGCACTTCAATGCGGTCGATCTGACCACCTGGGTAGCGGCGCTCTTCTCCCTCATACGTACGGAAAAAGTGGGAACGGCCAAGCCCGCGTTCGATGGAGGCTTTGTTGAAGATGAGTGCATCTTCAATATTGAAGCCTTCGTAGGACAGTATTGCAACGACAAAGTTCTGTCCGGCAGGGCGGTCATCCGACCCGATCAGTTCTGATGTCTGGGTATGGGTGAGTGGTTTCTGCACGTAGTGGAGCAGGTGTCCCCGGGTGTCAGGGCGGAGCTTCATGTTTGCTGAACCAAAACCGAGCGCCTGCTTGACCATCCCTGCTCCCATCGTTACACGCGGACTTGCGTTATGTTCCGGGAATGGAACGTGGGCCGCACCGATTCCGAGAATTAGGGAGGGATCGATCTCGAGGTGTGTATGATCCGGCGTCGCATTCTCGGGATTCATCGCAATAAGAAGGTCTTCCTCCTCTTCAGCATCAATAAACTCGATCAGCCCGCGCTGGACAAGCGAGTTCATATCGATTTCTTTTCTCGTGAGCTTCACGAGATCTTCATCGGTTATTAACGGTTCGCCATTCTTCAGGACAATGAGCGGACGTCGTGCCCGGCCCCGGTCGGTCAGGATGACAACATCCCGGTTGTATTCCTTATGCGAGACATTTACTTCCGGTGATATTGCACCCTGCCTCCGCATTGAACGGATGTTTGCGACAAGGGTCTTCGGATCATCGACAAGCCCGATAAGCGCTCCGTCAACGAATACCCGTGACTTCTTCATCACGTCTCACCTCGGATCTGTTCGACCCCGAGATTATGCAGGATCCGCATGATCTCTTCTTCATTGTCAACGCCTTTTGATATCTCGACCATCTGGGCAAAGTTCTTGACCAGCCCACAATTCGGCCCTTCTGGCGTCTCGCTCGGACAGATCCGGCCCCATTGGGTCGGGTGCAGGTCACGGGCCTCAAAATGGGGCTGTGACCGTGAAAGCGGGGAGATGACGCGACGCAAGTGGGACAGGACGGCCATGTGATCGACACGGTCGAGGAGCTGGGAAACACCGGTCCTTCCTCCCACCCAGTTCCCGGTTGCCAGCGGGTGGAGCAGGCGCTCGGTGAGCACATCGGCACGGACTGCCGTTGCAATGGAGAGGTCACGGTGCCGCATGCTGGCCCTTTCGAGCTGGTACTTGATGTCGCGGGTGAGCCGGTTCAGGGATATACGGAAAAGGTCCTCCATCAGGTCACCGGCAAGTTTGAGCCGCTTGTTCGAGTAATGATCCTTGTCATCAATCCTGCGCTTGTTCAGCACAAGGTCAAAGCAGGCCTCCGCCATCCGCCCGAGGAAATGTGCCTTTGCGAGCCGGACCGAGAGAACAACTTCCTGATAGCCATCATCACCTTCTTTCAGGTTTGCCGGGATTGCGTAGTTAAGGTGCGGCAGGAGATAGTTGTCGAGCACGAACTCGGCTCGCTTGCGCTGATAGTCTTTTGTCTGGTTCGGTGCGAGTTTTTTCCCGACATACATGACACCACCATCGACCGAGTCACATTCGCTCTCCTCGAGATTCTGCATCATGAACGTAAGGATATCCTCTTCTGTCGAAACTGCGTTTACAACTTCCTGGTCGTTAGTCAGTCCTAGCGCCCTCATCAGGTCGACAAATTTCAGGTGTCCTGCCACCGAGGGGAAAGATACCTCAAGCAGGTTCTTTTTGTTGCGCTCGACAACGACGAGTGCACGGTAACCTCGGAACTGGGAAAATACCTTGGCAACATAGATCCGCTCGTTGTACCGCTCGGTGAATTCCGTCATGATCTTGTTGGATGCGAGATCCTCAAGTGTCATGAGCACGCGTTCGGTACCGTTCACGATGAAATATCCACCAGGATCGAATGCATCTTCACCATGGGCGACTCGCTGGGCATCATCCATACCATAGAGGTTACACGATGTGGATCCCAGCATGATGGGGAGCTGGCCTATGGTAGTGATGATAGGCTCCTGCCGGTCTTCACCATGGACAAGGGTTAGCCCGAGCTGGATCGGTGCCGCATAGGTCAGGTTGCGTAACCTGGCTTCAGCCGGGTAGAGTTCCCCCTGTGATCCATCCGCTTCGCGGACAAGCGGCTTTTTTACTTCGATCGTACCGAGTTCAACCCAGACAGGATCATTGTTCTTCCCCCGGTTCTCGATATCAGTCTCGATAACCTTCTGCTCATTGACCACTTTCTGAAGATTGTGTTTTAAAAAATAATTGAAGGAATCAAGCTGGTGGCGCGCAACATGCTCCCGTGAAAAATATGCCCTCGATAAAATGCTTCTGTCAATCAGACTGATCAACCCCAAAATTATTTCTTCGGTCTCTTGACTACCAGACGGTATGCCTCGGCCCTGCCGGCCGTATGGCTCGCCCGAACAATTCGTATAACATCATCGGCATTCGCGCCGATCGCCTTGACCGCTGGATCGTCATGGAAAATTTTTGGTAATTGTACCGTGGAGATGTTGTAGCGTGAAAGGAGTGCCGATACCTCCTCTTCGCTCATGATTGTATGGTCCGGCACCATCACGTGGTCCAACACATTCAGTTTGGTGCTCAATGAAAAACCCCCTTAAAGATGAACAGATTTCCTCTCAGATGCATCACCGCAAAAAACCCACGATTTCTCGTGGCAACGGGCCCGGAGGGATTTGAACCCTCGACCACCTGGTTAAAAGCCAGGCGCTCTACCGAACTGAGCTACGAACCCTATTTTGGATTAAGATGTACAGCATTATAACAACACAGGAATACTATATAAACATTCCCCAAATGTAACCGGGACAGTACAGGTTTCAATCCTTTTTATGAAACTTCTCATTGATCTCTTTCAACCGCTGCTCATCTGTACAGATTTTCTCTTCGAGTTTTTGTATCGACGCGACAGTTTCAGGGACTGCCTCAATCCCCGGGGCATTCATCCCACTTGAATTCTTCAGCACTACGAGCATGTTCCTATCGACTTCGATACTCTTTCTGAGAGAAGTATATTCATCAATGAGACCATTCTCAAAACCAGCTTCCTTTGCGACCGACGCCTCGATTTTCACATTGCTCCTTCGGGTAAAAATCTGCTGGATTGATTCGAGCAGTTGCACGGGATTGACGGGTTTTGAGATAAAATCCTCGATTTTTAGGCTGTGTTCCTCAGCTTCGCCCGGAGAAATCTTCTTTGCAGAGAACATGAGAACTGGAATATCTTTTGTTGCTGGGTTTTGCTTGATCCGATCTAAGGTCTCCCACCCGTCAACCGGTTCCATCATAATATCTAGGAGGATAAGATCAGGTGTGGCAGTAGTGAGGAGCGATAAGGCTTGGTCGCCACCGTTTGCAGCCATCGTCTTGAAACCCTTTCGCTTGAGGAGCGCTACCAGTCCATCAACGATATATGGGCTGTCATCCACGATCAGAATTGTGTTATCCACAGTGTACTTCCCCACCGGTACAACAATATCGACATCTTGGTAATTTTCATGCTTCTTTTCATCGGCAGTGGTTGGATGTTATATTCAAAGAATCTCCGATGCCCTGCCGCGTGCCTCCCGGATGGGTTGCGGGGGGACTTATTTAGGCCCTGATATTCCTGAAAGCTCCCCTTTGATCTGCTGGAGACGGTTTTCCTGGAACTTGATATTCATCTCCATGCTCTTGATCGCCCGGGAGATCTCATCACTGATACGCACTTTTGAATCGTTGAAATTATAGGTTGTCTCAAGGATCTTCATTAGGCGCTTATTGACATCGATGCTTTTACTGAGACGGGCATATTCTGTAATTATCTCGGTGTCAAAGCCCGATTGTTTTGCCATATCCATATCAGATTTAATAGCTTGACGCCGGGTAAGAACATGCTCGATTGCATCATAGAGCTCACGGTGAGTTATCGGTTTTAGAACATAATCTTCGATATAAATTCCGTACTCCTGTGCTTCCGAAGGGGTAAGCTGTTTTGCAGTGAGCATGAGCACCGGGATATCCTTTGTCTGGGGGTTTTCCTTGATCCGTTCCAGAGTTTCCCACCCATCAACCGGTTCCATCATGATATCGAGGAGGATCAGATCCGGGGTAACGGTCTTTAATATTTCCAAGCATTCCTCCCCTCCGTAAGCAGCAACCGTGCGGTATCCACCGCGTTCAAGCATAGTGACAAAAACATCGACGATGAAAGGGCTGTCATCCACCACAAGGATTGTGTACATCACATCGCCTCACTGATCTTCTTTGTAATGACGAGCATTTCTTCATATACCTCAGGAGTTACAGTTTTTTCTTTGATAATTGCTGCGATAAGGAAATTGTCACCGGCACCCATTACGATGACCGTAGTATCCTGCGCCCGGATCGTAACAGATTCCAGGGAGGTCATCTTTGTGATACTTCCTATCGATTCTGCTGATGCGAGGATCGTCGCCGAGAGGGCGCCGAACCACGGTTCGTTCAATTCGCGGTCAAAATATTTTCCTGCAATGATTCCATCCCGGGAAACAAGGGCACATGCTGCAACCCCATTTATTGATTGTATCTTCTCTATAAATGCAGAGATCTTCTCTTTTAACATGATCCGGCTCCTGCGGCACTACCCTTTGTAATTGATAATACTTGAAGGGAGATATATACATATCTTTTTTTGCCTTGACACGGTTCAACATATTCAGCACATGTTTTCTAAAAGTAAAATCCGTTGTTGCAAGTTTTATAAAAATTCCACAAAATCCGGGGAGAAGGACACAATAAGATACATAAGTAATCCGGTTAAATAGTATGAGAGCGGGGCCATAGGGTAGCCTGGCCATCCTAGGAGACTGGGGGTCTTCTGACCTGAGTTCAAATCTCAGTGGCCCCATCACGTGTCGTTTTTTGAGCATCGCAATGAAAATTACCGATACCTGCACGGATTGCCTCATCTCACGGGTGAAGCTTGAATGCACTCTCTGCCAAGCGGGCATGCAGACAACAAGGGATACGGTATGCGCCTGCGAGAAACTCTTAGCAGAAATCAGGTATGAGCCACTAAGTCACCCCCAGATCGCAAGTCGCATCCATCGCAGGGCATATGACGAATTAGGAGTTGAGGATCCATTCGCAGATCTAAAAAAACAGGGTAACTCTCAGGCGATGGAAGTGTGCAGGGCAGTGAGGACCAGACTGGCTACATTCCGGGATCACATCCTTGCTTCTGTTATCGGTAACACGTTCGATTATGGTGTCAAAGGGCATACCGTCGAAGATGATTTTTTCCGTTTCTTTGCAGAAGAGTTCAAAATTGGGCTCAGAATAGACGATACGGCGAGGATTCTGCCGTTATGTTCCCGCGTTGTGTACCTGAGTGACAACTGCGGTGAGATCGTTCTTGACAAACTGCTCATCCGATGGCTTAAAAACCATGGTTCTCACGTGACTCTTGCAGTTAAGGAAAAACCTATCCTGAACGATGCAACATTGGGGGATGCGCATGAACTGGGACTGGACGCCATGGTTGACCTCTTAACTGTGAATGGTGGCGGAGCAGAGATTGGCATCTGCATGGAAAACATTCCCGAAGATCTCAGGCAGGCCATTGATCGGTCCACTATCATCATCGCAAAAGGTATGGCCAACTTTGAATCTCTGTCAGAAATGGATAATCTTCCTCCAGTTGCCTACCTGCTTGCAACAAAATGCACTCCTGTAGCAGAAGAGATTGGAGTACCTCTCGGATCGAAAGTTGCTATGCTCCGAATGTAGCCCTAGGTTTCTTTTCTTTCATGCTTATAAAGACCCAGCAATTCTGGCATCAGAGAACAGTGGTAAATGCGCCAGAATATCCAGAGTGTTCTCAACTCTTTCCATGGAGAATCGTTACGTTACGACTGAAATGATCTGATGCCTTATTTAAGTCCAAATAATCCCATACCATTTTATCCGTTTACTTTCATCACTGATCATGGTACTTCCTGATCTAGGAATATCCCTCGGATGGCTTCTTATTATTATCGGGGCGCTCCTTCTCCTCCTTGAGGTGCATAGCCCGGGTTTTTTTATGACGGTCCCTGCAACGGTTATGATCATACTTGGGATCCTGATCCTTCTCGGAATCGATATCTTCGAATCCGGGTGGGGTATCGTTATAGGCGTTGCAATCGCCCTTTGTTCGGCAGTCTTTACTGTATGGATGTATGGCAGGATTACAACTAATGAGAGTCCGACCACGATTAGCCGCGATTCGCTGGCAGGCAAAGAGGGGCGGGTAAAGATTACAGTTAATCCAAATACACTCGCCGGCAAAGTAATGATCGGTTCCACGGAGTGGAGTGCACAATCGACCGGTGCGGTTATCGGAGTCGGAAAGAAAGTCAAGGTCGTCGATTCACAGGGAGTACATATTATCGTAGAAGAGGTAGCATAACATGGATTTTGTGGGAACACTCATAGTTGTAATTCTGATTCTGATCATCGTCTTTATTTTTGCAAGCGGTGTAGTCATCGTCCAGCCATATGAACAGGGGTTGCAGGTCCGCCTGGGGCAATATGTTGGAAGGATGAATCCGGGTTTCCGCTGGATCGTCCCTTTCGTGAGTCGTGCGATCAAGCTTGACCTCCGAACTACGGTGATGGAGATCCCTTCACAGGAAGTTATCACAAAGGATAACTCCCCAACTAATGTCGACGCGATTGTTTACATCCGCGTAATCGATCCTGAGAAAGCCTTCTTCGAGGTTGCAAACTACCGGATGGCGACCGTCGCGCTGGCACAGACTACCCTGCGTGGCATTATCGGCGATATGGAGCTCGACGAAGTCCTATACAATCGTGAAGTGATCAATACAAAACTCCGCGATATCCTTGATCGGGAGACCGATCAGTGGGGCGTCAAAGTAGAACGTGTGGAGATTAAAGAAGTCGACCCAATTGAAGCTGTTAAGAATGCAATGACCGAGCAGACAGCCGCGGAACGTGCCCGTCGTGCAGCGATCCTTCGTGCTGACGGCGAGAAGCGATCGGCAATCCTGAAAGCTGAAGGACTGCGTCAGAGCCTCATACTCGAAGCTGAAGGGCAGCGTCAGAGCGCGGTGCTCCGCGCAGAGGGCGAGCGTTTGTCGAGAATCCTCACCGCACAGGGTGAGGCACAGGGGCTGCGTATCCTCTCAGTCGGTGCGGCTCCCCTTGACAAACGTGCCATTACTGTCCTCTCGCTAGATGCGCTTAAGGCCATGGCAAACGGTCAGGCAACCAAGATCATCTTCCCCTTCGAGATTTCTGAACTGATAAAGCAGGGAGCACGGTTCCTGGGTGCATCAGATGCAACTCTTGAAGCGCCATCCAAGATTGTCTTGGATGAGAGCATCCTCGGCAACATCCCTCGTCGTGAAGAGATAGAAACGATCCTGAAGGAGATGCAGGAAGCCATCCCAAGGGTCAGCGAAGAAGAACTGAAAGACCCTGCAAGAAGGAAAATCATGGAAGCTCTCGCAAAGGAGAAAATTGTTCCGGAACCAACGGTCCCACCAGAGGGATAATCTTTTTTTTAGATGTACAGATACCAACTCGTTGGAGTAACTCCTGTTGGGGAACGCGGATCGCAATATCCTTGTGTATTTTAATTATTCAATAAAGCCGTGAAGGGAGATCCTGCGATACAGAGGAGCGCTGTTTTCCCATCTAATCGACAAAGCAATAAACCGGGAATTTCCTTATATTCAATCATACGATTGTTCCCGCGGACTAAAGGGTAACTTTCCCTTTAGTTTTTGCAACAATATCGAGTGCCGGCACATATCCCCGCCGCACATATTCTTTTACCATTCTGCGTGCAGAAAACTGCGGGGAATTGCTCTTCATCGCCTCTTTCATCCGTTTTACCCACATGTGAGGGATCTGATCGTCAGCTAATGTATAGTAGAGAGGCACGATCTCTCGTTCAAGCAGCTCGTAAATCTGGTCAGAATCGATCTTATTCCGATTGGCAGATTCGACAGTTTCCCCAAAAGACCAACCATTCTTCCCGTTATACCCTTCAATCCACCAGCCATCAGGAATACTCAGGTGAAGAACCCCGTTCAGGGACGCTTTCATGCCGCTCGTGCCACAAGCCTCATTCGGGGGAATCGGGTTGTTGAGCCAGATATCAACACCGTGGACAAGATATTGGGCCATCTGCTCTCCATAATCTTCCACAAAGGCAATTCTTCCCCCAAAATCCTGCTGGTGTGCATACTGGTATACTTTCTGGATAATCTTTTTTCCTTCATCATCGGCAGGATGTGCTTTCCCTGCAAAGATTATCTGTACCGGTCTCCATGGATCGTTGACAATCCGTTTAAGACGTTCCAGATTCTCGAAAATAAGGTCTGCCCGCTTGTATGTCGAAAAACGGCGTGCAAAGCCGATTGTGAGGGCGTAGGGATCGAGAAGAGCCCCCCCGGAAACAACGTTAACCGGGTCCGTAACTTCACCAACCCACTTCCGGCGCTTGTGTTCCCGGATCCTGTTGACGAGCTTTCTCTTCAAGACTAGATGGACTGCCCAGAGTTCATCATCGGGTATTTCATCGATCATCTCCCAGATCGTAGCGTTATCATGGTGTTCAATCCAGTCAGGACATGACGGTGAGAAATATCTGTGAAGCAGCTGTTCCATCTTGGGATCGAGCCATGTCCGTACATGGACACCGTTCGTTATGTGGCTGATGGGCACATTTTCTTCTGTCAGATTAGGCCAGAGCTCCTTCCACATCCCACGTGCGACTTCCCCATGTTTCTGACTGACCCCATTTTTGAATGCACTCATTTTCAGTGCGAACGCTGTCATGTTAAACATACCCGGAGGATCATGCGGTGCATATCCCATCCGGAGAAATGTATTCCTGTCTATACCAAGTAACGGGTAATAATGGCCAAAATACTTGTCCATGAGTGTGTGGTGAAACGCATCATGCCCGGCTGGGACTGGGGTATGTGTTGTGAAAATTGTCGTATCCCTCACACGCCGTGATGCTTCCTCAAACGTCAATTTATCGCTGATATTTTCCCGAATCCGCTCAAGCAAGGCAAATGCCGGGTGACCTTCGTTGAGATGGATGATTGACGGTCTGATACCGAGGATGTCGAGAACGTAACTTCCTCCTATTCCCAAGACGATTTCCTGTCTGAGCCGGAGTTCGCGATCCCCTGTATACAACCGTGAAGATATTACCCGGTTCGCAGAATCATTTTCCCTGATATCGGTATCAAGAAGATAGAGTGGAATGTTCCCCACGTCGACCCTCCAGACTGCAACATAAATCGGCGGATCGATAAAAGGGACCCGCGCTACCAGCTGGGTGTCATGGTTATACATTATCCGGGTGATGGGAGCAGCATCTCGGTTGAGGAACTCCTTAGTATTCTCCTGCCATCCATCACTTCCGATGTGCTGGTGGAGATAACCTTCGGAATACATAAACCCCACAGCTACGAGAGGAACACCAAGATCGCTGCATTCTTTCAGATGATCACCAGCAAGAAAACCGAGCCCGCCCGCGTAGAACGGGAGCGAGTGCTGGAGCCCGTATTCAGCTGAGAAATACGCTACCGTAAGGTCATGACCATAAGTGTAATGTTCAGCAAACCAGCTCTTCTTTTGTCTGAGTTCATTATTAAAACGAGACATCACTATGTCGTAATGCCGGAGATACAGGGGATTCCGGGAAGCTTTTATGAGGGTTTCTTCGGGAAGCTCCCGCAGCATTTTGACCGGGTTGTGTATACTTTCGATCCATGCCTGTGGGTTCAATTGCTTGAAAATCATTTTTACCGCTGGGTTCCAGCTCCACCAGAGATTATGGGCAAGGTCCACGAGCCCTGCTATACGATCCGGTACATGGGAAAATTGACTTCTGGTTATATCAGCCACAGACTTCCTCAGGTTGTTGTAGTTTCCTGTTACATCAATAATATTGTTAATAAGGGTTTCTCTTGATCGACCGACTAAGTCCACTCATGGTACATGGAGGAAGTTCACACCGCGCTGGACAAAGAAATGATAATAAGCACTCTATTTCTAATGAAAAGCAAGGAGGACTAAAGCAGGATATGAACCCTGAAATGATCTGGCAGGACAGATATCGTAGAGTACATCATCCCACTCTCCCAGAGTCCTGTACAGGTTTTAATGCGAACATCGATGTGATCATCCCGGTTACCAAGGAGTTTATTAGTTCTGAACTATTGGCACAAGTGGAGTTCTCTGAATTTCGTTCCCGGCTCGTTCATTCGATGGAATACTGCACTGCTGAAGAATGGTTCATTTCCGACATCCCGGCATACCAGAAAATTTCCACTGCATTTTCGGGGCAAGGGAACACGGTGATCGGTGGCCAGGCAGGAATTGCATCTGTCCATCTCGCATCCATAGGTATTCAAAATGTCCTTTGTCTTGTTTCCTGTGCTGGTCCGAAAACCCTTGGTATCCTGACATCCACCCGGGTCAGACCCGTTAGCGTCCCTTGCAGGCGACCTGCTGTTGCGGATACTTTCCACCTTATCTTTGAGTACTCCCCGGGGATTATACCGGTCGCGGAGGGTGTAGTCCCCCGTAACAACCGGTTCATCGTGTCTCCGGTCCATGATCCTGCAACTGTCCTCATCCCTGACGAATCGCTCGACGAGGTGAGCCGGACAATCGCGAAATGCCGGCGTGCATTCATCTCTGGATACCAGTACCTTCAGACCGATACACAATTCCAAGCAGCAGCCGGACAGATCCGGGCACTGAAAAGCAAGAACAGGCATCTGGCAATCCATATTGAATGTGTGGCAACCTCTGATAATGATATAATCAAGGGATTTCTGGACCATATCCTCAAAGATGCGGACAGCGCCGGCATGAACGAGCACGAACTTCTGCAGTTCCTTGATTTTCTTGAGGGAAACAACATATTGCACGATAGGAACAGGCAGTTATCTCCAATCGACATCGTGGAGGGAGCTGTGAAGATCTGCAAAAAAACCGGTATCCGCCGTCTTCATGTACATACATTTGGATATTATGTGCTTGTACTGGACCCTGTGTTTGCTTTCCCAAGCGAATCTCAAAATGCTCTGCTCTTTGCATCAACAACGGTTGCTGATGTTGCAGGAAAGGAGTATGCCAGGATCTCCGAAGCTGGCATCGACGCTTTACGTCAGGTTTCTGCCATTTACCGTGAAAAGGAACCCGGGATTATTTCTGTAGATGAATACACGGTTGTGATAATCCCTACGATAATCTCATATAATATTACCCGGACTACCGGCCTTGGAGATATCCTCTCTTCGACCGCGTTTGTTGCAGACCGGTTTTCCAGTGATTATTAAAATGGGGATTTTCCGGGTACAGGAATACTGAGGGAGCATTAACCGTTTTACCGATATGGGGGCTATTTTTAGAGATCATTGGAGATACTCATTAAATTCCCGGTATACTTTGATATTTTCTGTCCAGCATTGCATACGTTTAACTATAGCTATTGCGTTATAGAATTGCGTGAGACAAATCCTTTCTTTCACTAATATCATGAAATCGAAAAACACACTCTCACATCTATGGCGATTTTACAAGCTGAATTTCCGCTGTGCTGGAGGATTCGTTCTCTCAGGGAACAGAAATGGAATCTGCTAGCGATATGAGATGATCAGAACCATAAGAAAACGGAGGAAGCTCTGGTGGAGTCACGTAAGATAGCATTTTTTTGTTGGGAATCGATGTACTCGGAGCGGGTCGGCGGGCTTGCCAATGCTGCGACGCAGCTTGCAGAGACACTTTCACGACAGAACAATGAGGTCCATTACTTTACTCGGGGAATAGGCTCTGATAAGGAAATTAGTGGGGTAGAATATCACTACTGCCAGCCCACGGGAAACAATATCGTCGAATTTTGCAACTCGATGAGCGCTGGCATGGTAGCGCAGTTCAGGAATGTTGACAGATCCGGCCGGTTTGATATCCTCCATTTTCATGACTGGCATCCGGTTCAGGCGCTACACCAGCTAAGGGAGCGAAACACCATACTGACGTTCCATTCAACAGAATTCGGACGGAACGGTAATAAGGCCGGGGACTGGTGGGAATTCAAGGAGATCTCCGGAAAAGAGTGGTACGGGGGACTGATAGCAAAGCGTATAACTGCGGTCTCTGCGACCATGAAAGATGAAGTAATACAGATTTATAACGTGCCGGACTGGAAATGTGATGTGGTTCCCAATGGCGTTGTTCCCCGTGAATTTATGGCGGCAGAAATCGATCCCGGTGAAGTAAAGAAATCTTATGGAATTCACCCTTTTGCACCACTTATCCTGTTTATCGGGAGGCTGGTGTACCAGAAAGGCCCTGACCTCCTTATTGACGCAGTTAAACGAATTAGCCAGCACCGGTGGAATGCAAAGATCGTGGTTGCAGGTGATGGCAATATGCGCCAGTTCCTTCAAGCACGGGCAAAAGATCTCCCGGTAAATTTTGTGGGGTATATACCTGACTCGGAATATGTCCGCCTCCTGAACGCGTGTGACCTTGTTGTTATTCCCAGCCGGAATGAGCCGTTCGGGCTCGTGCTGTTAGAAGCATGGAGCGCGAAGAAATGTGTTGTCGCTTCGAACGTGGGTGGCCTTTCGGAGAATATTGATTCCTTTGTAAACGGGATAAAAGTCAACGTGTCACCCGAGTCTCTTGCCTTGGGGATCAATACAGCTATCGATGAACCATGGAACGCAGCTGCGTTGGGAATTCGGGGCAGGGAAAAAGTTGACCGGGACTTTCTCTGGGAGCCTATTGCCAGAAGGATGTCTTCAGCATATTCTCGGGTCGTTGCATGAGATCACTTGCCCCATTGACGGAAATACCCGGGTTTTCGGGCCGGTTTAGATCCAAGGTATAAGGAATGATTTTTACCATATACGCGATTATATCGGGTGTGTAGCATGCACCCTCAAAATTTCAAAGATACAATAGCAGATTCTCCTTACATTTTCACTATCGGGGTAACAGGAGACAGCGGTTCAGGCAAGACATCATTTACAAGAGGTGTTCGCAGCATATTTGGCAACGATCTCGTATCGACAATCACACTCGACGACTATCACAGCCTCGATCGGGAAGAACGCAGGAAGTTAGGGATCACTCCGCTTAACCCTGAAGCAAACCGGATCGGCCGCCTCGAACAGGACCTGATCATGCTTAAACGCGGTGTACCTATCAACAAACCGGTCTACAATCATTCCTTGGGAAAGTTCGGTCCCCCAGTCATATTTCATCCCAAAAAGATCCTGATATTGGAAGGACTTCATCCACTCTACACCCCCACTCTTCGAAAATACATCGATTTTTCTCTGTTCGTCGATCCAGTTGACGATGTGAAATTCGACTGGAAGATCCGAAGGGATATGAAGAAACGAGGATATTCTCGGGAAACCGTTCTCAAGGAAATCGAAGAAAGAAAGGAGGATTACGAGAAGTATATTGCCCCACAGAAAAGGTATGCAGACGCGATAATAGGAATCAATTACTCAGAGTACGGGCAGGAGCTAGGAAAAGAACGGGATGTTTACAGAATAACACTGTCCCAGAACAGGATCGTGAAAAGCCTGGGAAACATCGATCTCTCCCTCGACCTCTTTTCCATCCTCTCACTTTCTCAGCGGAATTTTTTACTCAGGTTCGGGATAAGTCAGCACGAAGGCCACAAGATGGGGGAACTGGTTATCGATGGCGAATTGAGTACCCACGTAGTAAAAAAGCTCGAGAACAGCATTGAACGGCAGACCGAGGTCCATCCTATTTCGATTTTCCGAAGGCGAAATTACATTACTGCGGGGGACCTGGCGCAACTGATCCTCTGCTGGCGGATAATCCACCAGCGTATATTTATGGAGGAGTGCCGGTGACCGACCCCAATTGACCTCACGCGCCCAAAAGGTCATAAGGTAAAAACGAGAAGACAAGATCGGGTGCCCTCATGATCGATGCCAAACACATCCCAATTCCTTTTGAAGTACCGGAAGCAGCCCGGAAAAATTACTGTCAGAACCTAATCTATTCAGTAATCGTGAAAAACTCAGGAGTGGATGCAGCGATGAAAAGATATCAACAGACGGAATGAATCATGAAACCTGGAGTGTCCAAGCGATGAAAACGATCGGTGTCCTGACTGGGGGGGGTGACTGCCCCGGCCTCAATGCGGTGATTCGGGCCGTTGTACGATCAGGAATAAAATATGAATATGAGACTATCGGGATCCGCAACGGATGGCTCGGACTGATCGATGGCGATGTGGAACCGCTCACCGATTTCTCTGTATCCGGTATTCTGCCCAAAGGTGGAACGATACTGGGAACCTCCCGGACAAACCCTTTGAAAAAGAAAGAGGATTTCCAAAAGATAAAGTTCAATCTAAAAAAATTCGGGATTCAGGCCCTTGTCGTAATTGGAGGCGATGGTACGCTCTCTGCTGCTCGTGATGTCGCAAAAGAGGGTATCCCGCTTGTCGGAATTCCCAAAACAATAGACAATGACATCTCCGGAACCGACATGTCATTTGGATTTGACACGGCCGTTTCTATCGTGACTGAGGCGATCGACCGGCTCCATACCACTGCTGAGTCTCACCACCGTATCATGGTTGTTGAGGTTATGGGGCGGAACGTCGGTTGGATAGCCCTGATATCTGGTATTGCCGGGGGTGCCGATGTAATTCTTATCCCGGAGGTGCATTTCACGATGGATGAAGTTTGCGAAAACCTGATGGCACGTTATAACGCAGGAAAGAAATTTTCCATAGTTGTTATTGCCGAAGGAGCGCACCGTGAAGATATCGGAGGCCCTCCCCTATTAGAACACGAACGGGATGAATGCGGCCATGAAAAATTCGTCGGAGTCGGAAACCTTCTTGGAAAAGAGCTGGAGCGCCGGCTCGGACTCGAAACCCGTGTTACGATCCTTGGTCATGTACAGCGTGGCGGATCACCGACGGCCTACGATCGCGTTCTGGCAACAAGATACGGGGTTAGCGCGGTTAAGCTTATAGAGGCAGGTGAATTCGGAAAGATGGTTGCACTCAAGGGAAACCAGATCACGGCTATCCCGCTAATATCTGCCGTTTCACAGTTAAAAACTGTGGATCTGGAATTTTATGAACTTGCAAAGACAGTCATAGGGATACAAAAATGAGCGGATATTCCCTGAAGAGCCACTCGGTACCTCATAAAATCGACCTCAAGGTGCGCTGGAATATACCGCTCCCTGAGCCAGAGGTCCGGGATGCCACGGATCTGAAGACTGTCCTTGCAAGACCCGGATGCACCTTGAAAGGCCCGGTATATTACATGTACAGAGATGTCGCCTCTTCGGCTGCCGATCGCTGGTGGCTGAAAAGATCCATACTCAGGTATGATATCACAGTTATTCCTCCCTGCAAACTGTGTGGGGAGTTTGTCAAGACCAAGGGGCACTACCACCCGGATAGTCCCTCAGGTGTGGGTTACCCGGAGATCTACGAAGTGCTTGAAGGAAAAGCCCATTATCTGCTCCAGTCGCACAATCTTTCAGATGTTGTAATGATAAAGGCAATAAAAGGCGATGTTATTATAGTCCCTCCCGGTTATGGACATATCACGATAAACCCAACTCAGGATACCGTATTAAAGATGGCAAATATCGTCTCATCGGCGTTCGAAAGCAATTACCAGGATTACGAAGATTTGAAGGGTGCTGCTTATTATGAGATGGACGATGGGAAATTCGTAAAGAATCCGGCGTATCCTAAGGTACCTGCCCTCCGTATCGTCACTGCCAAAACAGATCTCAACACAAGAGTGATAATCCCGCCCCCCATTTACGGTTTGATTGAACGCCGGAACGCAACCCTCGGGCTCCTCAATCATCCGGAAAAGTTCGAATCATTATTCCAGAACCTAAACAGGTAATTTTTGCCTTCACTTAATGAAACAAGAATTTCGTAGTAAATGCTTACCAACCCTATAGGAAGAACGGATTTTTTTTGAAAAAGACATGCGTCATAACTTGTTTAATCGGAATGGTTGAAATATACATCTCCAAAATGCCAAAAATATTGTTTTATGAAACTCCCATCGCTTTTAATAAAACTGGCAGGGAAAACGCCAGTAAGAGAATGAGTATCATTAAATAACTGATTGCCATGACCACGTTCCCTGAATATTTCAGGAGCCCCTTAGGTTCCAGAATCCGTTCGACACCCTCCTTTAAGATATATCCTCCATCGAAGGGGATCATGGGAAGTGCATTACACAAACCAACAGAAATATTGAACCATGCACACCAGAAGAGTACCTGGACAATCACCCAGTAAAACGGGAATGGTACTGTCCAGGCAATCACATCGGGTGAATCGTTCACCAGAATTAGGAACTTACCCCATGTTACAGGATCGAGGATTATCCAGATTGGGATCCCCAGGATGACGATAAAGCCGACAGGGCTGGCAAGGTTATCAAAGATACTCTTCATTCCGGGCGCATCGTAGTATGTTACACCCATGAATCCGCTCTCCCTGCTCCCCAATTCTGCCGGCCATCGGGTCAGGGTTAAGGTATATGAGGTAAGTACTCCCCCATTCTCCATCACCAGCGTGACTTTGTCGCCGGGGTGGGTCGCGTTCAGTATTGACGCTACCTGATCTTGAGTCGTGACATCAATCCCATTGACACTCCGGACAACTGAATCCGGCATCACTCCAGCGGTTGCCGCGGGATAATCCTGGTACACGGATTTGATAAGTGGCACCGGGGATGGTGTCGCCATTCCCAGCAGGAAAATAAGAAGGCCGAAACAGAGTAAGCCTATGACAATATTGTTGGTTATCCCGGCTCCCAGCATCCGGATCTTCGAGACGCCTTTTGTCTTCTCAAATTCCTCTTCGTCAGGTTCGACGAACGCCCCAATGGGGATAACAAGGAGAAGCATACCGATGAATTTCACTTTTATGTTTTCCACGCGGGAGAGAATTGCGTGGCCGAATTCATGAACAACCAAGGTAACCATCAGGGCAAACCAAACGGCAAATGTGAAGGGAATAAACTGGTTGACCCCGGGAATTGCAAGAATATTCCGAATCTCGTTGACCGCAGTAGGAGCCGGGTGCTGGACGATATTATACTGGAGAGAGAGCAGCAGCAGGACAACCATCATAATTGAAACGACAACGACGATGCATGCCCCGATACTTCCGTAAACCCGGAGGAATGCATGAAATCGGGAAAAACGGTCAAAAAAACCTACATTCCGGCTTCTCAAAGCCATGATCGGACCGTAGAAGGTGATATGATCTTGCCAGAGGTTCTTTTTATGGATATAGTAAGCAGCAGCTGCATAAAGTGCAACGCAAAGAACAAGCAGAAGGATCCAATCCATCCTACGTTAATAGAATTGCAGGAAGATAAAATAATGGCAAGGATCTAAACAACTATCAGAAGGAAAGATGAATATCAGAAAAATTTTGACAGATCGCTCTGCTCTTTTTTCCCCATCATTGTTATCACCGTCTTCCAACTCTTCCGGGCTATAGCTGGAGGATGCCGGTAATGGTCAATATATTCATTCAAGTAGCGAATGGTGATGGGATCCGAGGGGTACCCGCTGCCGATATCTCCGTATTTTTTTGAAAGTGCCCTGATAGCGCGGTCGCGGGTCACCTTAGCGACGATGCTCGCTGCGGATACGACAGGAAATTTTTTATCAGCATGATGTTCAGCGACGATCTCACAGCTGTGGGAAAGATTGTTTTTTACCATTTCCCCATACCGAAACTCGTTAACATCACACGCATCGACATATGCGATCTCCGGCATCAATTTGTCAATAACATCGGCATGCGCACGTGCTATACAAGTGTTCAGTGTCATACCGGTCCGGATCACATCGATCTCATGCGCGTCAATACTCACCGACGCCACTTTGCAGCATTTTCGGATCAGGCTATAAAGACGCTCCCGTTCGGCAGCAGTAAGCAGTTTTGAATCCCTCACCTTTAATTCAGAGAATATATCCTCCGATGTGACACCCACTGCCGCAATCACCAGCGGCCCCAGTACTGAGCCCTTTCCTGCCTCATCGACTCCACAGATCACATAAGAAAGTGGATGCAGAAAATATTTCAAGGGTGGTCATTTACATCATCCTTGTAGGGCTTAACAGGAGCGAGAGCCCCTTGGCAAATATGGCTGTGCAAGGCTCAAAATCGTAAGTGTCGTCGATGAACAGGACGAGGACACTACTGCGAGATTCTGGAGCGCTACAAGGTACTTTCCGTCACCGGCAATGCGACGGACAAGACCCTCTCTCGAAAAAAGCAGGTATCGACCGTGTTGATACCTTTATCGCAATCAGCAGGGTCAACAGCGATCTGATCATCCTGGAGGCAATATAAGATCAAACCAAGAGACATTTTCACGGCATTTACAAAAAAAAGAGGCGATTGACGATTACCTCAAGCTCCTCAATAAACAGATTTGACGGTCAACGGATTGATGCCGCAAGTGCACCTAGTTCGAGTACCAGTCTTGGATTTACACTGATTATCTCTTTTATCAACGTAAGCGTTGAGAATTCCTTGAGGTTCAATTTTGAGACCGAATGGATAATGTCGTTGAGTTTTGTATCAGGCAATTTGATAAGGTATTCCTTGATGTGGTAATTGCGCTCGATGGCTTTTCCCATTTTAGATGCACGCCAAGTCTTGTCATAGGTCATGAGTGCATTTTTAGTAGTATCCCCTTTGCCGATGCAGTCTGCAGCGACTTCTGCTGCGAGCTTCCCGGTATACATAGCATTGTAAATCCCACCCCCTGTCAGCGGATCAACAACCCGAGCTGCGTCACCGGTAATAATCAGGCCGTCTGCAACAGTACAGCTAAGGGGACGGCATACTGATACTCCACCGACAATATACTCGATAGGCTTACCGTGCGGGAATGTCTTTTTTACGAATTTTTCGAGATAATCCTTTGCCCGGTGCCCCTGCCCACTCTTCTTGCCAGATATACCAATACCGACATTTGCGGATCTCTCCCCTTTGGGAAATACCCAGAGGTACCCTTCGGGTGCAACTTCGTTACCGAGATAAAAATCGTTTGAATGTGGATCGATATCGATGTCAGTGAGTACGTACTGCGCGGAGCTCATGATCTCCCGGACCGGAACCGTTGTGTCGATACCACACCATCTGGAGAATTTCGATTCAACCCCATCAGCTGCGATAACAACATCGGCAGACACTTTTGTTACATGTCCGAGATACTCAATCTTGGCACCTGCAACCGCACCATTCTCTAGTATAGGTGCCGACGCGCGGCTCTTCACCATAACGTCAGCACCTGCATCAGCTGCTCTCCAGACCAGCTCACGGTCGAAGAACTTGCGGTCGAGAACATACCCTACCTTGCTGCCTGCCTGTGCCGACGAGAGCTGCATTCTCGTGCCGTCGGGGGCTATAATCCCTGCCCCGGTTAGTTCAGCGGAGATCCAGCAGGGATCCGGATCGATAAACTCGGCAAGGGCCTCCCTCCCGATGCCTTCCGCACAACGGACCGGAGCACCTATTGCAGGTCGTTTCTCGATAATGCATGCTGAAAGGCCTTTTTCGACTGCTGTTTTAGCAGCAAGCGCGCCAGCAGGACCTCCCCCAATAACCAGCAGGTCGTACTTATTTTTCATGCATAACCTCCAGGGCTCCGACCGGGCATACCTTCGCGCATATACCACAATCGGTACAACAATTCTCCACGGAGAGATACGCATCAATCAATTCTAGAGCGCCCTCGGGGCAGACTGACACGCAGCATCCGCAATATCCGCATATATCCCGATGTACTTTGAGCATTGGATGATAATGTTGGTTTACTGTTTCATTAATGTTTACGGATTAGTTCGAATCTTACCTGACACCGGGGTTCATTCCGGTTTTACTAAAAAGGAAGGGGATTATACGGGAATAGGTATCCTCCACAGAGGATAACGGTTTAATAATATTTCTTCATGCAAACTACCACATAATAAGTATTTATCAGACTTTTAAGTTCGGTCTAGCCAGATTAAATAAACAAAATTTAAGTAAAGGTAGATGGAAACACTTTTCCTAGTGCCTGTTGGCGTAGAGATTTTCACCAGAGGTACATCAGCAAATATAAGAAGTTCATTTTCTAACCAAATGGTGATAATATGGTGCAGAAGGCAAAAACCACAAAACCGAGTGTGACAAAAACTGAGATTAGTACTGTCCAATCTCTGATCAAAAAGAAGAATATCAAGATCGTCGACTTCAAATTTAATGACCTTCCCGGGCTCTGGCAGCATTTCTCCATTCCTGCAACAGAGATTCTCAATTCCGGGGATCCTGATTCCGGGATCTGGGCAGAAGGTATCGGTTTCGATGGATCATCGATTCGCGGATTCCAGAAGATCGAGGAGTCGGATATGGTCCTGTACCTGGACGCCTCAACTGCTGTCCTCGACCCGGTCTGCGAAGTCCCCACCGCGAGTATCATCTGTAATGTTTTCGATCCGGTCAACAAACGGGCATATACGCGTGACCCACGATTCATTGCACAGAAGGCTGAGGAATATCTCAAGACAACCGGGATTGCAGACGAGAGTTTCTGGGGTCCGGAATACGAGTTCTTCCTCTTCGATGATGTCAGATACTCCCAGACGGTTAACCAGGGATTCTACTCAGTAGATTCGGTAGAGGGGATCTGGAACTCCGGACGCGACGAACAGCCAAATCTTGGGTACAAACCCCGCCACAAGGAAGGGTATTTCCCTGTACCTCCTCACGACTCACTTCAGGACGTCAGGAGTCACATCATCAACAAGATGATCGAGACAGGAATTCCCATCGAAGTGCACCACCACGAAGTGGCAACTGCGGGCCAGAATGAAATCGATATACGGTACAGCCCTCTGGTAAAAATGGCGGACCACTGTATGATGTACAAGTATATTGTCAAGAACATGGCCCGCGAGTTTGGCATGGTTGCTACTTTCATGCCCAAGCCGCTCTTTGGAGACAACGGCTCCGGAATGCACACCCACCAGTCGCTCTGGAAGAATGGCAAGAACACGTTCTTCGATGCAAAAGGGTATGGGATGATCAGCCAGACCGCGAAATATTATATCGGCGGTCTTCTGAAACATGCCAACGCGCTTATGGCGTTCTGTGCCCCCTCCACCAACTCATACAAGCGGTTAGTGCCCGGGTACGAAGCTCCGGTAAATCTCGTATACTCACTCCGGAACCGTTCAGCAGCAGTACGAATCCCTATGTATTCTGAGAATCCCAAGACAAAACGGATTGAGTTCCGTCCTCCGGACCCGATGTGTAATCCGTATCTCTCGTTCTCGGCACTTCTCATGGCAGGTATTGACGGCGTCAAGAAAAAGATCGATCCGGGCCAGCCGTTCGAGGGCAACACCTACGAACTCGAAGGCAAGGCAGCAAAGAAGATTCCGACAGTCCCCGGCTCGCTCGATCAGGCAATCGATGCGTTGGAAGCAGACCACAAGTTCCTGCTGGAAGGCGGGGTCTTTACTCAGGACGTCATCGATGTCTGGATCGAATACAAGCGGGCAGAGATCGACAGCGTCCGTTTACGTCCCCACCCATGGGAATTCCATCTCTATTTCGATATGTAATGGAGTTTTCCAACTTTCCCTTTTTTTCGTCACCGTGAAAATGTATTTAGTGTCAGCAGATCTTTTTCTCCTGATACATCCGACACGTTTTAGAGAAAAGAGTTAACCTAGAGAGAAGGTGCCATACTTTCCTCCGCCTCCCGGGTGCAGAGTAACCCGATTGGTCCGAAGGGCATCGATTGCATCTGCGACGCCGGAATGGACTGAACGGATGTCACTGATTGGGGCCTCTGTTAGGGCAATGATTTCGTTGCCAAAGGACGCAATCATCTTTCCATAGATCTCCCTGCACTTCTTCGTGTAAGGCGACGATGTGCGTTCGGTTGTCTGTATGATCTGTCCGAGGGGAATAATGTGAAGGTATGGGGGCCTTTGATGGACTGCACCACCTGCCGAAAGTTCACGGGAACGATCAGCTACACCTTTCTTGATGATCCCGCCGTCAATCGGACATCGCCATGCGTGGTGTGCAGCAGTTTCAAGCGAATATTGGGTGAAACAACGGACGCAGGCGGTACGGTTGTACTTCCCTTCTTCAGGAAAAAAACCTGCATTCATTTCAATTGCATTGTTCTTTATACCGGAGAGCACACCCCTTACCGAGAGATTGTTTAAGCTGATCTGGTTGAACTCCCTCCCAATCTTCTCGGGCTGGGGACTGTGTGCGTCGGAATTAGAGAGAAAAGGGACATTCACCAAGTCAGGAATCGCTGCCCCGTACGAGCTGTCTGCTGAAAGACCGAGTTCTAAAAAATCAATTGGTTCGCTTCCATAACAATCTGCGATGCTGTCAAAATATGCATACAATGCAGTCCACGGTGTGAACGCGTGGGCAGGACCAATCATTGCCCCGACTTCGTGGGCTTTTCTCGCGATATCCTCACCAGACAGGTAAATATGAGGCCTCCCGTTTGAGGTCAGGCTTTTCGTTTTCTGTTTCAGGACCTCCCCAAGCTCGATGAATTGCCCAAAATCTTCAGCGATTATAAGGTGGTGTACCCTTCGATGGTCTTCTACTTCAGCCGTCGGCACAATGACAAGGCCAACATCATTTTCCGTAAACCGTTCCCATTCTTTTCGCCAGAGGGGGTGAAAGGCATCGCCGCTCCCAAGTGCCCCTATCCCCTTTACCCGGCACGCATTGATCAGGTTTTCCGGTAGCATTGCACCCGACACAGCCATGGAGTACGGAGAGTGGATATGGAGATCCGCGTTCACAAGCATTTTCTCACCAGCTCATTTCACGCGTCTGGATATATTTTAAACCCTTGCGCGGCATCTAATACCAAAAAAAGAGATATTTAAGATTTGTTAAGATTACGCAGGTTCTGTATCAGGACCAGCTGGCTCTTCGCTTCCATCTTCTTCTCTTTCTCGATGGTATCAATGATCTGTGCGATTGGTTTTGCCAGCTCGTAAATTTTGATCGGACGTCCTTTGCTTTCGGACTTGCACTCCCGGTTGGAGATCCAGTTGCGTCCAAGCAGGTACGACATGGCGGTACTTACCTCCGACTGCCGTAGGTCAGTACCACGCTCGATATCCCGGGATGTCGCCTCAGGGGCGTTTGCCAAGAATACCAAAACTTTTGCGATATTCTTCTTGGTTCCGATCTCAATGAGAAGATTTGCAAATTCCTCTTCTTTTTCGGTAAAATACATCACTTTTTCTGTCTTCATAAATCACATCGCTATTATTATATAGCATTTATCCTAAATTATTTTCTCTTATCGGTATATATGCTTCATTGTTGCAACAACATTGCATTTTCAGGTTTCCATTTCAACTGACAATGATTGAGAGATTCTTTTCGAAGATGGATCACCCGATATAGGTCAGCTCTTCATCGCGCTGGAGCTTGTCGCTTTCAACGAGTCCTTCGATGACTTTCTCCATCTCAGAAGCGCGGTCGTTGAGCTGTGTGGGATCAACATGAACGCCAATAAGTCTCGAAAGCGCGGCAAGCACGTTTGCTGCACTCATAGGGTCCACAAGATAACCGCTCGTCTCACCCATTAAGCAGACTGCATCAATGCCCCTAGGTGCTGAAAGTCCAAGCATCAGACCTGCAGCCCCGATAATCCCTCCGCCAGGTTCATCGCGATTGAACGTAACCCCGGCCGCCTCGATCTCGGAGCGGAGCTCCACCCGGTTTACCGCACCGAGTACTCGTGGCTCGTTTACGAGATGACCTACACCGAATCCACCGAGCGTATAGATGCGTTTTACCCTGAGATCCTCAGCTATCTGGACGTACTGATCAGCAAGGATATAGTGTCCTTCGTTAGAGGTACTCTGGAAGTCACCTACGAGAAAAATAATGTGGCGGCCTTCTGCCTCACATAAATAGAGTTCATTGCGGGCGAGCCGGGCGAGTCCTCCCTCATCAAGGATAACCTGTGGTGGGAAATATATCGAATGTATCTCGCCAATTTTCTCTGCATGGAGCATGTGCATCATATACTCCGCGACGAGTTTTCCTACCTGACCTATCCCGGGAAGTCCTTCAATTAGGATCGGATCAACGGGTCGCTTGTCCCGGAAATTTTCTAGATACCGGACTGCAATGTCCTCAATCATGCCTTCGAGTTCCTCCGGTATTTCCCGTACCGGTCTTCAGGAGAGAAACGCGCCGGGTGGGCTACCGCAGTTTCCTTGCCGCACTTTGGGCAGGTCTGAGAAAGAGTATAGATATGATCTTCCGTGCAGCGCCGGATCCGACCGCTCATTGATTCTTCCCGGATTTCGGTTTCTTGATAAGCTTACCTTCACCACCGGATTTTTCAACAACCGCGATCGCCGCGTTCGCTGCTTTCTCGATCGCCTTTTCCGCTTTTTTATAATCGGGAGCGGTAACCTTGATCCGGTAGGTAGGGGCACCAAGATACAAAAGTTCTATCTCTGCACCTGAACTTTTAGACTCGCTGGCCTTTTTCAGCGCATTTTTTATAACCGTGATGCCATCAGACTGGGTTGAAGTGAGAACCAAGTGCCCGGTTACTTCTACCTGCGGCACTTTGACGCTTTCCTGGGCAACGCGGAGGAGCGATTCGGAGATCTTTTTCGTGAACCCGAGCTTCTTTAAGGTTGGTTCTGGATCGACTACTATATCCTCAAAAACCGGATAGAAGGCTCCGTATTTTGAATAGATCGCATCTTCGATGGAAGTCGCTGGTTCACCCGTCGATTCCGCAACAAACCCGATCCATTTTTTTGCTTTGGACTCGTTCTTCCATTCTCGGATCTTCTCCCGGCGCTGGTGCTCGTTGACATCTTTTAGGGAGAGATCGATATGACCACGGCTACGGTCAACATTGAGAACCTTGCAGACAATCTTCTGGCCTTCACGGATGTGATCCCTGATATACTTGATCCAGCCCGTTGCAATTTCAGAGATGGGGATGAGCCCTTGGCGGCCACCATACTCATCCAATGATACAAATGCGACGAAGTCTTTTACATTCTCTACGGTGCAGACAACCAGTTCTGATTCCTGTGGCCACTCTCTGTCTTGCATGGAAAGTATCACTTAAACTCTTGGACTATCTCGGCTTTCAGGCTCGCCTTGCCCCCGGTGGGGTGCGCAAGGTCGTGTCCGCAGACAACGCACTTGACGATCGTGCTCGCCTTTTCGAATACCGTCTGCTCATTCTCACAATCTGGACACTTCACTTTCAGAAATTTACTCCGATTTTCCCGAATCTCGCGTACCATTATCTCACTCCATAAGCTCAAACTTTGCGACACGGTAACCTTTTCTCAGGTGAGCTTTCCCGCATGTGACACAGCGGTACCGCACATTGATCTTCTTGGTTGGCTTGTCGCCACCGGGCACCTTGGAAAATTTTCCCATGTTACCAACTTTACCCCGGCGCGCCTTCTGGCGATCAATCCAGTGGAGGCCTGTCGTCTTGCCTTTCTTTACCTTTTCAACCTCATGTACCTGATGGGTTCTGCAAAAAGGACAATAGGTTGTGAATTTCGCTGGCATTTTCATAAAATTTTCACCGATAATCCTGATATCGAATACCATTACTATTTACAAAGATTGATATTTAAGACTATGTTGCGCTCACTGAGGACCGCAGCATTCCGTTCCGGAAGCGTCACTATATCTCCTTTTGAAAGGGAATAAATCCTCCCATCAACGCCCATGAACGATTCCATATCTTCAAGGGCTCTCACAAGGACACATGGGTGAGAAAAAGGCGCTCCGGTTTTAGGATAGATTTCCTGCCCTGCTGCAACCACCGGGACTTCCTCTTCAGATTCTTCATCTATAAATGGCGGACAATGATCTAAATCACTAAACTGATCAGAGGTTTCATGAGATGAAGGCACCTGCGGGGGTTGGATATGGGATTTATTGTAGAGCAAGATATCTTGGCACTGTTCGATGCTCGATGTGATCTGTTCGAACATCTCCTTTTCAGAAGGTATCATTTTCTTTACCTCCTCGCGGTCATAATAATTCCCTTCCGCATGCATGATAGTGAGGGCGAGGATCTTGCGCGACCGTATCACAAAAATATCGTGGAGGGTCTCTTTAATCGCCATCGTCTCTTCGATAAGGGCCCGAGCTTCTTCCGTTAGCGGGTCTTCAAGAGCGTAAACCTTCCTGGTGAGATCTGCGAGTTCCGCATGCCCTTTCTCATAGATGTCGGGGGCAACAGCGGTGAGACGTCCCGTCTCCCGTTCGGTCAGAAATATGCTGCGCAGATCGTCAAGCTTCATCATACATCCTTCAGGCAATTTCCGCAAGTCCACGACAACAGAGGAATACTGCTACGGCTTCCGGTACTGTAGTGATGCCTTTTTGGAGTTCATAAGTACTTCCGAGCATCGGCATGGTCAGGGAAATGCGAAGATCAACTTTCACCTCTCGCTCGCCAAACACCACTGCATCCACGAGTGGATCGAAGTCGTTGATGTCGCGCAGTTCCAGAGGCTGAACCCGCATACCGCTCCCTCCATGCAGTGACGTCGGCATCCTAATGAGCCGCTTGGTGTCGGTCGTAACCGGCTCATCCGCGAGTGCTGCTTTGGCCAGCAGCCGCGTTTTAAACTCTCCGACCTGCAGGCTGGTGACAGTATGGATAACCCGGTTCTTCAGGATCATCCCGGTCGGATGACGTTCAATCTCCACAAGAAAATCGCCCCGTTTTTTCAGAAACGTTGCTGCCGATTCCTTCCCAATTCCCTCAAGTCCTGTAAGATGTGTTAACGCATCCGCTTCAGGAAGTGTTCCCAGCCAATCAAGATATTCCTTGAGGGTCTTGCGGAAGCGCATCGGCCAGCCTGATGATGTAGTAATCTTACCAGAAAGCATTGCTGCCGGATCAATGCCAATCCCGCAGACATAATCGATGAGCTCTCTCCGCTCCGAGCTTCCCCATCCTCTGAACGCTATATCCTTGACATGGATGTGATACCCACGACCACCAGAGAAGACAACCTCAAGGGTTTTTGATTCAATCCCCATCTCGTCAATAAGCATTGCGAGCAACTTTTCAGTCTCCTCTTTGACACGGGCGAGCATCTGGTCATACGGTTGTCCCCGAACAATATGATCAGCGTCAAGATCGAAGATCAAGTCTGCCCCGCACCAGCCTTTCTCTGCCATCGTCCCAGCATCAGGTTTCTCGTAATAGGCTGTGGAATAGTAACTGTGCTGGGGCACGAGATTTTTGATATACTGCAACAACTCTTCCCGTCCAGAAAAACCAATGTGCCTGCGCATCCGCATTTCAGCAGAACCAGGGTTGAACAGAACAAAACCCCACTCCCGCTGCTCAAGAGACGGTGGCGAGACAAGGACGGACTTCTTGTAATACTCCGTAAACCTTTGCCGGAGGAATTCTGTCGTTGCTGGGTTCATCGCAGATCTTTAACCATATATGGCCCCGCACGCACATAGCCCTGTCTCTGGTAATACGGGCGAACTCCAATCCCGCTCATAATCGCGAGACGAGGGAAACCTGCTCCTGAAGTTATCTCCTCGGCCCGCGTGAGAAGCTGCCGCCCATAATTCCGGTGCTGCCACTCTTCGCACTCTGCATCCCTTCCGATCGGGACAAGGTTTCCATAGATATGCAATTCGCGCAGGAGGGCAGAGTCTTTAAGTTCCTGACGGTAGACTGCTGAGGGGAACCGTAGTCGGCTGAATCCGATAAGGGAATCATCAGAGACCATGGAGATGAAGTGTTCCTGTCCACCACAACACTCGTACTGCATCACCTGAATTTCAGGGTCGGCAACAGATGGAAGCCTGCCAATCTCTCTGCACCGGATGCACCGACAGCGTTTACCGGACTCTTTCAGCCGGTTCTGCGCTAGCTGCCGGAAATTAGAATGCCGGGACCCGGCAACGATCAATTTCGCCGGGATATCGCGCTGGATCCGCTGGAGCCGGGTAAATTCCGGTATGAGCGATTTTGCATATGCAACAAGTTCGATAAGCTCATTCTCGCTGTATGGAACGTACTCACCACGTTTCCAGTGCTCTTCGATCTCAGAACCAGGAGTGACCAATGTCGGGTAAATCTTAAGAAAGTCGGGCTTGAACCGAGGATCGCGGAAGAGCGTCTCAAACATTTTTTTATCTGAATCAAGGGTCGAGTGAGGCAGGTTTGGCATTACATGGAATCCGACTTTAAACCCGGCATCTCGCAAAAGTGTATTTGCTCCGATTGTATCTTCAACGGTGCACCCGCGACGGTTATAGGATAAGATCTCGTCCTCAACGTGCTGGACTCCGAGCTCAACTTTGGTTACCCCGAAATCCAGCATTCTGTCAATATGCTCCCGGCGACACCAATCGGGACGGGTTTCGAAAGTAATCGCAACGCAACGGATCGGAGATCTTTCGTTCTCTTCTTCAACAACCGCAATTTTGCCAGGTTCGGCTGCCGGAGAGCCCCCGGGGTAAGTGTTCATTGCCTCGACACACCGGGAGACAAACAGTTCCTGGTAATCAAGGGGACGCGCGGTCATAGTTCCACCCATTACGATCAGTTCAACTTTATTCACTCGATGCCCGAGGATCTCAAACTGTTCAAGCCGTGCATGAACCTGCCGGAACGGGTCGTAACTGTGTTCGCGCGCCCGCAGGGCAGCCGGCTCCTCCCCGGTATAACTTTGGGGTGATTGGAACGGGTGCTCCGGCCCACCCGGGCAGGGGAGACACTTGCCATGTGGACAGGGAAACGGAGATGTCATTACCGCCACCGGGGCGACTCCTGATAGCGTACGAGTCGGTTTGACGAGCAGGATCTTCCGCAGGAGCTCTCGTTCCCCAGGTGTGGCAGCCGCAAGGATCGCTGAGTTCTTGGGAACATGTGAAAGCCTGAACTTCCGGCAAACATCGATCTTCACCGCAACGATAGTATCATCGCCGGGTTTAAGAGTTAGGATTCGGGAGACAATCTCCCGAAATGCCACTGCCTCTTCCATGACGGACTTAATGTTCGGCTGCAACTTTAGTTGATGCAGTCTCTGAAGAATAGGTCACTACAGGCATCTGCCTGCCGTGGATATGGGAAACTATCTCTTCCCCCAAGGTGAGAAGAGCATCTTTGTGGGCTTTCTTGTCCTTATGGATGTGGACGGGTGAGATCTCGAGAGCCTCATAGCGCTCGGTCCGTATCTCCTCGTTAGTGATGCCTTCGTAATATTTCTTGATGTGGATCATCAGCATATGTAGATGCAGCAACTCTTCCTTTTGCACACTTTCACCTTCTGCAAACTGATCCTTTTTTTTGTGATGCACATATACCTTATTGGTGAGATTTATAACAGGCAACCTGCGGCCGGCTGGATCTCTGGTTGCGCTCGCAATTGGGGACGCATTGGGTGCGCCCTTAGAAGGATCTCAAAAACCTGTGGCGTGGGTGACTGAAATGCTCTCCGGTGGGCGGCATTTCCGAAAAAAAGGTCAGGAAACTGACGACACTCTGCAGGCAGCTGCAGTTGCGGAATCGCTGCTCGCATGCAAGGGATTCAACCAAAAAGACCTTATATTGCGGTTGATTTGTGGGTATGAAAAACAACCTGAATGGTACGGACCCACATCTTCCGCGTTCTTTGATCTGATAAAATCCGGGACCCTGCCGCACTATGCCGCATGGTATGTCCATAAGCGCAACCATGGCAGCCGGAGCAATGGAAGTGTCATGCGAGGGTTCCCACTTGGAATCTTTTACCCGGTTCCCACCGTATATGATATCAGCATCGCCTGTTCCAAACTGACACACTATGATCTCATCCCCGCCCACTGCTCAGCATGGCTGAATGTGATGGTAAGTGACATGTGTCGGGGCGTTCCACGGATGAAGGCATACCGGCATGCCCGATCACTCTGTACTAATCCCGAAGTGCATGCTGTACTCGGAAATTATGATCATTATTTTCCGGAACCATCCTTAGATGCTGTGCTCTGCTCACACGCAGCACTATACTGTTTCATGCGATCAAAGACCCTAGAACATGCAATTTTATCAGCGATCAATTTGGGAGGGGATGCGGATACTATCGGTGCCTGCTGCGGGGCGCTGGCAGGTGCATGCTGGGGTCTGGATGCGATTCCCTACAGATGGACGACGGAACTGGAAAAATATAATACACTGATCCAGCTTGCAGACAGACTCTGGAGTTCCGCAAAAAATCAACCGGAATAGTTGAGAACAACACGTTTTATGCCGGGCGTATATCAACAAGTTTCAGAGTCCTGCCCTTCTCGCATATATCAGGTGCATTGCCCAGCACATCGGAGACTATATATTTTTCCCCTTCTACGACACCATCAGGGCGACAGAGTGGGTAACTTCTGCAGTCGCTCCGGTTGCAAGACAGTTCAACCTTGATCTTGGAATTGACAATCGCCATATCGGCGTTTATCAGGGCTGTTACCGGAGCTTCGGTTACCTCGACAGCGGTTGCACCATTTAGGTGGACATTACATTCATGATGGGTTGTCCTTACCGAAACTATCCGGTACTTGCGTCCTTTCTGAAGATTGTGGCACGCTTTCTTGACTTTGCATGTGTCGCAATCACTAGCTTCACCCTCGTAGATGAACTCTGCACCCTGTTTTGCAAGCACCGTACCAACGAGGGTCACCTTAGTCTTGGTCTCCGCCATAAGATTCACTTACTCCAGATAGAGCATTTTTATGAGATTTTCCGCCGACTCCAGAGTGATCCCCATATCCAATATGGTAAAACGTTCCGGACGAATAGTCTTTGCCATGAGGAGGGCTTCAACAGCCACAGCGTCGTCGATATCAATATCAGCAGGTGTGACGGGTGCTCCGATGCTCCTGAGCGATGAACGTATCCCGCGCCAGTCACCTCCGTGCAAATACATGGAGATGATAGCACCTATCCCGCAGCTCTCACCATGGAGTGCTTTTCCCGGTGCAAGTCGGTCGAGTGCGTGAGAGAACTTATGCTCACCACCGCTCGCTGGCCGGGATGACCCGGCAATGCTCATAGCGACACCGCTTGATACGAGCGCTTTTATCACAAACCACGCGGACTGCTCTTGATGAGGCTTTATTAAATGAGCGTTTTTAACGAGGATTTCGGCAGTCATCTTCGAGAGTGCGATCGCGTATTCGCTCATCGGTTCTCCTTTGACCCGGTGCGCAAGTTCCCAGTCAAGAATTGCAGTGTAGTTTGAGATCACATCTGCACAGCCGGCTGCGAGGAGCCGGTGGGGTGCAGCTGCAATGATACCGGTATCAGCTATAATCCCGATCGGTGGTTGGGCTTCAAGCGATGCGTGTCCTTCGCCAGTGGGGACAGATGCCCGGGCAGATGCGATGCCATCATGGGATGCTGCGGTGGGGATACTGATAAACTGACGATCGAGATTATAGGACACTATCTTTGCGGTATCGATCACCCTTCCTCCACCAACACCGATCAGGAAATCCATCTTTGCAGCAGCTTTTTCCGCCTGCTTGATGACGGCGACGCTTATTTCCTCGGCAATGAACGGGACTACTTCATAATTTTTTTCGAGAACTTTGCAGACTCGGTCACCGGCAAGTCCCATAGTCCCCTTTCCTGATATCAGGAGTGCACGTTTTCCGATTTTCAGGTCTTCGCAGACGGATGGGAGCTGGCTGAATACATCATGTCCAATAACCACATCGCGGGGGAGCTGCATCCATTTGGACTTGTCAAAAATTTTAGATTTGAGTACTTTTATTTCATCCGCGCTCATTGTGATCATGGATGATTAGTGATTTCTTCTACAAATATTACATCGATCCCATACGATACCAGCAACCATACAATATTGTCGAAACTCTCACGTATGCAATAATTCTGATAATCGGCATATATCTCATCTACCGCTGGATGTCACGTTCATCGTGGCTCTCGGATGCCGGTATTAAGATAGACGGCACATTTGTCCTCGCTACACTGCCGTATGTGGTCCTTGGTGGCATCCTGAGGGTAGTGCAGGACACGGGGATGATCGCTGGTGATATCCAGTTCCTGATCGTCACTCCATTCATTTATTTCGTGCTCTTCTTTTACACCGTGACGATGCTGGCCATTTCCCGGCTTCTTTTCCTGCAGAACCTTACGAAGAAACCACTCTCATTCTATTCTGGTGTTGGCATCTTCTCAACAGGAATCATCACCCTCATACTGCTTGCATGGGGAATCAACCACACCCATGTCGATCTCTCTGTTTTTGCTATTATACTGCTCATGGCAGTCACCGCGACTCTTCTGGTCTGGGTGTTCATGCGACACGTTTTGAAATGGGAGTATATAACAGACCCCCTTTACATAGCTCTTCTCTTCGGCCAACTACTTGATGCGAGCGCAACCAGTTATGGCATCGATTTCCACCCCGCCGTGCACTACATAGAACAGCATGTCGTGGGATCAGGCCTGATCAACCTGACCGGTACTGCGTTCGTGATGTTCCCCTTAAAACTCGTTGTTTTGTTCCCGGCCATTTATATCATGCAACTCTACCGGAAGGAAGCTAATCCGACGTTCTGGCATCTTGTCTTGTTTGCTATGATCGTAGTTGGCATGGCACCAGGTATCCGGGACATGACGAGGATGGTCCTTTATGTCTAATTCAGCGCTGGCAAATGCAATCATCATCACGTTTCTCCTTTTCTGTGCCACCCTCACGGTAGGTTGGGTCGGAACTTCCCAGAACCCGAGTGTTGGTGAAGATCTCATGAAAATCTTCCAAAAAGAGGTGGCGGGCCAGATCATCGGGAAAGACTCCGTCGATATCTTCGAACGGCTGTTTTCTAACAACCTCGAGGCCTGTATCCTTCTGTTCCTTGGTGGAGCATCATTTGGCATTCTTACAATCTTTATTATGAGCCTGAACGGGATCGTGATCGGTGCTATCATGGAGATCGTCCACAATGATCACTCCGCGCTGTTTGTTGCCGCAGCCATTCTCCCCCATGGTATCTTTGAGATCCCTGCATTCATCATATCCGGTGCACTCGGTATCCTTTTAGCCCAGTCCCTTATCGCTGAATGGTACGGAAGCGGGGATTCCGCGGTAGATGCAGGAAAATTCTTCCGGATATTTGTCTTTTACGTCCTTCCTCTTGTCGCAATCGCAGCGTTTGTCGAGTCTTTTATTACGCCGGTTATCATACATTTAGTAGCTTAGAAGGATCTGATTCATGGACGACGATACAGGCACCCTGCCGCCGAAACAGGACTTTGCAGGATGGTATAACGATATACTGTGGCGGGCCCAGATCATGGATGTCCGCTACCCGGTCAAGGGACTTTATGTATGGTATCCTTATGGTTTTGCCATACGGAAATTTGTATACTACCGTCTCCGAGACCTTCTCGACCGCGACCATGAAGAAACACTTTTCCCCCTCCTCATCCCAGAACACGAGTTCATGAAAGAAGCGGAACACATCAAAGGTTTTGAGGACGAGGTATACTGGGTTACCCATGGGGGTATGACCCCGCTTGACGTGAAACTTGCCCTCCGCCCAACAAGCGAAACTGCCATCTACCCGATGTATGCCCTCTGGCTCCGCTCCCATGCCGATCTTCCTATGAAATACTATCAGATAGTTAACACATTCCGGTACGAGACCAAGCAGACACGGCCACTGATCCGGCTTCGCGAGATAACCTCGTTCATGGAATCCCACACTGTGCACGCCACGTGGGACGATGCGGAGGCTCAGGTGGAATACGAACTCTGTCTCACCAAGGAGTTTTACGATGGACTTTGTATCCCGATAGTCATCTCGAAACGCCCTGACTGGGATAAGTTTCCGGGAGCCGATTACACGATGGCGGTGGACGCCATTATGCCTAATGGGAAGACCCTCCAGATCGGAACTGTCCACCACCTCGGAACCCACTTCTCGAAGACCTTCTCGATAACGTTCGAAGACAAGAATGGGGTGCAGCAACTAGCTAACCAGACCTGTTATGGGATCTCAGAGCGGTGCATCGCAGCGCTGATCAGCATGCACGGGGATGACAAGGGACTCATCCTCCCGCCGGTTACTGCCCCCATACAGGTCGTTATCGTTCCTATTACAGTCGGAAAAAGACACGATGACGTGATGGCCGCGGCGCAGGGACTCGAAGGGGATCTCAAGGCTGCAGGGTTTCGCGTGAAAATAGACACCCGCGATATACGCCCCGGAGCCAAGTATTACTGGTGGGAACTTCGCGGGGTTCCACTCAGGCTTGAATTAGGTCCGAGAGACCTTGATTCTGGTAAAGTGATGGCGGTCAAACGAACCGGTGAGAAGATGTCACTCGAACTGACGACGGTAATCGAAGGAGTCGGGCAAGTTCTTAGCGAGATTACAAAGGTTATCCGAGGTCGTGCAGAAGAGCACACAAAGTCCCATCTCTGTGCAGCAGGATCGGTAGAAATGCTCAACAAAACCTTGAATGAGGGGAATGTTGCAGTTGTCCACTGGTGCAAGGGCCGTTCATGCGGAGACCAGATCGAGGAGATGACAAGTGCTAGCATCCTTGGAACGGATGTCAGGTCACAGTATGTACCTGATTCCGATGCCCCCTGCATCCTCTGTGGTAAGCCGGGGAAGGCTACACTCGTCGGCAGAGCGTATTGATCTCTATCTATTATTTTCATTACTGCTTTGTTTTCGTACGAAAATTCATGGTGTTGCATGAAGAACTCAAAGATCAAGATTCCTATTGAGGAAACTACCAGAATGACAGTAATACCCGCATACCGGTTTTTTTACCCGATGAGGGAAATATAGTAAATAGATGGAAAGGAGGCAACAATCGTGCAAAAAATCCCCGACAGATCCGGTGCGTCGTATCTCCCGGCCCGGTACCGCCAAACCATTGACGCAAAAAAGAGACGTCGGTTCTATAAGAAAATCGTCACTATTTCAGCACTTCTCATTGCAGTTGCAGTAGTATATTTTGTCCTTTCCGGACCAGTACTCAGTTTATTTAAAGGTGCAACCGTACAACAACCTTCTACAGGGGGACATTTACTAAACGGATCCTCTGTATCAACCACCAGCACCATCTCTCCTGCGAGCACTACAACTACCATCCCCGTTCCGGTAAATACCGCTCTGGCAGTCAGCACCCAAGATGACTCTGTTCAGCCACCTGCTGATATAAAAATTACCGCGGGGCAGGTAAAAATTATTGTCAATACTGCATTCCCATCCCTGCACCCTGACATAATCCTTGTGCAGTTCGTCAACGGTCCTGGCAGCCTGCGCACATGGAATTTTACTGCAACACAAAGTAACCAGCCTGTTCTCACCGGCTCTCTCGATGCAGACACCGGTGAGATCCTGTCATTCTCACGCACCCTGCAGACTGCAGACCGGCAGGCTGCACCGGTGATTGATCTTGCCTCGGCAGAAACAATTGCCAACAACTATATCACTGGTGAAGATGGGGCTGTTGACCTCAACATAAGTAGTGCAACGTATCTGCCGCTGGGATCCTCTTCGGAACCGGTCGCCGGACAGTACACTTTTGTGTACAATCGCGTCGTCCAGAACATCCTGTGCGATCAGGAAGGATTTACCATCGCCGTCGACTCGGTCACCGGCGATGTGATTCAGTACGAACGGCGCAACTCCGTGCCAGATGACGCATTTGTTATAGCCTCGGAACCGCGCGTACCCAGCTATGAGGCAAAATTGACAGTCACGAGAAAGGCGGAGGATATCTACCCGGCATCAGGGCTTGGACTCCAGATCGTTTCAGCGGATCTACGATGGAAAGATGACATCGCACCGGGAACCATTCCGGAGCCCGCCAGCATCCCTTTTGCCTGGAAGGTACAGTTTGACGATGGATTCCTCAGGGCAAACCAGTCACCCTATGCAGTAGGGTGGGTCGATCCTCAGGCCGGGACAATAATTGAGATGGATTACCTGCATTAAACGTTTTTTGGGTTGGCCGTTCTCGATGCCAATCCACTTTTTTATGAAGCTGTTTTGAAAGGACTACCTTATGATCTGCGGAGAATCTGAGGAAATTACCTGATAAAAGAGGATTTTTCCAGAACTATTAAAATTTGGATGTTAATATTTCTTAACAGTGGTCACAGATATACTCAACTGCAATCGCTGCTTTTCGCATATCACCACAGATTATCTTTTTTCCACCGCGGAAAAAAAATTTCCTGCACTTTACACACCGTTTTGGCTTGATTCCATCCAGCCAGCCCATCGGTACCTGGAGTTCAAAAGCGGTCTTCGTCCACTCGTCAGGGGGTCTCTCCGCATTCTGCTCGTATGTTGCAACAAACTCCATAATCTGGTGAGGTGGAACGCCCAGATCGACAAACTTCTTGAAGACGAAATAGTTGAAGATAAGCCATGAGAGATCGGACCTGTCAAGGATCCCTTCATACTCACCGAACGACTCATCGAAATCCTCAAGCGAACAACCGCAAAGCGGGCATTTGCCGCCAACGAGTTCGTCGAGAAAAACCTCCTCCTGACAGCCAGGACAGGTCGTGTGCGGGGATTGCATGCGTGATGTCATCGTTTCTCCGGGTGATAATATAAAATGGATATCTTCAGTTCCTCGGCAGACCGCTCTGGGATTGCCGGTTTGATCCTAGTATTGATCGGGTTCGCACATATAGGTATCACCAGTGCACATTTACCCCGATAAGAGCTTTATGGTCAGCTATTTGTCTTTCATTCTGCGGACTGCTCTTCGGGTTCCATCACCAAGGTACCAAAAACAGTCTTCTCAAGCACTTGGGCGACGTACTTTATGTGCATGGCTTTTTCAAGGTCCTCGTTACGGTGAACGTCTGCATAAAGCTGGAGACGGAGGAGCGAGAACCTGAAACGATCAAGAGTTTCGTCGTCGAGGCTCATCGCTTCCCGATAGATGGGTTCAAGCATGTCAGGGAACGCAAGCGGATTTTCGAGGCAGACGATAATTCCGGCGTAGATCGGCAGCGGTTTTTCCTTACCGCTCAGAATCCGCGTGTAGTCCATTTCAGCCCTCTACTACTTTAATGAGTTCTTCCATTACTGCATCGACACTTTCCCAAGTCTTACTGTTGCCACGCCGGATTATAAACGGCCGTCCCTCATCGCCTGCTTTGCGCATGTCGATATCGATCGGGATTGCCCCAAGGAACGGGACAGAAAGCTCATCCGCAACTTTTTTACCTCCACCTTTGCCAAAAAGGTCGATCTCTTCCCCGCAGTGAGGGCAGATCATGCCGCTCATGTTTTCAATTACCCCGATAACCGGGAGCCCGAGTTTCTCAATAAATTTTGCTGATTTGCGTGCATCCAGCGTTGCGACATCCTGCGGCGTCGTAACAATTACTGCACCTCGGACATTGGGAGCCAGTTGTGCGATCGTAAGCGCCTCGTCCCCAGTCCCCGGAGGTAGGTCAACTACAAGGTAGTCTAGAGTACCCCAGTTAACTTCACTCAGGAACTGCTGGATCGCTGCCATCTTCATAGGCCCCCGCCAGATGATGGGCGTGCTGGTATCGGGAAGAAGGAATGCCATGGATATTACAGAGAGTGACCCTGTAACATGGACCGGCTCAATCATCTCACCCATTATCCCAAGCTTGTGATCTTCGATGCCGAGCATTTTGGGAATGTTGGGACCGTGCATATCGAGGTCAAGGAGCCCGACTTTGTATCCGTGACTCGATAGCGCATATGCAAGGTTCACCGAAACTGTTGACTTGCCCACGCCTCCCTTACCGCTTAAGACCATAATGACATGTTTAACATCAATATTTGCCTTCTCCGGCATTGTTCCCTGAACAGTCTTCGCAGAAGAACAGGTGCTCGCGGTAGGACAGCCAGAGCATTCCTTGGTGCATTCCTCATCCGGGGCCTGTTTATTGGAATTTTTCTTAGCCATAAGATTCCTCATTGGATTGTGTGGTCTGTATTCTCATCAGTTATTCTTCTGGTACCATAAAGATGTAGAGATCAAAACGGTTGTGAGGTACTGCACTCTGTCCATTAACCCAGGGAAACAGAGTCATGACACTTTTATTATCCTGTCCACATATCAACACTTTAAGGAGAAACGGTATGCTCCTAATTATAATGGATCTGATCAGTCATCGCGCAAAAAACGCTACCATTATTACTACTCTTACGTATCTTGCACTAGTGAGGGTTGTTTAGCTATGGAAGATCTCAAAGTGAAACTGTCAGTAACTATACTACCGAACAACTATACCTGCGATGGAGAGGATATTTCCCCGCAGATTGGCGTCGAAGGTGTCAATACGAAGATCTCAAAATCACTTGCCATTATCGTGAACGACCCGGATGCTCCCGGAGGCGGAGGTTTTATCCACTGGATAGCCTGGAATGTTGAACTCGTAAAGATGATCCCGGAGAAAATCCCGAAGACCCCCGTCGTTGATTTTCCAATCCGGGCAGTTCAGGGTAAGAACGGTTTTGGAAAAATCGGCTACTCAGGCCCTGGCCCACCTTATGGACAGACCCACCGGTACTTCTTCAAATTATATGGGATCGATACAGAACTCAACCTTTCACCGGGTGCAACAAAATCAGATCTGGTCAAAGCAATGGAGGGTCATGTTGTCCAGTACGGAGAGACGTTTGCAAAATACGGGAGATAATTTTTGCAACCGGTATTCTTTCATCCCGAAACCCTCTTTTTCAATAAGAAAGTCCATTCTTTAGACTTTTTTTCAGTACCTTTGAAACAGCTGCTCAATTTCTCCACTTCGATCCTTCCGGATTCGTCACCATTAATACCCTGTGGCACAGATGGGAGTGCAACATGAGTGCGCCGGGTTACTCTCACCAGCCGGATCAAGGACTCATATCCTCAGTTCGCACTACAATTGCCCGACACGAATCGCTCCTCTCGCCGCTAGCAGCGACAAGTGCCGATGCAGTCCGGCGTTATGACAGGCACCCTGGGGACATCCGCACACCCTATTCCCGGGATGCGGATCGAATTATTCACACTAGGGCATACACGCGGTACATCGACAAAACCCAGGTCTTCTATCTTGTGGAGAACGATCACGTTACTCACCGCGTCATCCATGTCCAGCTTGTTTCGAAGATCGCGAGGACCATCGGCCGTTCTCTAAAGCTCAACGAAGATCTCATCGAAGCGATAGCACTGGGACATGATATTGGGCATATCCCTTACGGGCACTTTGGAGAGACCTGCCTCTGCTCGTTGTGCGAACGTTATGGGATTGGAAAGTTCGTTCATAATGTGCAGAGCATCCAGTTCCTCGACCGGATCGAAGACTGCGATCTCACGCTCCAGGTACTTGACGGTATCCTCTGCCACAATGGTGAGGCCGATGACGTGAAGATCGCGCCCGAGCCCTGTCCGGACTGGCTGGCATTTGACAAGAAGGTGCAGGACAACGCAGAGGGCCTGCGAGGGCGAGCACCGATGACCCTCGAAGGGTGTGTGGTCAAATTCTCAGACACCATTGCCTATATCGGTCGGGATCTCCAGGATGCCCGTGACGTGAAGCTTATTGATGAAACCGTACCCCTCCCGGTCGAGTGTATCGAAGTCCTCGGGTCATCCAACCGCGAGATCATTAACAGGCTAATCTACGATCTTCTCGAAAACAGTGACAGCGAAAACAAGGGATATATCTCGTATAGCAGGGAGGTAGAACGGGCATTGATCGCCCTCCGCGAATACTCGCGAAAGAATATCTATGACAATGCAAAACTCATCGCAGAACGAGATAAAATCGATCGAATGTACGCAACCCTGTTCATGATGTGTTTAGACGATCTGGATAACGATGCCAGAAAGGCAAAGATCTTTACCGATTTCATAGACACCGGATGGTTGAGCAAAAAATACGTCGAAACGGCAACAAGCGCCGAGCTAGTCCGGGATTACATTGCCGGGATGACCGACCGCTACTTTGAAAAACGATTCGAAGAATGTGTAATACCCCGAAGGATCGAGGGAACATTTTCATAAAAAACGTTCGTTTCAGAAAATATCAGTCATATTTACCCTTGGGTTTATCCCAGCCGGTGAAACCGCAATAGATGCAACCCACTCCATCGCATTGAGGGCAGCGCCGTTTGGGTGCGGTGACGAGAACGGTACCGGTCTTGTTACAGTACAGGCATCCCAGACCATCACAATGTCCACAGGTGGCAGTTTCATATGTCGGTTCCGGGCTCATGCATCATCCTCGTCGAGGTACCGCGACAGTGCATCGATAAGCTCAGCAGCCGACTGGTACCGGTCTGCCGGGTTTTTTGCAAGGCATTTCAGGATGATCTTCTCTACTGCTGTCGCATCCGGGTTATACTCTGAGGGGGGAAGAGGGGCATCGCGCAGGATTGCATTTCCTACTTCTACAATGCTCTCGCCCCCGAACGGAATGGAACCGGTTACCAGTTCGTAGAAGAGGACGCCCAGCTGATACAGATCGGTGCGTTCATCCGTCCTCCCGAACTCAGAGGGGGAAACCTGTTCAGGCGCAGCATACGAGAGCGAGAACCCCGCGATGCTGGACTTGTGAACTTCAGCAGCAAGAACCTTGCTCATCCCCCAGTCCGTAATCTTCGGTACAAATTCATTAGTGAGCAGGATATTATGAGGCTTGATATCCCGGTGAATAAAACCGTGCTCATGCGCGTACCGCAGTCCTTCTGCGATCCCTCGTACAAGGTGGACTGCTTTCCAGACCGGCATAGGCTTGTCCGTAGCGTCCAACGCACCTGGTACATATTCCATTTCGACGTAAGGAACCGGGAGTATGTTGACTGCGGACACCTCAACGATATTTTTGTGCTGCAGGGTTTCCCACGCTTTGATCTCGTTCAAAAAGGACCTGCCAGTCATCTCATCGAAACTGATGGGGATCTTAACCGCTACACGCTGGTCATCTGATTTGCGGTACGCTGAAAATACCCATGCTATGCCCCCTCGACCGACATAGCTTATCTCGGTATATTTGTTTTCCAGTTCTTTGGGGAAGTAATTCTTCTGTTCGGTTGCGGAAGTGAACGGCCCGGTTACTTCCCGGTCGGCATATGCAGTCTCCGCGGCCGGGGTTGTCACGGGCGACGGGGACCGGACCCGGACTTCCGGATTGACTGGTAATTTCTCCAGAGGCAATTCCCGTATTGGGCGTTCACCGGTTCTCCCATTTCCCGTTTTCCGTAGGAAAAAGAAGGTCCCGATTCCTCCTGCAATAAGGGCCATGACCGCAATAACTTCCGATAATCTAATCAATCCACCGGAACCTATGCCCGCACCGGTGCGGTGAGCAACTGTCGCCAAAGTGGTAGGAATTGGGACAAACATTGTGACTGTCGACAATACTGGAGTTGTGATAAGGGAGGTGATATTTTCCTGGATGTTTGGCGAAGGGGAGATATTGATGTAGTATGCCTTGGGGTCCATCAATGGGAAGCCATCGACAATGTTCTTATCGGAAGTAAGGAACGTTTTCTGGTTGCCTCCAATGAGGATAACATATGGCAGATCCCCGATGCCATCCCCGTTTTTATTCCCTCCAAGGTAATCGCTCCAGTAGTTGCCCAACCGGCTCCGTTCTGTCTGTCCGAGATAGGTGTACGTGAACGATTGTGCTGAACTCCAGACTGATGTCGGACTTTTGGAGATGACGTTCTGGGTATTGATGAAATTGTTAAGGAAGATCTCGTTATCGAGTGATGATTCGTCAAGCGCTATACCCGCTGTATTTTTTGTTACCACATTACCCTCGATCAGATTCTCGTTTGAGTTTTCAAGGGCTATACCATACCGGTTATTCTGCGAGATATTGTTCCCGGTAATGCGGTTCTGATTCGCTGAAGAGAGAACGATCCCTTGGTCATTATTGGTGATGGTATTTCCCTGGATTGTGTTGCCGCTTGACTGGATCCGTATCCCGCTCAACATCTCACTATTCTGGATTGTAAATCCATCAATCGTGCAGCCATCAGCGAGAATCTCGACCGCATATCCTTTTCGTGGGGAATCGATCACCGGCAATCCGCCACCAGTGTCGATCCCGACAAGAACTATCTTCTTGTCAACTCGAACATTCTCAGCGTAGGTTCCGCTCTCGACAGCAATAGTGTCGCCAACCGAGGCTAAATTGATAGCGGCCTGAATACTCGTGAACTCTGCACCCGAAGGGGCGACCGTGTACTCCGCCGCGGTCACTACCGGGATACACACAACGACAAGTGTCAGGATGAAAATGAGTGCAGGGAAAATAATGCGATGCCTGGAGATCATAGTTGGAAGGCCATTATACCGTCATGTGTTGTTAGACAATCTTATTTTACGGGATAATTAGGTAAACCCAAAGATGTGATAACCTGCCGGTTGTTGCCTCACGGGAGGATCATAAGGAATTTGACCCCGGAGACCCCTTTTGCAAGCTCAACGAGGTCCCCGTCATGTACGGGGGCGAGGGTATTTTTCTCGAGTTTTTTTGTATTGAGCTGAGTTCCTCCTGTACTTCCGCAATCCTCTATTTGCCACCCTAGCTTCGTACGGATAAATCTCCCGTGCGGTTTGGACACCCGGGTAACGGCGCTGTACCCTTCTGACAGGACAACGTCATCATCGGGGTTGTACTCGGCCCGGTTCCCCGGATCAATCCTTCCGATTTTAATCACGTCATGTTTTAACAGGAAAACTTTCCCGTCATCCGAACCACCGAGCACAATAGCAGCTGGTGTCGTGCCAAGAACCTCCCGGGAGATGGTACTTTTCACTTCATCGAGACGCCGGGAGATGTCGCTGGTAACGATCTGCACCCGGGTATTTGAGAAAATGCCCAGATTCCGAACAATAGCCTCGAGACCACCCGGAACCAAGGAATACTCCCAGACAGGGTGGATCCCCTTTGATGTTGGGGCTCCAAGGCCTGCTTCTTTTTTTATCACCCCAATACTCAGGAGCTTGTCGAGATGCTTTTTCGTATTTTCATAGCTCGTCTCGATCTCATTCGAGATTGCCCGGGCATCGCGGGGTCTTTTCTCAAGATACTTCAGTATCTTTAGCCGGGCACTGCTTGAAAGGACATCAAGGTATTCCGAGAGTTCCTCTAAAGAATCTGACGTTTCATGGATGATCAGTGTCGGAGACTTATCCTCGGGATCCATAGTGCTCTCTTAACTACGTGATTCTTTATTCCCATAATTCTATGGTTCCGAACCATATGGTAATAGCGATCTCAACCTGTTCTATCCGGTTACCCAGAGGTTCTTAGATTGAACCGAGCGGTTCATTATCTCCACTCCACGGATTTAGGTAATTTATCCATAGTGATAACCTGAGAATATATTCAGGGATACACGACCCATTGTCCGTGAGATCCCCGACGCTTGAAATGAGGTAACAGCTGATGAGCACATTCAGGATTCTGACGGCGATAGTGATGATTTCATTCTCGCTTGCCCTAATGGCAACCCATGCTACGGCGAGCCGGCCTGAGTCTTCCTGTGAGGTTGGGTACGGTAGTTCCTCCTGTTTCGCAGATTACATGGCCGCGCCCCTCACGATCCCGCCCGGCTGCACTGCATTGCCGTGGACGGTGACAGGTATGGATCCTTTTCAAAAAGATAATCCATGAATGACAACATACGTTAGCTGTTCTTATCAAATGCCGCGAATCGTACGACTGGTGAACATAAAAATGCAGCAGACCATTCCTCATGATTTCAGAGATAACACCCTCTGGGCATGATGGCAGTCTCACCGCATAAAGACTGAAACGGGCTGCAGCCATCCCACACTCCACAGAGCAAAAGGACCATTATTTCCTCCGGTACCATACAACAAAAGCCACAACTTTTTTATAAATCGTTACATTCAAAAGTAAGCCCGGTTTTCGAAGAAATTTTCCACAAGAATTCAGAGCATTACAATTAGAAAAAGATCGGGTATTTAGTTTTCTTTTATTCGCTTCAATACACAACAGGCACCGGTAATAGCTAGTGCTCCGATTGCCAGAACCCCCGATAATGGTGATTTCTGGGTCTCTGTAGGATAGGGCGTTGGAATCACGATAGTCCGCTCTGGCGTCGGGGTTGGTGTCGGTATCGGGGTGGGGACTGCGGTACTGCTTTCAACCTGTGTGACAACTGCCGCGGAGGGCGTGGTGAGTCTGACGTTGGCGATGTATCCCGTGGCATAGATATTCATGTTCCCGTAATCTCCGACAGATCCTAAGTATATCCGTGTGAAACCGTTCAGCTCGTCAATGGTATTAAGATAGTAACTCCAGATCTCTGTTCCGGAAAGTTTTTCGTTGACCTGCATCGAGAGCAACTTACTATCGTCATCGTACGTAATGGTCACATGGTAGGTTTTATTGAGATCGTACGTTGCTGTCGGGCCTTTATACGCATTCGATCCCATCTCCACAGCGTCAGATTCGCTGTTGGTCTCCAGCAGTTTCTCTGACTGAGTCACCAAGTGCAATGTCATGATCTGCCCGTATTTTGCATTGTTGAACTCTGAAAGGATATTTGGTCCATCCCCGAGGTTCATGTCATCACCGGTCAAACCAAAACGGAATGTCGCCCCTTCATCGACATGGTAAAGGATAACATCGTATTCAAACGTAAACGAGCCGCCGTTCAATTCGACAGGAAAGTATGCATAAGCACCGGTACTCGGTTCGATACTAAAATGGTACATTTCAAGGCTTGGGTCCCAATAATCGTTTGACGGGTTGTTGGTTACCCACTGGGGATCCGATGTAAACGAGGTCTGGTAGACCACGTTCGCGTTCTGATCGGCAGCCTGTGCAGTGTGGGGTACCACCAATATCAGAAGACATATAGTGATCAGAAGCAGTGCGGTCTTGTGGACATTCATTGCCAGTTCTCCATTCGGCTCATAAGATTTCGATAACAAATTTCCTGCTTGGGGAGATATAGTACTTCATGGGATATACTCAAACTGATCCGGGTTGCAGTGATTTCAGATAAAATGTATAAAGAATTATTTCCTGAAGAATTAAAAAAATATCGAACGATACCACCATAAACAGGACATTTTTGCTGGCAACATCAGAATTCCCTCCCAAATCCCGGATACCCCTTAAGGATTTCCTAAAAAAACGTGAATTTTCCTATTGACGGGTGCCTGAATACATCAGATTTATCTTTGAAATCACGCAATATAGATGGCAGAAAAAGATATGGGCGATAATAGTCTAGCGGTAGGACAGGAGCTTCCCAAGCTTCTAACCCGGGTTCGATCCCCGGTTATCGCATCGGCCTATGGAAACAGAGCCTGAACATTGTGCCATACGGATCATTGCTGAGAACCGCAGGGGGGTCCTGCGGGATATCGCTACAGTGTTAGCAGCGCATCAGGCAAACATCGTGATGATCAACCAAGAGGTCTTCGATTCAGGCCCCTTTGCCGGGATGGCTGAGCTGTATTTTGAGTATGACTGCGATGAAATTGAGAACCACGAGCTCCTCATCGCTGAACTTGGCAAAATCCCTTCGGTAAACAATTTGAAGGAATACCAGCCTTTCGGGAATATCTTTGGTTCCCGTGTTATTATCATGGGAGGCGGCGCACAGGTTGCACAGGTAGCGATGGGCGCGGTGAACGAGGCCGACCGGCATAATATCCGGGGGGAGCGTATTTCTGTGGATACAATACCACTCGTCGGTGAACGAACACTCGCACTAGCCGTAGACGCCGTCGCACGCCTTCCCCGTGCGTCCATCCTCGTGCTTGCCGGTTCGATTATGGGGGGGGAAATCTCCTGCGCTGTCGATCGCGTGCGCGAGGCAGGGATACCGGTCATTGCACTCAAGATGGCCGGGACTGTGCCCGAACATGCGGATCTCGTGGTCACTGATCCAACACAGGCGGGTGTTTTTGCCGTTATGCATATAAGCAGCAAAGCGGTCTTTGATATAAACCGGGTCAGGGGCCGTGAATTCTGAGATGGACGTGATCGAACGGGCTGTTTCAGTGTTGAGCCACGATGGTCTCGTAGTTTACCCGACCGATACTCTCTATGGACTCGGTGCTGACGCCTTTTCAGATGAAGCGATCATCAAGGTCTACGAGGCAAAAAAGCGACCGCTCGGGCTGCCGGTATCTGTAGCAGTGTCCGATTTCGACATGCTTGCTGCTACCGGGAGAGTACCGCCCTCAATGGAGAGGTTTATCGAGACATTCCTTCCAGGACCGATCACAGTTATTCTTCCCTCCCGGAGTTGCGTGCCGGACATTCTCACGGGGGGCACCGGGATGATCGGCATAAGGATGCCGGCTCAAGACCTTGCACTCAGGTTGATCGAAAGGTTTGACTCCCCAATAACCGCAACGAGCGCCAACCTGCACGGAGCAAAAGATCCAAGGACCCCGGACGAGTGCACGGTGCCCCATGAGTTCCTGATTGACGGGGGGAGACTTCAGGGCACGCCGAGCACAGTGGTTGATCTCACATCAAAAACAATTGTCCGCAGAGGGGCATTCGCAGATGAAGTTGAAACGTTCCTCGCAATGGTCTGAATAAGACCTACTCATCATGATTCTCCGGTTGCGCGATTTTATCGAAGATGAAGACGGATGGCTCTATGCTGTCTCAACGTACGACAATGCTGACTCAGCTGGCTGCGTTCTCCGTTATGTCCCTGATGAAAACGGTGAACGCTGTAATCCTTCAGGCCGGCGTTATAAGAAATACGATTTCGAGGATGCTTATGCGCATGTCGCACAGTTCAAACCCCATTATGCCGGGCTCCTTAACCGGGTACCCTTGTGTGATGTGAAACGGATCCTGAAACCCGATATCGAAATTGCCAGGATCGCCTACGATCACCCTCAGGTGCAAAAACTGCTTGATATCTTCAGGCTCCCTCCCGGATCCGTGGGATGCACAGGTTCACTTCTGTGTGACCTTTCCAACGAGGATTCAGATATCGATCTGGTGGTTTATGGCCGGGACTGGTTTATAGCACAGGAGCGAGTGAAAATGGGGATCCGGGTGGGGACGATCGAACCCCTCACCCAAGAGATGTGGCGAAAAGTCTATGAAAAGCGAAAACCTGCGATCCCATTTAACCAGTTTGTGCTCCACGAGGAGCGAAAATGGAACCGGGGACAGATCGATGGGACCTATTTTGACATTCTCTACACACGGTCATATGATGAAATAAAAACAGCACCTAGTGGGAAAGGACAAGTAACCAGCAGAATGACAATTGAGGCAAAAGTCACCGATGCCTCGCAAGCGTTTGATAATCCTGCCATGTATGCAGTTGAGCACCCCATCGTGAGCCGCGTACTCTCATTTACCCATACCTATAGTGGCCAAGGGAAAACCGGTGAGATTATCGTGGCATGCGGTGTCTGCGAGCGACATGGGAATGAGTGCTGGCTGATCGTAGGAACAACACGTGAAGCCAAGGGAGAGTACATCATTTCGCGGACATTGCTGGAGCAGTAAGGGGGCCGATATCCATATTCCAACCTTTCAGCGTGATCAAGAAAATCCCGGCACATCCGCTTCAGGTGAAACCGGGATGAATATATCCGTAATCGCCGGTCTGCGCCAAATATCGATTTCCCCATCATAATGTTCCGGGATGGATTCCCGTGCCGGGACGAACAACAGCTTTCTGAGTATATGTTGCATTACCGGACGAGGCATAACCACCCTCACATCGAACCCTTTTGCCAGCCATTTACGGATCAGGGCCTGAGTGTTGCCTTCATTCCGGCACCGTGAGATAATAAAATGTAGGTAGATCCGGTTCTTTTCTACTATCTCCAGCCATCCTGAGAAGCAGTCTGCAGAAAATCCCATTGCATCTCCCTCCGGTGTCCCTGTCTCTATCCGGATTGGGGTCATAGGTATCACACTGTTCTGATATCTGACCATTTGTGGTAACTAATACAATATATAAGATTTACGTAAGGTAAACTGACGAATTGGGATAAGGGGAACTGAAAATTGTGGGAATATTCGTAAAGGGTCAGGTAAAAACGGAGGATCCTTGTCCATCTATAACCTTTTTCACAGCAATTCACTCATCCGGTACCCATTTGAACTCTCACACCGGCTCTGATACTTGCACCGGTTGCAGGGAGTGTTGAACGGGTACTGGGGCATCTCACCATTGTGGATTGATCGAACCTTGTGCAGGGTCGAGATAACCTGACGCCTGTCACGGGGCTGGATCGAATGGAAGCGCACCACACCATCAGGTATATACTCTACATAACCGCCAGTTACTTCCCTTCCGGTCATCTCCTCAAGACAGAGCGCAAATGCGGCTATCCGGAGCCGGTCTGCAGCATAGGTACCAAACGGCATAGCTCCCACTGCAGAGATGATGGATAAAGTCCCATCAGCAGCGATGCTATCGATTATACCGGCGATGCCGTGTTTATCCGATATTACGCGGACATCCCTCTCCTTCGCCGGCTTCCACTCGTTCTTGGCACAGGACATGATGCAAGTATCGAGGAATTCACTGAGGACAGAATCTATTGTTGGCCTGGCTGCAAGTACCTCATTCCAGATTTCCTCCGGGTCAAGCAGAGAGCCCAGATGAGAAGAAAGCTTCTTGCAGACCAAGTACCGGTCAGGTTCGCAAAAACCGTCGTTCCGCTCATAATAATACCGGACTGGGCATGCAAGCACCCTCACAAGGTCCGAGATCGCGATATATCCTCTCTGCTCTGTCAGGATAATTCCTCATAGTAACCATGGGAGAACCAGCGGGATTATAGTTATTGAAAAGTTGAGGAAGAAAACCCAGGCAAAACGGTCAAGTTTCCGGAGTTCTGCCGTAGATTTCGGTCAATTTACAGAGATTTTTGCCGACTTCGGGTGCAAGCTGGCTTTCAAGGACCCTCCATCTCCAGTTGCCTTTGTGGGTACCGGGGATGTTCATCCGCGCTTCCGCACCAAGCCCGAGAATATCCTGCACCGGGAAGATCACTGTATCTGCTACCGACATCATTGCAAGCCTGACCAGAACACAGGGTAGCAAAGTCGATGAAACATCCCAACCGAGATACCGGATTACCCTGTCTCTGTCTTCTGGCGTGGCTTCCGTCTCAAACCACCCCCGGACCGGAGCATTGTCATGGGTTCCCGTATACAGGATGCAATCACGGTGCAGGTTGTGAGGTGCGTGTGGATTTTTTGCTGGTTCATCGGTGAACGCGAAGATGAGGACACGCATACCGGTCAGGTTGAATCTCTTTATGATAGCATGAACATCCGTAGTTATGACCCCAAGATCTTCTGCGATGTAACAGGAACAGGGAAAATGTTCGTTCAACGTTGCCATAAATTCGTCAGCTGGAGCCGAAACCCATCTCCCCCACATCGCGGTCTCCGCGCCCGCCGGCACTTCCCAATATGCAACAAGACCCCGGAAGTGATCGATCCTCACATGGTCAACGAGAGATAGATTGCGCTTCATCCGGTTCATCCACCAGGCAAAACCGGTCCGTGTATGCTCTTCCCAACGGTACAGCGGGTTATTCCAGAGCTGTCCGGTCCTGCTGAAATAGTCCGGGGGAACCCCGGAGACTGCGACGCGATGGAGCTCTTCATCGAGCTGAAAGAGTTCCGGGTGAGTCCACACATCGACACCATCGTAGTCGACATATATCGGAAGGTCCCCGATGACACTGATCCCTTTTTCCCGGCAATACGAATGAAGTGCCTGCCACTGGAGATCAAAGAGATACTGACGGAATTGCTCTTCTGTTACTTTGTCACAGAGCTCCTCCTTCACTCCCGCGAGTCCTTCAGGATTCCGGTGCCGGATATCAACCGGCCACTCACTCCAGATCATGCCGCCAAAATGCCGGTTCAAGGCCACAAAGAGTGCGTAATCGTCGAGCCACCAAGAGTTGTTCAGACAGAATGTATCAAAACCGGGACTCTGGTTTTTGGATTCTCTGAACTGCAAGTATGCAGTTGATAATAACCGGTTTTTGTATGATAATACGATATCATACGAGACTGAATCCTCAGAAAAATCCGGGATAGGATACAAGGCAGATTCCGGTAAGAACCCATCACGGACCATCAGGTCCGGGCTGATCAGATCCGGATTGCCGGCGAATGCGGATATGCTATGGTAAGGGGAATGGTCGTATTCTGGAGTTGTAGGGTTTAAAGGAAGGATCTGCCAGTAACGCTGCCGTGAAGCGGCAAGAAAATCCACAAATCGATATGCAGCGGGTCCGAGATCACCGATACCGAACGCCGAAGGGAGCGAGCTGATATGAAGGAGCAGCCCACTGCCCCGGGGAATCATTCTTCACCTCCAAACCGATCGTGATTTTTCTGCATTCCCGTTTTCCGGTAACACAACTGCTGGTCGGGGCAAGGGATCGTCCGGGAATTCTCCATCAGAGATATTTCACCCCAAGATAATCACCCATACCTTCAAAGATCCGGATCCATTGCTCTGCCTCATTATCCCCGGCACGGACTTTTTTCTGCATGATCTGCACCATTTCCCTGCCGATCCGGAAATAGCTGTTCTGGCATTCCCAGAGATCGTACTTCAGGGATAATGGGCTGAGGGTTGTAAAGACCGCATTGACCGTTTCCATAGTAAGGATATCCTCCGGGTTTTTCCGTAGTTTCTTCATGAGGAGCGTAATTGCAGATGAGGCAGCAAAATTCAGGGTGGCTGTGTCCAAGGAGAACCGGCCTCTTTCCATTTCAGATGCCAACACACCAAGCCTTTTTACATCGATCTCATCTGCACCCAGTACTTTTCTGAGATCGATATTAAGGATATATCCCATCGGGTCCTCCAGTGCTTTCGGTGGAGGAATCTGCATCTCCTTCATTGCCTGGAGGAGCGGGAAGTGCTGGTTGTAAATCTGCCGGAATACAGATTCGAGATCTGCAAGCGTGGAATCAAGTATGTGATAGAGAACCTTCCGTTGCCCATCCCTGAACAGGTGCCAGAGCGAATAGGATCGAGACCTGAACTGCTTTTCAACGCAAAGGATCAGTCGGGGGATATCGCTTCTGGAGAAAGCATCCTCCAGTTTTTCCTTCATCTCTGCATATTCACGGTCACCGGAAAATGGCGTGGCGCCACCCATAAAATTATGGTTTCCCATGTGGAGAACCGCGAACATGAGAGTGGTTTCTTCCCAAGTAGTCTTCGAGCGCAGGGATGCTTTTCCGATAGCAAGCTTGAGGGCACCGGCATCGGATCGTTCATAAACACCGTTCTGGATGGTATAGTTCCTGATCCGTACTGCGTCGGGAGACTCTGCAAATAGGGACAACAGCGCAAAGTGGAATCCTACCCTCGAAAGGTCGATGATGGAAGTTTGGACAAAATTCCGGTAAATCTCTGCACCGTTAACCCTGTCGGGTATGTTGCTGGGTGCATTCTTCAGGATTTCGATAAATTGAGGTTCTGGATCAATACCTGCCACATCTTGTGCGAGCTGAATCGCTCTGCACGCATATTTCAGTACCTGAATAGACTCGATACCAGCAATGTCACCAAAGAACCATCCACAGCTGGTGAACATAAGGAGTGCATTTCTCTGGATCTCAAGGAATTTGAGGATCTGAACCTTGTCATCGCTAGAAAGCGTACTGTTCGCGTGTCTTTCCAGAAACGATTCAACACTGGCAGGAGTCCGATCCAGTATGACGTCAATATAATCATCCCGTGCCTGCCATGGATCGGAAACCCATCGACGCATCCGTTCTTCACAGACCCCGGCAAGTTCATCCCTAAGCCGGTTCATCGCCTCCCGAAGCGGTGCCCTCCATTTCTGCCGCCATTTTATCGGGCAACTCATTCCGATCATGAGCGTTTCATGAGCGTGTGCTAAAGGTGAAAACGATTCTTCCAGTATCGTTCCTGGAGTACAGCATCCGCAGTCACTTCTCCATCGCTCGACACCGTGGTCACAACTCCATGAGGTATTTTCCATTATCTCTACGAGATGGGTTGGAGGGTTGAGTTCAAGGTATTCCCCGTATATCGTGAGTTTGACGAGCCCTTTTTCTTCTAGAAGGTAATGGGCATACGCAAGTGCCATATCGCCGAACCGGTGGTGGTGTCCATAGGTTTCGCCATCGGTAGCAATATTGAGGAGTCCTGACTGCAGTTGGTGCTGGGAAAAATATCGCATCATCCTGTTGGTAAAGATCTCCCCGTTCTCCAGCAGGTTGGAGAACGCTACCTCCTGCGTTATAGCATCATCATAAAAAAAGAGAGCAATCGATTTGCCGGAAGGCAACCTGCAGAGATAGGGCATGGAGGTATCGATAGTCCCCTTGCTCACATCGGTCCATACATTACTATCGAATTTTTTTACTCGTTGGGCTTGCCGGGGGGAAAGTATGGTAAACACGATTTCCTGCTCTGCAAGGACTTCGAGGGTCTCAAGATCTACTGCTGTCTCCGGTAGCCACATGCCTTCCGGCTTGCGCCCGAACCGTCGTTCGAAATCCCTAATCCCCCAGATCACCTGAGTGCGTTTGTCCCGGATATTTGCAAGCGGCATAATGATATGGTTGTAAACCTGGGCAATTGCTGCTCCGTGCCCTGAAAACCGTTTCTGGCTCTCCCGGTCTGCGTGCAGGATTGCCTGATAGACATCGGGCTGGTTTTCCTCAAGCCAGGAGAGGAGCGTTGGGCCGAAATTGAAACTGATCTTTGCATAGTTGTTGACGATATCAATGATCCTTTTTTTCGCATCGAGAATACGGGATGCCGCGTTGGGAGCATAGCATTCTGCGGTGATCCGTGCGTTCCAGTCATGATATGGATATGCTGAATCTTCGGTCTCGACTTCCTCGAGCCAAGGGTTTTCACGCGGCGGCTGGTAAAAATGCCCGTGGATGCAGATGTAACGGCTCATGTTCTCCCCTCGGTTTTATCCTGAGACCGGCTTGTGTCGTCAGTCAATTATCCTCCAAGTCTATCTTTGCCAGATAATAATCTTCCTGACCACATTTGCCAGAACGCTCTAGCTCTCATTGATTATCCGGAGTACGGAACATAACAAAAACAGTACAAAAAGCGGATAACCGATTAATTCAAATGATACTGGTATGACTTCTCATGAGATTTCAGTGAATATCCCCCCTACTCTCGATCCAGTTTACAGCAACATGATCCAGATAGCGTACAAAGATGATGAATTCACGTTCATGTTTCTCCACCAGCTTCCACAGGTCAATCAAGCCCGGGCCAAGGCAATCGTATCGATCACCCCCCCGCATGCAAAAAACCTTCTCGCAGTCCTGACTAAAACTGTCGCAGACTACGAATCCAAGTTTGGCACAATCTCTGCACCAAAAGACCCGCAGGGCAAGGAAAATGTCACAACCCTGAGCGGGTACTCCTGAACATATATTTTATAACAGCACAGGTCGATATTGTGAGGTATCAAAGCCGCCGTGGCTTAGCGGCATAGCGGCTGATTCGTAATCAGCAGGTCGGGGGTTCAATTCCCCCCGGCGGCTTTTAGACATCGAAAGTTCAAAGCATCCAAGTTTCTTGACTCTCTTCTGTTCACATATACCATCGTTTCCAATTGATAAGGTACGCTTCTTTCCTTTAATGGTCACGGTTCTGTCAAGTATTATGGTGGGGACATTCAGATCTTCGGTGTAGATTATACAGTAACTCGGTTCTGTTAACTTGGAGCGGGGATGAGTTGATGAACCCTTATGCGTCTGCAGTTAAGACCGGTTTTTCTTATCCTTATCTAATTGGAAACCGATAGTTTCTTAAATTTTTTCGAAATTTCGTCAAAATATTCCTGATAATCTGAAGGAATTTTTAATTTTTTAAGAATCTCGATGTATCGGGATGCTTCTGTAATAAGAGACTTCTTATTTTTTTCCTGTTTTTTAATTTGATCGTTTTGTTTAGGTTGTTCCTTAAGGTCAGCAATATCGGAATCAAACTCATCAATCTGTTTTTTAATTTGATCGTTTTGTTTAGGTTGTTCCTTAAGGTCAGCAATATCGGAATCACATTCATCGATCTGTTTTTCAATGGTTTTGAGAAGGAAAATATAGGCTTCAGGTGACGGATCATATTGAATTGATTTTTTGATATATTTTTTTGTCTTATCGAATTTGGATTTTAGCTCAAAATCGCCTTCAAGTTCTTCTTCAAGTTCGTCTTTGATCTCATCTTTAAGTTCTTTATCACATTCTTCTTCGAGTTCATGTTCGAGCTCGTCTACAAATTCGTCTTCGAATTCTTCAAAAAATTGTTCACAACAAAGTCGTAATATTCCCCTGTAGAGATAGTACCGGGATTCCATCGAAGTAATCTGTTTTGAAATTTCTTTTTTATAATTGGAATACGGAGGGATTTTTTGGCACACACGCTTGAATTTTTTCAGAAGACAAGGGTTAGCGTCTCCGTCACATTCATGGTATTTCCTAATGTTATCGAGTATCTTTGAGACCGATTTGCCCTTTGTTTTACAAATTCCAAGTTTTAGAAGAATGGCAGCCTTATTGAGATATACATTAATAAGAATTTCATACGGATGAGCCCATCCATACAATGTCCGCCCGAATAATTTTTGCTCCTCTTTGCTGTTTTTATTCGGTAAAATATCATTTTGGTGACTGAGAACCTCATCGTAACAGGATAGCGCTTCTGCATATTGGAAATTTTTGAAATATGTGTCTCCCATCTCCTGAAGCGTAAGAACATATTCTCTCAGGCCTGATAATTCCTGCGAATGAATCTCCATACAGTTGTTTAAGGATGAATAATAGGTCTTGACGATTTGTAATTCTTCGATGGCTTTATTGTAGTTGTTCTGAAGAGCAAAAATCCTGCCTTTTCTGAAATGAACAGCCATAATATTTTTCATGAATTCGTCGGCTTTTTCCTTCCTCAATTTTTGGTACTTTTTGTCAATGAAAAATTCATCCGGCTCGAGAACCTTTTCATACCCGAATGTAAACGTATTCAAGGCATGGCTAAGGAATTTCTGAGAATTTTGATAATATTCCATCCGTTTTTCTGGTGTTTCTTCTGTTTTAGCAAGCATCATGTATGAATATGTAATTTGACTGTAATAACGGGTGAAAATATATTGGGAAAATCGGGGAATATCAAACGATCTAAACAGGGCTTCCTCAGTGAGCTCGATTGCCTGTTTATAATTTTTGATAGTGGCGTTAATCGATCCCAGGACAACATGCTCATAGTCCCCCATAGGATAAAGTCCTCGAGCTGTTGTTGCTTCAAACAGAGCATCACAATAATCCGGTTTTGGGTGGGTTCCTTGGATTAATGCGAGCCGTGAAATAACCCTTCTTCGGTCATCGTCAAACTCTGAAAATAGATTGTTAGCTTCCTTGAATGCCTTGATAGCATTGTTATAGAGCTCTTCAACATCATCGATTTCCAACTCAGGATGATAAAATGCCTGATAATTAAAGAGCCGCGCTTTTGCGAATTTATACTGGCCGCATATCCAGTTGTGGATTAATTCATACCCGAATCGGTTTTCCTGATCATTGAGCTCCTCAACCAGGTTACCGATTTCACTATCTCTATCCGAAGAATAATAATCCAGCATTTGGTTGGCACAATAATTTTTTTTCAGGAAATCTTGGATTTCTACCATATAATTGAAGAGCCAAACCTTTTCGGCCAGATGGGGTTTCTTGAGGATTGCCCCCAACAAATCATTGACCTGATAAATAAAATGCCACTGTTCATCCAAATGTTCCCGTTCAGCTTCAAATGCGTCAACTGCGAGTTCAAGGGCTTTTTTTAGGGAATAAGGCCGATTTTGAGAAATTTTATCTCTTTCCATGAAACATGGGAGCAATCGAAGAGCATGATATTTCATAATCTCCGGGTTTATCCTGACACTTTCCGTAAATTCTTTCGCAGCCTCCGATTCCGATCCCTTGACAAGATACCATAAACCAAACCTCGCATGAACTTCAGCACAGATTGCATCACAACTCAGTCGTGAGTTCAAACTGTCGGCAGTTTTGAAAAGATATTCAATATCATCTGAATTATCTAGGTATGACAGTTCTAATAGATTCTTCAAATTCTGTTTACGTTTTTCACCCACATACCAGATCCTTGCCAAGCCAAGGTCACTCATACAGGCAGCAAGGAATTTACAGAGCTCATCGTGACGGCCAATACGATAGTAGTCATCTTCACTTCCTGAAGGATCAAATTGGTAGTAATCTTTCCAGGCCGCAGCGACTGCAAGGTTAAAATTGCAGCAGGCATATTTCAGATATATTATCGTTTGTTGTGGTGAATCACTCAATTCTGCCATATCAAAGAAGGCCAACCCCATGAGACGATAACTCAATGCCAGCTGGTGCACCTTATTTTCGAGGAACTCTTGCTTTTGGAGCCAGCTAAATGGACGACCCTTTTGGTATAATAACGTCTTTGTCTGTTCACAGAACCGGATAACATCCCTTTTATAGTCATTGGTTGTAGGGAGGAGTTCCGGGTTTTTCATGGCTCGCGAATCGATCATCCTCCCGTGATGCAAGGTATAGAGTGCCAGCGCGCGACCAAGATATGCCTCCGGGTGATGCTCTTCGAGAGCGGTTACTCTGGCGAATGCCTTGTCTGCGGCTTTTTTCCTGCCGAGTTCTGAGTGAACAACACCAAGATTATACCATGCTGTCGTGAATTTGTTATCATAGGTAAGGGCCTTATCAAAAAATCTCGCTGCCGCATTCAGGTTGAGTGTCTGATCTTTGGGAGTCCGAATACATGTACGATATTTTGCAAGACCTTGGTGGAACAGCATTGTTGCCTCCCACCGTGATGAGCCTTTAGATGAAAGATCGCACATGATCTTATTTGCAAGGATGTAGGCCATTTTCTCAACGGGAAGGTTATTCTGTAAAATAATCTTGGCGGGAGCAGGCGGTTTTAATTCCGTTGTATCTGTCTTAATAACGACTATCTTATCGATCTTTTCCGTTTTATCTTTTGGCGATTCTGACTTGTCCATTTCAAGTATTTTTGGACAGTCTTCATCCTCATATGTGTATACGAGCTCCCAGATCTCGTCATTCGTCCGACTGCATACTTTCCATCCAAAATTTTGGTCAAAGCCAGAACAGCTCGCGAGAATGAGGAGAGAGTCTCCTTCGCCTTTCCGGATACTTCCCCGAATCCGCGGACCACGGCCAAGATAATTGAAGATCGACACGAATACCCCAAGAGGGAATGAAAAAATACCTCCGATATTAACGGTCGAGTTTGTAGCGACAGCCTGGTTCAGGCTCGTTCCAAAATCATCGACTTTCATGACGGGTGATACCTGTCGGCCCTGACCGGACGACACCGATATCGGCCGTTGCTCATACACGTCAAGATAGAGCTGTGTGAGCTTATTCATCTCTACCAAGAGAAGATGCCCTATTCCCTTGTACGGTGTTGGGTCCTTTTCTCCACTGAAATCGTCGAAATCATCGATAACAAGGAATGTCCTGTATCTAAAAAATCCGATGACAATGAGAAGGATGAAATAGGTAACGAAGATTGCCAGAATCCCGTAAAAAGATAAAAGGGATGTGACAACGGTAGGGATAAAAGTCCCAGACCCGGGTAATGTCTGAGTCATACCAAAGGAACTTGTATTGGTCCCGGTATACACCGTGCTGTTTAGTATGGACACATTATCGAACACAGGCGAAGCGTTTACGGCAAGAACCCCAGGTGCTAGAGATTCGCATGATCCATTGAATGGTGTTAGGGAACTCAGATTCGTTAAAAAGTAGGTGTTGTTTACCAGAAGAACCCCGGGAGCGACGAATACACCGGAGTTCTGGGTAACGACCTGAGATGTCTGGCAGGAAATTGAAAGGGTGTTGTTTGGAATTGTAAGAAGTGCAAGTGCACAATCGGTTTGAATGGCGATCACTATAAAACAAATTCCGATCGCAATAATGAATATAATAACATAGAAACAACGCCCGCGAACCTTGTCCCTAATGAACTGTGCACAACGGTGAAAAGACTCCCAGATCTTCTGAATCCGGATTAGCCATTTTGACGAACATTTACAATAAAATTGTTCTCGATCCCAAACCCTAATCCAATAGAGTGCGATTAGAATGAGAATTACCGCTACAATTATTCCAACAGTTAAAAGAATAATAGGATCGTTAAGAATCGGAGCGATAAATTGGTACGCGTTCGCTATGCCATTCATCGCGAAAAGAGACATATTATTCTCTTTCTATAAGTGAGTGATAAATGTTTCCAAATTTGTATAATTGTCCTCTCGTTGTAATTTCGGTACTGTTGCATCTACGGTTAGCGGCAGATTTTACATTTCTGAAGAATTTGCATATCACCCGCAGACGCAACACCAAAAGATCTATTGACCGGAAAACTCTTATGAACCGACTATGATCGAGGTCTTTTTTTCAGGCGCTTTTTTTCTTGCAGGCTAGTGTAAAAAGTGTCGGGGGAGGTCAATCCCCGGTCCTGCTCTGGACGTTTTAATTTTGCCTGCCTTTTCAAATGTGGTAAGACCATATCGATGACTTCTCTCTCCCCCGGTGCATCACATCGGGATCATCGGGATATGGAATCGACCATTCTCCTCTATGGGAGTGAACGGGTTACTGATACATCATACTTCCAAGACACCCAGGATAAAGGCCGCCCCCGATAACGGTCAATAATGTGAAGCCTGCAAGGAGTAATACAAACCATACAATCCCTCCGCCGATTATCTCAAACTCGTTTTTTGTCTGCTCATCCATTTGGAAACTACCTCCTTTTTGTCTTCTTAACATGTTGTATGGCCAGATTCTGACGCATCTTGGATTTACGATGGATTTTTTATTTCGAGTGGTTTTGTGTATCCGCCCCATTAACGCACCAGAACCAGTACGTGAGTGATTAAACTCTTTTCTTCTGTTCAGGAGCCCTGCGAAAAAGTGGTGTTTCTACAGTGCCAGGCAGTCCTGTTACCTTTTGGTGCAAGGCTCGGGTTGGCCTTGTAATAAGTCATGAGCCATTGCATGGTCGCTTTTACATTACCAGCTGTAAGGTCGGCCTGCGGAACTGTCACGGAAACACCCTTCTGGTTGAGGTTTGTAAGAACTGCCTGGAGACGGGCTGCCTGCTGAGTGCTATTGAACACGTGGTAGTGGATGAACTGCCTGCTGGAGTCCATGTTCCTGTAGTATCTCCCGATGGGGAGTCTGTCGCGCTGACCGGGCATATGACCAGCCCAATCATCGATACTACTATCGCAATGATATTGATCGCATTGTAACTGATTTCAGGTAATCTCATTCAGTATTATCCCTCTGGGCATATTTCTGATGCGGGTTGATGATTGCCCACATATTGTAAAGTATATATTATATTTTATAATATATACTTTATATTTAGGTCACTTGTTCTTCGATAGTTAAAAGCGATTATTAAGTGATATGAAACCGCTCCCAAGAGTAGATACAACAAAATCAACTAAGCAAGTGTCTATTTATCGGAATTACAAGAATGAATGAGTATGAACTATCAGAACCTGAAAACTCCTCAAGTTAAAGGGATTATTTTTGGGCTAGTAATCTTGATCATGCTGACTGTGTTTCGTATACCACCTGGCTTCGCACTAGTTGTTGGCATAATTTTCGGATTTGTAGTGTTTTTCATCCTGGATGAAAATAAAACGAAGATGTGATTCTCGTTTTCTCTGTAACAACTCTGATAGATTTTGAGGGTAAAAATGAGCAAAATTGACTGGGATACATCAGAGATTGCCTTGAGGTACGACAAGAATTCCGATCACCAGTACCAGAAGTGTCGGTCACTTGTGGAGATGATGGGGATCACGAAGGGTGATGCTGTGCTCGATGTAGGTTGTGGAACAGGGCGACAGGCAGTAAACGTATCAGGAATTATCGGATCATCCGGACGGTTTACTGGTATCGATCCTTCCTCGAATCGTATTAAACTTGCACAGGAAAAATTTACAGAGGATTCAAAGAATAATGTGCGTTTTCTGGTTGGACAGGCAGAAAACCTGCGTTCCATACCGGACCATTCAATTGACCACGCTTATTTCTGTTCCTCATTCCACTGGGTTGAAGACAAGAAACTGGCACTCAGCGAGATATTCCGGGTACTGAATCCAGATGGACGGGTGGGGATGACGACAGTGGACCGGAATAGCCCAAGAATAATGAGAGGAATTGTGAATTCCATCCTGGAAAAGTATCACGTGAAGCGGGATCATGAACAGCAGAGGAATATAACACGAGTCACATCATCAGAACTCCATACCCTGCTCTTGGACGCTGGTTTCACCGATATCATCATCGAGCCAAGAGCTATTCCGCGGCATTATGGTTCACCGGAGGACGTTATGAACCACCTCATGGTGCAGGGTGGGCCGGACTACCTGTTGAAGGGTATCCCTGGCGACATAAAACAAAAGATCATGACCGACATCAACCGGGAACTTAAAACGAGACAGGCACCTGACGGTATCGGTTTTGGGAATATTACGTTATTTGCGATTGCGACAAAGCCAACTCAACGCTAATCTTCTTATACATCTGGGGGTCGGTTCCCAATATCTCATCTCGCTAAAATACTCCAATCAACCGTCAGGGCATCATGGTATATTTCGAAACATTTATAATATGTTAAACCTATCGAAATTTATGGTCGATACTCCCGAACAAACAAAATCCTTGAATAAAACCATATTGTTTTTAACACTTGTTGTTGTATTCGCAACCATCTGCAGTCTTGCGATTTCAATATTGGCTTTACCATCAGATAGCATGGAGATTGGAATCTGGATTGAAACAATCTTCATTGTTATTGTTCTAATTTCGGGATACCTTATCAATAAATGGGACAAATAAATTTCAAATTTTGCCACAATTGACAGCGTATTCTTAAAGGTAGTGTGGTGAGATTTTTAAAATTGTGGACAATAATGGGAATGAGGTAATTTGTAAGTTAAAAAAAATCTAACCATCAAAGACGCGACATTTTACAAACCGCAATTCTTTTTTCCCGCAACAGGGTAGACTTAGGAAGGTACTGTTATGCAGAAAACCCCGGCTAGAAAATACCAAGTTGTCGAGGAAGCTGAGATCGACCTTGTCCTCAAGTGCAGGGACAGCCACGAATTTTATGAGAGATACCTTCAGGTATTCCCCGATACAAGAAAAAGTCTCGACAGTATTTCTAAGATCTGGAAACGCAGGAGCGAATTTGCAAAGAAACGGTCACTCGTCCTTCCTGTTGAAGGAACCGGTGCAAAATCTCTTCACGATATCACGGCCTTGATCGCTGAGCAGACAAAGATCATGGGTGAGATCGCCGTCTTTGCAAGGGAGACTCTCGAAGTAAACCGACAGGTCCTGACGGCACTTGGACAGCAGAACCAGATCCTAACTGGGCACCCCAGACAGGAACCGCTAAAAGAGTCTGTATCTCGTATTCCCCCGTTACAACATCCCGTGCAGAAAACTCCCGCAAAGAAAAAAGCGCCTGAAAAAAAGACCTCGATCATAGTCGGTTCATAAGAGTTTTCCGGTCATTAGATCTTTTGGTGTTGCGTCTGCGGTTGATACGCAAATTCTTCCGAAGTGAAGAATCCGCCACTAACCCTGGGTGTAACCGCATAGTTCCCAGTACTTTTTTCATTCGCCTCAAAAAATCCGGAAATAGTTGTAAGGGTACCAATCAGGAAGTTATTGGGATATCAGAGCCAGTCTGCCCATCCCCGATGTTGGATAAGATAGCCGCCTACGAGCAGGACAACGGTATCTCCAAGAGGATTTTGTAACATGAAAATAAACGTCCCCAGTACAAAGGCTCTTCCAGAGTCGATGGCTCCTGATAAAATTGGAACGAAGTCACTGAGTGTTGAGAGTGCTGCGAGAAGCAGGATTAACCATCCCATAATGATAGCAACCGCAAGGATCAGAACTGATATCCCCTTGAACATCGAAAGAATGGGTTTCTGGATGTATCGCAGTTCCATTGTACCAGTATTTGGAGGTTTTAATTTAATTTTCTTTTCTCTGTCATGATAATCATAGGTGCGAGGCTGACCCAGTTGCGGATTTAAAGACGCGCGGGTTCAGACACCTCATATGTTGTTACTGAGTGATTTTCCAGGGTATAATCCAATTTCAATCGTTCAATTATTGTTCCTGAATGTATGAAAGGCCTTATACACCTTCAACCTCTGGTTAAAAGGAATCCGGAAATAAAAAATGTTTTTGTCGTTGTGTTCGCAGTTTTTCTGTTTATTTGAGCACGCAGATGGCTTCCGGTGCACGGATAAGAACCGCGAGGCTTTCAAGCACGAAGAATTCCAAATCATCGCCGGTGGGACCGGTGTACCCGACACTCATGTCCTGCCCTAAGACAAGTGACGCATACTGGGGCCCAGAAGCAAGGATTACTCCGCCCTTCTTGATTGCCGGTGCTTTTACGACTCCTTCGGTCACAATTGTCCTGACATGATCCAACTCGGTACCTTCACCCTGCGGATACCGGCGTAGCAGGAGATTATACTGAGCTGGAGAAAGTGCCATTGTGTAAGGGCCGTGGAACCCGGCATCATCAAGTTTTGTGACGGCCCCGATAATCTCATTCGCGGCAGATCCGACCTTGTCCCACTTGGTCAGCGTCTCGGAACCTGATCCTTCCACAGTCATAAGCCCTGACAATCCAGAGACCCCGTTAAAGACAACGTGATCTTCTTTTGCCGCACAGTCGATAGCAGCACATGCAACCGGTCCAAGATCAAGCGTTACCCGGTCCTTTTCGAAGGCTGCAAGATCCCTCCTGCCGAGAGAGAAACGCGATCGGATCATCGTCACCGGCATGAATGTAGAGCCGATGATCCCTTCCTCCATCTCACAGTCACTGAGGGGGATCATTTTCAGGCCGAACCCAAATGGTCCCTCAATTGAGAGAAGTTTGCGACCGGCAAGCTGGCTTTTTGCTGCACCGATCATGGTAGTATCCAGTAGTTTCCAGGTTTCTGCCCCGATTGGCGCATCCTGACGCCCAAGATATTTATTATCCATTTCAAACACCGTCCCTTACACTTTCAACGATCCTATAGTCGTTGCATTCTGTTCTGTTGCCGATTCGACTCCTGGCTGCCCAACCTTTGCTGCCATCACATCGACTTCCTGAGTTCCCTTTTGTAAAAACTCGTCCTCATCACCGGTCAGAATGGCGATGAGCCTGGCAAACTCACCTACATGCACCCGTTCTTCATTGGCGATATCGATCAGCACTGCTTTTGCAAGCGGGTTATCGGTCGCCTCCGCATGTGCCATATAGGTATGGGTTGCTTCGTGCTCGGCAGCAAGGTCAAGACGAAGCGCACGGATGAGTTCTTCTTTGGTTAGTTTACGATCCGGAATTTTTCCGCTGAAGGGGTTTACAAATTCTGGCATGCTCTGCTCCTTCCCAAATACGGGTTAATCGTCAGGGAAAATCCCCTGACGGATAAATCCTGCCGGCTCTTCGTGAATATCAGATTTCCGGGTTCTTTTTTTAAGTAAGATCCCGTTCTCTGTAATTCAGAGGCAAAGCCTGCATTTCAGATACCTCGTTGGAACAAGGATGTATATCAATGTGACTCAAAACATGGAAGTCCGGAGCATTTTATTAGCGTTCCGGATACACCCTGTCATGGTCATTTAAAAACCATGACTTACAAGTATCCGGTATAAGTAAATGGAAGCAGGTTACGGGGATTTTCGTTCGGTGATATCACGAACGATGCTCATGATTGCCGGCATGCCGAAGTATTCGGTCGTCCTGCTGCTGATCTCGACAGGGAGCGTTGAACCGTCCTTTTTTTTCTGAAGGGTCTCAAACAGGGTATGTCCCCGTGAAAGTAAATGCTGGATCCGTTCTTTTGGGAAGAGATCATCTGGTCTGACGTCGAGATCCTGCATCCGCATGGTCATGAACTCCCGTTTTGTGTACCCGAGTTGTCCCGATGCGATCAAATTAGTTTCGAAGATTTTACCGTCTACGTCGTGAATGAATATCGCATCGCTTGCCCCATCAAACAATGTTCTATACCGGAGTTCGGACTCGATAAGTTCGTCCTTCATTGCCTTGTTTGCCGTGATATCGACCACAGAACAGATAACAAATCCTTCTGAGGTTACAGATGCAGTGACAAGGGCCCAGATAACGGACCGGTCTTTTTTCCGTAAGGGGATCTCCATGTCCATGATCTTCTTTTCTATAGCGAGTTGTTTCATGAACTGGGCCTCCTGTCCATGATCGAACCATAACGTGGAAAATTTCTGGGAACAGAGTTCATCGTGGGCATACCCCAGCATGTGTTCAGCAGGATTGTTGATCTCTTGGATTTCCAAGGTTACCATATCGAACGTGAATACACCGGCCTGAGTGTTCTCAAAAATCCCGCGGTATTTTTTCTGCTGGACAATCTGCCCGGCAAATGAAGATATTACCACTCCAAGCGAAACAAAGATGAAGAACCATGCGCTGCTTGCCGCATAGAACTTGATATCGACCGGACCGTACAGATAGACGAGTCCAAGAAAAATCCAGCCCAGAAGAATCGTGATATACACCGCATACTTAGGATAATAATAGGAGAGGAGAATTATCGGCAGGATATAAAAATACGGGTAAATATCAAAAACACCGTTTTTCAAGGAGAATATGGAGATGAGGATTAGTCCGATGGTGATCAGGGACCCGAATACAAGCCACAGGATTTTTTCCAGGGAAAACGTCTTCATCAGTTTCAGCTCTGTTATTTAAACACTGATTGCACATTGAACGATAGATCAATTATATGTTTTTATCTGCACCGGAATATCCTGTTCAGAGACGTCATTCCCACACGGTTCTTATAAAAAGGATTTATTTGTTCTGACGGCCCTGCAGCGGCTGATACGTTCCCGTAGATCCCGTGCAGCTGCAGTGATGTCGGGTTGCGCTACCACCGCAGAGATCACCGCTGCTCCGGCAGCTCCGGCCGCAATAACCTCTTCAATATTTTCCATACCGACACCTCCGATAGCGATGACAGGTATGGAAAGCTGTTCACACATCGCCCGCAGAAGGGGAAGGCCAAGACCGGGGCCGGCATCGCTCTTTGACAACGTTGAGAAGGTTGGGCTGAGGGCGACATAGTCCGCCCCTTCCCGCTCGGCACGCCGGGCTTCTTCCATGCACCCTACCGATACCCCGATGATAAAACCTTCCGGGCCCAGCTGGCGGGCAACGCCCGGGTTTATGTCATCCTGACCAAGATGGACACCATCAGCGTTGCACGCCAACGCGACATCGAGCCGGTCGTTCACGATGAACAGTACTTTGTACTCCCGGGTTATCACCCGAATAGCCCGTCCCGCCCGGATGAGGGCATGCGATTCTGACAATTTATCCCGGAGCTGGATAACGTCAGCTCCACCCGCTATCGCACGTCGGGCTATCTCTACCGAGGGCAAACCCTCCGCAAGGGTTTCATCGGTTATAACGTACAGATCGTATTTCATACAACAGAACTGAAAACTTATGCTTTTTTGATCCGTGCACAGTTCATAAGGTTTTCCGGGCCAAGTGTTGCCAGCTGATCGAAAAGCCCGGTCTTAAATGAGTACGGCCCGTGAGCACCGGATGCAGCACGCTCACCGGCAATCCCAAAAGCTGCCATTGCTGCTACTGATGCCTCAACCGGATCATCGGAAACCGCAGCAAACGCACCAGTTACCGATGCCGCCATGCACCCCGTACCGGATATACTTCCCATCATCGGGTCGCCATTCTCTACAAGCAGGACGCGATTTCCATCAGTGACTATGTCTGTCGCCCCGCTGACAACGACCGTGATTCCAGCCGTTTTCGCAAAATCCCTGGCGATCCCGATAGGATCCCCTTCCAACCCATGGGAATCAACACCCCGGACTTTTCCTTTTGCCCCGGCAAGCACTCCGATCTCCCCGGCATTTCCCTTAAGGATACTGATCTGGAGCTCATCAAGAAGGCGTTTTGCACTCTCAGTCCTGAGTCGGGTTGCACCAGCACCAACGGGATCGAGGACAACCGGGATCTTTCGTTCGTTTGCCATTCGCCCGGCGAGCAACATCGAGTCGATCTGGGCCCGGTTAAGCGTTCCAATATTGAGGACAAGTGCACCGGCGACTGCTGCCATCTCTTCGACTTCTTCAGGAGCATCTGCCATAACTGGTGCACCGCCGGCACAAAGCGTGATATTGGCGCAATCGTTCACTGTGACGTAATTGGTGATATGGTGCACAAGTGGCCGTTTCTTTCTCAGGTGGCTAAAAAGGTCTGCATAGGGTCTGTTCGTCATAATACCTCCCCAAAGTTCGCGGAGGTACAATTAGGATGCCGGTGTAAAAAAACTGTCTGGGTGGCCAAAAACCGGGCTCGTTCTACCGTGCCAGTTCCTCCACTGAGGCAATAAGCATGTCGATCTCGTGCTCGGTGTTATACAACCCGATACTAGCTCTTACTGTACCATCTGGAAGGCCTAGCAGATCTGTCAATGGCTGGCAGCAGTGGTGGCCGGATCTCACCATAATATCCGCATTCTCGTCAAGCGCCTGGGCAACTTCATGCGGGTGGAGACCTGCGACTGTAAATGAGACGACACCCATCCTCATACCGGGATCCTCCATAGCGAATACAGTGACCCGATCGATCTTTTTCAGCCCATCGATCAACCGGGTTGTGAGCTGGCTTTCGTGGCGCTGGATATTTTCCATGCCGATTGCAGTCAAATAATCCACCGCGACGCCAAGGCCGATCCCACCGCTGATATTAGGAGTCCCGGCCTCGTATTTCTGGTAACCTTCCGCGAGAGTCAGGCCGGTCTTTGTAACTGTCTCGACCATCCCCCCACCGAACATCGCTGGTTCGAGGACTGGCTCTTTCATCCAGAGAACACCTGTACCGGTAGGGCCAAGCATCTTGTGACCTGAGAATGCCAAAAAGTCACAGTCCAGCTGCCCGACATCAACAGGCATGTGCGGTACTGTCTGTGCCGCATCGACCAGCAGGAAAACACCATGGTCCCTGCAGATTTTTGCAATTTCCTTTACGGGAGTGACGACACCAAGGACATTGGATGCGTGGGTAACCGCGATCATGCGGGTGGACTCCGTTATCATCCGTTCAAGTCCGATGATATCGAGTGAATAGTCCGGGTTAATACCCAGGATGTCGACATTGACCCCCTGCTTTTTGAGGTTCCGCCATGGGAGGAGGTTAGAATGATGTTCAAGGATGGTAGTAACCACACGGTCACCGCTCTTCCAAGGAAAACCCTGTGCTACCATATTGATAGCCTCCGTGGTATTTTTCACAAAAACGGTTAAACCTGCATTCCCACAGATAAACTGTTCAACCTTCTCGTGCGCATGCCAGTACCTCTGTGATGCAATCTGTGTGAGCCGGTGCACGCCCCGTCCCACGTTCGACCGGTAGCTGTGCTCGAATTCAACCATTGCACTGACAACGGGTTCCGGAGAGAATCCCGTTGCAGCGTTGTCGAGATAGATGATATCGCTCACAATCGGGAAATCCTTCCTTATCGCGTTCACGTTGTAACCAGTGCTGGCCAGCATAGTTGTTTCCGGCTTCATCCCATTCCTTTTTTTCGTCACAGTTTTTACCCGTTCCTGTTCCGGCAGTGCATGCAGGGTGTAATCATCATTAACAGCTATGCCCCGGTTCCTGCAGAGTTCACGCATCTTCGGGGGCAGCGCCCTCCACCGCCAGAGCCCCCACCGGCAGTAGGCATCCGGCAGTCCTTTCTTCTCAGCCCACGATTCCACAAATGCATCCCAGCGCCGGGCATATTCAGGGTGCATCGTCCTCAGCCCTTCATATTCGCTCTCGAGCATGGCAGGACAGAGGAAACATCCGATGCGTTCCAGCCCTTTGTCATAGAGGGGATTGATAGCTGCTTTCTGCCACCACAAGTAGAGAAAGACCTCGAGCGCCCGCCAGTTCCGAATTGGGGAGATGTTCAACTGGAGCGGGTTTGCCGGGTTCTGGCTTGTCTCATCGAGATCGGCCCGGTTCCACGATTCATACCAGCGGTTGCCCTGAATGGTTACACATGGACCGGTATCAGCGAGATACAGTTTGAGCGGATGCAACTTTAAGAGCTTGCAGCACCAGCGGTTGTCTTTTCCCGGAGGCCCCGCCTTCTCAACAGCCTGCCAGAAATCCCCGGCCCTCCGGATGATCTCAACACCTTCTGATTCCACAAACCCGATAGTTTCCGGCAGTTCTATTCCCGTATCAATAAAAAACGCCTTGATCACACCAGCTTTTCGAGCTATATGCAGGACAGCGGTGCTGTCCTTGCCCCCGGAGAAAGACACATTAGCTGTTGGTCGGTCGTGTAGATGTTGTTTTATGGTTCTGATCGCGTTGCGTTCAAGGTTCTTCAGATGATATCGGTTCCGGTCTACCGCAAGGGCCCAGTCCGGATCAGGTCGCGTAACCTGTTCTACGGCCATGATCTCTTTTACTCGTATCTGCCCGTCTTTTATCACACCGGTCCCAAACCGGTTCCGGTATTTCACGATAACAGTCCCCTCAGCCATGGGGGTTTTGAGGGGGAATTTCTTACCACCGATCCTCACCTTGTCTTCTCGTGGACCGATGACAGAATCAAGGTCTACGATGCCGGATTTGACGTGTTTTATGATGAACGGAAGCGCTTCAGGTGCGATGTCGAAGTTGAACTTCCGTTCGGCAGGATCGTACGTGAGCCATCCAAACCTTTCACCGTTCATGATGACAAGATCTGCCCGGTCGACTCCGCCAGTCTTGTTGAGGAGCAGGATTTTTGCCAGCGGGACAGCCCCGAATCGTTCGTATATAAGTTTCTGTATCAGCGCCATGTCCGCCGCAAGTGCCGGGCGCACATCGAACGGTTGGAGAAGTTCGATCCGTTTTCCTTCCGTTCCACACGCACAGCTCTTTGCGATCAGGGGGACATTGCAGTGTTCACACCAGTAGAGGATTTTTTTCACCGGCGGCTTGCGTAACACACATTATGATTACGCGGTTCAGGTGATAATTGAAACGATTGCGGGCAATTGCCAAATCTGAAGTATCTCATGGACGGCTACATCAGCAGATGTAATGCGGCAAAATTTTCTCCTGTCCTTACCAACAAATACCAGTGGATTAGAAGGAATATAAAAATGAAAGAAAGGGATGCACCACAAAATAATCCAGCGTCAGGAGGCCCGTCCAGCAGTATTTTTTCAACCGGTCCTTCGCGAGCGGACCATTTTACCGAATCGGTAATCCGGGAGATGACCCGGCTCGCGCTGAAATATGACGCGATCAATCTGGCTCAGGGGTTCCCTGACTTCTCCTGCCCTCCCGAACTGAAACAGGCCGCGTGCGATGCAGTGCATGCCGATTACAACCAGTACTCGATTACCTGGGGGGCGAAGAACCTTCGCGAAGCACTTGCCCGCAGAGTAAATGCATATAACGGGATGAAGTTCGATCCGGATACAGAGATCACGGTCACTTGCGGGTCAACCGAGGCGATGATGGCGTCGATGCTTGCAATTATCCACCCGGGTGATGAAGTGGTGGTTCCGGAACCATTTTACGAGAACTATGGCCCTGATGCACAGATCTCTGGTGCCTTCCCCAGGTTCGTCCCGCTTGATGATAATTTTTCTATAGATGAAGAGGCGTGGAAATCAGTAATAACAAAAAAAACCCGAGCTATAATCCTGAACACACCCAACAACCCTTCAGGGAAAGTTTTTTCGAGAACCGAACTCACATTCATCGCTGACCTTTGCCAAGACCACAATATTATCGCAATAACTGATGAGATCTACGAACACATCCTCTACGATGGCAGGAAGCATGTCTCGATCGGATCCCTTGACGGGATGGACTACCGGACTATTACTATCGGCAGTTTCTCAAAGACGTACAGCATTACCGGTTGGCGCGTCGGGTATGTGCTTGCTGATGTCGCTCTGACAGGGCGAATCCGTAAAATCCACGACTTTTTAACGGTTGGTGCTCCCGCACCACTCCAGCAGGCCTGTGTCGCAGCGCTCGAGCTGCCCGACACCTATTACCGCACACTGGCCTCAGAATACGAAAGGAAGAGGAGAATCCTTTTTGATGGTCTTAAAAAGGCCGGGTTCTCCTGTAGGCTTCCCGAGGGAGCTTATTACATCTTCACCGACATCTCCGGGTTCGGAATGCAGGATACTGAATTTGCCCGGTACCTTGTCGAGACTATCGGTATTGCTGCCGTACCGGGGAGTTCTTTCTACCATCTCGGAGGGCATGACAAGCTTCGTTTCACTTTCTCGAAAAAAGACGAGACGCTTCTCGAAGCATGCAAAAAACTGGAAAAACTTGAGGTATAAATAAAAGTACCAACCGGGAGTGCGTTAATCCCAGACGAGGCGTCGAAAAGCGGGTTGTGGGTATCTTATCGCCTGAAGATTATTCACCCAGCCGGAACACCCCTTCCGGAACGTGAATCCTGAATACGGCGCCCTCTCCCGGAACACCCGTTTCAATGATGGAAAGCCCGGTAATCTGGAGGATCTCCCGTGAGAGGAAAAGTCCAAAACCGGTATTTTTTCCGAATCCTTTCTCAAACAGGTAATCCTTGACCGTTGGATCGATTCCGACACCATCATCCTCGCAGTTGATAACCAGTTCCTTGCCGCATTGTGCTGCAGACACCCGGATTCTGCTGGCTTTTTCTCCGTAACGGAGTGTGTTGTCAAGGAGGTTGTAGAACACTTTTGGGAGAAGCGGATCAGCGAGGACCCATATTCCGGATTGAGGCAGATCGATGGAGACTGCCGACAGATCCAGTCCCGCAGTTGCATTTTCCACAACCGACCGGATATCCTGCCAAACCGGCGCACCGATACCGATATTCTCGTATTCCCGGGTGAAGGTAATATGCCTTCGTATACGATCAATCAGCTGGTGCTCCTTTTCCAAGAGATTCCGAAATCTTGTATCCAGTGAGTAGGGTGCAGACAGGTCGACGTACCCGTCCATCGCTGTCAGCTGGTTGAGCACATCATGCCGCGTGATGCTGGAGAGAAGGGTAAGTTTCCTGTTTACCAGATGAATGGATTTTTCCGAGTCGAGAAGTGCCGTCCGCTGTTGTTCCAGTTCACGATTCCGGGTCATAAGGGACTCCTCGGCAGATTTCAATTCTTCAAGCGCCACTGCCATATGTTCATTTGACTCACGGAGTTCCTTATTCCGCAGCCGTAGTTCTTCTTCTGCGGTCTTCCGGGCGGTGATATCTGTAAGCATTGCAAATGAGCCGGAAAAGGTTCCGGTTGTATCCTTCAGAGGAACGGCAGAAACAAGGCACCAGATGGCATTCCCATCCTTGTGCCGGTACTTCCGCTCGTACACATCACCTGCGCCGATGTGCCGGTTACGGACCTTCTCCTCATGATCCGGGAGATCTCCTGGAGCGGTAAACTCAGTTATTGGGTGCCCGATCATCTCATCGGCAGTGTATCCTAACATACCGGTGAGCCGGGAGTTGACAAAGGTCGCTCTGAACTCATCATCGAGAATCCAGATACCTTCGTTTGCCGTCTCGATGACTCGCCGGTACCGTTCCTCGCTTTCACGCAGCGCCCGCTCCCGGGATCCGAGTTCCTCAAAATTGTTGCGCAGCTCTTCCTCCACAGCCGCGATCTGTTCGTAGGCTGCCCGGAGTTCAAGCTCCTGTTGTTTCCTGTTGGTTATATCCTCAAAAACAGTGGCAAATGTTTTTCCCATCGGTGAATAAACAGAGATAGCAAAATATTTTTTCATCGGGGGGTACCATACTTCGAACGATCTTGGTATTCCTGTCTCAGCAACCCGGGAATAAACATCAAGAGCCTCGGGTTGACAGATGCCAAAGACTTCGCTGCTTGTCTTTCCAATGGCATTTTCCTTGGATATCCCAAAGATCTTCTCAAACGCAGGATTTACTTCGAGTATCCGGTACTCGACCGATTTGCCGTTGGTATCATAAATAATTTCGCTGAATGCATTCCCTTCGATCATAGCCGAGAAGAGTGATCTAAACTTCGCTTCACTCACAGCAAGTGCCTTTTCACGGGCCGCAAGATCCTCAAAGTTGGTTCGCAGCTCCTCCTCCATCGCTGCAACCTTTTCATACGCCTCCCGGAGTTCTCTCTCGCGGTTCTTATGGGCAGTGATGTCCCGGATCGATTCAATCCCCCCGATGACTTTCCCCTGCGTATCTATGAGCGGCGATGCAGTAAACCAGAGATAGGCCCCCTTGCTGCCGTTGAGGTTCGGGAAGAATAACTCCGAAAACATCTTTGCCCCGTCGCGATGGATCGCATCATACTGAACTGCACCAGATTCATCGTGGGACATAATGAGATCGATAAGGACCGGCCTCCGTTCACCATAAAGAGGAACTGCATATTCATAATCACCCTTCCCAATCATATCGGCTGCCGGAATACCGGTGAGCTTCTCCATCGACTGATTCCACGCTATAACTTGGGATTTACTGTTAATCGCAAATGTAGCATCAGGCAGGAAACTGATAATGTCATTCATGAGTTGGGCAGATTCCTGAAGCGCGCACTCAGCCTGCTTGCGCTCAGAAATATCACGCACAATTGCGATGAGACGATCCCTGCCCTCGACATTGAGACGGGTGAGACTGACTTCGGCATCAAACTCGAACCCGTCATACCTCTTGTGGCGCCATTCGAATACCACGGGTTCCCCGGTCAATGCCTGTTGCACAAACATCGCAGACTTTTCAGCTGAAGTCATACCATCCGGTTGCCGTTCCGGGGAATGATTGGTCGGCGGAGATGCAATAAGGTCCTCTTTCGTGCAGTCAAAAAGGTCGCTCGCCCGTTTGTTGCAATCGATATAAACATCACGATCCATCAGGAAGATCGCGTCATTTGCATTTTCAAACAGGGCACGGTAGCGCTCTTCTGATTCCTTGATCTGCCGCTCTGCCCTTTTCTGGAAGACTGCCTGCTTAATCTTATGCTCGAGCTCGGTGAACTGAGGGGCTGGTTTTCCCCCTTTCTGGAGATAAAAATCCACGCCATTATTGATCGCTTCTATAACAACTTCCTCGCGCCCTTTACCTGTAAAAAGAATGAAAGGAAGGTTGCCAAATGAGTTCCGGATATACTTGAGGAACTGGATGCCGTCCGTCATCGGCATCTGGTAATCGGATACAATGGCATCATAATAATTCGCGGATAAGCGTATTTTTGCTTCATTAACAGAATGTGCTGTATCGACGCTGATAGTCCCGGTCTTTTCGAGAAATTCTTTCCCTATGTCAAGGAGAGCGGGTTCGTCATCAACATAAAGCACCGAAATCAAGGCGTCACCATATGTACATCAATTCAATAAATTCTGAGCAGATAAGAGTGTTGTGTTTTCCTATAACTATACGAGGATGCTCTATAAAAATCAACAGTTATCTGCACTCAATTGATGCATTCGGTTACGAGGTAATTTCAAAGAATCTGATAAATTGTCCAATACCATCTTGAAATGGGAATAAACCTTCCCGGTACAGCTTCAGGTAGAAATATATATGTTTACCAATGGGACAAATGATTTACTTACCCTCACATGTCCTCTATTAAAAACTCGTACCGTAATTAGACTGCAAAGGCAATCTCAGGGCATGTAACCGGATAATTACGAGGGTCTCATGTCTAGGTCGGCTCGGTAACAATGAAAATCCTCATCATTGATCCTGATATTTCCGAAGTAAATGAAATCAGGTCACTATTATTGTCGATCACGCATGATACCTTCACCATATCTCATGCAGAAAAATTGTCCGATGCTTTCAACATTCTTACCAATGAACCGTGGGATATCATCTTGCTTTCCATAGATCTTCCTGGCAACCAGTGGCTGAAAACGATAAAAGATTTGAAGATCCATGCTCCCGAAATTCCTGTAATTGTCATAGTCCCTTCGGGGTCAGAAGTTCTTGCCCGGGATTCCATTAAGGAAGGAGCGCAGGATTACCTTATAAAAAATGAGATAACCAGCAAGTATCTGCTTAGGACGCTTCGGTATGCGATAGAACACCGGACCGTCAGCTCAAAATTTCACCGTTCGAACGCGAATCTCGAGATCCTAGTCACCGAAAAAACATCAAGTCTTGAAGAGACTAATGCCCGGCTCAAAACAGAGAATGAGATCCGCAAGGACCGGGAACGTAAGCTCCGTAAAGCTAACAGGCTTCTCAAAGTCATGACTGAATGCCATCAGGCACTTGACAACTCCAAATCAGAACGGGAACTCCTCACCTGGATCTGCGAGGTGCTGGTGCTAACCGGCAAGTACCCCCTTGTCTGGGCCGGTTATGCACGGGAGAATGAGAAAGGAATAGAGCCAGTTGCAGATTGTGGGTTTGCCAACGGGTCTCTTGAAACGTACACGTTTGTCAAAGATGAAACCGAGTATGGGTACGGACCTGGATGTACAGCACTTTCTACAGGTATACCCGTTGTGATTAACCAGATCAGCAGAAACAAAAAATTCTTACACTGGAGGGAGGAGGCCAAGAAGAAAAAATTTGACTCGATGCTGGGCCTCCCGATTCTCCGGAATGAGGCAGAAACCACTAAGGGAGTTTTATTGATCTATGCACAATCTGGATCAGCTTTTGACCGGGATGAAGTCCGAATCCTGACCCAGCTTGCACGCGATCTTACCTTCGGGATCCAAGCGCTTCGCACGCGAGAGGCACATAACGCTGCAGATGTAGCACTTCGCGACTCGGAGATGTTCTATCGCACACTCATCAATACTCTTCCTGTAGGTCTTTCTGTTATTGACGAGGATGGCCAGCTGACATTTCTATCCCAAAAAACATGTGACCTTCATGGCCTGCCGGAAGCAGAGACCGTTCTAGGGACACGTGCCGACAATTTGATATCCCCTGAACATCGTGAGATGGCAGGGAAAGAATTTTGCGAGGTATTGAAAGGAGTTCCCACGCCCCCTCCGGCTGAATACCAGCTGGTCAAAATCGACGGCTCAACATTCTGGGGAGAAATCCGTGCAGCGGCGCTCAGGGATATCTGCGAACAGGTCACCGGCGTTCTCGTAGTCACCGAAGACATTACAAAACGTAAGATTGCTGAGATCGCGTTGCAAAAAGCACATGACGAACTGGAGATGCGGGTACGTGAACGGACTGCTGATCTTCGGCTTGCAAACACGAAACTCAAAGATCAGATTGCCCTTGGCGAAAAACTGCTCAGTGACCTCCATGAATCTGACCGCTTGCTCAAAGAAAAACAGAGCATGCTGGACTATGCAGAGAGACTTGCCCATATCGGGAGCTGGGTGTGGGACATAAAAAGAGGTGCGGATGACTGGTCTGACGAACAGTTCCGCATATTCGGTTTTGAGCCCCGTGCCATCAGGCCCACGTGGCAGACGTTCATCGATATGGTGCACCCTGAGGATGTCCAAGATGTCAGGAATGCCGTTAAAGCTGCACTTGAGAACAAAAGGATCTATGATACAGTCTTCAGGATCGTGCGCCGGGATGGAGCGATCAGGTATATCCATAACATCGGTGAGGTCCGTCAGGATTGTAACGGGGATGCTGCCTGGATGATCGGATCGGCCCAGGATATCACAGAGCAGAGGCTTGCAGAAGAAGAACAGGCACGCATGGCAACGATCACTGCCCAGTCTGATGATGCTATCATATGCTTAAATCCCGACGCAACGATTTTTAGTTGGAATGCGGGAGCAGAGAAAATTTTCGGGTACAGCTCAACAGAGGCAATTGGAAAGAACATCTCCGTTATCACCCCGGCAAAATTTAAAAAAGAGATCGAGTATACTCTGGAAAATATTAGCCCGGAATCTTCGCTTAATCATTCGGAGATCCTCTGCAAACGGAAGAACAGGTCCCACTTCTACGCTTCCGTAAGCATGTCTCCAGTCCGTAATGACAAGAATGGCATTATCGGCTATATTATCACTGCCCATGACATCACCGACAGAAAACAGCTCGAAAAAACCATCCGGGATTCTGAACAAAAATTCCGGACACTGTACGAGACTATGGCGCAGGGTATCATTCATATTGACCCCCGGGGGAACGTGATTGAATCCAACCCTGCAGCTGAGAGGATACTGGGTTTCTCGCATGAGCAGCTCGCGAGAATGATGTACAACCACCCGGACTGGAAAGTCATCCATGAGGATGGTTCAGAGTGCCGTGCCGATCAGTTTCCAGCAATGGTCGCACTCAGGACCGGTAAAAAAGTCCGCGACGTTCTTGGCATCTACAATCCGGAAGATCAGGAATATCACTGGATAATCGCCCACGCCATACCGGAATTCAAACCGGGCGAACGAATACCGTACCAGGTCTTTATGACCTTTGAAAGTATTAGCGGGCACCCTCCAACAACAGATAAAACTGTCAACATGGTGAATGCCAGATCTATATCATAATAGACATTGATGGGAATGGTCCCTTGGTGATCTCTTCTACGCGGATTCGTGTGCCGGGCGTTCTCAAACACTTCCTTCGTTCATCGATACGCATCTTGAGACAATGCTCATCAAATTCCGGTCCCAGCAACCTTATCGATCGATATACTGACTATCACATCCAGCTGATCCTGAGTTCAGGGATTTTAATAACGAAACCGATGAATTACTATCAGAAAATTCGGGCTATCTCAGGAGGATAAAATGTCTTTTGCAGGCTGGGAGAAGATGACGCTGGCTGTTAACGGGGAGGCTGAATGCAAAGGAGATAATACGATCCCAAGGGTGATCCAGCTTGTCGAGGCCATCTGTCCTGTCATCGTATCGGCGAGCAGGGTAACAGATATTCCTGCATTCTATGCGGATTGGTTTATTCACCGGTTCAGGAAAGGTTACGTGAAATGGGTAAACCCCTATTCCCACCAGTGCCAATATGTCTCCTTTGCCAAGACACGGGTTATCGTCTTCTGGTCAAAAGATCCCCGCAACATGGAAAAATTTCTGGATGATCTTGATGCAACCGGGATCAACTACTATTTCCAGTTTACGCTCAATGATTACGAAAAAGAGGGGCTGGAACCTAACATTCCACCGATCAAAGAACGAATCAACACGTTCATCAGGTTATCAGACCGGGTGGGGAAAAAACGGGTGATTTGGCGCTTTGATCCACTGCTACTTTCGGATAGCATGACTATCGACGAACTGATCCGGCGGATAAAATACATCGGCGACAAAATCCAAGGGTACACCAGCAAATTCGTATTCAGTTTTATCGATATCGGGGAATATAAAAAAGTAGCGAGCAATTTGGAAAAAACCGGGTTCACTGATGTCAGGGAATTTTCACATGAAGAGAAATTGCATTTTGCAAAAAAAATTGGAGCGATAAACCGGGACTGGAAAATCCCAATCTATACTTGTGCGGAAGATGTCGACCTTACTATATGGAACATCAGAAAAGGGTGTTGTATCGATTATGACCTTATGATCAACCAATTTTCTCACGATAAAGCACTGATGGATTTCCTGATCCCCCATGGCCAGAGGGGATTGACATCATTTTTACCGGAAAAACGTGCACCGCTCCTGAAAGATTCCGGGCAACGGAAAGAGTGCGGGTGTATCTGGTCTAAGGATATCGGGCAGTACAACACCTGCATGCATCTCTGTACCTACTGCTATGCAAACCATTCTGAAACGGTAGTCCGGAAAAATTATGAGCAGTATCTCCGGCAGCGTTCTTCAGACAGCTTTTCAGAAAAAATCGTTCCTGAATAGCGCGCCGGGCCAGGATATTATTTCTGGTCTTCCGGAGGATCGTGGATTTTTTTCCCACAATGCGGGCAGAACGTCGACTTAGGGGTTTCTTCATTTTTTCTTTTATTGACCTCCTCAACAAAACCCGATGCAAATATACCGGCAGGAATCGCAAACAGGCCAACTCCTAACAAAGCAACGATACCGGCAATAATTTTGCCAAGAGGTGTAATCGGGACAATATCCCCATATCCGATGGTTGCCATAGTCTCGATCCCCCACCACATCGACGCAAGCACGCTCGAGAATTTCTGTGGCTGCGCGTCATGTTCTGCTAAAAAGATCATGGCTGAACCAATGACCAGGAGAATCATCATACTGAAGAATGCCATGACTATTAGTCCTATCTTGGCCCTGAAAACGCGTGCGAAGGTCTTCATCGAACGGGAATAATGGCTGGCCTTCAGAATCCAAAAGATACGGGAGAACCTGACCAGCGGGATCAGAACGGGGTACAGCAATATGAACGGAAAGAGGAGGAAGGGTAGGATGACGAGCAGATCGATGATTGCAACGGGCGTCGCCATGTACCGCAGCCTGCCGGTGACCGGTTCACGGAACCGCTGGTTTTCCGTGCAGCACCACACCCTGAGGAAATATTCTGCAGTGAAGATCAGCACAGATACCGCTGCAAACGCGTCGAACATCCGGCCGTACATCCGGAAATAACCGGCATCGGTCTCAAGAACAGCGGCGATAACGTTCAAGCCAATGAGCAGGATGAGAGTTATTGCGATTATCCTGCCCATCCGGAGTTGCTGGATCCTGCTCTCGAGAACTTCGTATACTTTCTGGCGGGAGGTTTTGTCCATGGAGATTCCTATTCCTGTGACGGATATCAATAAGCAGCAGTTTAGTTTTTGTGGGGTCTGCAATAAATCCTGTCATCTGCATTCGCTAACAGGTAAGCCAGTATCCTCACCAAGCGACTATGAAGGAATATCCCCCATTAAAATCAATCCTGTCGGCTTGAGATATCCTTGGTCAGAACAGCAGGGATGCCAGCAGGGGGATGGTTGCAATCGAGAGGACCGTCGAAAGGAACACTCCTTGCGAAGCGAGTGTCGCATCAACCTTGTACTCTTCTGATAACAGGACGGTGTTTGCTGCTACCGGCATGGCAATGAGAATGACAGTCGTCCCTAACAAAAGCCTGTCGTGAACGAAGGGTGCAAGGATGATGAACGTAAGAACCGGCAGAATGATCAACCTGAATGCCGCTATCACAAGAACCCTCCAGTCCCCGGCAAGCCGGGAAGTGGGCAGAGTTGTAAGTAGTGCCCCCACAACCAGCATCGCGAGCGGGGTCGTTGTCTTCCCGATCCAATCGAGAGCTGAATCGAGTGGGAACGGGAGGTGGTATCCTATGAGGAACAGCACGAGACCAATAATGGATGCCACGAATCCGGGGGTCAAAAGAAAAAAGGGATCCGGCTTTTCCTTCCGTTCGTGGGCAATCAGCCAGATACCCATAGTGAATACCAGCAAGTTGAAAGGCAGGTTGAAAAGGATTACATAGAAGAGGGAACCCGGACCGAAGATTGCCGCAGATACAGGAATTCCCATGAACCCAACGTTGGGAAAGACCAGCATGAACTGGAACACACCTTTTTCATTTTTTGTCGCTGGGAGGAAGTGGCAGACAGCCATGCTGAGCAGAAGCGCTGCGCCGTAATAGACAAACGCGAGGAACAGGGTGCTGTCGACGATTCCCATCGTCTGTTCGGTGTGTGGCACCTGCATGCTGCTGATAGTAAGGGCAGGAAGCGCGATATTGACGAGTACATGTGAGATCCCATGGACGCGGTTTCCGTCAAGGAACCCATGTTTTCTTAAACCAAACCCGAGTCCGATTATCAGGAAAAGGAGAAGTATCGAAGTGAGGACTGAGAAAAAATCCATGTGGATCAGATCCCAAACCTGGTGGGAATTTTTTGGGAAGATACTGCCGAATGTCTGATTGCATTAATTTTTACAAAGTTCATGAAATGCATGGTCACTGTTGTCCGTACTTTATAAAATCCCGTAAGTGTTGTCCCGGTTGCGGTTTATACCTTTAGGGATGGCATTGTTTGTTAGTGAAAAAAAGTCGTCGCCTATGCCAAGGTAAATTTTGTTCACGTAATTCGCCAAAAGATCAGCTCTGTTGAAACGCACATTATTTTCCATCAATCAACGTAACAGTTTTTCATGAAAAGGAGAGAATAGTGGAAGTGACATTTAGGGTTTTATCACCGTACAACCCATAAAGACACTCCCGGCCCCTTACCTGGTGCGGGTCATCAGCTGTTAAAGAGATGGAAGCGGCATGCCGGTCGCTATAAGACCGCACTCGATTTCCAAGATCTTCTCAAGTCGGGCAGCTGTCGAAGGCCCTTTCGGGACAGCCTTGCAGCCGGACGCATGAGATGTCGACTGCGGGAATGTCCCAATCTCGCGGGCAATCTTCATCGTGTCTTCCTTGTCAAAACCGATGAGTGGCCGGTAGATTGGGATTGTTGCTGCATCGTTGAGTACCATGAGATTATCGAGCGTTTGGCTCGCTACCTGCCCGATGGATTCTCCAGTCACTATCCCCTTGGCACTGTGCTCGTTTGCAAATGCAGTTGCCACCCGGTACATCCTCCGCTTGCAGAAAATACAGGTGTATTTCTCGAACTGCTTTTTGATGAGCTCTCTTTTTGCCACCTCCAGGTACGAGTCCCGGATCACGACAAGTTCGATCCCCGGCTGGTACTTTGCGAGTACTGCGATGACACGCTGTGCCCGGGCAACTGTGGTTTCGTCAAGGAATGTATCGAGCGCTACAAAGAGCGGGATGATCCGGCAACCGCGTTTCATCATCATCCACGCTGCAACAGGCGAATCGATGCCTCCTGATACGAGCGCAACAAGCGTTCCCTCGACCCCTAGTGGCAGGCCGCCGACTGCTTTTGTTACCCTATCATAGAGATACGCTTCGTTTTCCCGAATCTCAATAAAAATTTCCTTTTCCGGGTTTGCAAGGTTCACTTTCAGATGAGGGAACTCGCGCCGTACCAGGTCGCCGTATTCGATCGCCTTGTCGTTTGAGGTAAAACTATGTTTTCCCACGCGCTTAATCCTCAGCGCAAACGTCTTTGCGCTCTCTATACCATGCCTGCGACAGAAGTCCGGGATATACGACTCAATCTCATCGAGTTTTATGTGTTCAACTTCGGAGAACGAGACAATGCCAAATATATTTTGTAAAAGATCAGGCCTGACTTCTCCATCAAGCCAAATCCGCCCCCGTTCGTTCCTTACGTGGATACCCGGCATCACTTCGAGGATGTTTGCGATGAGCACATTCTCCCACCGCCGCCGCACAGGATCGGATTTCAAGAATATTTCAGAATACCGAACAAGCCATTGTTTCTTCATACAGTTGTTTCACCAAAAATTATTTTTTCTTTCGTGCGGTCTTCCTGACACGTTCGACCTCGGCAGGATCTTCTACCCTAAGGAGATACGTCCCGTGGCAGGGTTTTGTGTAGGGAAAGATGATCTTTTTTCCTTCCTCAATGCCGAGAGCAATGGGCGGGAGACCGATAATATACTCATCGAAGAGTTTGTAACCGGGATCGACATACCAGACCTCGGGAAAATTCTTTTCAACGTACTCCCGACATTCCTTAAAAGATGCACCCAGAGGAAGCAGCATCTCGTACTTCAGGTTCTCGATGCAGCCCATCCAAACACCTCGTTGACCTTGTTCTTCAATTGCATAGGGTTGTGAACCGCTTTTTCTACAATCATCTCACAGGGAAAATTGATCGATTCGACAAGTTTCTCCGGCTCGCGGCCAAAGAGAATCACGACAAGACGGCGTCCTGGCAGAAGGTGGTGCATCGTAGCTGCATACGCGATAGCCGCATCATTGTGCGCAAATACCACGCAGAGTTCGCAGTCCCGCTTTTTCTCGACAACCTCTGCGATACATTTCTCAAGCACCATCATCTGCGGAAGGTAGTGCTTCTCGGGATCTGACACCTTGAGCAGGTTTAATACCGATGGATTTCCCGTGGCAAGCACGCCGGTTCCCCGCTTCTGCAGGTTGTGTGCCATATACAGGGCAATCGCCATCTGCACCGGAACTTCCGGGCAGCCAAGCACGAGAAGTGCATTTTTGGGTTGTTGCGGTTCACTCATCATTTTTCTCCAGCAAGGATCGGTAGTTTGCTACAACTGGTCCATTCGCACGGATTATCATCTTCGAAGTGTAGACGCTCAGGTTGCCGTTGCTGTGGATCTTGAACTTCCTGTACCAGCAAATGGATCCCGTTTGACAATAATTTTTCCGAGTGGATACTCTCTTTGAACCCGTTGATGATAAAGAGAGCACTGTCAGGAAAGCTAAGCGACCAGGTCGTGTGGGCATAGGAATAGATTCTCATGCTATCTCTCTCCCCACGAGCATACTGATAGCTTCACTGGTGATGAGGCCGATAACGTGCTGGTTCTCATCCACCACAGGCATTGCCGATATCGAGTGCTCTTCCATTTTCTTTGCTGCTACCTCTATGAGTTCATTAGGGGTCGTCGTTATCACACGACGGGACATAATCTCGTCAAGCCAGAGGAAATTTGAGGCCACTGCCTTTGCGATATCCCATGAGGTGACGATCCCGACCAGCTGATCAGATGATGATAGGACGGGGAGGTGATTGACCCCCGTTTTGATCATTCGCCGGGCTGCTACTGCAATCGTTGTGCCCTCTTCGATAGTCTGGATAGCGTGAATCATGACGTCACCAACGATGGTGTGCGAGAGGAACCTGCCCACGAGATAATTCAGTTGTCCTGACTCTAAGAGGAACGCATCATGGCCATAATTGGACCGGATCTCACAGTAATGAACATCTGCCTCGTTTGCAGTGAGGGCGGAAACTATTTCCTGTGACTGGTAAGGGGGGTAAAGCCAGTCCGATGAAACCGAGATGACAAAAACAGATGCTTTCACTCCGGCAAGCCCTTTTGCCAGCGAACCCTCTATTGACAGATCGAAATAATCGATAGCCTTCGTAATATAAAGGTACGAGTTGGCATCGAACCTCCTGGTAAAGGTATCACCCTGGTGATGAAGGTAGCTTTCGACCTTGAAATCGGTGGAAAAGTCAAAACCGATCCGTTCCTTCCCTTGAAGGGCCCTACCAAACTTCTCGTGCATGGACTCATTGGAGAGATATGTGATGTGCCCGACCATGCGGGCGAGCGCGAGTCCATGAGTCGGCAGCGCCCGTCCGTAATAATCTCCGTTATTCCAGTCAGGATCGGAGATGATCGCTTTTCTTCCAACTTCATTGAATGCAATCTGCTGGGGAGTCGAGTAACCGGTTGATGCAATCACGACCGCTTTTTTCACCATGTCCGGGTATGCAACCGTCCATTGAAGTGCCTGCATCCCGCCCATCGATCCCCCGGCGACAGCGTAGAGCTTGCGAATTCCTAGGTGGTCTACAAGCTGTTTCTGCGCGTGTACCATATCACCAATCGTTATGACAGGAAACTTTATTCCCCATGGTTTCCCGGTCTGGGGATTAACAGATGACGGGCCCGTTGATCCCTTACACCCTCCGATAATATTCGAGCAGATGACAAAGTACCGGTCGGTGTCAAAAGCCTTGCCGGGGCCGACGGTAGCATCCCACCAGCCAGGTCGGGTATCGCCATCATGAAATCCAGCAATATGGGCGTCACCAGAGAGCGCGTGGCAGATCAGGATCGCATTGCTCTGTTCGCGGTTCAGTTTACCGTAAGTCTCGTAGGCGATGGTCAGGGAAGGAAGGATCTCCCCGCTCTCAAGCGTGAGCGGCGAGGGATGATCGTAATATTCGGTTGTAACCGTACCTACAGATCCTTTGATCATCGACAAGCGCCTTCCGGAAACCGCAACTTGACGGGATGACCGATGCGTCCTTCCATAACATTTACTTTCCGTTACCAGATTGTATAAATTCTGGGTTCACGACGTGGCATCGAGTGCCTGCCGGAGATCCGCGAGGATGTCTTCAATATCTTCGGTGCCTATGGAGAGCCGGATGAAATCAGGAGTAACACCAGTCTTTTTCTGCTCCTCAACCGTTAGCTGTTGGTGGGTCGTAGTCGCCGGGTGGATCACAAGGCTCTTTGAGTCTCCGATGTTGGCAAGGTTGGAGAAAAGCTTCAGACTGTCAATAAACTTGTGGCTCGCTTTGTCGCCGCCCTTGACACCAAACCCAACGAGAGGTCCATAGCCGCCGATGAGATACTTCTGAGCGAGCTTGTGGCTCGGGTGCTCGGGAAGACCGGTGTAATTCACCCATGCAACCTTAGGGTGCTTCTTTAAGAATTCCGCGACAGCGAGGGCGTTCTCTGAGTGGCGTGGGACCCGCAGGTGTAAGGTCTCAAGGCCAATGAGGAAGAGCCAGGCATTGAACGGGCTAAGCACCGCACCGGTGTCTCTCATAAGCGAGATCCGGATCTTGAAGGTAAATGCGACGTTGCCGAAAGTGGCAAAGTTGCCAAACGCGTCCCAGTATTTCAATCCGTGATAACTCGGATCGGGTTCGGTGAATTCGGGGAACTTGCCATTGTTCCATGCAAATTTCCCAGAATCGACAATGACGCCACCGATAGAGTTCCCGTGACCCCCAATGTACTTGGTCGCTGAGAGAACGACAATATCAGCACCGTGCTCTATAGGGCGAACAAGACCGACACCGGTCGTGTTGTCAACGACAAGGGGTATCCCTGTTTCGTGGGCGATCTTTGCGATAGCTTCGAAATCCGGGACATCGAGTTTCGGATTACCGATTGTCTCGGCGTAAACAGCCTTAGTTTTTGAGGTGATGGCCTTTCTGAAGGCCTCAGGTTTGGTTGAGTCCACAAAGATGACATGCCGCCCGAGCTTCGGGAAGGTGTAATGGAAGAGCTCATACGTGCCGCCGTACAGGTTGTCTGCTGATACAATCTCGTCACCTGGCTGGGTTATATTGAGAAGCGCATAGGTAATCGCCGCTTGTCCCGAGGCTGTCGCTATTGCGCTGTTGCCACCCTCGATGGCTGCCACGCGCTTCTCGAAAACATCGGTTGTTGGATTCATGAGCCGGGTATAGATGTTTCCGAGTTCGCGGAGGCCGAAGAGGTTTGCTGCATGCTCCGCACTCTTGAAGACATACGAGGAGGTCTGGTAGATCGGTACAGCCCGTGATCCCGTGGTTGGGTCGGGTTCCTGCCCTGCATGGAGGGCGGTTGTTCCTAGGTTGAATTTCTTTGTCATGGTTGGCTCCTCAAAGGGAGGGTTTTCCAGATAGGATTTTTCTTCATTCTGTTCTTTTTGGGATTTCCGAAATGGGTTGATCTTTGTTAAGATACCCGCGATATCTGAAGTCATAGTATGTTCTGATGATACGTTGGTCAGGAAATGGTAAATCAGACTTACCGAACTAAATTCCCAACAGGAATCTCGTATTTCACTGCGATCTCGGTGAAAACATCGGCAAGATACCGGATCTGCTTCTCGTTGTGACCGTAGGTGTTCAATTTCCATGTCCGGGTAGCCCCGGCGAATTCGCCAACGATCCCTCTTGACGACAGTTCATCACTGAAGTAGAATCCCCGGCGTTTGTGGGTCTTCGCTATAGTATCGAAACTTCCTGTGGTGTCTATTTTTGTGAGCGTGTGTTTGCGCGGGTACTCGGAGAGTACCTTGCTGCCGGAGATCTTCAGGAGCCGGTCGATGAAGAAATTGGATCTCTTCACGTGCTCATCCCAGTGCTTCGTCCGTTCCCTGACTGCGGGGAACGATGCCATCATGGACAGCAGGGTCCCCCCCATCAGGGTACATCCGAGCAACTCTACTTCCTTGATACCAAACTTGCGTTTGGTGAGGTCGCCGACCATCGCGGTCGTACGAAGCGCCTTAGGCGCCCATTCATCGGTCATAGCAAGTACTCCGGACGGCGCGACCGATGCCATACTCTTATGTCCGGAGCCGACAACGAAGTCCGCTCCGATCTTTTTTCCATCAACCGGCTGTATGCCAACGGTATACGCTCCGTTGTAGAGGAACGGAATGTCGTACTGATGAGCTACTTTTCCAATTTCTTGTATCTCGTGCTCATTTGCAAATTGATAATCGAAGTGGTCAATCATAACGAGAACTGGAAGTTTTCCGGTCTCCTTCCTTACCTCCTCGATCTTGGCTGCCGTTGCTTCACCTGTAACAATATTTTTGGAATTCAGCGGCACTTCCCTTATTATTCCACCAGCATTTTCGACCGCGAGAAACTCAGTGTAGTGGGCGAGCGCCGAGACGATTACAGGGTCTCCTTTATTTACAAGAGTACCGGCCACTGCCTGAAATCCACGGCGTGCACCGGGCACGACCCTGGCCAGATCCATGTTCAGCCACTTTGCTAGGTCCTCGTGGAATTCCGCTATTCCTGGCTTTGATATCTTATCAAGCCGGAACGGTTTCCTGCATGCATCACATGTTGAGTATCCATCACCATACGAAATGATCGCTTTCCGTGCTTCCGTTGTGAGTCTGCCTGCAGCCTGGATGGGATGGATGTTAATGTATTGCTCCTCTCTCGATCTGACATCGAGTGTCCCGGCAATTTTGGTCACCTTCGGTGTGCCGGTTCCAGCCTCGAGATCAGCGACAATCGCCTTGAGCTCGGCGATCCGCTGGTTAAATGCGGCTTCCTCTTCAGCATCGAATCCGGTCGGGAGTGAGTCGCGGAAAAGCTCTCGGACCTCTTCGAGCTGGAAGAGTGCTTCGAATGTTTTTTGGATCCTGATACTCATGATGTTCTCCTTTTCTATAGCCAAGATCAGTTCATGAATGCCTTTCGCATTGTGGGAAGAAATTTTCCATCCCATTTTCATTGAAGTTCTTTGTGGGATTCTGGTGAGGTTAGCGCTCGGAATTGACGCAAGGTACACAGTATAACATTTCCACCACATCGGCAATTATAATATTCACGATTGTGAATTGGACTATACTAAATGTTAATCATGAATATATATATGTTCTCAAATCGGCAGCATTTTCCTGAACCTTTTTTAACGTCGTAAACTGGCCCTGTTTTTCTTCCAGGAAACCCGTGGCTGGTACAGTAATCCGGCCTGTCTGTGCAGACGCGCATCGTGGTTAATACTCGTGCAAACAAAATAGAGGAGGTATTCTAATATTTTGGAAAATAACTCCCCATTATTGAAAGGGTTGAAACCGATTACACCGAAGAAGTACTGTAGATTAGCCCTTCTCTTCATCAGGAAAGTAAGTGGCCATTAAGAAAGCCAACGCCCGGAATTGAACCGGGATACGCTGATCTGCAGTCAGCCGCGTAGCCATTCCGCCACATTGGCACAGGTCTTTCACAAAGGTGAAGTCCCATTCTATTGTAACCTCACAAACCATATATACCCAAATTTTTCGGCAGGATTTGCCACAAGTGGATACAGGAATGACGTGAAACCGGAAGTTTCTGTATATCGCGGAAGATTTATCCATTGTCCAACTGATAATTAACAATTGTGAACTGATATCACTGCTGAAGCCGCGATTATAAGAATACTTTATTACACAACGAGAACTGTCATATCCGGATGATTTTTTGATTATCAGAACAAAGTGTCACAAAACAAACTATAATATCAGAACAGCATAATTAACAATTGTGAAGTCTTACACAATGTGAGTCTTTTGATGTATCCAACCGGATAGCGCTGAAAGAAGTCAGTACATCCGGAGGTGCAACTATGAGAATGCTTTTCGATGACATAACAAAAACCATCGGCAATACGCCGCTGGTACGTCTGAACCGTGTGACAAAAGGACTCGGGGCGACCGTTCTTGCCAAGGTCGAGTCTTTTAACCCGATGAGCAGTGTCAAGGACCGCATCGGAGTCGCAATGCTTGAGGCTGCTGAGTTGGCCGGCCTTATCAAACCGGATACCATTATCCTCGAACCGACAAGTGGAAATACCGGCATCGCCCTCGCGATGGTTGCTGCTGCCCGGGGGTATAAGATCACGCTCGTAATGCCGGAGACCATGACCATCGAGCGGCGGAAATTGCTCCACGCATTCGGGGCCGAACTGGTTCTTACCCCTGGGAAGGATGGTATGAAGGGAGCTGTCGCCCGGGCGGACGCGATGCTGAAAGAAGACCCGCGGTACTTCTATATACCGCAACAGTTCCGGAATCCGGCAAATCCCGAAATCCACCGCAGAACAACAGCAGAGGAGATCTGGAGAGACACTCAGGGTAACGTGGATGCTATTGTGGCCGGAGTCGGAACCGGGGGGACAATCACCGGGATCGCAGGTGTCATCAAAACCCGCAGGCCGAAATTCAAAGCCTTTGCCGTTGAACCCGACGCATCACCGGTCCTCTCGGGAGGAAGCCCTGGACCCCACAAGATTCAGGGTATCGGTGCAGGTTTTATCCCGGATGTCCTTCAGAGAGATCTTGTAGATGAAGTCATCAGGGTAACCAACGAGGATGCGATGACGGTTGCCCGGCGACTTGCAAGAGAGGAGGGGATCTTGGCAGGTATATCTTCCGGGGCTGCCACATGGGCTGCACTTCAGGTAGCTGCGAGAAAAGAGTTCGCTGGTAAAGTCATCGTCGTTATATTGCCGGACACCGGAGAACGGTACCTCAGCACCGAGTTATTCGACGTTTAGAGTGTTGTATCATGGTCTTCAATCGAATACGGGAAGATATCGGCGCTATCTTTGCAAAGGATCCCGCAGCGCGTTCTACCGTTGAAATCATCTTCTGCTATCCCGGGCTCCACGCACTATGGTTTCACCGGCGTGCTCACTGGCTCTGGTTGCACCAACTAAAATTCCTTGCCAGGTTTATCTCCCATATCGGGAGGTTCCTGACCGGTATTGAGATCCATCCCGGGGCGGTTATTGGAAGACGGGTAGTAATAGACCACGGCATGGGGGTTGTTATCGGCGAAACCGCTGAAGTAGGTGACGATGTACTCATTTATATGGGAGTCGTCCTTGGAGGAACCGCTCTTGAGAATGTCAAGCGCCACCCAACCATCGGGGACGGAGTGATCATTGGGTCTGGGGCAATCATACTCGGACCGATCCAAATTGGCAGAGGTGCAAAGGTGGGGGCGGGTTCAGTTGTCGTCAGATCAGTTCCTCCCGGCGCTACCGTTGTCGGAGTTCCGGGACGGATTGCCGGACCTGAATGCAGGAAAGGTGCCGAAGCCGAAGCCGATGAAGAAATGCCAGACCCGATGCTTCGGGTGGTAAGCAGGTTGCTTGACCGGCAGAACCGGCTTGAGGATCGGATGCGTGTAATGGAGCAGGTACTTCCCACTCCTGAAGCAGAAGCGCTGAGAGCGACTTACGTATGTGAGAACCAGATCCGGGAAGTCTTAAAAGAAGTCATCGATCCTGAAGTGGGAATTGATATCGTGGACCTCGGCTTGATCAAGGATATTATTGTTCGGGGCAATAATGTTGAGATTAACATGATCCTGACGAGCAAGGCATGTCCTCTCGTTGAACACCTTTCTGACCAGATCAAGAGGAAAGTGCTTGGGGTATGTGGGATCGAGCATGTCGAGGTAAAGGTACTTGACGAGCCATGGAACTGGGATCGGTTCGTAAAGCAGAGAGGAAGCCTGAAGGAGATTTGAGGCTAAAAATGCGCTGGGAGTATTAGAGTATTATTTAAAAATTACCATCTTGCATATTAACCTAAGCGAACACTTAAGCATGATTTTTTTAAAATCGGTCATTAAATCGAATTCTAACCTCAATTTGAGGATATTCCCCGGTTGTGCCTATCTCCATGAACGTTGTTTGGGATCGAAACACTTAAACAGCGGGGAAAATTGCACTCATGAGTTTTGGGCTGGACAACATCGTTGAATCAATCTCAGACCTCATCCTGATCTGGCAGCTGCAAGTGCATCAATCCTTGATTCTGGCAATAAATGGGAGAGAACCCCGACATTTTGCTCCGGCCGATAAGAGCGTTTGACCGGACAAAAAGAGAGGGGTTACCTCCCCTTTATGAGGTTATACTTCTGGATACTCCTGGCAGCGATGATAAATACGATGCTTACGATAAGGAGCGCCCCGATATCCACGGCCGGCGAAAAGGCTGCATCGCCGTTAATAGCAGCGTGAAACAGGTCGACTAGGTACGTGAGGGGAGAGAATGCGTTGGTCCATGCCCAGCTTCCCAGCTGGCTGATTGGGATAAAGATACCTGAGACGAAGATGAGCGGGAGCCGGACAAGGTTTGAATACATCATGATATTGGATGGGTTCTCGGTTGCCGGTGAAGATAGCAGGGTCCCTAGAGAGGCGAAGGTGAATGAGCCCAGTACGAGAGCCAGAATAAGCATCAGCGGGCTTGCAATGTGCAGGTGCAGAATTACTGTTCCCGCGAACCATACAATTGTCGTAATCGCGGTACCGAATATTGCGCCGGAGAGGATATCCCCAAGGATAATACTCTCAACAAGAACCGGGAGAGACACCAGCCGCTCAAAGGTTCTCTCCCGTTTCTCCCATGGAGTAATTAAAGGACCTGTAGAGGATGCGGAGAAAAAGAGCATCATACCAAGAAAACTGGGGAAAAAAAGCACCACATCGAGGTTCCTGCCGATAAAAAATGTAAGGAACATGATGAACGGAAAGAGTAACCCGAAAATTACCACAGATCCTTTGTAATAATAAATCCGCATATCCTTCTCGGCAACCATAAGAATACTGTGGACAAACAAACGCAGATCCATTATACATCCTCGGTCAGCTGTACGAACGCTTGTTCCAGCGTGGGAGCGGAGGTTGCAATTGAAACGATGGTGAGGTGGTTCTCTTCTGCCATCGATGCAATCTGTTTCACAGCGTAGTCTGCATCATTGGCGTACACACGCCACTTATCACCCCAGGGTTCTGCACGGGAGAATCCCTGTCCTTCAAATATCTCCCCTCCCACCGGCTGATCGAACGATACTTCAACAAATCGTGTTGTGTCAAACTGTTTCTTGAGTTTCTCGGGACTACCGGTGGCGATGATCTTTCCGCAGTTGATAATGCTGATTGCCGAGCAGAGTTCGTTTGCCTCCTCGATATTGTGGGTGGTGATCAGAACCGTGCTGCCCTCCCGGTTCATATAGCGCACCGTATCCAGAACCAGCCTGCGGCTGTATACATCCAGGCCGGTAGTGGGTTCGTCAAGAAAGAGAACGGGGGGGGAATGTACGATGGCGCACGCGATACTGATCCGCTGTCGCATACCCTTGGAAAAATACCGGACAAGATCGTTTCTCCGGTGGAGCAGTCCGAGACGCGTCAGGATTTCCTCTGCCCGGCGCGTGCGGCTGGCCTTATCCATACCATAGAATTTTGCGGTCCAGAGAATGTTCTGTTCAGCGGTGAGATCGCTGTATACCGTTCCGTTCTCAGGAATAACACCCATTTTCAATTTTGCCTCGAGCGGATGTTTCAGGATATCCACTCCACCAATCCGAACTGACCCGGCATCCGGTGTCAGTACACCGGTAAGCATGCGAATTGTAGTGGTCTTCCCAGCCCCGTTCTGCCCAAGAAAACCAAAAATGTCACCTTCTTTCACGGTTATATCGATGTCATCGACTGCTGCGACCGGGCCGAAGGATTTTTTGAGGTTATGGGCTTCAATTGCGTTCATTGATAGTTCTTCCTGAACAGATCTTACGCGGTATATATTTGTATGATTTGTTTCACAAATTGGAAAATTGCCACTACTTCTCCAAGTTTGTTAAAACAGGTGCGAATGTCTTCTCTACATGAAGCCGGATTATTCTGGCATCCGATCCGATGATCCTGCATTCCTGTGCTCGCCAGGAACCCACCGCCCGCCATCCCTGGTCAGCTCCTTCTTCCAGATCGGTACTCCCTTCTTGATTTCCTCAATGATGTACCGCGAGCCGGCATACGCTTCCGGACGGTGGCCGGCGCTGACAACAATAATAAGGATATTCTCGCCAACAGCAAGCCTTCCGATGCGGTGGATAATATCGACATGCAGGAGGCTGAACTGGCGTTTTGCTTCCTCAGCGATCTTTTCAAGCTCTTTTACCGCCACTTCCTCATAGGCTTCCAGTTCCATCTCGGTGATATCGTCATCACGGACTACACCATCGAAAACGACAACCGCTCCTGTGCCATGCTTCTTCGCTGCCGTAATAAGCGCGCCGATATCGACATCTTCATTCCGGATAGTGATCATGGCCGGACCTGTTATCCACCGGCGACCGGGGGAAATACCGCGATGTCATCGCCGTCTGCCACAACCGTTTTTTCCGCATCGGCCGGTTCGAGACGTTTTCCGTTCCGCATTATGATCACGAACTCACGGAACGTACCATTCTCATCAAAGATGGCATCGTAACCCTGTTTGTTATTCGAAGAGACATCTTTGATTAGGTTGGCAACTACGGTTCCTGATGCGGGTTCTGCAATGACTTCTGCTCCCAGCAGTTCCCGGAACTTGGCAAAAAACCGGATCTTGACTTTCATCATTTTTTCCTCATTATTTCTTTGTCGTCCAGACTGCAGCAGACGCCGCATCGGGGATTTTTCTCAACGATAATTTCCTCAGCCTGGGCTAGCATTCCGTCCCATATAAAGAGACGGTTCATCAACAGCTCGCCGCTCCCGGTAAAATACTTGATTACCTCAGTGGCCTGAACCATACCAATAATGCCGGGAGTCACACCGACAACCGGAAAGATTTCCGATGGCGGAGCTTTCGGAAATATGCAGGCAAGGCAGGGAGTCTTACCGGGGATAATCGTAGTGGCTTGCCCGTACATCCCCCGGATCGCACCATGGAAGAGGGGGATTTTTTTCACCTGAGAAACGGCGTTCAGAAGGTACCGGATAGGATAATTATCCATTGCATCGACAATCCCGTCTGCATTTCCGACAAGTTGTGCGACGTTCATCCCATCAATAGCAATATCAATTGTCTTAATTGTGATGTCGGGATTAAGCGCCTCTAGTTTTTCCACTGCTGATGCAGTCTTCTTCCTTCCGATGTCCCGGTCGTAATGGAGGATCTGCCGGTTCAGGTTGGATTGGTCAACCACATCCTTGTCAACAACCGTTATCGTCCCGATACCGGCAACAGCAAGATAAACAGCAATGGGAGATCCAAGACCCCCGGCGCCTGCGATGAAGATATGTGCAGATTTTAGCTTTTCCTGGCCTTCTTCTCCAAAAAGCAGGATCTGCCGTTTGTAACGTTCAAGCTCGCGTGCTGATAATGTCATGTGATGTCGTTCCCGGTAAGCGCTGCCCGTTTCCCTTTCAGTGCTCGCAAGTGAGATCTTCGTGCGAATGCGGGTTTTTCTCTTCCCATAGCGGCAGGTCGTGCTTCTTCCGATAATCGTTGATCGCCTTGTGAATGCCTTCTTCGGCGAGCACTGAGCAATGCATCTTTATCGGAGGAAGTCCCTCGAGGGCTTCGGCTACCGCTTTGTTGGAGATCTCCCATGCATCTTCTAGGGTCTTTCCCTTCACCAGCTCTGTTGCCATGCTGCTGGACGCTATCGCTGCTCCGCAGCCGAATGTCTTGAACTTTGCATCGACGACGATATTTTTCTCGATCCGGAGGAAGATCTTCATGATATCCCCGCAGACAGGGTTACCGACCTCGCCAATACCATCGGCATTCTCAATCTCTCCCACGTTTCGCGGGTTCTTGAAATGGTCCATGACTTTTTCGCTATACATCGCATCCTCCTTTCTTCGGGCTCTGCTGGTACAAGGGAGACATATCCCTCAGACGTGATACTACTTTCGGCAAGACTTCTAAGACAACATCAACATCCTGATCAGTATTGACATCCCCAAGCGTCAGCCGGAGCGAACCATGTGATATCTCGACCGGCAGCCCGGTGGCGAGCAGCACGTGCGAAGGTTCAAGGGATCCCGACGTGCAGGCACTTCCGGTGGATGCACAGATCCCCTCATCATCCAGCCAGAGGAGCATGGATTCACCTTCAATAAACTCGAAACTCACGTTCAGGTTTCCAGGAAGGCGTTTCTCCGGATGTCCATTCAGGTAAGCATTGGGGATTTTCTCTAAAATTCCTTTCATGAGACGGTCCCTCATTGTCTGAATCTTCGCATTGTGGGCCGGGATATTGGCAGTTGCGAGCTCGATGGCTTTACCGAGACCTACGATACCAGCAATGTTCTCTGTGCCTGCACGCTTCTTTCGTTCCTGTCCACCCCCGTGAATGAGGTTGTCGATCCGTACACCTTTTTTCACGTAGAGCGCACCAACACCCTTGGGTCCATAGAATTTATGGGCGGATAGGGAGAGCATATCGATATTCTGCGTTTTGACATCGATCGGTATATTACCGATTGCCTGCACGGCATCCGTGTGAAACGGGACTTTGTGTTTGCGAGCTATCGCTCCGAGCTCTGTTATAGGTTCGATCGTTCCGATCTCGTTATTGGCATACATGATGGTGATGAGTACGGTCTTCTCTGTGATCGCCCGTTCCAGTTCTGCCGGGTCGACAAGGCCGTACTTGTCGACGGGGAGATAAGTTACCTCAAACCCTTCCTTTTCCAGGAACTTGCAGGTATGGAGGACTGCGTGGTGCTCGATGCCGGAGGTAATGATGTGGTTACCCTTTTTCCGGTTGGCAAATGCCACTCCCTTGATCGCCCAATTGTCTGATTCGCTTCCGCCGGAAGTGAAATAAATCTCATCCGACTCAGCGTTCAGGGCTTTTGCGACCTGAGATCGTGCGGTATCAATAGCTTTCCGCGAATCCCCGGCAATGCTGTAAATTGATGACGGATTGCCGAAGTGTTCGGTATAATAGGGGATCATTGCGGCAAGGACATCCGGGCGGGTGTATGTTGTTGCTGCATGATCAAGGTAGATGATGCGTTTCTCTCCCATTCTTATCACCTGTTATCTCAGTAGTGCGCAGGTCGATTGGATTATTCTTTCCTGATATTAAAGCATAGCAGCTCAGGTACCGAACATTCTTACAGGCATATTTTTCCTAGCAACTTTCGGTTAATCACCATTAGGGAATTCCTGCGGAAAATGTTCCGGATCGTATGACAGATTGGTAAAGTTTTTGTGCTGACATGCCAAATTCACAATTGTGAATGCAATGTATTATTTCACGATTGAGATAACTTAAAGGTTGTGATGTGATGGAGGCCCCCTGCCAGAAGATAGTTTGGGATGTCCTGCCTGCGATACGGGCAGCAATTGCGGTAGAACTCGTGAAGTGCGGCGTGTCTCAGGTTGAGGCTTCGCGGATGCTTGAGATCGCTCCTTCCGCAGTTTCGCAATACCTGTCGGGAAAACGGGGATACCGGATAGAATTTGAGAATGACGTAAAAGCATCGATCGAACAACTTGCACGGGATCTCAGGGATGGAAAACAGATCAATCTTGTCAAACGAACCTGCGATATCTGTCACCAGTTGCGTGAAGGTGAGGAGAACCAGTGCGGACCTTTGCCGGATACCCAACGATGCGGGTCCTGATTCGGTCCCACTCTTTTGAGCAAAATATCCTATTTTTCTGAACCCGATATGGATTTTCTTTATGGCACCCGAGGATAAGATAGAACGTTTAAAGAAGATAATCGCGTCAAGGCACTCAATGCTCATTGCCTATTCCGGGGGTGTCGACAGTGCACTCTTGGGTGTTATCACACGGGAGATTCTTGGGAAAAACAGCCGCTGTATCCTTCTCGACAGCCCGGTCGTGCCACGGGCGGCAGTCCGGGATGCAGAAGAGACTGCGCGGAAATTCGGTCTTGATCTCGAGATCGTTCCTGTCCCGGTAATGAACGATGAACGGTTCGTGAAAAATCCTTCTGAACGATGTTATTTCTGCAAAAAGAGTTCAGCGACCCTCCTAAGGCAACGGAAAGATGAACTCGGTTTTTCCTGCATCGCTGATGGCATCAACGTCTCAGACACCGGGGAGCACCGACCGGGAATCACAGCGAGCACGGAAGAAGGGATCATCCACCCGTTCATTGAAGCAGGTATTACCAAAGACGATATCCGGAATATCGCACGGGAGCGCGGCTGCTTTTTCTGGAACAAGCCGTCGGCAGCATGCCTGTCGTCACGTATCCCGTACGGTGAGGAGATAACAACTCATAAACTCCACATGATCGAACAAGCCGAGAATTTCCTTGCGGAACAGGGATTTCTGCAGTTCAGGGTAAGGTTGCACGGAAATATTGCCAGGATTGAATTGACCAGTGATGATATCCCAAAAATTATGAGCATCCGCAACGATGTTGTAAAAAAACTCAAAAAAATTGGGTTTTCCTATGTCGCGTTGGACCTGGAAGGGTACCGCAGCGGAAGCATGGACGAAGTACTCCGGGAACAAGAACCGGTAAATTCAGATCATCCGTAACTGGCAACCAGAACTCAACTGAAGTATATGTACCGGAAACTTACCTGTATCGAAGTAGACGGTGAAAAATTTGAATCGTCTGCACATGAAGTAGTCGAAGAGGCACCCCTAGCCCTTTTTATCAACGGGAGGCATGCGATGACTACGATGACGAGCCCGGTTGCACTAGAGGATTTTGTCACTGGATATCTCTTCACCGAGCAGATCATCAAAGGGCCTGAAGAGATTGAGTCTATCAGGATCGAGAAAAACCGGGTGAGCGTTATTACGAAGAACCTGTTTAAGGTCCTGGGACCGAAAAAGACCATCCTGTCGGGTTGTGGTGGCAGCACCTCGTATGTGGATACGGAAAAACTCCCGAAGATCAAATCCGGGTTCACTATCAACCCTGCCGGTATCGGTACCGCCATGAAAGGGGCTTTCATCTCAGAGATCCACCATATCACCGGGGGTATTCATATCGTAGCATTGCACGACGGCCAAAATACCCTCACGGTATCTGAAGATATCGGCCGGCATAATGCCCTCGACCGGGTAATCGGATTCGGTCTCCGGAACGGAATCGACTTTTCCCGTACGTTTGTGATCGTCTCGGGCCGCATTTCATCAGAGATGGTACGGAAGTGTCTGGTAGCAAATATTCCCCTGATCGTCTCCCGGAGTGCGACGACGACCCTCGCGGTCGAGATCGCAGAGAAAACCGGGCTCACCATTGTCGGTTTTGCACGGGGTGAGAAGATGAATATTTATTCACATCCCGACCGTATTTCCGGTTCTAATATTCCTTCATCTGCCAAGTGACTGCATAAGGCTACAGAATTGGCAGATTTCCCCGCTGGAAGGATCGCCACATATCCTGCACCTGATGAGGAGGTCTGCGTCGGTTGTTCCCGAACACGACTGCCTTATCTTCTCTTTGCTTTTCATGAGGTTGAGCATCGTCCCGGGATACCGGTACTCGAACCCTGAGAGAAGGGACCTGACTTCCCTTCGCAGCGCATGATGGGAATACGGACATTCAGGGAGGTCGGTCCATGCTTCATTGAGCATCAGATACATTGCGATCTCTCTCTCAGATATTTCCCTGAGCGGCTTGATCCTTGGGATAAAGATACCGGAAGAATTGACTCCTGAATCCCGGACAAGCCGGGATAAGTCACCACGGAGAGTGTTCATCAGCACAGACTGGGCTTCATCATCGAGGTTATGGCCGGTTGCAAGTTTGGTTGCACCTGCCTGCTGTGTTCCCATGACAAGTGCCTTTTTCCGTAATATGCCGCAGATAGTACATGCCCGTGGTTCTCTGTCTTTGAGAAGGGTATCAAGAGAATCACCAAATAGTGCTTCGAATGAGAGAATGTGATGTTCTATGCCAAGCTTCCGGGTGAGCCATTCTGCCGACCGGATCGTTTCTTCCCGGTAACCGGATATTCCTTCATCAACCGTAAGTGCGACAAGGCTGACCTCCCCGAAGGAGGGGAGCAGCCGGCTTAACATAAGCAGGAGCGCTGTGCTGTCCTTTCCCCCGCTCAGAGCAACCGCGACCCTGTCATATCCGGTGATCATCCGGTGGGTTTTTATTGTGCCCGCAACATGCTCCTCCACATCAGCACAAAAATGGACCCCGCAGAGATGACGGCCGGAATGTCGCTGGTATATGACTGCCGGCTTACCGCAAACCGAACAGACAAGCGGTGAGGACACGTGATCAGCCCCCGTGCGCTATCCTGATAACCCGGATCTCGTCTTCGGGTCCCACTATCGTGTCATCGGGTATCATCTTTCCGTCACGGGAGACTATCACTTCCAGAGGGTTGATACCCATCTCAAGCAATATCCTATCGATCGGGCCCGGGCTATGATCGATGATGGTAGTACCCTTATCCGGGAGGATGAATTTCATACCTGATAGTAACTTATGCGATTCAGGTTTCTTAAACGTCCCGGTAGTGAATATCCCATAATGCTTACCGGAATTCTACCAGCGGTTTGATAAAAAAGCACGATGAATACGGTACCGGAGTGTACATAGTGGAAGCGGGGTTACGTAACGAAATTATCAGGCTCAAAGAGGACCGCCGGGCTATCATCCTTGCGCACAATTACCAGCTCCCCGAAGTGCAGGACATTGCAGATATCACCGGTGACTCACTTGAACTCTCGCGGGCTGCCGCAACGATGGATGGCGACGTCATTGTCTTCTGTGGCGTTGATTTCATGGCAGAGACAGCAGCTATCCTTTCTCCGGACAAAAAAGTTCTCCTCCCGGCAGGAGACGCGTGTTGCCCGATGGCCGAGATGATCTCAGCAGATGAACTGAAATTTGCACGATCACGGTATCCCGAAGCTGCAGTTGTCTGTTATGTGAATACGACCGCGGAGGTAAAAGCGGAAAGCGACATCTGCTGCACATCCTCAAATGCGGTAAAGGTCGTAAACTCAGTCAAAGAAGATCAGGTAATCTTCGTACCTGACCGGAATCTTGCACGGTATGCCGCACGGTTTACCAAAAAAGAAATAATTCCCTGGGAAGGGTTCTGTATCGTACATGACCGTATTACTCCGGACCATGTCCTGAATGCAAAGCGTCTCCATCCTGATGCAATCGTGCTTGTCCACCCTGAGTGCCGCCCGGAAGTCATCGACCTTGCGGATCATATTGCGAGCACTTCAGGTATTATCAGGTATGTATGCAGGGCACAAAAGAAGGAGTTTATCATCGGCACCGAGGTCGGGATCCTGCACCGTATCAGGAAAGACTGCCCTGCCAAGATCTGTCATCCACTCTCGGCAGAAGCGGTGTGCAGAAATATGAAAAAGACCGACCTGAAGAAAGTCAGGGATGCGCTGGTCAGCCTGTCACCCCGGATCACTGTCCCTGAACCAATCGCAGCACGCGCCCGGGTCGCGATAGAACGGATGCTCGCGGTGTGAACTGAGTTATGAGGCGGGCAACTGGTGCCTAAGTAAAAAAGTAATCTTCCGTACATTACACACGGGCCGTCTAATTCTGAATCGGGGTGATAAGAAGGATTATCCCCAAATATATCTTGTTTTAATTTGGAAAATTGATATATCTGATAGATTTTTATTTTAGGTTATTTTTCTTTGCCCGATCCATGATCTTCTGGTACATCTCCTCGCCAACACATTCTTTCGCGTGCTTGCACCACTGGATACAGGACTCGATATCGTTGTAGATCTCAAAGCCGCATTGCGGGCACTTCACCGAAAGGTCGTTGGAGAAGATCTCGACATCTCCTCCGCACTGCGGGCATTTTTTGATGGTCAGGGTCGGCGTTCCTCTGAGGTTTGCCGCTCCCGGGCAGTGATCCAGCATGAGAAACTATTTACCTTACTCCTTAAAGGAAGTGCGGGCAGATGCCGCATCGCGGCATAATTATCGTGTACCCCACCATGATTAAAATGTTGATCAATTCGTTGCCACAACTATTCCATTCACCGAAAAAATCGCTCTCACAGCCACGCAAAGGTACATGAGCGCCGGGTACCAACTAACCGGCAGAATGATCGACCGAAACCTTGTTCCAGCAGCGGAAACACCACTCCCTCCGAATTTCCTGAACCCGGAGGAGATGGATCGGCTCGGGCGTTTCTTTGCAGAACGGAGGCTTCCAACCGTCCTCGGGAAAGCGATCGAAGATTACATCGCGAAGAAAGCCGGAAAAGAGTGGGATGACCCTGTTACACTCGAACGACTCCGTCACGCTATCGTCTCCCAGAAAGACGACTACTGGAAACCATCGTACCAACGGGGCCTGAAGTATTCAAAAGGCTACAGCGTCCTTGGCTATCTTGCCTACCATTTCCCGGTCTATTTTATGCAGACCGAACGGCTGCTTGCTATGCTCGCCCGTGACGGACTTCTCAGGGATTCGATGACAATCCTCGATGTCGGAACAGGACCTGGTGTCGTGCCACTCGCGATCGCGGATTTCTGGTCCCGGCTTGATCATGCAAAGGCAACGGTACATTCTCTCGATCGATCAGAAGAACATATCGAGGCGTTCATGTTCCTGAGAGAACGCTGCACGGCAAAAGGGGGGGACGTGAGCATCAAGCCGCCGGTGAAAACCGATATCAGGGATCCTGATATGGCAAAGATCCCGGGAAAGATCGATCTACTCGTCTTCTCCAATGTCCTTAATGAGATAACCGATGCAACACCGGAGAACCGTGCGAATCTCGTCATGCGATTCGCGGAAAGGCTCTCCCAGGACGGCTCGATCCTGATCGTTGAGCCTGCAGAAGAAACGACTTCGACTGGTCTCCGTGTTCTCTCTATTCACCTCAAAAAGCGGGGGCTTACCATCCACAGCCCCTGCACGTTCCTTTGGGGCACGAACTGCACACCAGACCGGTGCTGGAGTTTTACGATAGCCGACTCCATCCGGCCGACCCGTGTAATGGAAACACTCGCTACTGGTAACGAATCGTTCCGGTACGTGAATACCGACATCAAGTACAGCTACGTAGTTCTCAGGAAAGACAAAAATACCCGGGAATCCTGCATCCTCCCGTCAAATACCCGCGCTCTCCGGTTATCGCAGGTCCGGCGCCATACTGACAAGAGAGTAAACGTTATCGCTGCAAAGATGTCTGAAGAGCTTGGCGACAGGAAGACCCATATGATCCGGCTCTGTGACGGTTCTGCAGACATTCCGGTCTTTGCGGTAATGCCCTCTTATCATATCACACCGGAAAATAGGGATATCATCGATGTCCCGTACGGGACAGTTCTCGAACTGAACAATGTCCTCGTCCGGTATAACCCGAAGTATGACGCTTATAACCTGCTTGTGAGCAGGAATACCCGGGTCAGTAAAATACCGATGTGAGAACCACTGATGACGTATTCCCCTCGCCAGTCCAGACAATCTGAACACTATTCACCGGTGTTGAACCAGTCTGGTACTGAAGGAAGGTCCCTACGGTCCATGTCTGACCGGTTGTCCATGTTGTCCCCGGCTGGTTGAGAGTTGTGTTTAATGTGAAATGTGATGTCTCATCGGTACTGTTAACGTACAGTTTGATAGCACCGTAACTGAGATCATCTCCTCCGTTGTGTTTGATATATACCTGCGAGGTGTCGTTCCAGATTATCGCATTCAGGGACGGGATACTCTGAGGAAGGGGTTGGGAGAGGAGAACGACTCCCACTATAGCCACAGCCCCAACAACGACTGCAACGAGCAGGATCGATCCCAATATTTCAGAAACTCCATTCTCCCAAGATCGCGAGGCGATCACCGTCACGCGCCTCCAATGCTCAGGATCGAGACCGATAGGTTGACCACTTTTGTCATGAGGTTGATGCTCGCCACATTGCTGGGGTTGTTGATTCCTTTTACGAAGATATACGCACCGGTTGTCGTATTCCCGACAGTATAGAACGTCCCGTTGTTCGGAATACCTGCAGTCGTATTTGCCTCCTGAAGAAAGAAGTTCTTCCACATCTGGATCGTCTGGCTCTCGAGCGGATCTCCAGTTGAGGCGGTAAAATTGATCGTGACGTTCATCGTGTTGTTAGTGAGTGGGGCATACGGAAGGTTGCCTAGAGTGGAGTCTACAGATGTCCCGATCTTCACCGGGGATGTCCCCCCAATGGAACCACCATCGCTTTTATCAATGGCGATTCCGATGATGTTCACTCCAACTGATCCGGATTGGTTGTACGAAAACGTGATCTCCGGTGGTAATATGTTGGTGACACCATCGCTTTGCGAGAGAAAAACACCTCCTGCCTGGTAATAGTATGTCTGGGGAATGAAGTAATTGTTATTTGCATTGTATTGCAGAGCACCGAGCGGGATCGAGTAATTGTATACCGGAGGGTACCAGTAGGCGTACTGAGCGGTGGCATTCACTGCCATGTCATTGATGGGGTCGTATTTTTGGTACCAGATGACTGAACTGCCCTGAATGTTCGAGACCAGATTGTAGGTAGGATTGAGAAGATCGATAACATAACCTCCGGATGGAACGGAGGAGCTGACCATCTGATACAGGATTAGGTTGTTCAGGGTATTTGTTTGGTTCTTGAAAACGGAGAGAGTGATGTCTGTACCTGTGAAGTTGTATAGATTGAGAGGTTGAAGACACTCGCCAGCACCAGTTCCAAGATTAATAACTGTCCCGTTTGATGATGTTGCTGGGGTACATGTTCCCGTAGGCCCTGTTCCTCTTGTCGCCAAAGCATATTCTTGATATAATGAATACCGAGGCGTGAGATTTATTTGTGCTTTCCAGGCTGTTCCGGTATTATCGGTGCCATTGACAATAATTGAACGCGAACTGTTCAGGGTCAGTGAAGGCGATAGAGGTTCTTGATACTGTAACGCATTTACGTTATTCAAACCGGTGATGTTGATGAGAAGGTGATTCGGGGGAGGGGGATGTTGAAATGATGTTGACTGTATTGTAGGAGTAATAGATATCGGCGTATCATTCAATTCGTTCGTTAGGTTCGTGATATACGAATAGGATGAGATGTTCAGCCATTCAGATGTTGGGGTCCGGTTGTTGATCATGATCGTCCCGCTCGATCCTACCGGTTGCAGGATGGGAAGGAACCCGTTGTTGCCCTGCGAGGTCTGCCCGGAGGTCCCCATGGTGAAAGTATTGCTTTGTTCCGTACTGGTTTGGCCGTTTGTCCAGAGCGAATCGATACCAATTTTGTAACTGGTGAACTCGTTTTGTTCATTACTCATCTGGGCAATCTCGTTGCTGCGTCCCGTTACGGGAATACCATAAGTGAGCCAGACTGAGAATGCTGAGATAATAACTGCGATGAGCAGAACGATCCCCACAACTTCTGAAAGCCCGTATTCACCATGATATCGAGCCATCCGTTTTCCTGCCATTCCCACATGAATCGTTTAGTAATGAGTCATATATATGTTGTTACGCCATAAATTGGGGCGATTTTAATTCATAGCGGGACCGTTGGAAACGGATCTCACTTCAGAGAAAAGACAATTTCTCGTGTAATTTAGCCCTTTATTAGAGAAGAAAACTCATAGGGACCTCAATCATCGTACAGGTTGTATAACAGTATTTTACAAACTATAAAATTACGTGAAGCCGTAGTACCTTCAGAAGTGTTTTGTGGTATGCTCCCAAAATAGTAAGAACGACACCGTACATATTATGGATGAATCCAGCGGACAATCTGACATGACGCTCTCGCAGGGCTGCATTCTTTGCCACCAGGGTGCAAAAATGGTGCTCTTTGTTACGGGACGTTGTCACCGTGCTTGTTGGTACTGCCCGCTTTCTGCCGAACGAAAGGGCACCGACACGGTGTATGCAAACGAGCACCCGGTCGATATCCCCAGACAGGTTCTCGAAGAGGCGGAGAACATGAGTGCACTCGGCACCGGAATTACCGGGGGAGAACCGCTTCTGTGTCTCGATATTGTGACCGAGTATTGCCATATGCTCAAAGACCGGTTCGGCCCTGATCACCATATCCACCTCTATACGGCAAAGGCACCCACCGGGTCAGAGCTGGCACAGATGCAAGGTCTTGTCGATGAAATTCGGCTTCACCCGCCCCACGAATGCTGGGCTACAATTCTTGAAACCGATTATATCCGATCGGCACAGCAGGCTAAAGTGATGGGATTTGCTATCGGTATCGAGGTGCCGGCACTGCCCGGACTCGAACATCTTATTCCAGCGCTGCCTATTTTAGACTTCCTCAACATCAACGAACTCGAATGGGGCGAGACAAATGCATATCAGATGCGCGAACGGGGCTACGAACTCGCAGATGATCTGCACAACGCTATCGATGGGGCACGGGAATGGGCCGACGAATTGTGCCGGCACGAAAAAGTGCACTGGTGCTCATCGGCGTTCAAGGATTCCGTGCAGTTGCGGGAGAGGCTGAAACGAACTGCAGAGAACACCGCCCGTCCCTTTGATGAGATCACTCATGACGGGACTGTTGTTTATGGGGTCCTTGAACCGGAAACCGGGCAAGAAGAGGCATGTGCCGACATTTTCGATCGCGAATTTGAAACTGATAGTTTCCTGAACTGCGGGGACCATTTTGAGACGGCGTGGTGGCTGCTCACCCAACACGCCGGTGAACTGCCTGGGAAGAAGTATGTCGTGGAACGCTACCCGAACGGGGGCATGATCGTCGAGGTGACACCGCTGTGAGCCTGCGATCCCTTATCGACCCGCTATACGAACGCTACCTGCTCATGCAGTGCCGGCATGTGCCCAATCATATTGCCATTATCCAGGATGGCAACCGGCGTTATGCGAAACTGCTTGGTATCGACACCGCCGGAGGGCACCGGGCCGGGGCTGATAAAACCGAGGAAATGCTCGACTGGGCCCATGAACTTGGGATAAAACACATTACCCTGTACACTTTTTCAACTGAAAACTTCTCCCGGGAAAAAGACGAGGTCCGGCACCTCTTTGACCTCTTTAAGGAAAAATTTACGTCAGTTCTGAGCGACGAACGGGTGAAGCGGTATCGCATCCGGGTTCAGATGGTGGGGGATCGTTCGATGCTTCCCGATGACCTGCGTGCAGCGATAGATGCTGCTGAAGAATCTACAAAAAATCACGACGGATTCCAGCTCAACATCGCCCTTGCGTACGGAGGGAGGAATGAGATCGTCCTTGCCGCCCGGGAGATTCTTGCTGAAGTTCAAACAGCTTTAGCGAGCCCGGACTCGATCGACGTTCAGATGGTAGAGCGGCATATCCATGATGGTATAGGGATTCCACCGGTCGATTTGATCATCCGAACCGGGAACGAATGCCGAACCTCGAACTTTCTGCCATGGCTGGCTAACGGTCACGAGTCCGCCGTCTATTTTTGTGCCCCGTTCTGGCCGCTCTTCAGGAAGATTGACCTCCTCCGTGCAATACGAATCTATGATCAGCGGATTTCAACCGGAAATTTGTAAGGTACAGATCCTGCACCGTGAGAGAAGATCGTGTACTATATCTCGTACCACATAACAGATAAGCTGATGATCAGCCGTGACGGCGAAAAAAGGGCATAATAGTCAATGGCGTCGTACCGCGGTAATGCTGCGGGGGGATATTGTTGACAGGGCGCACGAAAAGGGGATCGATATCAGTAACGAATGCAACCGTGCGCTTGCAGACATGCTGGGTATCGATTACCGCCAGCAGCTACTTGATGACAGGAGTGGACCAGAACCCGTGGTGATTGCCGCAGAAAGTAGTTGCGGAGAAGCAGTGAACCCCCTCCTGGCAACACCCCTACACCCCGTCATCAATGCCGACGACCCTTCCGCTGTTGATCACCTGCTGAAAGCAAAAAGGAAGCATAATAAAAAGGAGACTGCTGTCGATCCCGTCACGGGTCCTGCTTTAACTACTGAACAGCATGAACCTTCACCATCATCACTACTTCAGGTATCCCTGCCAAGACCCCACCAGACAGGAAAAGAGCGGCGGCCTGCCTCAGGAAAGAAACAAAAAGACGATAGTATGAAAAGGTTCGTGGCAGAAAAAATTGACCGGGTCGATTCCGACGATGCAGTGGTACCCAAAGACATAGTGTACCAGTCGTTTGTGAGATGGTTGCGGGATCACCGGATCACACTTGTGATAGATCAGAAGAAGTTTGCCGTGACTCTTAAAAACCAGTTTGCGGTCAGCGAAAAGATCATTGACGGGATCCCAAACTGGATCGGAGTCCACCTGAAGTAACTATTATTTTCCAAACCGTCTTATCCGTGACTGGTAATCCCGCATCACCCGCAGAAAATCCACTTTCCGGAAGTATTTCCAGTTGACATCTGAGAAGAAGAGCTCGGAATAAACCGATTGCCATATAAGGAAATCAGTGAGGTGATCCCCTCCGCTTTTTATAATGATGTCCGGGGTGCATTTGAATGTCAGGTAAGATTCGATCATTTTTTCATCAACCTCTTCCGGGGTGACGCTTTCCTCTGCCATCTTTCGGATACATGCTGTGATCTCCTCTCGTCCACTTTTCCCGATTGCCACAACAACCTCCATGCCGGTACCTGCAATCTCTTTCTGGTCACCGGCGGCGTGGATGACCAGATGTGCAATCGTACCTATCTTCCTGATGGAGGGGAGGAACTTATCAAGATCCTTCTGGAATGGCATTCCGATATGGAATGTCAGCCCATGGATTTGCGATCGGGACGTTGAGTTGTGGCTGGCAACAAATCCTGACAACTCGTTGCACCACGTTGTGATATGAAAGAGGTTTTCCGGCGCTTGCGCCATATCCTCTCCGTCAATCATGAAACACACGTGCCCGGGCAGTTCAGTTATCTGCCGTTTGAGCAGGTATTCATAGAACCGGTAAATCATACTTCCTGAATTATTGACGGTCAAGGTTAAATATCCTTGAGGACTGATCCCGGGAAAAGGTTGCTCTTCTGGTTTCAGGATAACTAGTAAAACATGTCAGTTATGTGGAGAGAAAATACAAAAGACATATCTTTTGCCTCCTCTCCGGGAATCCTGCGTCGAGGAATAGGAGAAATTATAAGCATTCTCATTAAATGATCACACAACAAATGTATTATTATAAAACGGGAATTGCACAGATTGATCAACAAATTGGTGGTTTTGAGGCGGGAACAAATATCCTCATTTTGGCACCTCCCATGAGCTATGCCGAACAGCTGGCATATGCCCTTATCAAACCACTTCCCGGGGAATATTCCATCGTCCTCTCTACCAATGAGAGGGCTGCAGAAGTGGTGGATTTTTTCAAAAATTCTGGGGTCGACAAGAGGTTCATCGGCGTTATCGATGCCATAACTAAAAGTTCGACACCGAGTATTGCCGATACACAGCGGCTCATGTTCATCTCCAGCCCCACTGACCTGACCGGGATTGGTATAAAATTCTCCAATATGGTAGAGATGATCTTCGAAGGCGAATTTTCGGAGGGGGAACCTGGGCTGTTCCCGCCCCCGGTCCGGTTCTGTGTAAACTCGATCTCCACGCTGCTCATGTACCGTAAGCTTGAAGTGTTGTACCAGTTCCTCCATGTCCTCACCGCCAAGCTGAAAAAAGTTGACGGGGTTGGCATTTACATCCTGAACAATGAATCGTTCGACGATAGGACACTCTCTTTGATAAAACAGCTGATGACCGGAGTTATCGAGGTGAAGATAGAAAAGGATACCAGTTTCATGCGTATTCAGGGTATCCGGGGCATGTCAGCTGAATGGATGAAGTTTTCCACCAGCAAAGGCACGGTGACCATCCTTCCGTGAACTGCCGTGATTAATAGAAAACCTAACCAGGAGACATAATCCATTGTCCCATAACGGGGGGTTACCTATCATGAAAGTTTGCTTTTTCATCACTTGTAGAAGAGGTTGAAACGATGCTGACCTTTATCGGGCTCGGGCTCTGGGACAAGGAAGATATATCACAGAAAGGAGTTTCCTGCATACGGGATGCTGACCACGTTTTTCTTGAATGCTACACATCCCGGCTCATGGGTTCCTCGCTGAAAGATCTCGAGGAGCACTACCAAAAACCGGTGCGGCCACTATATCGTGAAGATGTCGAACAGCATCCGGACGAATTCCTTGATCTCGCTGAGTCTAAAAAGGTTGTTTTTCTCTGCGCTGGCGACCCCATGGTCTCAACAACCCACGCCGATCTCCGCATGCGTGCCGGTGCACGGGGAATCAGGACCGCCATTATCCACGCAGCATCCATTTCCAGTGCCGTCTGCGGTCTCACCGGGCTCCAAAATTACCGATTCGGAAAGTCATGTTCACTTCCGTTCCCGCAGAAGAACTGGTTCCCGACAACCCCGATGGACGTCATCATACAGAACCTGTCCCTTCGCCTCCACACGCTCGTGTATCTCGATATCCATGACGGGAGATTCATGACAGCTTCTGAGGCTGTTACACTCCTCGAAGAGATTGCAGAGGGGAAAAAAACAGAAATCCCCCTCTACGTAGGGATTGCCCGTGCAGGTTCTGACAACCCGGTCGTGAAGGCCGGGACAGCGAGTACGCTACGGTCGTTTGACTTTGGGCCGCCACTCCATATCCTTGTCGTCCCCGCAGAACTGCACGAGATGGAACGCGGATACCTGGAGATGTTTGCGGGTTTATGAAGATCACTGAATGCCATGAGCTCCTGTCAGATGCCCTCTCGGGGACGCGTATCACATGTCCGGAGAATACACCGCTCAACCGGGTCGCTTCATCGATCTTTGTGATGGCACGCGCCTACGAAAGCGACAGTGCCATTTTCTATGCTTCCGGTAATCCCGTAAATGCACTTGCAGGGTGCTGGTATGGGTTCGGCTGGCTGCATTTTGGCGTATCGTTCGGTCTGCTTACTGGTAACAAGTGTAATTCATGCCCATTCCTAGGGCGGTCTGAACTTCTCGACACCCGTTTCCGACAAGCTCTTGAAGAGAAAGAATATCGTTATGCCCGTTTGCTGGTGACTGCCAGTTCCTCTGTCGAGCCTGCTCCAGATCCAGCTACCACGGGTTACGACTTTAGCTGTCGTGTCCTCGCGATAACGGATTTATATACAAAGATGGGCAGGAGATATTCACAAACGGGTGCCCTCGAAGATGCGCTGGCATGTTACAGTTATGGGCATGGCTGGCTCGATGCCGCGGTAACGGCAGGGCTGTTCCGCGTGATTGCAGAACGCGACATTTTTACCGTGTGAGGCATTTCACGAAACTGGTGTTTCAGTGCCAGTGAAACAGGGTATTATAATGGGGAAAGGGTTCGGAAAAACCCACGACTTTAGTCGTGGAGTTGTTAAAAAAGGGTAAATAGTAAGCCCAATAACATTGTTTGCACAACAGGAATGTAACGGTCAACCCGTTCCTGAAGGGAGAACCGCATGGAACGATCTCAGTGGAAATGGCTTTATATATCGATCGGGTTCTCCCTCGCGGTTCTCATCATTATTCTTTACCTGACTATCAACGAAAACACGATCGGATATCTCAAGAAGATCAACCCCATATTCCTTATCCTCGCATTCCTCACCCATATACTGACGATGTGCTTCTGGGCGATGCGAGTTAAGAAAATGAGTTTCTCGCTCGGATATCGGATCCCATTCCTTTACTCTCTGAACCTCGTCTTTGCGAACCTCCTTGCAGCAGCGATTACACCGGCCCAAGCCGGTGGGGAGCCGGTCAGGGTCCACGAATTGTACCGTGCCAACGTTCCTATCGGGGATGCAACCGCAATCGTGATCATGGAACGAGTCCTTGACGGTATAGCCCTTGCGGGGCTCGCTGCGTTCGCCATGCTCATCCTTACCGACCAGTGGAAAATGCTCGGTGCGATCTCTGAACTCATGGTTTTCATCACTTGGATCTTCATCGCGGGCTGTCTTTTCCTGTTTTACTTCTCGGTGCGAAGGCCCGATTTGATAAAGCGGGTAGTGCACCGCATTATCCGTGCGATGACGAAAAAATGGGACCATGACTATATGGAGGAGTTCCTGGTGAAGGCCGATAAAGAGATCGACAATTTCCACGAAGCAACGGGGAAGTTTGTGCGTACCGGAAAGACTGGTCTCCTGTGGGGCATGCTTTTCACCCTCCTCTACTGGTTCTCTGAGATCGTTACCGCGTCACTGATCCTCATAGGGCTCGGCCAGCCACCGCTCTTTCTCGAGTCCTTTGTGATCCAGCTCATCCTTGCTATCCTGATGATGCTGCCGCTCACACCCGGCAGTTCCGGAATTGCCGAGGTGGGCGCAACATCAATGTACGCCCTGTTTATCCCAGCATCCATCGTCGGCATCTTTGTCGTCATCTGGCGTATAGTCCTGTATTATTTCAATATCGCGCTGGGAATCCTCTCAAGTATCATCATCGTTAGGAGGGAGGCAAAAACGCTGGAATGATCCTGCACTGCCATACCGAACTCTTTTTATTGAGTTGCAATAATCACTGTGCACAAGATATGATACAGGTCAGGTGTAATGTCCGGGGAGTCTTTGTCGCCATGGGCGATTCAGCTACGGTACCTGTTGTACTACTCTCCGATGGCAGCGAACGGATCCTGCCCATTTTTATCGGTATCTGGGAAGCTATAGCCATCAACAGTGCAAAAAACAAGGAAGTCACCCCCCGTCCTTTCACACACGACCTGTTTTTAGACCTTCTTATGAAGTTCTCTATAACCCTCCGGTCGCTACAGATCGACAGTATAGAAGATGGTGTCTTTTACGCAAAGCTGGTACTCTGTTCAGATCATCACGAAGAATACGTTGACTGCCGGCCCAGTGACGGTATTGCGCTTGCTCTCCGGGGAGATGTCCCGATATTTGTGGAAGATACTGTTTTTACCTCAGCAGGACAGAAAATGGAGGACCTTCCTCCTATCATCGACCTGTCGACATTTCTCAAAAAATGAAAACCGGATTATTTACGCCGGCGTTCCAGTTCTTGCATCACATCTGCAAGATCGATGTTTGCAGCCCGGAGTGCAACAAGGAGGTGGAAAAGAAGATCGGACGTTTCCTCAACGGTTCGTTCTGCCACACCGTTCTTTACAGCAATGATAAATTCTGTTGACTCCTCTCCAACCTTCTCCAGTACCTTGTCGATCCCTTTTTTGTCATTTAAGAGACGGCTTGTGTATGATTCAGGGTCAGGATGATTTGAGCGCTGGCAGATCACACCCCAGATCTCTGCGATGACCGAGGAATCCACAGTTTCCTTCATGCTTCCACCTTGGTGAGAAGCACTTCACCCACTTCTATCCCAAAAAACCGGCGACAGAGAATGCGCGCTTTTTCGATATTGCACCCTGCTTTCCCGATGGCAATTCCGAGGTCACTCCGCTGTCTGACCAGAACGTTCACCGGCCCGTTTTCAGCGCTCCGTTCAACGCCAATCACTTCTGCGGGTTTGAATATGTTGGCGATAAACTGGTCAGGGGTCTCTGCATGCTCCACCATCTCGATGCGCTTGCCCAGAACATTTTGCAATCTTCGTATATTCTCCCCTTTTTTTCCGATTGCAAGCCCCATGTCTCCCTGCCGGATCACATAGATCACCCGGTCAAACCTGTCATCAATGACACAGTCAAAGGCAGTGGATTTGGTGAGGATTCTCAATTCCTCAATGTACCTTCGCTCTTTAAAGCCGATATTGCGCTCCATATGAAAATCAATCCTATTGTATCCGCTGTTTTAGGGATATTCGAACTTTGTATCGTACATTTTTCCGGAAAACCCGGAGTGTGTGATGTGATTTTATGAAATGATCACATTGCTATGGTAAAAAAGTTGTGAAAGTTCTTAAGGGTTTACCGGAGGGTCCATGAGATTGTGACGGACCCCCGTCCTTTCAAAGTTCAACACATTAAAGAACCCTTTAGAGTGCTTCCCCAGTCTCATCTCTTCGAGGTTCGGGAATCCCAAACTACAATATAACCCGAAGCGTATACTAATGGCGAACGAGCATGGGAGCGACAATCGTAGAGAAGATATTCTCACGGAAGTGCGGCAAGGATGTCAGGGCAGGCGAAGTCGTCATGGCACCTATCGATGGTGCGATGATCCACGATATTACCGGACCGCTTGCGATTCAGAAGTTTTACGAGATGGGTGGGAAGAAGGTTTTCGATCCTAAGGACATCATCATGCTTTTTGACCATCAGATTCCGGCTGATTCTATCAATGCGGCGAACAACCACGTTTATATGCGTGCCTTTGCCAAGGAACAGGAAATCCACAACTACGATATCAAGGAAGGGGTCTGCCATCAGGTCGTGCTGGAGAAAGGGCGGACAGCTCCTGGAGAGATCGTTGTCGGGGCCGATTCTCATACCTGTATGTATGGCGCAGCAGGTGCATTTGCGACCGGAATCGGTTCGACAGATATGGGCTTTGTCCTGAAGTTCGGGGCATTGTACTTTAAGGTTCCAGAGACGATCCGGGCTGAAGTTTCAGGAAAGTTCCCGGAACGTGTCGGGCCAAAGGATCTTATCCTCTCAATCGCAGCGGATATCGGAGCCGACGGTGCCACGTACCAAGCGATCGAATTCTGCGGGAAAACTATCGGCAGAATGGACATGGCGGGCCGGATGACATGCTGCAACATGGCGATCGAGATGGGAGCCAAGGCAGGGATCGTCGCTCCCGACAAGATTACGTGGGAATACATGAAAGGACGCAGGAAGATGATGCCCTTCCCACTGGAGTCCGATAAGGATGCATCGTTCGTTCAGAAGAAGATGTACAGCGTCTCCGATCTTGAACCACAGGTGGCTGTTCCTCACAATGTTGATACTGGGGTGCCTGTCAGCAAAGTAGCCGGTACCCATGTCGATCAGGTTTTCATAGGCTCGTGTACGAACGGCCGGTTTGAGGACCTGAAGGAGGCCGCAGATGTTCTTGGGAAGAGGAAGATCAACCCCAACGTCCGGGTTCTCGTCATCCCGGCATCCCGGGATGAATACTTAAAGACCTTAAAAGCCGGTCTTATCGAAAAGTTTGTGAAGGCAGGGGCGCTCGTCGAGGCTCCATGTTGTGGACCGTGCATGGGCGGATCGTTCGGCCTGCTGGCTCCTGGAGAAGTCTCACTTTCTACGTCAAACCGCAACTTCAAGGGACGGCAGGGAAGCACAGACGCGAAAGTCTACCTCTGCTCACCGGCAACGGCAGCCGCGAGTGCGATTATGGGTGAAATCACCGACCCGAGGGAGGTGTGACAATGGCAGTGCACAAGTCTGTAATCGTCAGGAAAATCGTTCAGGACAAACCAGCTTCCACGAAAAATGCGAGAGTGTGGAAGTTCGGTGATAATATCGATACCGATGCGATCATCCCCGGCCGGTTCCTGACTATTAACAATCCGGACGAGCTTGCCACTCATTGCTTTGAAGGAACACGTGATGAGTTCGCGAAGAAGGTAAAGGAAGGTGATATCGTGGTCGGGGGCAGGAACTTCGGATGCGGTTCCTCACGCGAGCACGCCCCGCTTGCATTCATGGGTGCAGGTGTGAAAATAGTCATAGCGCAGTCATTTGCCCGGATCTTCTTCCGGAACGCGATCAATGTCGGCGTCCTCCCGGTCGTCTGCAAAGACGCGGATAAGATAACCGACGGAACAACGATTACCCTGAAGATCAATGAGGGTTATCTCGAAGCGGATGGAAAACAGTTCAACATCGAACCGGTCCCGGAATTCATGCAGGGGATCATCGACGCCGGGGGACTCGTAGAATACGCAAAGAACCTCAAGGAGGCACCGACATGTACAAGATAGCGGCATTAGGCGGGGATGGTATTGGCCCGGAGATTGTGGCCGAAGGAAAGAAAGTGCTGGAAGCAGCCGGTGAGAAGTACAACTTTGATATCCAGTGGACCGATTTTGAAGTCGGCGCAGAACGCTACCTTGCGACCGGCAAACTCCTGACGGAAGAAGACCTTTCGGAACTTAAAAAATTCAAGGCAATTTATTTCGGTGCAATCGGCGATGAACGGGTCAAACCCGGCATCCTCGAGAAAGGGATCCTCCTTGCTCTCCGGTTCCACTTCGACCAGTACGTAAATCTGCGCCCCATCAGACTCCTGCACGGCGTCGAGACACCGCTCGCCGGGAAAACTCCCCACGACATCGACTTTGTCGTTGTCCGGGAGAACACTGAGGACTTCTACGTAGGAATCGGCTCCCGGTTCAAGAACCGCGAAAAGAAGGAACTGAACGTAGTCCGCGACCTGTACAGCGTGAAATTCGGCCTTGATATCGAAAGTGACGCCGAAGAGATCGCTTACCAGATTGGAGTTATCACCCGCGAAGGTTCGCGCCGGGTCCAGACCTATGCCTTCGATCTTGCGATGAATCGGAAGAAGAAGCTCACCTCGGTCGACAAGGCAAACGTTCTCTCAGACGTGTACGGGCTTTGGCGGGACGTCTTCATCGATACCGCCAAGAAGTACCCCGACGTCAAGACTGAGTTCAACTTTGTGGACGCGATAACGATGTGGTTTGTTAAGAACCCAGAATGGTTCGACGTTGTGGTCACCCCCAACATGTTTGGCGACATCATTACCGACCTCGGTGCCATGATCCAAGGGGGTCTCGGCCTCGCACCCGGTGGAAATATCAATCCGAATGGAACCTCGATGTTTGAGCCAATCCACGGGTCGGCACCGAAATACAAAGGCATGGGCGTTGCAAACCCGATCGCTACCATATGGGCAGGGTCGCTCCTGCTCGACCATATCGGTGAGCACAAGGCAGCGGCAGCGGTGGTCAAAGCAATCGAGCAGAGCATCAGAGATGGTGAAGTGACGAAAGATATGGGCGGCTCGGCAGGGACGGTAAAGGCGGGATCCTATATTGCAGATTGTGTAAAGAAAGGGCAGTAATTCAGAAATGTTTTTTTGAAAATTGGATGTTTCCCCCATTCCTTAATGAGAGATGCCTGATTTTATCGAAAAGTACGTTGAGGATACCTTGAGAGAACCACGAACGAACCAGACCGACGGTTTCTCAGCAAGAAAAAAGTTAGTCTTCTTCCCCAACAGTATCCCTAGAGAGGATAGCCCCGAACAAACCGAAACGTGACTTTTTCTGCCCTGCCTGTCGTTCCTCGTTACTCCGTGAACCCTTGATCAGGATCTCTGCCTCAGCGACACCCTCTTCCACCTGCATCCTGTCGGTGACATCCTCGATGGATCCGACGATCGCGACGGTTTTCCCGTTCTTAACGACCGGGATCTCGCTGACTTCCACCCAGATCTTCTGCCCATCGCGCGTCTCCATTTCCAACCGGTAGGGTGGTTCGCGTCTTCCGGATGAGATCGCCCGGATCGTCCGTTCCAACCCGGCCACATTCACCGGGTTATCGGTGAGGTAATCAGTCCATGCACGTCTTCCTGTATGAGCGCGGCATCCAAGCAGATCGCGGATACGGGGACTGACATACATCATCACATGGTCAGATGTATGGGAGTAGTACATCCGGCTCCCGCTTTCAAGAACAAGCATCAATTCCTCGTCCCGTCTCTTTATCGTTTTCTGTTCCTTCTTGATTCGCGTGATATCGCGCCCAGTCGCAACAATGCTGACGACCACCTTGTTTTCATCAAGAACCGAATTTGCCGACCAGCTGATGCACCGCGATCCCTGAGAAGTCTGCAGCCACTGCTCAACGACACAGGCAAACGGGGGTCGGAAGAGCCGGGTCATCTGCGTTGCGATAACATCTGCATACCGGGAATCAGTCACTGGCATGAAAATACTGCCGATCAGAGTCTCCCGGTCCTTCCCAACTGCCTTACAATACGCGGTATTTACAAAAAGAAGCCGGCCCTCCGGGCTGAATCGCACAACGAGATCCTTCTGATTCTCCACCAGATCCCGGTATGTGGTGTCAATTGTTTCCGTGTTCATAACCACACATTCCTGTGCCGATCTACGAGTATTTTGCCAGATAAAAAGGGAGGGGTCATCTCCACTATGATCATCTGTCGCCGGACTATTAATGTTGCACGATACCTTGAAAAATGATGCCCTGTTTACGGTTGTCTGAATCACTTCGCCACAGGGTATTCAGTGACTGCCCGGGACTTATACCATTGCGCTGATCTTCTGCTGGCCTTCGCCTTCCCGGCGGATCTTGAATCCGGCAGATTCCGGTATCCTCACGATCATTACAAAACGCTCCCTTCCATACACAACAGCCCGAAGAGTATGAAGAGAAAGGGTAAAACTTCCGACATTGAAAATGTCGATATTCAGGGCTTTGCCTGAAGCGGAGACGCGGGCAAGTCCGCGGGTCAAACCGAGATAATAGTTCCAGTTATGGGTTAGTTCATCGACCTGAACACATATATGTCCTGAAACTGCCTTCACCAGATCTGACCTGCGGATAGCAAAACGTTCCCCAAGGATGTGAAGATCTACCACTTCGTGAAGTAATCCATCGCTGTCAAACGCCCTGAACCTTGTCTGCTGGAGATATCCTGTTTTTTCCATCATACACGACCGCCTTCTGTCGTAATATGGCGTTGTAAGTGGGGGTATATAGCGTGTCACCGTGCGCAGGGTGAAAGTGAATACCTCAGTATCCGGCCATTAGAGGACCATTCAATTTTGATAGTAATATCAATCGGTCTTGTCCATGCAAGCATTTAGGACATTCTCGATAAAGGAGAGATTCCCGCTGATGCCGGCAATCGGAGTGGGATACAGCCTCACCCTTCCCCTCACCGGGGGAATGATACTGGTGAAAGCTTTGTCTTTGCATACCGAGCGTTCAAACGAAGAGCCGATAACGAGATCCGGATCACTGGCCCGGATGAGTTCACTCACCTGTGAAAGCCCGGCAGCGTGGACTACCGGATACGATGACTCACCTGCCTTGGTCCGGGATCCGATGCAACAGATATCAGCGTCAAGATAGTGACTGAGCGTCTCCGCAGCAAATACTGCGTATGACCATCCGGCAAATATTGCGGTTGACGGGGGGTTATACCGGTGCAGGTACTTGTCACATGCTCTGACGACACGCTCTTCCTGCTGCTCAAGTTCAGTAAGAACCGGATCAATGTTTGCATTTTCAAAATGATCGCCAAGTCGCTTGAATGTGTTCCGGATCTTTTCAAATCCAAGCGTCCCTCCAAGATGTTTCCCTATACCGGATCCGAAATCCTCATTAGTGCCAATGGTGAAAGGGGATGCCCGCCAGATGTTTTCCAGCTTGTCCGCTGAAATAACCGTTCCTGTCGGGATATTTGCCATCCGTAACAGGCGTGTGATCTCCAACTGGTTCCCTCGGGAGAAAAGATCAAAAAGACATATCCCTTCAATATTCACTCCTTCTGTTTCAGGATCGATCTTGGGGGCAAGCACCGAGAGCGCATTGGCATACCCGGTTTCCACTTCTCCTGAAAATCCCGGACTATCGACAAGGATAATCTCGTCTTCTGCCAGTATGGAGCGGATATCTTCCCCAAGGATCGATGGAACACAGGTAGTAATTACCGCAATCCGGTTACCATGGCCTGACAACCCGGAGATCACATCGTGAAGCCGGTCCTCTGAACCGAAAATCACTTCATTCTCAATAATAAATGTGCCGTGGAGTTGTGCATGGAGAAGGATGGTCGGGTAATAATAACATCCACTTGACCCATGAATGACAACAGAAAGTCCCTCAAATCCCGCAAGACATGCAGCTGCACCGGTCATTGCGCATGGCCACAGTGGATTGTCACACTCAGGCATGGATAGCACGCCTCCACCGGTGGAGCATCCGCTTCATTCCTGATGTTCCTGCGCCTGGATTCACATTCAAGAGAAAACGGTTCCCGTTTTTTGCAGATTGTAATTGAAGGGCATGAACAATTTCCTCGGCCGCCCTCACACCAGCGGAATCACCGGTTGCATAATCAAACATGGCCGGGGCACCGGTAAGATCCGCGAAACTGGCGAGCATCTCCTCTTGCAGGGCTTGTTCTTCAGAAACTGCAGCACTACCATCAACATTACAGGTTTCAGCGACGTTCTTGATGAACGAGAGTGTCCCGGATAACCCCACCGGGAACGAGTCAATGTACGGAATGCCGAACCGGTCCTTCAGGAATTTTCCGACTGCCAGAAGGGAGGGGTCACGGAGAATATTGAGCTTGGCTGCCCCAAGACAGGGTAAATCGCAGAATGGCAGGTTATGCACGAACCTGATGTTTACCGGTAAACCAAGCATTGAAAGAAGTCTGACAATCTCTGTATAGTTCTGTTCGATTTCATACTCGAGGTTCTTCTCACCGATGATATTTACGGAATCGTTCCGGGTACATGGTCCAGCTGTCCCGGCAAGCGCAATGAGAGCGTTGTTCACTCCATCCTGGAATGTCCCTCCAAGAAAACCAGCCGTGGGGACCGGAATTACCGGTACACCATATTCCTTGCTGCAGACGGAGACGATATCATCCCCGATAGTTTCGACAATGCATGTCGAGAGGACAAAAACGGCACTGGTACCTCTCCCTGTTACAGATTCAAGGGTCCTGCAGAGTGTTTCCTCACCGCCAAATACAATGTCGTTCTCTGACAGTCCAGTGGATATAAGATCCGGAACCCGAACCTCCTCGTTATCAAGGCCAGTCGCGTGCAGCAGGGAGAAGTTGTGGTGGGCGCACCCTTTTGGTCCATGAATGACAGTAACCGCATTACGGATATGGGAGGTCACCGACAGCGCACCGGTTAGAGTGCATCCCCCGGACCTAGATGAATTCACAGGCGAGGGCTTCAAGGTCATCGTATTCAAGAGGTGTAGGAATTGTCAGCCGGGTATTTTCCATAACGCGTTTCGCAAGGGACCGGTAGCATTCGGCCTGGGCAGATCCTGGATCATATTCAATTACCGTTTTCTTGTCGAGTTCTGCCATCCGTACAATGCGATCCCGGGGGATATACTGGACGAGGGTACTGTTCACCCTCCGGGCAAACTCGGTGACAAGTTCCTCTTCCCGAGGCTCATTCTTCGAGTTACAAATCAGGCCTGCAAGACGGCACTTGCTTCTTGGACGTGCAGAAAGACGCTGGATTGCCTTGCAAATATTATTTGCTGCGTAAAGGGACATGAGCTCTCCTGAAGTTACAAGGTAGATCTCGTGGGCATATCCTTCCCGCATTGGCATCGCAAATCCCCCGCATACCACATCCCCCAAGACATCGTACACAATTATATCCCCACTGAGCGCATCACGCTTCTCGAGTATCTGGAAGGTCGCGATGATTCCCCGCCCTGCACAACCGACACCGGGTTCAGGACCACCGGCCTCGACACAACGGATACCATTGAAACCGGTATGGACTATATCAGAAAGAACGAGTGCAGATTCACCTTTTTCACGGACTAGATCCATAACGGTAGGTATGAGCTTCCCGTGCATGAGCATACGAGTGCTGTCGCGTTTGGGGTCGCAGCCGATCTGGAGAATGTCAAGACCCTGGCTGGAGAGCGCGGCGGAGAGATTTGCCGACGTTGTTGACTTCCCAATGCCTCCCTTCCCATACAGGGCAATCTGCTTCATCACCATACAATAGTGCCCCATTTTATATTAGATCTCCTGATGTTAACAAAAGTGCACTTGTGTTAAGATCTTGTCGGAAGACCGCCAAGAAGGGCATCCCCACCGGAATAACCTCAAGCCACTCTACCCACATACCGCCACGACGCCTGCTCCTTGCCTGAATTTGCCAGAAACCGGACTTTGCAGGATATGCGGAGGTGATGCTACGCGGTAGCAATTCCGATCTCTTTATGCCTTTTTGCGATCTCGTCGGCAAGATGTTCAATAGCCTGCATGGCAGCCTCGTCAGGCAGACCTTTGACATTGACCGGCTCAATAATTTCAACGTTCACGTGGTCGAGCATCTTTGCAAGAACATCGACCGTTTTTCCTCCCCACCCGTATGAGCCGATCACCGATATGAATCGCACCTTCGGCTTGAGTATGTTCGTTATGTATGTTGCATTCACAATCTGAGGGTGAGGACCAAACAGCACTGTGGGTGTAGCAACAACGATAGTAGCGGTATCCACAAGGGCCATTGCAAGTTCACCGATGTCCGTATGGGTAAGGTTGAACGGTTTAACCGTAATTCCCCGTATTACCAGGGCATTGGTAAGATGTTCAACCATCTTCTGTGTGCTCCCATGCATCGAGATCCAGGGGATCACAACCTCGTTTTTTACTCCATCGGAGACCCAATCAGCATAGGCTTCAAGGATAAACCCGGGTCGTTTATAGACCGGGCCGTGACTCGGTGCGATCATATCGAGGGGTAATGCCCGAATCTTCTCGAGGTATCCCTTGATACTGCTCCGGAACGGCATCATAATCTCAGCATAATACCGTTTTGCTCCACGATATGTCTCGGGCTCATTGGTGACGTACAGATCGGTGGACGCTATATGCGACCCGAAAAGATCGCAGGTGAAAAGGATCCTGTCTTCCTGCAGATATGTTATTTGGGTCTCAGGCCAGTGTGTCCACGGGGTCATGAAAAATTCAAGTGTCCTGTCACCAAGCGATAGGGTATCCCGCTCTTTGATCACCCGGATTTTTTCTTTGGGGATGTGGAGAAGATCATGGAGATAGTCCCTGCATTTCTCATTGGTAACTACCATTGCATCAGGATAAAATTCGAGCATCATCGGAAGTGTGCCGGAGTGGTCCTGCTCAGCATGGTTCGCAATGATATAGTCGATACGGTCGACACCTAGTTTCACTAGATTTGAGATGAGTTCGAATTCCTTAGTAGGATCGACGGTATCGATCAACGCTGTTGCTTCGCTGCCCTGAATGAGATATGAGTTGTAACTCGTGCCATCCGGGAGCGGGATAAGCTCGTCAAAAAGTCTCCGGTCGAAATCAGCCGCTCCGACCGCGTATATTCCACGGGTAATCTCACGTGACACCATAATAACCAGTACTGTCTCCTCTCCGGAATCGTTTCTTAAGGACGAACCCGGGAATATTTTCAGATGTTACAGAATAGAGCCGAGAGTTGAAATAATCATTTCGATGGGTGTGTTTCCGGAAAGGGCCGGCACGGTCAGTGCCTGACTTGCTCTCCAGAATGATCTTCGAGATGATACCGGTGAGAGAAAAAATTGAACGAGTGATTTTTTCGCATCGCGGTTCCGATCGAGAATGTCTTGAGGATCTCAAACATAAAATCGATTCGCGAATCGAACCGTTCCGGGATAAGTGCGTTGAAGTCTTCCTTTGTCAGGTTATCGGTTGTTGAAGGCAGGATTACGCCGAGGTTTTTTGCTGACTCGTCAGTGAGCCCGGCAAAATACCAGCTCTCGATTTCCCTGATGACTACTACAATACTGCCCCCGTCAATGTGGCTGAAACGGTAATACAGGATCTGTTTTTTGTCCCGCACCGACCTTTCTGCATCAATATCGGCAACGAAGATATAGTCATTGTCCATCATCCTGACACTCTTTAAAAAATTATTCACTTTCACCCGCTTGATACAGGCATAGGGAATGATCTCAACTGAGTCGTAGTGCGGTACGAGCAATGGTTTCACGACGCGGCCGAAGAACCTTACGTCGTCCCCCCCTTCAACGAGAATGAAAAGCCGTTTTTTCATGCGTTAAAGTCCCAGCAGGTTCTGGAGGTACAGCTCGTCGATACCGATTTCGTTTTCCAGAAATGTCCGTACTTCCTTCTTGTCCGCTGGACGGGAGATAATCGAAAACCCCTCGCTATCCCGGGAGATGAGGAGGATATCTTCGATACTGGCGTGTTTTACCACCTCAGTGCTGTGCGTAGTGATCAGCACCTGTTTCCGAGTCGATGACTCTTTCATCATCGCCATGACTCTTGATATGAGAAAAGGATGGATATGGCTCACCGGCTCTTCGATGATTGTGAAAGGTTTGTCTTCAAAATAGAGCGCGATAATCAAGGCGAAGATGGTTATCGTACCGTCAGAAAGTGAGGACGCTGGGAGGTCAAGGGTCTTTGCATACCGTTCCCTCATGGTCAGGATCAGGGACACGTCCATGAACTTTTTAACCGAAAAATCATCGACAAATGGGAGAACATCGCGCAGGAGATTTGAGAACTTTCGTTTTTTATCCGGATCTTCGGTAATATTTTTCACGACCAGGGCGAGGTTACTGCCATCCTCTTCAAGGTCACGCTTACCGGTGATAGTAATCCCTTTTTTCGGGAGTTTTGGATCAATATCGTACACGGCCAGTTTATCAAAAAATTTTTCGCCGTGGGGAAACGGGTACCCATAAACTGTCTCCAGGAGAAGCGTATTTTCAGGGATCTGTTTTCCCCGGGAAAAAATCGGTATTATATCGTCTTCTGTCAGCGTGCAACCGCTAGGAAGGCTGACATTGTACTGTATCTCACCATTCATGCTGGATACTTCGATCTGTCCCATTCCGATCTGCTTTTTATCCGGGGCTTGGTTACGGATTACACTACAAGCTGAAACCCCGCACCCGATCACCAGCCGGTCTTTTGTTATACTAAATCCATCACCTGACTTATCGAACCTGATGGCAAACTCGTACGACGACTGGCATGAAGTCAGCCCGAACACCTTTGGATCTGTTCCTTTCTTTCCGAGATATTCTGTGCCAGGGTCCGACTGGTAGACCACGGTTATTGAGAGATCTTTCGAATTGCCAATCGTTGCATTCCTGAGAAATTCGATCCCCCCCTGCAAAGCGATCGCGTTATGGAGACCGTGACGGGCAATGTCACGGAGAAACTTAAAAATGCTGATGAAATTGGATTTGCCTGCGGCGTTGGATCCAATCACGACGTTGAACTCGGACAGCTCAAGGTCAATTTCTGAAAAACTCTTGAAATTTTCCACATGAATGCTGCGTATCGACATACAATCCCCGTATTTCAAAGTCGTCCCGTAACAAAAAGAAGGTATTGATCAGGTAACTGAGATCAACTGGATGCACTCCAGCAGAATTACGCAGTGAAACTGACAGTTTACAGATATGAACTTTATTTGCTTCTGATCCTGGACCGGACAGCATCGGCCCACCTGAATATACTATGCGGTTTTCGCTCGGGAAATACACCTTCGGCTACGGATTTTACTTCTTCGACAGAATAAAAAGCACGGGGATGATATTCCTTGATGATACTGACAACATGGGCAAGGTCCTTGCGTTTGATGATCGTAAAGACCATTTTCACCGGACCGGTTCCGCCTTCTCCATCAATACTGGTGACCCTGTACTCATGGGACCGGAGAAATTTCATCAGTTCAGTGGGATCCTCTTTTGTGATGATTCGGACGCTTGAAAGACCAAGAGATAACCTCTCTTCAATTGCCATCCCGACAAAAGTACCTGTGGCAAAACCCGCACCATAAGCGATATAACACACGGCATTTGTCAGGTTGTTCATTACCTCGCCGATGGCAACAAGCCAGATAATAACTTCAAAAAAACCGATAGCCCCGGGGAGATACTTGATCCCTTTGGACATGAATATCACCCGGATCGTGTCCAGACTCATATCGCAGATACGTGCGCCAAATATCAGGAGCGGCACGACAACAAAGGTGAAAACACCCGTTGACATGAAAGGATCAGTCATGCTTACCTTACCAATCATCGCGCGAGCGTGAATGAAAAAGGTTATGGTAGAGAATACAGGGAAAAATTAGGTGATTGAGTTGGTGATCTTAAAACTCTGTTGCCAAGTTCCGGATTGCTAATCGGCAACATTGATCACCGTGACGGTTCTTTCACCTGTCGCCATCAAAACAGCAGTCGGCACTGTCGTCACTGTTGCTGGCTTGAACAATCCGCGATGAACACGATAAGGTTAAAGAGGAATCCGTATGCCTTACCAAAGGTCTAATCTGTATTTTTAGGTGTCGTGGCATATGATTTTTACCGGCGAATCTGTTCCGGAGAAAATCCAGAACTGGTAACTAATGGTTCTTATGGACGTTTTCAGGATTTTTTTGCTTCTGCTCCTCCATCACGGGAACCAAGATCGTTTTGAAATTCCGGGAAAAATAAAGGTGGACTGCTACCAGTGCGGCAATAGTGATCAGGGCTGAAATATACACAGCCGGTACAGAAGTGCGGATATATGTCAGATCTATATTCCCAGCCATCAAAAATACCAGACTGAAAGCGACAACAAGAGTCGCCGCATAGACATCGCGGACGGAGAAAAAGAAAAGTGCTGCAAGAATTCCTGCACAAAGGAACCAGAAAACTGCATCCTGTTTTCCAACAACAAGTGAATGGCTAAGAACTGTAACACCAAACAGCACCGCGGTCACTACAACGCCCACAGGGATTGATACTCGCGCCCCGCTACTCCTGACAAGTGCCTGGACATGGGTTCCTACAAAGACCCAGCAGACCATCACGGATGCGATCGCTGTCGGCAATACGAGGAACAGAACATTCAGAAATTCAAGCCAATCTCCCCCAAACGGACTGCTGGTGACGACCATCGCAGATCCGCCGATAAAGGTTAGTGAGCAAAAAAGGATTATGCGCCGGGGGGACCTGAACCCGATCTGGAACATATTCACCCACCCGGAGATAAATGATTTCCGCAGGCAGATGAAAGGAACAACCGTTCCGATGAGGACACAGGTTATTATCGTGTAGAGGATTATGCCAGAAGGGTCAGCATAACTGAACAGGTGGCGACTGCCGTCAAGCAGGAACGACTCGAGGAGCCATGCTGCATATATTAAGAGAGGGATCACCAGCAACCGGATTACTGCAGAGCGCGACGACACAGATACGGCCATTCCTCCTCCAGCAGATCCCTGAAAAACATATTCGTATCAGGTATTCGGTTAGCTGTGATACTGGATGTACGTTATCGTACATGTTCTAACAGCCATCAATCAATCTACGGCATTCCGGATTATCTCCGGGACTCAAGAAGGTTCATTACCGCGCGATCCCGTTCCCCTGATTCCTTGGCCGGAACTGCCATTTTCTCTTCAAAGCAGGGAAGAGATCGCTCGAAGAACGTACCGAGAGCGATTCGTACATCACTGTTATAGTTCCACTCCCTTCCTTTTACACAAGCTGCTTCAAAGCTTGTTCGGTCATGGTCGGTCAGCTCATAAACCCGTGGCGTATAATAGTCCGCCGCAGGGAAAAACGTCGCGCAGATCTGGAGGACATCAACGAACGCGAACCCTTTATGGGCGATACCTTCCCGTATCAACGTTGTCAGGAGATCCATCTTCTTTGTGTATCCGCGCGCGACATAGGTCGCTCCGCTTGCAAGCATCAGCTCGATCGGATTGAAGGGGAGTTCCTGCGTTCCAGCAGGTGTCGATTTGCCCCGGAACCCGAGCGGTGAGGTCGGAGTATACTGACCGGTGGTGAGCCCATATACACGGTTATTATGGATGATGACCGTGATGTCGATGTTGCGTTTCGCGGCAAAGATCAGATGATCCAGCCCCTCAGCATAAGAATCGCCATCACCGGAACAACAGATGACAGTTAGATCAGGGTTTGCCAGTTTGATACCCGTCGCCACGGGTACTGTGCGCCCATGGAGAGAATAGAAACTGTTGATATTAAGGTAATCAGCCATCTTGGCATGGCATCCAATACCGGTTACAAGTACAACATCGTCTAGGGACTTTCCCGCTTTTTCCATATCGTTCAGGATATTTTTGAGCGTGTGCTGAATGGCAAAATTCCCGCATCCCGGGCACCAGGTATTCTGCGCATCTGTGATGAGCTGGCGACCCATATCAGATCACCTCATTTACCCGTGCTGCAAGTTCATCCGGAGTAAAAGGACGGCCGTCGTACTTGAGGATCTGCTCATCAGCGACAATCCCGTATTTTCCTGCAAGCACAGCCAGTTGTGCTGTTGCGTTCTCCTCTACAACAACCAGTCTCCTGACCCCTTTCAGAGCATTTTTTATCTGAATCAGAGGGAAAGGAGAAAGGACAACCGGCTGAACCATCCGGAGCCCCAGTTGATCCGCGACCTCATTACACACCCCCTTTGTTGATCCCCAACAGAGAAGCGCAGCAGGGGCATCGATACTACCAGAGACTGCAACACAGGGATACCCTTCCATCTCATGGGTAAGCCCATCTCCTTTGGACATGCGTTTTTCCATCATCTTTTCAACAAGGTCTGCCTCTTCAGTGGTTATGCCTGTCTCATCATGTGAATAGCTGTTGGATTTTACCACTGCACCCTGATCACCCGGGAATGCGAGCGGTGACACTCCTGAGCCGGTGAAAGCATACCGGAGATACCGGGTTTTTTTATCCCACCCGGGAATCTCCACCTGAGGCGTTTCCGGGATGTCCATTTTTTCGACACTGTACGTTCCTTCCGAGAGGGTCTTATCGGAAAGGATAAACGAAGGTATCTGGAATTTCCACGCCATGTTCACCGCGACCGCTGACCAGTACAGCGCTTCCTGTGCATTTCCTGGTGCGACGATAAGCCGGGGAAACTCTCCCTGTCCGGCGTTGAGGACAAAATGGAGTTCGGTCTGACCAGTATAAGTGGGAAGCCCGGTCGAAGGTCCCGTTCGTTGGGAGACTAAAAGTACGAGCGGAATTTCTGCCATTCCCGCAAGAGACAGCCCTTCGGTCATCAGACAAAAACCTCCACCGGATGTTCCTACAGCAGCCCGTTTTCCTGCATAAGCAAACCCGAGTGCCATCAGAACGACAGCGATCTCATTCTCAGGGTGAACCACCATGACACCGAAATTTTTTGCCTGATCAGCCATGAAATGCAGAAGACTTGATGAAGGAGTCATCGGGTACGAGATGTAGGCGTCAAGCCCGCCTTTCACCATGCCCAACCCGATAGCTTCGTTTCCGGTAAGAAGAGCAAGCGATGGTTTTTCCAACCTGCCAATAGGATGAACACGCTCAATCTGATCATACGCCCTGCGTGCGACCTTCAGGTTCTGGTCGGTGCCTTTTGGGATATGGGCTTTGAATACAGATTCAACTGTTTCCCATTCTATGCCTGCAGCTTTTGCAAATCCCCCTATGATAGCCGAATTTCCCATAATTTCCGGGGCTTTTTCCGCAGCAAGGATAGCCTTGACCGGGATACCCTGCCCTCCAGACTTGACCTGGTCTGCATTAGAGATAACAGAGGTTTCCGGAGTGATTTTCTCGCGGTGCCGTTCGATGGTCTCGTTGTTAAGAGCAAGCAAAAAATCAGCCCGGTTCCGGTGCGACCCTATATTTTTATCAGATCCACGGATTATCGCAAAATTATGCCCTCCACGGATAAGGGAGGGATAATCAAAATAGAGGTAGACCCGGTACCCCATGCGGTTGAGGAGCTGGGCAACTATCGCCCCGGCACTGTTAATCCCATCTCCTGCTTTTCCTCCAATCAGAACAGATACTTCAGTCATAAAAATTCCCTACCGGTCTGATACTTACAGGATTAGTATATAAAATAGCGTGGCAGGGGTTGGGATGTTCAGGGACGCGGAACTTTTCTCAAGACCCTAACACCAATGACACTCGAATCACTCAGGAGACTCAAAGAAGACAAAGATGAATATGTGCGGCAGGCAGCCGAAGAGACGATCGGGATGCTCCATGAAAAAAAACCTGATGGCAGTTGAAATCCACACTACAGGACAACGAATGTTTTGTGATTATCCTTTATTTTTGATCAATTGTTCGAGAATTGTCTTCATGTCATTGATCTTATATGGTTTTGAGAGCTTTCCGGAAAACCCATAGCGGGAGAAATCCTCCACGACTGGATCATTGGTGTACCCGCTGGATACAATCGCCTTTACACCGGGATCCAGTAATTTAAGATTCTCGATGGTCTCCTTCCCGCCCATACCCTCCGGCACGGAAAGATCAAGGATAACGACATCAAACGGTGTTCCTGCTTCTTTCTCCGATTTGTAGAGAGCAAGTGCAGACGCACCTTCCTTTGCGAACATCACATCGTAGCCAAGAAACTTGAGCACTTCATGGGTTACATCAAGGATAATCTGCTCATCATCCATCAGGAGTATCTTTCCCTTGCTTGTCATGGTAACCCTTAAATTACTTAGTAGATCGTGATGTATACCCTATAATATTATATGACAAAGTTCTGCCGTTTCCTGAATACACTTTGTCTGAATATTATAATCAACCTGCATTTAATCTTTTGATCCGAATGTTTTTTAAAACAATACCGGTGCGGATGTTCTTGTTTCGTCATCGCTTCGACGATCCGGAGGGATCAACAATGAATTATGTACTGGTTTCCTGATGTACCCATTCAAGATAGGGCAGGTAGCCTGCAATGACCGGCAACGCAATGATCTCCGGGATCTCGTATGGGTGCTGAGCCTTGATCGCTGCAACGACATCTTCAGTTTTTTCTCTGACGGTTTTCATTATGAGCAGGTGCTCTTCATCATCACAGAATTCCGCTTTCCACCGGTAAAATGATCTGACAGGTATAACGTTGACACAGGCAACAAGCTGCCGTTCGATCAGCATCCGTGCAAGGTTTGCAGATTCTGCGGGAGGAGCGGTAGAAAATATTACAATAACATCATCGTTCCGGTTCATCGCATTTCATCTCAGTACCCCGCTGATATTATTACTAAAGGATATTAAGGGTTTGACCTTTGTTCAATCTGCGCACGGGATCGTTAATTTCACTAGAATACACCGCGTATGAGTACTAGCTATGTACGCAGCACGCATGAGTAATCTCCCGCCGTATCTTTTTGCACGGATCGATGAGATGAAAGCAGAACAGCAGAAAAAAGGTGTCGATATTATCGATCTTGGCGTCGGCGACCCAGACCTCCCCACACCAGAGCACATTGTTGCCGCCCTCTGCGAGGCGGCGAAGAATCCGGAGAACCACCACTATCCCTCCTATGCCGGTATGCCGGCTTTCCGGAGCGCAGTGGCTGGATGGTACAGGACTCGTTTCGGGGTCTCTCTCGATACCGGGAAGGAAGTACTGGCACTTATGGGCTCAAAGGATGGTATCGCTCACATCGCTGAAGCGTTCGTCAATCCCGGTGATTACGTGCTTGCCCCAAGCCCGGGCTACCCGGTCTACCGGACAGGTACACTTTTTGCCGAGGGGAAAGTGCACGAGATGCCACTTACACAAGAAAACGGGTTTGTCCCGGTGCTAGAGGACATCCCGGGAAAAGTGGCAAAAGCAGCAAAGATCATTTACATAAATTATCCCAACAACCCGACCGCAGCTGTTGCCCCAACTGGCTTCTACAGCGAGGTGGTTGATTTTGCCCATGAACATGACCTTGTGGTAATCTCTGACAATGCGTACTCGGAGATCGCATACGACGGATACCGTGCGCCGTCTTTCCTTGAAACGAAGGGAGCAATGGAGGTTGGTATCGAGATGCACTCGCTATCAAAAACCTACAACATGACGGGGTGGCGGATCGGCATGGCAGTCGGAAACGCAGAGATTCTCGGGGGTCTCGGGTGTGTAAAGACCAACGTCGATTCCGGTGTTTTCAACGCTGTACAGCATGCCGCGATCACTGCACTCCGGAGTTCGCAGGACTGCGTCAAAGATGCATGCGCGATCTATCAGGAACGACGTGACGTTCTCATTGGCGGGCTCCGGGAACTCGGCTTTGACGTCCCCGCTCCAAAAGCGACATTCTATGTCTGGATGCCGGTAAACGACAGTATGTCCTTTGCGGCAAAACTCCTGACCGGGGCTGGCATCGTGGCAACACCAGGTGTCGGATTTGGCTCGAGCGGTGAGGGCTACGTCAGGTTCGCGATCACCCGGCCGGTTGGACGTATCCGCGAAGCGATAGAACGGATGCGGGGGCTTGACCTGTGAACCTTCCCTCTCACCTCACGATACAGCATGGGCACCTTCATATCGGAGGCCATGACTGCACCGGGCTCGCACGGCAGCACGGAACACCGCTCTACGTCACCAGCGAGGACCGGATCTGCACGCTGTTCCGGGAATATCAGGTGGCTTTGTCCAGCCGGTATCCCAACGTACAGGTCCTCTTTGCCGCAAAGGCAAACGGCAACCTTGCGGTGATGCGGGCGCTTGCGAAGCTGGGGGCAGGAGCAGATGTATTTTCCTCAGGAGAACTCCACCTTGCGCTCGAAGCAGGCATGCCTGCGGGAAAGTTGCTTTTCAACGGCAGTTCAAAGACCCCATATGACCTGCGGCTAGCCGTGGAAAAAGGAGTGAAGGTTTCGGTGGACTCTCTCGATGAACTCCACCAGCTTGATTCCGCGGCCCGCGCGGCTGGAAAGACCGCAGAGATCGCGTTCAGAGTCAACCCAGCGCTCGAAGTCCCGACCCACCCGAAGATTGCCACCGGCCTCGCATCCAGCAAGTTCGGGATCCCGCATAAGGAAATCCCTGCAGCCTATCAGGAAGCCCTTTCATGCAAAAACATCAGACCGGTCGGTATTCACTGCCATATCGGGTCGCAGATCCTTGACACTGAACCCTTCGCACAGGCTGCCGCGGTGATGGTACGGCTGGCGCGAGAAATTGTTGACATGGGTGTGAAACTGGAATTCATCGATCTCGGCGGGGGTCTAGGAATCCCGTACCATCACGATAGCGATCCGAACCTTACCCCGGAGGACTACGCTGCAAAGGTCGTCCCCGTATTTAAAGAAGGCGTGGAAGCCGGTGGGATCTCTCCTGCGATCTGGGTAGAGCCCGGCCGGTCGCTGGTTGCTGATTCCACGGTGCTCCTTACCAGGGTCAACTCCACGAAAGCGGCGCACAAGAGGTTTGCCAACGTCGATGCGGGGTTCAACCTGCTCATCCGGCCTGCCATGTACGATGCTTACCATGAAGTTATCCTCGCGAATAAAGCAGATGCTCCTCTGAACAGCGAGTACACGGTAACCGGTCCTATATGCGAGACCGGAGATATCCTTGCACCGGACCGGAAACTCCCCATACTGGCAGCAGGCGACCTCATCGCTGTACTCGATGCCGGGGCATACGGGTTTGCCATGTCCTCCCAGTACAACAGTCGCCCCCGCTGTCCTGAAGTGCTCATCAGGGGCACGCAGGCTGCGCTGATGCGGCGGGGCGAGACTGTCGAGGATGTCACAGCAACCATGCAGCGTCCCCCATGGCAACAGTAAAAAGGAGGCAGTAACCCGTGTTCCACCACGCGCTGGTCGACGACCTCCTTACAAAAGAAGAGTTCGAACGGCGCGTAGAGGCAAAGATCGAAGAATGCGGCGATCTTGTCGATGAACCGACTGCGGCAATGCTTGTTGTCGATGAACTCGGTCGCCAGCACGTCAAGATTAAAGGGCTTGCAGCAAAGTCGAGCCTTTTTTCGTTTTTTGGCAAAGTAATTGACAAGACTGAACCGAAGGAGTTTGACCGGGCTGATGGGGAGAAAGGGTGGGTCGCAACGCTGCTCCTCGGAGATGAGACCGGAACCACCCGGGTAGTGCTCTGGGACGAGAAAGCAGGGGCAGCACTTGAGATTGTTCCAGGAGATGTACTGGAAATAATCGGAAGACATCCTGGTAAAAGCACCAAAGAGATCTATGCACTCGCTCTCCGAAAGGCAAGCTGCGAGATCAATTGTACCCTACCGGTAAAAGGAATGGGACCTGACAACCTCTCCAGCGAACCTGTAGAGCTTGATGCACTTATTCTCGGTACCGAAAAACCCCGGACGTTCAGCCGAAGGGACGGGACGACCGGAGAGATGGTGGAAGCAGTAATCGGAGATGCAGAAGGAACGGCCCGGGTTGTAATCTGGATACCCCACCTGCTCAGTGAGATTCCCCCGGGATCGGCCGTCCATATAACAGGTGCAAAACCCGATCGTCGCAGCGAAGAGCGTGCATACAGCCTTGATGAGACAAGCACGATTGCACTTACTGACCGGGCAATCACAGTTCCGCTCACACCGCTGGGATCCATTACTGAGCAAGGTACCTACTCAATAAAGGGTAATGTCAAGGAGATCAGGGAACCACGGTCGTTTATCACCCGGAGTGGTTTGCCATCATGGGTTAGGAACATCGTGGTAAGCGACGGTACTAATGACATCCGGGTTGTTCTGTGGGGTGAAAAAGCTCTAATCCCAGTAATCCCCGAAGACCGGGTCGAGATCTGGCATGCTACAGCAAAACCCGGGCGATTCGGGGGCATTGAACTTGGCATCGGACGAGGGAGCATATTCCGTGTGCCGAATGATGCATCCATGCCCATAACATTCAGCGGCACCATTATAGCCGGGCATGGGTGTACCTTCGTTGATGATGGGAAAGATCGCTATCTTATTGAAGGAGATTTTCCACCGGGTGCTAATGTCCGGGTCTCCGGGATGCTCTCCGGAAGCCGGATTATCCCCAAACAGGTGGATATGGTTGACATCAAACCAGACGAAATAATGGCGCATCTCAGGAAATTCCAGGAAATACTGGAGTCACGGTAGCACTTTCACACCGCGCAGTCCTATGGGTTATATGTGAGCGTTTATGATGTTGTTGTGCCATAGGAGTGTATAAGAAATGGCTGAAGGACCATTAGAGATTGAAGATTTACCGGGCGTAGGCCCGAGCACTGCAGAGAAGCTCCGCGAGGCGGGCTATCTCTCAGTTGAAAGCATCGCAACGGCATCACCGGCAGAACTCTCGGAGGTCTCGGAGATATCCGAGTCCACGGCAAAGAAGATCATCAAAGCAGCGCGTGAGGCGGCCGATGTCGGCGGGTTCAAAACCGGCAAAGACATCTTTGAAATACGGAAAGATGTCAGGAAACTTTCGTTCCGCGTTCCCGAACTCGATACCCTGCTCGGCGGGGGCATGGAAACCCAGGCGATCACCGAGATGTACGGCGAGTTTGGTTCCGGTAAGAGCCAGATCGTCCACCAGATGGCGGTCAACGTCCAGCTCCCCGAAGATCAGGGCGGGCTAAACGGAAGTGTCATCTACATTGATACCGAGAACACCTTCCGCCCTGAGCGTATCGAGCAGATGGTAAACGGCATTGGGCTCGATGAAACACCGGACCCGCAGGAGTTTTTAAAAAATATCCATATCGCACGGGCGCATACTTCTGATCACCAGATGCTCCTGATCGACAATTCCCGCGAGCTGGCAAATGAGCTGAAAGGGAGCGATATGCCAGTCAAGCTCTTTATCATCGACTCCCTGACCGCCCACTTCCGGGCCGAGTACGCAGGCCGGGGAACTCTTGCCGCACGCCAGCAGAAGCTGAACCGGCATATGCACGAGCTCTTCAAGCTCATCGATGAGCACAACGCAGTGGGACTTGTGACAAACCAGGTCATGTCCAACCCTGCAGTCTTCTTCGGTGACCCGACTAAACCGATTGGCGGTAATATTGTCGGACATACCGCAACGTTCCGTCTCTACCTGCGCAAGAGCAAAGGCGGCAAACGCATCGCGCGTCTCGTAGACAGCCCCAACCTGCCAGAAGGTGAGGCACCGTTCATCGTGGAAGAGGGTGGTCTCAAACCGTGCTGAAAGCACTCCTTACTGATATTGACGGGACGATCACGGATCCTACACGCCGGATCAATACTCGATCCATAGAGATGATCCGATCACTCGTCGATCAGGGAGTTAAGGTCGTACTTGCAAGCGGGAATACTTCCTGCTTCATGGACGCACTCTGCAGGATGATCGGCACTGATGGCACTTTCATCGCTGAAAATGGGGGTGTCTTCCGGGTGGGTTTTGATGGCACCCCGCGCATTAAAGGAGACCAGAGTATATGCAGAAAAGCGCTTGAGGTACTGCAGGCCCATTACCAGGGTCACGGCAGGGAACTGAGTCTCCTGAGCCCCAGCTACCGGTTCACGGACCTCGCCATTGCACGGACTGTGCCTATTGAAGAGGTCAAGGTCATTCTCCATGACTATCCCGTTGAGGTCCTTGATACCGGGTATGCAATCCACCTGCAGGCACCTGGGATCAACAAAGGGACTGCCCTGATCGAACTGGCACGGGAGATGGGGCTCATGCCGTCAGATTTTCTTGCCATTGGTGATTCGATCAACGATATCCAGATGCTCATGACCGCCGGTATCGGGATTACCGTAGCAAATGCCCACCCGAAAACAAAGGCCGTAGCACAGTATATTGCAGAAAAAGAATTTGGAGATGGTTTTGTCGAAGCAATGAAAAAATATGATTCTTATTTTCGCGCAAGAAAGCGGTCAACGACGATATAGTCCTTGATATCCTTGACTGATTCAAACGGTATAATCAGGAGTTTGTCGTCTTCAAGGTTGTAGCCATCGGTAGAAAACGTCTGATCCGGGTGGATGATCATATCACAGACCACGCCCGAATCAAAATCCACCCTGATATTTTTGAGCGTCCCGATGAGTTTTCCATCGTTGCTCATGATCTTTTTTCTGGAAAGACTGCGGGCAAATATACGAGTCATGAAAAAAATTGACGATGTATAAATATATAAATTGTTCTAAAACAGCGTAAAAATCGGTGTTTTTCAAAGATCTTTGCCACATCAACGTTATTTGAACATTTCCGCTGCCATCCGGATGTCTGATCCACGGAGTGTCTTTCTCCCTGCATGATCTGACATTTTTTTTGCCTCTTTTGCAATAAAAGACCCATATTCTTCCATCAGGAGGGTAAGGGTTTCGGTTGCATCGGTACTCACCCGATCAGCACCGGCTTTTTTGATGATGCGTTCAACGGCTGCCTGAGATAGTTCTGTCATAATCCTTTATCCTCCCATAGAATCTGGTTCAACCTATCTAAACATTTGTATTTACTTTGAGGGAAAGACCCGGATAATATCCGACTGCGTCAGGATCCCGACAGGCTTTTTGTCATCAACAACGATCAATCTCCCTATCTCCCGCTCTTTGAACCGGCCTATCACCTCAAACAGTTTTGTTTCTGACGAGACTTCAACTACGTCCGTTGTCATGACCTCAGAAACCTTGGTTATAAAAGGGAGTTCCTGTTCAACAGCCCGGGCAATATCGCTCAGCGTTATAATGCCGGCGAGTTTTCCGTTGTCGATGACCGGAGCCCCGTGGATATGGTTGTGGTTAAAGAGGACGAGAGCGTCACGCAGAGTACTCGAACTCTGCAGGGTCTTGAGCGGGCTTGTCATATAGTTTCTGATAGGCTGCTTAGGGAGCGATATCATCTCTGATGTTGAGATCAGGAGCGACTGGCGGGCTTCATCCTTGCCGAAGACCTCTCCCCGGATCAAAAGTTTATTGACCGGGGTAGGACCGATAGTGATCTGATCGCCGATCTCAAAGATTTTGGCGCTCCCGGCCAGTTTTATCACCGCATGACAGATATCGGGATGACAGAGCGTGGTAAAATCGATCTCCTGAACATTGGCGCCTTCGATTTCCTTGCCGTTCCGACTAATCCTGACATCGGAATCGCCTTCCGATGTATTGAGGTTGAGTTCCTTGTAGGCGAGTGCGGTCGGGATGTACCCCCCCTTGGGTCCTGGCACGCCGTCAACAAGCCCGACTGCCTTTAAGGACTGCATCTGGTTGCGGACAGTCCCGGGGTTACGCTGTATAACATCGGCTATATCCTCGCCTTTGATAGAATGCGACTGGCGGTGGTAAAGCGTGATGAGGGTGATGAGGATATCCCGCTGGATAAGAGACAAGTCCATAACGATAAACCGTATAACCTTCCATAAATATATAGGTAGGCGAGTTGTGGAATTCGAAAAAATGCCGACGGTTCCGACTGCGGATGAGATACTGGACCGGAGTTTCCGCCGTGCAGCAAAGAAGATGAAAGAGAAAATAAACAAGGAGCGCGCCAACGAGGAGTTTGTCCGGGCAGTCGGGGCAGCGATCCACGACCGGCTTGTCGCGATTATCCAGGGATTTCCGGAGTTTGACGAGATCCCGCCGTTTTACCGGGAATTGGCGGATATTCTCTATGGTATCGATAATATCAAACAAGCACTTGGCGCGGTTGGCTGGGCTGCAAAACACACGAAGATGGTCGGTAATCAGATTGCAGTGCAATCCCGGAAGGCGGAAGATACTACCATTCTGAGAAAGAGGGCCGTTGCGCGTCTCGCGTCCATGGTCCACCAGATCAACAAGGACTTGCTCTTCTTAAACGAGATCAGGAATGTCCTGCGGAAGCTCCCCCACGTTGAAGATGCGTTCACAACGGTCATTGCCGGGTACCCTAACGTCGGCAAGTCATCATTTATCCGGCGCATCTCTTCGGCTGAGCCTCAGGTAGCGTCATACCCGTTTACGACAAAAGGCATCATCGTCGGGCACCGGCAGATGGGAAGGGAGCGGATCCAGTTCGTAGACACGCCCGGTATTCTCGACCGACCTGCTGAAGAGCGGAACCAGATCGAGCGGCAGGCACTCGCCGCAATGATGAATGTCGCTGATCTCGTCCTCTTCATTCTCGATCCATCCGAACATTGCGGATACCCGATGGATGTGCAGCTCAATCTCCTCAAAGAGGTGAAAGGTATGGTAGATGTTCCTCTGGTAGTTGTGGCAAACAAGTCGGATATCACTGTGGCTGAAGGTTACATGACCATGTCCACCCAGACCGGGGACGGGGTTGATGCAGTGCTCGCGGAAATATTGATGCACAAGCCGGCGCCCGCGGAACGGAAAAGGGATGCGGCTCCGGATATACGGTCTCGTCTCCCACGTGAATCTGAAGAGACGACCATTGATGAGTATTCTGGCACAGAAGAGGGAGCTAAAAGCGAACGGAAACCGAAACCAAAGAAAGCCAGAAAGCCCCGGACGGTAGTGTCACGGGGCAGTTTCTGATATATCTTTTTTGTCCGGCTGATATCTACTAAAAATTCTGGCACTCTTAGGGCTCCGACATTATGCCGCCACCTTAACCCCCAAAATTTCAACAGACTAAAAAATGTGAACAAACATCATGTTTCACTTTACCATATACTAGGACTAGGTCTTTTTTAAAAATACAGGAATGGGCTATCCTATCATCATCAAAGCTGCCCACCCAATCAAAAACCCAATAATTGTGCCCCCGTTTAGAGGTGGCAGGCCGGCCTGAGGCTTTCCTGAGTTGACGAAATAGAGGAGAACCACAAGTCCCGCTAGGGAGCCGATGATCGCACCGAGGGCCGGTAGGTTGACGAACCCAAAAAGACTCCAGCCTCCGAGGAAGACATTGGCGGAAACAACGAGAATAGACGGCATGATCATGTCTCCCATACCGATGATGAACGCTGCCCGCTCTCCCCCTTCGGCCAGTTTCCCGATCCCCTCTTTGATGAACGAATAGTCTTTCCGTTTGGGGATAACGAAGAGGATCGGGGTCTTCTGGTCGATCACGCCTTCCGCGAGCGTGATCATGTGCCGGGTCTTGTACACGGAGATTGCATCATAGACCGCGAGGAGCGCGAGCAGGATCACGACCGGCCACACATCAAGCGAAGCCCCAAAGATCGCAGCGACACCGGCCCCTATTAGGATACCGAAACCGTCGATGATATACCATTCCGGATATTTATATAGGATGATGGTCGCGAGCACAGAGAGGACAAGGACTATACCCGTTGCAACGATAGTCTCCGCGGTCAGTGAAGAGACCGCAACAACAGGTACAACGGCATTCAACCAATCCGGCGTTGCTACCGCTGTCTCCCCCATGATTGCATAGACGATCGCCATGAAGATGTAGACGAATGTGAGGAAGATCGAGATCCTGATGACCCAAGTGATCGCCCACTTAATATCGTATTTAATCAGCGCGAGCAGGAATGCGGTGAACGCAAGGATGATGGCGATGAAAATGAACGGATTGGCCATCGATGTAGGGTCCTGGAACGCGACGATCTTCGAGGCTTGGACAGGGAGCGAGAGGAGCAGTGCCCCGAGTTCCACTGCGATGAGGAGGGCCGGCATCGCAAGGAAGGGGATGAGGTTCTTGGTATCCATGATATCTCCGGAATGCTAAAACAGTTCAGCCTTTTAGTTAGATTAATTAGTGTGCTCTCATCATCTAAAAGCATGGATATACGTGAGTATCTTCCTGATATATTGCTCACCATCATTCTGGTTGTTTCGACCCTATTTCTTATACTCCGGTTCTGGCAGGATCTCACCATCGCTATTGCCGCCGCTGTTATGATGCTTTCGCTCGGTGGGCTTTTCCTCTCGATGCAGGTCAAGGTGCGGCGCCTCGAGCAGAGCGTCATCACCCGTGAACGGATGCTCCGCACTAACCTTGAGGAAATCTCCGGACGAATGGTGGATAAGTACGATATGACGATCAGTCATCTCGACGAACTCGTCGCCGAATATTCAAAACGAATTTATAAGTAGCCAGAGTTCAACGGAGGCGTGAAACACTATGGGCGTCGCATTAAGGGATATCATCGCGGATTACAAGACACCGGTAACATGGGAATCGATCCCGGGTATTGCCGCCATTGATGCAAACAATGCCCTGTACCAGTTCCTCTCAATCATCCGGCAACCGGACGGGACACCCCTCATGGACAGGCAGGGCCGGATCACATCCCACCTCTCCGGTATCCTTTTCCGCGTATCCAATTTCCTGGAAAAGGGGATCAAGCCGGTCTTTGTTTTTGACGGGAAACCCCCGGAACTCAAAACCGGAACCATTGACAAGCGCAGGAAGATCCGCGAAGACGCAGGGGTGCGGTGGCAGGAAGCACTCGACACCGGTGACGAGGCCGAAGCGTATAAGCAGGCACGCTCGTCTTCAAAAGTGGATGCCACGATCATTGCAACATCGATGAGCCTGCTGCAGCTGATGGGACTTCCTGTTGTACAGGCCCCAAGTGAAGGAGAAGCTCAGGCTGCATATATGGCGATAAAAGGTGATGCACGTTACGTTGTCTCGCAGGATTACGATGCGCTCCTCTTTGGCGCTCCGAACCTTGTCCGGAATCTTACCGTAAGCGGTAAGCGGAAGATGCGGGGGCGGACGATTACCGTGAACCCGGAACGACTTATCCTTACCGAAGTTCTCGAAGGTCTCCAGCTCACACGTGAGCAGCTGATCGAGATCGGCATACTTGTGGGAACGGATTTTAATCCGGGTGTTGAAGGCGTAGGCGCAAAGACTGGCCTGAAGATTGTGCAGCGGGGAGAGTTCGAGGCAAAGATACGGGAGAAACAACCGGATTTCGATCCTGCTCCCATAATGGACCTGTTCATACACCCTGATGTGACTGATGATTACCATCTTGTTTGGAAGCATCCCGACATCGCGGGAATCCGAACGATGCTCTGCAACGATTACGACTTTTCCGAAGACCGGGTGAACAAAGCGCTGGAGAATTTTACCGCAAGAGCAGGACAGCGGACACTTGAAGGGTGGTTCTGATCATCGATACTAAAGGAGAAGCGGAATCGGTATATCAGGCATGACCAGATTTTCCGGGACAAAACTGCTCTTTCCCTTTTTTCACGGTTATCTTCTCATAACACTGGCTATGTGTCACAATATAAACATGTATAAACGCGGGTACGCACTATTTTTTTATAGTTAATCATAGCCAGATCCACTGTCAAATATCCGGAATATGTCCTCTCGAACGGCTATCCCTGGTGATAACGATGCAGCTAACTTCCTGTAAGAAAACCTACAATAACGAGACTCAACGGGCCATTCCTCTCGAAGAGACGCTTGCCAGGATTGAACCGAAAGTCCCAGCGGCCGGCATAACACGGGTTGCAGATATTACGAACCTCGACCGTATCGGCATTCCGGTGTTTTCCTGCATAAGGCCGACCGCCGAATCCGGTGCAATCACGGTGTATAACGGTAAGGGCGCTTCTGTCGAAGAATCGAGGATCTCAGCGATCATGGAGGGCATCGAGCGGTATTCATCAGAGATGCATGACCGGAAAGTCCACCTGGCACCTTACCAGGAGATGCTTGCACAGGGAAACGTGCTCGATCCCCGGGACCTTATCCTTCCCGAAGGCGCGGAAACCGATCGCCTCATATCATGGTATGAAGGGTACGATATCGTAAACGATGACCCCGTATGGGTCCCGGCTTATGCCGTATTTCACCCGGTCCCTCCCCGACACCGCGGACCATTCCGTACCAGCACCAATGGTCTCGCTTCCGGAAACACCATGGAAGAAGCGGTTTTCCATGCCCTGTCCGAAGTGATAGAACGGGATGCGTGGTCGCTTGTCGAAGCATCTCGCGATACCGGACCATGTGTTGTGGATATCGATGATCCTACACTCATGGATATACTGCAAAAATTTGCTGGTGCCCAGGTGGAGGTAAAAGTTCGGGATATAACCAGCGACATAGGGATCCCGACCATTGCTGCAGTCGCTGACGACACACTGCTGAAAGATCCCATGCTCCTTACCATTGGCATCGGAACTCACACCTGCGCACGGATTGCTGTCATGCGGGCGCTCACTGAGGTTGCGCAAAGCAGGCTCACTCAGATCCATGGAGCACGGGAAGACACAACACTGGCGGACCTCCGCAAGCGAATGGGGTATGACCGGGCAAAACGGATCAATGGTTACTGGTATCGGGATAATGGGACGATCCCGTACAGCCGCGAACCCTCCTTTGACAGCGACGATTTCCTCAAAGACATCAATTTTATCATCGGTGCACTCAAAAAACAGGGACTTGACCGGGTAATCGTTGTTGACCTGACAAGGGAAGAGATAGGTATCCCGGTCGTGAGGGTAATCGTGCCCGGCCTCGAGGTCTTCGCGATGGATCCGGAACGGAGGGGGGGGCGGGTGAATAATGCCCAGGATCATCGTCTTTCTCGGGCCGAGCCTTGAACGGCACGATGCGGAGAAGATGCTTCCTGCAGAATATCGTCCACCGGCAAAACGTGGGGACATTCTCAGGGCCATTGAAGACGGCGCAGCCATTATCGGTCTGATCGACGGAGTCTTTCACCAGGATAACGCTGTTGCCCACCGGGAAATCCTGACCGCAATGAAAAAGGGGGTTGACGTCATCGGCGCATCAAGCATGGGAGCCCTCCGAGCTGCGGAGATGAACACGCTCGGGATGGTTGGCATCGGCGAGATCTACCGGATGTACAAGACCGGGGAACTCGAGTCCGACGATGAAGTGGCGCTGGTCTTTGACCCGGTTTCTGGCTTACCACTCTCAGAACCTCTTATCAATATCCGGTTCACCCTGATAAAAGCAGAGCGGGATGGAGTGATCTCCTCTGATGACCATGCCACACTCCTCACGGCCGCCCGTTCACTCTTCTACCCCAGGCGGACATATCGTGCAATCGTTTCTGCGGCAGGAAGCGCAATCGATCAGTTAACTGGCAAACGATTCCTTGAATGGGCCGACAACCATGCCTGCGACCAGAAACGGGAGGATGCAGTTGCCGCGCTCGGGTATATCAGGGATCTTTTGCCATTAGGGAAAGGGAAATAGTAAGCCACATTGCTGATCCGCCTGAATCTCCTAAAAAAGTGCTATTTTACTTTTGCCCAAACATACGCAAACCGTTGCAAAGCGGTGATATGCCCAAAGATGCCAAAGAGAACGAGCAGCCAGCCGAGCCAGGTCAGCCCGTAGCAACTCATCGGGACAAGGAGGCCGATGATGCCCACAACCAGAATGAGCACGAGCCGATCCGCCCTTCCGAGGAGCCCGCCATAATACCGACCGACACCCACGGCCTGTGCCTGCGTCCCGAGATAGGATGCCATAAGCACACCGGTGAGGGCGAAAACACCGATCTGCCAGGGAACAAGACCCCCGGCAAAAATACCCGTTATAATGAAAATGTCAGCGTACCGGTCAACGGCATGATCGAGGAAGTCTCCACGCATGCTCTGGATCTTCATTTCGCGGGCGACGGCTCCGTCCATCGCATCGCAGAACGCGTTGAGGGCAACTGCAATGATCCCCAAGAGTTCCAGACGAAGATAAAAGAACATGCCCGCAACCGCCGATGCAACGAAGGCTGCCATGGTAAAGAAATTCGGTGTCAGCCTGCACTTGATGGCAACAGAGACCAGCGGGTCAAAATAGACTTTCGCATGGCTCCGGTACTGGTCGAGAGTCATGATCCGGGCTCCAGGTACCCGGACCAGTCAAGGGAGCCGAACCCCGCGGGTATCTCCCCGTTTACGAACTTTTCGATCTGATCTGCACAGTATGCAGAATCGTGTCCTGTGGTGTCCAGCTCAAGGATGTGCGACGCGTCGTGCTCCTCTACTGTCTCAATAAGACAGACATCAAGTGCCTCAGCCTCGACATTCTCCCGTATCTTCTTCTCAGGGTACTTGCGCTGTGCAAGTCGTTTCCTCAGCTCGTCAGGCCTGCAGCGGAGCACGACAATCCTGTCGCATGGCAGTAAATGTGCAAAATGTCCCTCTACAAAACCATCAACCGGGACAAATTCATCCACCCAGCGGTCGACATCGATCAGCTGCGTCTCACGATCTTCGTCTTCACCATCAACATAGGGCCGGACGGTATCGATAAGATGGACGACTTTATGCCCGCGACGTGCAAGTTCCTCAGCAATCAGGGATTTTCCGGTACCCGGAGTGCCGGTAATGCCACACATCATAGTGAATTTATCACCTCGATGAAATGTTCGTTCTCCCAGTCCTCACCAACGCTAACCCGTATGTAATGGTCGGAGAGCCCTGAAAAACTTCTGCACGATCTGACAATCACACCTTTTCGGGCCAGTTCTTCCGTGACATCGTCACTTTTCTTTGGGGATACATCGACCATTACGAAGTTTGCATCGGAAGGGAGGACTGGAAACTTCACTTCGTGGGTAAACCGGGCTCTCCATTCCCGAACATGCGTAATGCACCGTTCCGCATGCTCCTTGTCAGAAAGCGCTCCGGCCGCCGCTTCAGCTGACACTGCGTTTACGGTGAACGGTGTACCCGCCCGCTGGCAGAAGGGCTGAAACCATTTCGGGACAAAACCATACCCGATCCGGAGACCGGCAAGCGAGTGGACCTTGGAAAAGGTTCTGCCAATGATCAGGTTATCGTATTTTTTCAATAGGGGGAGGTAATCGAAGTCCGAGAATTCGACGTATGCGTTATCGAGAAACAAGATTCCTCCGATACCATCCAGGACCTCCATGATCACATCCGGAGAAGATGCGTTGCCGGTGGGGTTGTTCGGGGAACAGAGGAAGGTGATTTTCGCTGCTTTACCGGCTCGCACCAGTTTCTGCGCATTTACAGAGTAATCGTGCTCTCGGGGAACTGCAACGACTCTAGCTCCCTGAGCCGTCGCTGCAAGCGCATAAAATGAAAAGGTGGGGGTGGAGACTGCTACTGTCTCACCAGGTTCGACGAGGGTCCGGATCGTGGTCTCTATCACCCCGTCCATCCCAACTCCTGTGACAAAGGAATAATCACCGTAATATGCTCTGAGCGCGTGAGTCAACACGTCTGCCTTCTCATCAGGATACCGGTTTGCTTGTCGGAGTGCTTTTTCACCGGCAATGATGGCGTTGGGCGACGGGGGTTCAGGATTCTCATTGCTCGCGAGGCGGGCTATGCGTTTGATCCCGTGCTCCTTTGCTAGGTCATCTGCCTTTTTCGCAAATACGTAACCGCCCTGCTTATAGCATGACCTGACCAAGTGCTCCATCAATCACCCTGACCACGCGGTCGATCTCTGCATCGGATATGACAAGCGGGGGGACAAGTCGCAGGTTTCCGTCCGCTGCGCAGTTGACAAGGACTCCCTGTTTCGCACAAATCTTCTGGATCTCAGGGCATTTTTCCCCGACCGTGATGCCGATCATCAATCCCCGTACCCGGGGGTTATACTTCTTCAGCCCTTCCCTGAACCGCTCACCCTTTATGCTCACCTGGGGCAGAATCTTTTCAATGACACCGATAGTTGCAAGTGCTGCTGCACAGGCAAGAGGTCCCCCGGCAAACGTGCTCCCATGTTCGCTTTTTTTGAACTCGATTCCCTCACGGGCTACTATCGCTCCCATGGGAAAGCCACTTGCGATCCCTTTTGCCAACGTTACGATATCCGGAACTGCTTTGGTGTGCTGGATGGCCAGCCATTTTCCGGTGCGGCCCATCCCCGTCTGGACCTCATCGACTATCATAAATGCTCCAGCCCTGTCGCACACCTCCCGTATCCCCTCCAGGAAACTGTCAGGAGGTATAATGACACCGGCCTCACCCTGTATAGGTTCCACAATGACTCCGGCTGTATCGCTGTCCACAACTTTTTTCAGGCCGTCAAGGTCGCCATAATCGACAAAGGAGCATTTGATCCCAAGGGGTTCAAACGGCTCACGGATTGCAGGTTTGTGGGTAACCGCGAGAGATCCGACCGTTCTCCCATGGAATCCGTGGGAGAACGCAACAAACTTCTTCTTACCGGTCCTGACACGGGCTAGTTTCAGTGCCCCATCAGTAGCTTCTGCACCGGAATTGGAGAAAAACGCTTTTTGAAGTCCGGTTATTTCTACCAGTTTTTTGGCCAGAACACCCTGATGAGGGATGTAGTAGAGATTTGAGCAGTGGATGAGTGTATGTGCCTGATCGCAGATCGCTTTTACCACTGCCGGGTGGCAATGGCCGGTACTGCAGACTGCAATGCCGGCGACGCAATCGAGGTATTCATTTCCTTCCGCATCCCAGACTTTTGTGCCTTCCCCTTTCACTATCGCCATGTCGCGGGAGAAAGCGGGCATATAATAGCGCTCGTCGAGCGCTTTCAACTGACTGGTTTTTTCCATTTCTATCACGTGGGTAGCGTTATCTGATTTTTTTTCCGAGAATAAAATCATTCATATTCTATGGTTGCCGGGGGTTTTGCTGTTATGTCATAGACAACCCGGGCAACACTCGGGATGTCCGCTGTGATCCTCGACCCGATCCTCACCAGATGGTCAAACGGGATTTCGAGCGGGTCTGCAGTCATACCGTCTCGGGAGTTAACTGCCCTGATTGCTACGATCCACCCGTGAATCCGGTTGTCACCTTTAACCCCCGTCCCCAGTCCGAGAAGAGCTGCAAAGCACTGCCAGGGATGGAAAGTCTCTACCAGTTCATCTTCCACGATCCAATTTGCTTCGCGGATGACCGCGATCTTCTCATGGGTGATTTCTCCCAGCACTCTTACCGCGAGTCCCGGCCCCGGGAATGGCATCCTGTGCTGGATCTCTTTAGGAAGGCCGAGGGCTCCGGCAACTTCCCGTACTTCATCTTTGTACAGGTCACGGATTGGTTCGATCACTTTCGTAAACTCCATATGGAGAGGCATTCCTCCGACATTGTGGTGGCTCTTTATTCCCCCCTCACTTTCTATCCGGTCCGGGTAAATAGTGCCCTGAAGCAGGCATTTTGCCCCGGATTTTCTGGCTTCCCGCTCGAACACCCTTATAAACCGTTCGCCGATCACTTTCCGCTTGGCCTCGGGATCGGTGACCCCTTTGAGCGCTGCCAGAAACTCGTCACCCGCTTCGACTATGTCAAGATCGATGTTGCCAAAGAGGGTTCTGATCCGTTCAGTTTCTCCTTTCCGCATAAGGCCGGTATCGATATAGATCGGGATCAGGTTATCGCCGATGGCCCGTGCCGCAAGGGCTGCACAGACTGAGCTGTCAACGCCTCCGGACAGTGCCATGACAACGTTCTTGCCGTCAGCTGCCGCCTTAATCTCGTCGATTGACTTCGCGATGAACTTCTCCGTGTTTACCATACCAGAACACCCTCACTTCGTTCGCTTGTTCGCACTGCACGCCTCGACGAACCCGAGATATGGCGGCGACGGATGAGTCGGGCGGGATTTGAACTCGGGGTGGAACTGAGTGGCAAAGTAGAACGGGTGATCTGCAAGCTCAAGGCACTCCATCCGGTTTTTGTTGGTTGCCGAGAAGATCAGTCCTTTCTTTTCCAGTTCCTTGATATAATCCGGGTTTACTTCATAGCGGTGCCTGTGGCGTTCAACGATCTGCTTCTGGGCATAGAGATTCATCGCGATTGTCCCTTCCCGGATGTCTGCCGTGTAGTCGCCTAGTCTCATCGTACCGCCAAGCTCGCGGAGCCCTTCCTGTTCGGGCAGGAGAGCAATGACATGCGAACCTTCGCCAAACTCCTCGCTGGTTGCATCAGCAATCCCGATGTACCGGGCATATTCGATGGTCGCTAGCTGGAACCCGAGACAGAGACCGAGGAACGGGGTCCTGTTCTCGCGGGCAAATTTTATCGCCTCGATCTTACCTTCAATTCCCCGTTTCCCGAACCCACCGGGAATAAGGATCCCATCGTAATCCTTGAGCTGGCACCGCTCGTACCGTTCCGCATCCAGCCAGGCAATTTTTACCTCAGTAGAGAGAGCCCGTCCTGCGTGCTTGAGGGCCTCTTTGATACTGATGTACACATCTTCAATTCCATATTTGCTGACAATGGCAACGGTTACCCGGTTGGTATATTCTTTCGTTACTAGCCTGTACCAGCTATTGTCGATTTCTCTCTTCTCAAGTCCGAGGTGGGCCGAAAGCGCATCAGCAAGCCCTTCTTTTTCCATTTCCATCGGGACCTCGTAGATATCAGGAACCGTAGCTGCTGAGATTACCGCGTTCTGGGGGAGATCGCAGAACGCTGATATCTTGCGTTTCGTATTGGCACCGATCGGCCGCTCGCTTCTCCCGACAATGATCTCGGCGTGAAGTCCCAACTCCCGAAGTGCCTTCACCGAGTGCTGTGTAGGCTTGGTCTTGAGATCCCCCATAGTATCCTCAGGGATAAGGGTGACATGGACCAGGACGTAGTCGCGTGGAGGGAGATCCCCTCTCATCTGGCGTATCGCTTCCAAAAACGGCATACTCTCGATGTCGCCTACTGTGCCCCCCACCTCAACGAGACAAATATCAGCTTTTGTCCCGTCCGGAAATGTTTCTTCGGCTGCCTGCCGCATACATGCCTTGATTTGGTCAGTGATATGGGGGATAATCTGTACGGTTTCACCGAGGAAATCACCACGGCGTTCCTTTTCAATAACCGTGCGGTATACCTTACCGGTAGTAATGTTGTGCGAGGCAGTCAATTCGATATCAAGAAATCGTTCGTAATTGCCGAGATCCAGATCGACTTCGCTGCCATCTTTGAGCACAAACACTTCACCGTGCTGTGCGGGGTTCATGGTCCCTGCATCGATATTCAGGTAAGGATCGATCTTTACTGCCGTCACCCGGTACCCGCGGTTTTTCAGGATGCGTCCGACTGAGGCCGCTGTGATCCCTTTCCCCAGACCGCTCATAACACCGCCGGTGATAATAATGTACTTCACACAGATCTCCCCGATTGCTTTACAGTTTGCTCACAATACCTATTAGTGTTATCTTACCGTCTTACCGCCGAAATTTTCCTGAATGCCTGAAACGGAGCCAGTAAAGTTCTGCATCCGAGTGTCAACCGGCTTTTCTCCAAACGCAAGGATTAATTTGTGTAGAAACCAAATTTTCTGCTGCATGAAATCTGGTAATTTTATCAATTTTCTGGCAATTATCGCAGTGATTGCCTGTTTTGTTACGCCAGTAATGGCGGATCAGAATATAACTGTTGATCAGGCAGTGACATTGTATAACCGGGCAGAAGAACTTCTTTCCAGCAAGGATTATCAGGATGCGGTCACGATTTACGACCAGGCACTGGCGTCAAATCTCACGAATATAAAGATGGGAGACGGCCTGCTGTACTTATACCGGGACAAGTCATACGCTTTAATCCAGCTCAACCGCACCGATGATGCGCTCCAGACAATAAATGACGGGCTTTCCCTCTATGGGAATGACGCAATGCTCTGGAACAACAAAGGATATGTCCTTGCTTCGCAGGGCAAGTACCAGGATGCCCTTAATTCCTATAACAATGCACTCACGTACGCCCCCACCGGTATGGCCAACGAACTCATTGACAATGGCACGATCGTCCAGATTCTCAATAATAAGGGAGATCTTCTTTACAAGACCGGACAATTCCAGGGTGCTGTGGACGCTTATACCCAGGCACTTTCGATCAATCCGGGCAACTCCTATTCAACAAACGGGCTGGCACTTGCAAAGAACGCTGCGGCTTCTATGGTTTCTTCAATGATTATTATCATAGTAATTGTCCTGATTGGGGTTGCCGGAGCGGGAACATGGTACTTCAAATTCCGGAAACCTGCTGAGGAGAACCCGGCAGAAACGAAAAAAGTACGGAAAGGCAAAAAATAAACTTTTTTACCGGTTCGCTGTCAAAGCAAATGCCGCTGTTGTCCGGGAAAGCAGTGTTTTATTATCAGAGTCTGCAAATACCTGGCCTTCAGTGAAAGCGACTCGACGTCCTTTTTTAATCACACGTCCTTCCGCGTAGATTACGCCATTCCGAACACCCTTAACAAAACTGGTCGATTCGGAAATAGTCGCAATACCTTCCGGTTCAGAGAGCAGGGTATAGAGTGCGAGTGCCATCGCCTCATCAGTGATTGCCGCAAGCATCCCTCCTTGCAGCCATCCTACACCATTGTGCATATCCGGACGGACTTCCATTTTCAGGACCGCTTTTCCCTCTTCCATACTGACGACCTCAATCCCCATCAGACAAAAAAACGGGTTTGCTTTGTGGCCGTCTTTTCTGATATTATCCAGATATGACATAGTGCTCTTCCTGAAGTTATCTTGCTGGAGAGGATTAATATGTCGTTCCTGTGTTGAACGATTATCACGAATTCTGCACTAGAGAGTATCCGGTGAGGTCCCATATTCACCTTCCATTCCCTCACTATTATAACTCACCAAAAGATACGTTCTGATACTATGGAAAACGACCCCGAAATAAAAGAGATGCTTGGTAATCTCATCTGGCTCAATGCCCTGATCGCAACCGAACTTATCCAAATAACCGAGAACACATCGGCGATCCTCCGCAAATCTCCACCTCCCGAAGGCTGTCTCAGGGAGCATCACGAACTCAGGAAAACTGCGCTTGCAATGGCAGAGCGATATCGGCCGGACACAGTGCTCGGGCAGCACCTCGGCAAACACCAGTAATGTTATTGGGAAATTCTACCCACATATACTATCCATATCTCTCTGGAGAAATCGACTGAACCCCGTTCATCCAACGATGATCCTGAAAGAATCGAACAATCAAGATGGAGATTTCGTTTGCACCCTTTGACACTTCCAGCCGAGGCGCGTTACACCCTTATAATTCCCGCGTATAACGAAGAGAACCGTATCAGACCGCTATTTAACAATATTAAACATTTTGACGGCGAACTTATCGCTGTCTGTGATGGAAACGATGATACAGCTGACGTAGTTGAAGAGATTGCATCCGGAAGAAGAGACCTGAACATCCGGTGCCTGCGGTTTTCTCACCGGCTGGGGAAAGGCGGAGGAGTTCTCGAAGGCATGAAGGCGGCCGGTTCGCCGTTCGTGGGATACTTTGACGCTGACGAATCGACCAGCATCGAGGAGATGGAGCGACTCTTCCGTCAGCTCGGCTCTTCTGATGCCGTAATCGGGTCACGCTGGATTGCGGGATCGACTCTCATCGTACAACAGGGCTTCTTTCGCCAGCTCGAGAGCCGGGTATTCAACCTCCTCATTAAGATCCTCTTCAATCTGGATTTCCATGATACCCAGTGCGGGGCCAAGGTTTTCCGGAAACATGCAATAGATCAGGTATTACCACAGATGGTTTCCCGGGGATTTGAGTTCGATGTTGAACTTCTCTGGCGGCTCAAACTAGCTGGGTATACTGTGACCGAGATCCCTATCGTCTGGCAGAACAAGGGGGACTCGCGGGTGAGGAAACGTGATATGATCATAATGTTGACCGGTCTCTTCCGGATCAGGTTTGGCCGGGGCCAGGCATGATCCCTGCTACACGTGAAGACCAGAAGAAAGAAGCATTCCGGCTATTCGAAGACGGCAGGTACCAAGAGTCTTTCCAGTTTTGTACCCTTATTCTCAACGTGGAAAAAGATCCAGCGATCGAGATTCTCGCAGCAACAAACCTCTATTACACAGGAAAGATTGAGGATGCAGACGTTTTCTTCCGGGATCTCGCACAGAAGATGCCAGACTCATCCTATGTTCACAGTTACCTGGCAAAAGTGCTCGAAGCAAAAGGAGATGAGGGTGCTATCGCTGAGTATGCGACCGCTGTTCACCTTGATCCCAATAATCAGGATGCCCTGAGAAGTTACGCTGACTACCTTTTGTCAAGACAGGATTTCCAAGGTGGAATTCCTGTCCTGAAACGGCTCGTGCAGCTCGGGAAAAAGCCCGGCGACATACAGAACCTCATGCGTGCACTCATTGAGGTGGGTGAACCGCAGGAGGCGCTCGATACCCACGCAGTTCTCAGCAGTGATCATGCAAAAGGGCAGGAATATATCGAAGCCCTCATCCAGACGAATAATTTCCAGGAAGCCGTACGATCAGCGCAGAAAGTCTACCGTGAGACAAAAAACCCGGTTATTCTCCGAAAATACCTTTCAGCCCTCTCCCGTTATGACCCCCCGGCATCGTTTGATGCATATGCTTCGCTTGTAAAAGAATGCCAAGACTGCAATATCCTGTTCGATTACATCCAGCTCTTAAAAACCCACCGGGATTACGTGAAAGCACTCGAGGTAACGCGGATTCTCCTCGCACATTCCGGCTTGCCGATGTACCGGTTGAATGAATGCGATCTTCTTGCAGCACTTGGCGAAAAAGAGAGAGCGCTGAAAAAATATGAACTTCTAATCCTGGAAGAGCTCAGGACAAAAAATGACCTCAATACGCTTGAACTGATCATCAGCAGGTACCGCCATTATATGATGGCACATCTGCCTGCCGGGGAAGTAACCAGGCGATTCCTCAATGTGGTATCTCAAGACGTAAACGTCGTGAGCCTGCTTGCGACTGCACATCTGTACGATGATTTCGGGGATGTTGCAGAGGCCCGGTCATGGTATTACCGGGCATATCGTGCAGACTTCCTGGCAGGAGGACTCGAATATGCAAAATTTCTTTTGGGAAACGGCGAGGAACGTGAGTGCGAGAAGGTTATGCTCTACCTCCTTTCCAATGTGAAAAAAAATACTGATCTCGGTCGGGTCGCCTCAGTAATCGTTAATAAAAACGGGAAAATGCATAACCTCAGGCGTCTGCTGGACCAGCTGATACAGAAACTGACTGAACGAAGGAACGGCCTCAACACCGAGGGCCTCGAACTCCTTGCAGTTGCATTTTTTATCGCCGCCACCAATGCACTTGATGAGATGGACTATGCAGGCTGCAAGTATTTCTGCCTCTGTGGAATGGACGTGATGCCAAGTCATGCCCGCACCATCAGAATCGAGAATTTCCTCGAACTGATTCGTGCATGTAAGGAACGATCGGTTACTGATCGCCTGATTATGGATACACCCCACGCAAAAAAACTGGTTGTACCTGTGCTGCCTGCAAAGGCAATAACCGATCAGCTTGATCTCTCGGAGGCAGAACAGAAGGTTGTTGAATTCCTCCGAATCCATCGAAAGGCAAGCGAGATGGATCTTCGCACCCTGCTCGGTACCCGCAGGGTTGTTGGTATTGTAAACAAGCTAATTCAAAAAGCCTCAGCACAAGGACAATCGATTATCGATAAAAAAGGTGTGGGAGAAGATGGAGAAATCTATGAATATATCGAATCCTGAGCGAATGGACAAAAGCCGCCTTGAAAGTATCAATATTATTAACGCTCTGCGAAGGGGGACCGTCCCTGCCGGGGGACTGGAACGTATTGCCGTCGGCCTCGATGTTGAGGAGGGGGCAATTGGAAAGCAGCTTGATTATGTGGCTCAGGGTGGCGGCGACACCAAGTTCATCCGGGGAGAGTACGGGAGCGGCAAAACATTTCTGGTTGCCCGCGCCCTCGAAATTGCACGTTCCAAGGGGTTTGTCACTTCGCATGTTGTTATCTCTTCCGCCACGCCACTCCATAAGCTCAAGGGGATCTACCAGCAGGTATGCGCAAATCTCCGGACCTGTGAAGAGGAACATGCCATCAAAGCCATCGTCGACAACTGGCTCTTTGCCATTGAGGAACGGCTGATATCGGTAACAGGGACTAAAATCGAAGATGAAACTCTGGAAACTGCAACGGAACGCGAAATAGAGTCGGCACTCTCTGGTATCAGCGAAATGAACTCCGCGCTTGCTGCTGCCCTGCGGGTATACTATAGGGCTAACAATGCAGGTGATTTCCAGCTTGCACAGGCAGCGATCGGATGGCTCTCCGGTGAGCCAAATATCGGAAGGGATTTCAAGCTGAAAGCAGGCATCCGGGGAGAGATCGATGACACTATCGCCTTTATTTTCCTGAGGGGCCTCGTTTCCGTTATTCACGGTGCAGGGTACCGCGGACTTGCAATTGCTGTAGATGAGATGGAGACTACGCAGGGGCTTCAGCGAGCCCAACGGGAGAAGGGATATCAGACTCTCGTACAGATCATCGATGCACTTGACCGAGGTGAGATGCCCCGTTGCTTCTTCCTCTTTACTGGTACACCAGCACTGTTCGATGGGTCACGGGGTATCCGGTCGGTCCCCCCGTTGTTTGACCGGATAAGCGTAGTGCAAAACGATGCCTATCGTAACCCACGCCAACCACAAATCGTCCTCTCGAAGTTTGACACCGCGAAACTTGAACAGGTCGCCCTCAAGGTTGTCGATGTCTACGCACAGGCATATACTGAACCAGACCGTGAACGCGTCTCACACCGCTTCATCCGGGCGATGATCAAGAAGATCACCACCCGATTCGGGGGTAGGGTTGACATCATTCCCCGGATATTCTTAAAAGAGTTCGCAGATGTCCTCGACAAATGCGAGCTCTATGAGATGTATAATCCCTGGGACACGTACGAGTTTGAAACGGATCATCTCAAAGGCGAGCTGAAAAAGGAGGAGGAAGCAGTGATGGTGGTGAACTTTTAAAACGTGCGAATACCGCGAAGGGACGTTGTAGCACTGAAAACGTTCGGGAATAGGATAGATCACTGGAAGTCTTTCTGATCATCACGAGCTTCCCCCTGATCTTTCACAAAAGTTACAGATATTTTAACGCTCTGGTTAACGCGAAAAAGAGTGTGATTTTAATTTTCATAAGGTTAGAAGCCATGATTTTATATTTTATTTCAACACTGCCTTCGCAACTTCACTGACCGGGCATGGGCGTGCAGACCTTCTGCCTCAGCGAGAGTTTCAACGATATCTCCAATCGTCTCCAGCCCTTCTTGGTCAAGGATCTCGACCGTCGCGGTCTTGCAGAAATGGTTCACGTCAAGCCCCGAATACATCTTTGAATACCCTGCTGTAGGGAGCACATGGTTGGTGCCTACCGCATAATCCCCACAGGCAACTGCGGAATACCGGCCTACAAAAATCGCTCCGGCATTCTTTACCCGGGTGACAACCGCCAGCGGATCTGCCACCTGTATCGAGAGATGCTCGGGTGCAACCATATCCGAAGCCATAATCGCCTCGCTCATATCCCTTACCACGGTATACCCTGAGTTCTTCATGGCCTGTTCGATGATCTCCCTTCGCGGGGCATCTGCGAGCTGCGACAAGATCTCGCGACCAACCTTTTCCGGAAGAGTCTTATCGGTCGTGATCAAGATACAGGCAGCATTGGGATCATGTTCTGCCTGTGCGAGAACATCGGCGGCGACTATGCGGGGATCCGCGGTATGGTCGGCAATAATCCCGATCTCGCTCGGACCTGCAGGGAAGTCAATCTCCGCCTTCTCTCTCAGCATCATCTTGGCAAGTGTTACGTACACGTTGCCAGGACCGACGATCTTCTGCACCGGTTTTACTGTTTCCGTGCCAAGCGCCATGGCAGCAATTGCCTGTGCCCCGCCCGATCGGTAGATCTCAGTAACACCGGCGATATCCAACGCGACGAGAGTCATGGGGTTGATCGGAGGCGGCGAGCAGGCACATATCTCCTTCACACCGGCGACTCGGGCCGGTACTGCGCACATCAGTGCCGATGACGGATAGGCTGCCCTTCCACCCGGCACGTAGATACCGATCCGGTGCAGCGGCGTAGTCTTGACGCCAAGAACAATACCGGGTTCCATCTCTTCAAGCCAGAGGTCTCTTGGGCGCTGGAGATCGTGGAATCGCTCGATCCGGGCATGCGCTTCGATAAGGCTCTCGACGATCTGAGGGTCGACCTCGTCGTACGCATCTTCCCGTTCATCATCGGATACGGCAATTTCTGTGAGTTTGACGTGACGTGAGAGCTCACGCAAAGCGGTATCGCCGTTCTTCTGCACTCGATCAATAATATCGGTGACGGTCACACGCGCTTCTTCGAGGCTGGACTTCCTGCCCCCAAGCCATGCATCGACCTCGACTGCCTTCCACATAGTGCGAATTACTTCGGCTGGAAAGGTTGTTAAGGTTTCGTTGACAGTTATCAAGCCCCGAACCGGTTTCCGGGAGAGATCTGCCAAGGAATAGGAGAGAGCGAGTTATTAATCAGCCCGTAATTGTGTCAACCTACTTTATCATCTATTGCAGTTTCGATTTGTCCAGATAGTTAACATCGTTAACAAAAAAATTTAGGACCTGCAAGCATACCTTTTCGGTAGTAATTCAAAAGAACGCCAGATGTTTGGAATATATTCATCAATTATTATCCAAATGCATTTTGCTTCAGTGGAAATAGAGGGGTATATGAATATTATTAATTTGCCGGATTGTAGAAATAATAAAGAGATTATGTTGAAAAGGTAAAATCGGTTTATCCGAAGGAGTTTCTCCTAAGTGAAACCAGTTTTAACAGAAAATCTGGAACTAAACACCAATATAAAAATAACAAACGAAAAAGTCTGTTTTCTTCACCGTGGCAACTTATTGGGAATATTGGGAGACAATATATCAGTAAGATTGCTCCTGAACCCCGCAGAAATGGGCATAGTTTTGTTTGCCTTTTATTGATAAAATGATTTTATTAACAAAATAGTTTTAAGAAATTTTTTAGCTTTCAACGAAAGAAATATAATTTTTTTGGTTAAGAAAATTACGACGGAGGATCAATAAAAGTATATCCTTTGAAGAATTGAAGAACATCAAATGTGTTTAACATTGATTATTTATTTTTCAAAAAGAAAATCAGATCGAAGACTTATGGGTGTTTGTACTGATATCATGTATGATTTCGTTCTGCAGGAAATCAATCGGATCTACTCGAGCTACGATGGCTGGAAAATCACTCCGTTCCGGCATGGAAACAGTTATGATACCACCGTAAGACTGGAACGACGAAATATTGGGAGCCGTGAAATTGTAAAAATTTTTGTTTCGTTCAAAAAAGAGGTAACCCTGAATATGCTGGAAGATCTGATAAAACCGGAAAAAACAGGCGACGGTTTGCTTTCCCGGCAATCATACGCTGTTATGGTCCCATCCAATGCAGATACATCAGCACTCCCTAGTGATTTAAAAATTTATACCATGAAATCATTTGCTTTTCAGGGAAAAGAACTCACATGGGTGAAAAAACCAGTGAGAAAAAATGATGAGACTGTTTCAAAATCTGCACCGTGATTATTACACGTTTTTTCAACCGCTGACAAGCTGAATATATCGTGAAGCTCTTTAAAAAATATCTAATCACGCCGTTTTCCTCAGGGTATCCTCTTAAAATAATTCAGTGACCCGCATCCTCCGCACCTGTCGTTTTCGAGCAGGTAATCCGGTATTGCGTCGCCACAGCAGGGACAGATTATGGATGTCCACTTCTGTTTGGGCACTATATCAATCAGGACTTTTTCAGATGAGAGGATTGCTCTGCCTGCACGGAATATCTCTTCTTCCAATGCGATTTTCATGGTAGATTTGTCAAATTGCAGGCTGTTTGCATACCAAGCGTCGATTATCGGAAATTTTTTCAGTTTTACCGGATCGATATATACCCGCACTGCTTCGGCTGTGGGATTTGCTGTTGCGGCATTCAGGGTCATCGCAAATTTTCCTATTGGTATAACGCGAAGCCGGTTATTGCCGGTTGTACAATGTGCGATCACCTGGAGAGCATCAGGAGCACACTTGGTAGTCTCACAGACCCCGTAGAGTTTATCACCCGGGTCAGCATCGAGGAGTTCGAGCGCAAAATCAACCATAAATGAACCGATAAGGACTCCAGGAGCCGGTGAAGTGTGGAACGCAGTGACCCGGTTAAGGTGCTCTTTCATCATCGGACTGACCCCGCAGGTATCCATACGGGCATTGAATTCCTGAACGGAATATTTCTGTTTTCCAAGTTCCATGAAAATATTTTGTGAGTATCTGATAAACATTTTATTAAAAATTGCATCGGTGTTTTGCTGATTCTGAAACGAACCTATTGGTTCATGCACCGTTTCTGCAAAACTTCTTTTATTTCTCCCTGGATATCAGGAGTGCAGGGATTTGAAGGTAAATCAATCAACGTCATATCAGCCATAAGATATCGTGCGATTCCGGTCATACCTGTGCCATATACACCAGTGCCCTCAAGGATATTTCGGAATTCCTTTGAATTGATCACCGATACAAGCGCTGTTATTTTCGGATCCCCGACCATGTCAGGGTGGAAGACGAGTTCGAGATGTTCAGTGGCAATCGGTAAGAACCTGAGCCCATGAGATCCTGCGATACCCGAGGAACACATCCCGGCGTCAGCAAACCCGTTCCGCACCGCTGCAGCAACTGCAGGCGCTCCACCTACTTCATGATGATAACCGTTTATCTGTTCCGGGTCGATCCCCCGGGAACGCAGAAGATTATCAAAGATCATACGCATAGCAGAATCCTTCCGGGTATTGATCCAGCGGATAGCGGTCAAATCATTCAGCGTGAGGATATCATTAGAGGCGATCCCCTGTTCAAGGGTGGCGATATGCACGAGAACAAGGCCTTCTTCGGGAATGTGCTGACGGAGCGTGGGGTTTTCTGCTAGAGAAGGCACGGCAGGCAGGCTCAGTGAGATCGCATGGCATGATCTGCGTTTGAGAGCGAGTAGTGCACCGATATTTCCGGTGTCGCTGCCATGGATGAAGAGCCCCCGATTATGGACGAGGTTTGCAAGCTCTTCGAGCGAAGGGTCGAGAGTCCCGTTCAGGATAATGGTACGGTCAATGCTCCTAGGATCCGTGGTGAGGAAGACATCGAGTTCCTGGCCGGATTCATAACCTTCAAGAGCGGCAGGTACATGTAAGTACGCGTTTGCCTTGACCGTGGCCATCTGGACTCCAGCTCCCCGGATATGAGGTGTACCCCAGCACACTGGACCAATACGTCCAACAAAGATCGGCACAAATTCATCGAATCCAAGGTCAGAAATGAGGTCATGGGCAAGTTTTACCCGTACTGTGTAACGGTGAGGAGAGGCAAGACCCCAGGTCTCAAGAAGCGGAGCGGCGAATTCCCGCAGCATCGTCTGGGCAGCAAGCGGGTAGCCGGGCAGGCCGAGAACCGGTTTGCCGTTGATTCGTCCGAGCATCACAGGTTTTCCCGGCTTGACCGCGACACCGTGGAAGAGAAGGTCTCCCAGCGAGCTGATAATGTCGGCGGTAAAATCACGGGTCCCTGCCGATGAGCCTGCAGAGATGATGACGAGATCGTTTTCCCTGGAAGCAACTGATAGGGCATCGGCGATCATTGTGGGATTATCAGGGACGATGGGATACCGGGTGCAGTGGGCACCCATTGCGCTGAGGAAAACCTGTGCCATGAGGGTGTTGCTCTCGACAACCTGGCCGGGGGCAGGACGTGTTCCGAGCGGGACAAGCTCGCTCCCTGTGGGAATGATCCCGACATCCGCGGTCCTGACATTGAGATGAGTGATCCCGTATGTCGCGAGTGCCCCAATATCAAAAGCCCGTACCTCATGACCCCTCGTGAGGATCAGCCGGTTTTCCCGGATATCTTCACCCGCAGGCCGGATGTGCTGCCACGGGACGGCTGATCTTCGGATCTGGAACTTCTTGCCGACCTCCCAGGTATCCTCGATCATAATGACCGCGTCGAATCCTGGCGGAATAATGTTGCCGGTGTTGACCCGTGCAAAGTGGTTGAGAGTTACTGGTGACTGGTCGCCTGCACCGATTGTATCCCGGCTCCGTACAGCGATCCCGTCCATTGCCGAGATGTTCACTTCCGGAACGGAGTATTTTGCATAAACCGGGTCAGCCATAACCCGGCCAATAGACTGTGTGATCGGAACGTTTTCCACTCTTTCCGGAGAGGGAAATGATGATTTCAAAATACCGAGAGCATGCTCAAGAGACACGAGCTGAAGGTATCGTTTCGCCAAATTATACCGCTCCCATGATTTTGCTCCGGTCGCTCCCGCAGAATCAGTATTTCTCAGATTATCCGGAAATTACCATAATAATCTTCCGGCTGATAATATTAAGACTAAGTACTTTATTTCACAGGAGTGTTAACAGACTGAATTTCAGGCGCTCCTGTAATCCGATCCGGATGGGTATAAATAATCATCTTTCCTGCCCGGACGAATCCAATAACCGTCAGTCCGGTCTGCTCTGCAACATCAAGAGAGAGACTGGTTGTTGCCCCACGGGATACAATGACCGGAATATTTGCAATAAGACACTTACGTATCATCTCAGAAGAGATCCTCCCTGAGAGGACCGCGAAAGTACCGGAAAGATCGACTCCTTGTCGAATCGACCTACCAATGACACGATCGAGAGCGTTATGCCTGCCTATATCTTCTGCAGTACTGACGCTCCCATCCCGATTCACAAGACCAACAGTATGGATTCCTCCGGTAATCCGGTGAAGTTCGGATTCGAGCACCTTTTTTACACCTTCTATTATGCCGGAGTATGAAAGTACAAGGTCTGAGGTAATTTTCGGTAGATGTTTTACATCAGTGAAGGAAGAATCACCCCCGCATCCGCTCAGGATGACCTTTTTCTGACCAATTACTGAAAACGGATTTTTCGTGATAACGGAGACAATGTTTTTCTCCACCCTTATGGATTCAATCTCATCAGCAGTTTTGATGATTTTTTCAGTATACAGAATACCAGTGACAAATTCATCGAGGTTCACGGGACTGGTCATGGCAGTCATCGCATGTCTCCCGTTCACGTTTACAGTCACCGCCGCTTCCTCAATAACGGGATGTGTACCTTCGGAAAATGATCCTCTGTCGCCCCGGATGCAGGGGTATATTCTGCTCATTTTTGCCAGGTTGGATTCCTGAATTTTAACGGGTTGAGCAGTTTCTGCCCCACGTTCCGGGTTACCTGAACGGAGGTGCCGGGTCCCCTTGAAACCGCTGATATCAGATCCAGGTGAATGTTCCAATCCTGTTGTCATAGTTCCCGTTCCATTCTCCCCACTGCGCCGACATATACCGGCCACTGGGTTTCCGGGTTGAGATCAGCAAGCTGCATCATAATCTCATCGTGAAAGAGATCAATTGGCAGGACATCGCACCCGATACATCCTGCTGCCATTATAAGTGCCTGGCAGATGTGTCCCGCCTCTATCAACACACTCCGGTACCCCCGGTTTCCGAGCGCCCACGTAGACCGGTATGGCGTTGCAACCCAGAGAAACGTTACCGCGGAACGGGTCACAACTTTGAAGTTCATGCTGGCAGTTCCCATCGCGAAAGGAAGATCGGAATCTTCCCGCAGGGTCACGACGCTGTGGGAGCTGGGAATGTACCGGTAGAGCCCGGTCTCAAGTCCCTCGATCTCCCCGGCAACAAAGTAGGTCTCAATAGGGTACCGGGAACCGCTCGATGGGGTATTCCTGAGGACAATGTGTTCTGCTACAATCTTCCGGAACCCCTGGGTGCACCAGAGAAGAAATGACAGTTCTTTGAGGGTAATGGATGATCGCGCAAAGAAGCCAGGAGGTTCCCAGCGCTCGATTGCCTCACGGACCGACATATCCGGCAGCTTTATGCGTTTCGGGTTTGGGAGTTTTGTGATCTTTGCCCCTTTTGGAACGGGAAGCTCAATGGCTGGTTCAGGTTTTCCCAAGATCAGGTCAGGTGTGGAAAAATCCGGATAGCGCGTGCCTTTGATAAAATCAATACCTACTTCTTTCATACATCCTCACGGAGAATTGGTTTGAGTAAACTGGTCTTGAGAGCGGATAAAACGATCATACAATAAGAAAAGTTTTGCAGAGCCCGGCCGCGAAATAAAAAAATGACAGGGATTCATTACGCCTTGACAAAGAGGTTTGCGTAGATCTCCTGGCCCTTGCTCTTGGGGTGGCGTTCCCCGAGATCACCGATATAGTGATCGAATTCTGCCTTTGTGCCGTCAATCTCTTTCTCGATCGTCTCGATCTTCTTGAAACCGGGGAGCATATACTGGACTTTTCCCAGCACATAGATGTCACCCTTGACCATCTGGCCGCCAACGCGTCCCTGGACATCGCCCTTGATGATGACGGTGCCTCCCTCCGCGTGAGTTGACACGTGAATGAATGCATTGTTCTCGATGATTATCGTCCCGCCCAGCATGAAGGTTCCGATATCGTTGCCTGCACTCCCCTTGATCCGGATAGTGCCACCCCGCATGCCTCTCCAATCGCCGCGGTATGCACAGCCGACATGGTTCTCAGCCTTGCCATCCACGAGGATCTCACCGCCTTCCATCGCGATCCCGCAGAAGGAGTGGACATTCCCGGTAACATGGATCTTTCCGCCTTTCATCCAGCCGCCAAGATACATGTCGGCGTTCCCATTGATCGTGAGAGAGCCTGCTGTCATCTTGGTGCCGAGGTATTTTATCCGCGAGCAGTCACCTGCAATCACGATATCCGTCTCAGCCGCTGTTGGACCAGGGGTCCCGGTGACTTCGTAAAAGTCACCGATTTTTACGTGGATCTTTCCCTCGCGGATGTCGAACTCTGTGATCTCTGCAGGAGTTTTCCCGGCAAAAGCATCGGGAGTAATAATTGGGCATTCGAGATATAAGTCGGGGACCTTGAACGGTTTTAAGGTAACAGTAGCCATGATTGCCTCAGGCCTCCATATCCACATTTATTACGTACGGGTTCGGGGCAAGATAGTCCCTTACCGAATAATTGTCGATACCGACCGTGTAGTCCTTCAGGAAACTCTGGGTGATGTCGCGTTTTACCTGCGGGTTCTCAGGGATATTGACGTTGACCCAGACCGTCCGCTTGTGGCCGTGACCGACTACATCGCCGTCTTTAACGACGACATGGCCGGATTTGATGAAATAGTCCGCACGAAGGAGCGCCTCTTCGATCTTTTCGGGGTCGCTCGGCATGTTCTTGTAGTTGAGATCGAACACCCCGACGTTTGCGTCCATGCCAGGTGCGAGACCGCCGTACATGTTTGAGAGCCCAAGGCATTTTGCCGGGCCTGCGCGTGTCATCTGAGCGATCTCATAAAGGGTGAGTTCACGGTCCACCGTGTGGATGTTCGTTGCGCTGATGACCTTATCGCTGTGTTTGAACGTTGCAAGGGTCGCCTCACGGGCCTTCTTGCTCATAAGCCACTTGATGACACGCGGGTATCGGGTGAATGGTCCTGCGTTCGGGTGGTCGGTAGTGATGTACGTCCGCATGGGGTCCTTTGCATAGAGTCCGAGCTCGAGGCCGATGGCCCACTGGATTCCGCAGACTTTGATGTCCTTGTCGTACACGTACGGGACAACGCCTGCTGCAGTCTCCATTTCGACATCGGTGTTTGCCCACTTGAGGTGATTGAGCGAGTGCAAGTGGTGCTCGAACGGGCCGTCGGCGGTCATGGTCGTGGTCTCATCGAGCGTTACGCAGCCAAGATCGCAGGTGATCGCCTTGTTCTTATTGACGTGATCCATGACCTCTTTTGCCTTGGACTCGAAGTTACTCCAGTTATCTCCCCCATAGGAGTGGAACTGGATGTGGGTCGAGTGCATGACCTGCTCACGGCCGAACTTGTTGTTCGGTTTGATTTTCTCCGCAAGTTTGAGCGAATCGATAGTCCCCTGGTAGTTGCCGGGGTTCCCGAGGTTGTTCTGGTGAACGTGCATCGAGTGCGGCAGGCCAAGATACTCGTTGGCCTTCACGAGACCGGTGATGATCTCGGCCGGGGTGATTTCGAAGTATGGTACGGTATCGTTGAGGTTGAGGCAGTTGAGTCCCCATGCCCACGCCGCAGTGCCGCCGGGGTTCACAACTTTGACTCCATACCCTTTCGTTGCCTTGAGAAGCCACGCGATATACGATGCGGTGTTCTCAACTTCTCCTTTCTTTAAGTAGTCCATCACGAACCAGTTGTTGCCAAAAACGGGCAGTGCAGCTTCATCAATGATGGGCGTATCGTGAATCTCCTCATGCACGTGGGGCGAGTGGATCGGGGGCATTGCTGCCTCCATTACGAATGCATATCCCATACGGGCGTAATCGTACCCGGTCTTGAACGTGCTGGGGATAGAGAACCCGGATTCCATCCGGTATCCCTTCTGACCCATCGGGCTCCTGAACAGCTTGTCCTCGGGCCGCATCAGCCGGCCAACGTTTACTTTGGGACCGGCTACGTGGGCATGGACGTCCACGCCACCGGCCATAACGATCTTGCCTTTCGCATCGATGATTTTTGCAGAAGAACTTACCTTGTCAACAATTTTGCCATCCTTTATCGCGACATCAGTAACGTCGCCGTCAAGATTCTGTGTCGGGTCGATGACAAATCCGTGCTTGATGATGAGTTCGGTCATTGTCAGTTCACCGCCGAAGTCGGGTATTTCCGGTGCTCTTTATCCGCGAGCCAGATCGGTTCGCACTGGGTCAGCTGGCACATCCGTTCGTAGACTTTGTCAAAGAGTTCTTCGTCGCTCGGGACGCCGTCGAGTCCCTTGATTACCCGCTTGAACTGGATCGGCACATTGTCCATCCGATAAACGACGCCCGGCTCATCGACTCCGCATATCCGGACCGGAATATGGAGATCGGAGATCTCGCTTGCCATGCAGAAGTTCGGGTCGACGGTGATGAACGGATGCTTTTTGATGTGTTTGACTGCATCGATCGGCCAGTGTGCACCTGCATCGGTTCCGACATTGACAAAACAATCAACTTCATCACGCAGCGCGAGGTCAACTGAGCTCGTCTCGCCCGGGTTCATATGGGCGTGGGTGCCCCTGCTGAGATCGATACAGTACGGGAACCCGAACTGCCACGACCAGACCTGCCCGGGCCCGGCTATGTTGTAGTGGCCCCGCATCGCCATGATCGATGCCTTGGTGTGCGTGTTGAGATCCCGTGTCAGGCTGATCGCAATATCGACGTTGTGGTTTCGGCCGTCGGAGTGAGTGCATCCCATACCGAAGAAGATCATCACGAACCGGGATTTCTTCATTGCTTCGGCAGCATCGATGATGACCTGTTTTTTGATTCCAGCAACTTCATCCGGAATGTCGTGTCCTCGGAGAACAGTTCGGAACGCATCGAATAGATCATAGTCATGTCCCTGTTTGAGCATGAGGTGGTAGTCAGCGAGTTTCGCTGTATCAGTCTCGCGCGGGTCAACTGAGATGATCGTCCGCTGCATCTGACCCTTCTGGGTAAAGAACCCTCGGGGGAAGATCGAGTAGCGGGAGGTGTGCCGCGGGTGAGCGTGCATCGGGTTGCAGCCCCAGAAGACAACGCAGTCTGCACGGTTCTTGGCCTCGCCAAGGGTACAGCTCGGGTACCCGTTATCGAAAATTGCAAGGAACGATGGGCCGTGACAGATCGACGCACAGTTGTCGAGAACTGCACCGGCTTTCTCTGCGATCCTGCCGACAGCGCTCATGCCTTCGCAATTAGTAGAGCCAAAACCGTAGATGAGCGGCTTCTTTGCAGCGAGAAGCGTCTTTGCGGTATAGTCGATCGCCTCATCATAGGAGATCTCCTTGACCGTTCCATCCGGCTGGCGCATCCGCGGCAGTTTCGGCCTGGTCGGATCGTTTGCATGCAGGAACAGGTTGCTCCCGATAATGCAGGCGTTATGGACTTCGAGAATCTTTGTTTCGTCATCCGATACGAGGACTTCGACATCGTCACAGGACGATCCGCAGTACGGGCATCCAACCTGTTTGATGAGTTTTGGCATGTTATTTTCCTCCTTTCCAGAGACCTACTGCACCCTGGACAAGTTCAAGAGCGGTCTTCAGTCTCTCTCCAGGCGCAGGTTCGATGGTTACCGGAAATCCGCTGTACTGTGGCACACCGGTACACTGAGTCCGCGGCGGGACTACCTGGTTTGCCCATACACCCTGCCGGATGTGGGCAAGTCCCACTGGCACGAATTGTGTCGGCTCGATCGCTTTCACAATAACGCTGCCACTTTCGCTCGTGACCCGGACATTGGTATTTTTCCAGATGCCGAGTTTCTTCATGTCTTCCGGGTTCATCTCGCAGATCGAGCAGGCGTCGAAATAGTCGGGGTTGGTCTTTCCCTTTTCCATCGCTGCGCCTTCCTCGACCGAACGCTGGGTTATCATGTTCAGGATTATCTTCTGGGTCATGGTTTCTCACTCTTTTGGGCAATTCTCGTCAGATATCCTCGCTCAGGTCAATGCGCCCCGGCCCCTGCCAGGGAGATCACATTGTAGGGGCAGGCGCCAATACAGACACCGCATCCGGCACACAATTCCGATTTAAAATCAAGGTGGACCGATTTTCCATCCCGGACCGCGTAGATCTTCTCGTTAGTTACCGGATCCAGCGTAGACAGTTCCAGCGCGTCAACAGGGCACGAAACCACGCAGTTTCCGCAACCTGTGCACCGGTTTACGTTTATATGAACAGCAAAGGCCATGCACACATCACTCTCTTGTTAACAAATTTTGTATTGAAAGATCGTTGGTTTACTATAATTGATAAACCTTTTGAAAACTGCATTCATATGTATTAAATCTGGCACAAGATGTAAACGCGTGCGATGGGGATTGGGGTCTGGAACCACGTCTGAAACTTTCGTGTTCCAGTGCCTGAAGGGTGAAATATGGAGATAACTATTCGCGTGTTTTTAAAAGAAAACCCTCCCGTATTATATGGGTGTAAAGGTTTCTTTCAGAATAAACAGTAATAATTTAACAAATTATTTTTACTCTTATGTCAAATATTAACAAGGTGTTAACTCATGAGTCTCAACAATATCGACACCAAACAGGTGAAAGAGTACAAGAAGGAGATCCAGGCAGATCCCCAACTGGCGAAATTCACCGCACGGATCGAGGGAGACTGGCTCTTTGAAGAGAGCGGCCCGCAGTTCCGGTCAACGGTCAAGGTGAAGGATGGTACCTATACGATAGAAGCCAGTCACCCGAACTTTGCCGGCCCAGGTGTCCGCCCCGGCCCAATGGCGTTTGGCCTTTTCTGGTTCGCCGCGTGCTATTCGAGTACATTCGTAACTGAAGCCGCCATGAGGAACCTGAAACTGACCTCGGTTAAAACCCGGGTCGAGGCAGACCTCGATTATACGGCCCAGTTCGATCTTGGCAACAACCCCCTGATCACTGAGTACCGGGTGTTCATGGACGTTAAGGGTGACATCAAGGAAGCACAGGTCCAGGACTTGAAAGAGTATGCTCTTGGAAGGTGTATGGGTATGTTTACCATCAAAAACGCCATCGCCCTGAAAGTTGATGTCAGAAAAATTTAATGATTTTACATTATCTATGAGGTAGGTCGTTAACCATGTCAGATTACACAAAAATGTGGCAGTCACTGGGTCTTGATCTGAAGAACCACGACGCACTTCTCTCGGTTCTTGGAAAAACCTATTCAGATGTTTTTCTTTCACAAAAGAACCGCCCTGAAGGGATGAAGTATTTTGATTTTGTCATGAGCGAAGTTCATGGACTCCGTATCAAGGAGCTTGTGGATGCCAAAGCACAGGGACGGAAAGTTATTGGTTCGTATTGCGTTTTCGTTCCGGAAGAGCTGGTCCTTGCTGTTGACGGTGTAGCGGTCGGATTGTGCGCCGGTGCAGAATTTAATTTTGAAGGTGCCGAAACGCTGCTGCCGAGGAACACGTGTTCGCTTATCAAATCTGCATTTGGGTTCAAGCTCGGGAAGGTTTGCCCCTACCTTGAAGCCTGCGATGTTGTGGTGGGAGAGAATACCTGCGATGGAAAGAAAAAGGCCTATGAGATACTGGCTCCGCTGGTAAAGGACCTGTACGTCATGGATCTCCCCCAGACAAAATCTGAAATGGGCAAAGCTTTACTGAAAGAGGAATACCGTAAGTTTATCGCAAAGCTTGAAAAAGTGAGCGGAAAAAAGGTGACCGCGGCGTCGTTGAAAAAGGCCATTGAAATCGTCAATGCAAAACGGATGGCAGTCAAGAGACTTGCCGCGATTCGCGCCGCTGATCCGGCCCCGATATCAGGTCTTGACTCGTTGCTGGTAAACCAGGTCTTTTTCCATGATGACCCTATCAGGTTTACTGACTCGGTCAATAAACTCTGCGACGAGCTGGAACTACGGGTGAAAAACGGAACTGGCGTATTTCCGAAAGGAACAACACGGGTAGTGATTTCAGGCTGCCCCATGGCTGTTCCGAACTGGAAACTACCTATGATTATTGAATCAAGCAAAGCTGTGATCGTTGGCGAGGAATCCTGCGTTGGTGAACGTGGCACCAGATGGCTGACTGAAGTAAAGGGCAACACTGTAGATGAAATCCTTGATTCCATCACTGATCGGTATTTCAATATTGACTGCGCTGTCTTCACTCCGAACCAATCACGGGTCGATTACGTGAAAGAGATGACTAAAAAACTCCACGCACAGGGAGTCATCCACTACAGCCTGCAATTCTGTCAGCCTTACATTATGGAAAGCGGCCCAGTTGAAAAAGAGCTGGAAAAGTCAGGAATACCGACCCTGCGCCTGGAAACTGATTACAGCCAGGAAGACGCCGGACAACTCAAAACAAGAATTGAGGCATTCGGCGAGCGTCTGAAGAAGTAATGAGATGCGCAGGAATTGACATCGGATCACGTACTGTCAAGCTTGCCGTGCTAGAAAACGGCAAACTCGTTTTTTCCCGCAAATCGGTTACTTCTCACAACCCTCTCGAAACAGCGAAGGATCTTCTGGAGGGCGTTTCATTCGATCGTATCACCGCTACCGGATACGGGCGGCATCTGATCAAAGGGCATTTTACCTGTCCTGTTATCAGCGAGATTTCGGCTTTTGTCCTGGGTGCCCGCTTTTTCTCGACCCCTTGTGTATCAGTTCTTGATATCGGAGGACAGGACACAAAGGCAATTTCTCTGGATAGTGAAGGCAATTTATGTAAATTCGAGATGAACGACCGGTGTGCTGCCGGGACAGGCCGTTTCCTCGAAGTCATGGCAACCGTCCTCGGGTACACACTGGAAGAATTCTCATCAGCTGCTCTTTCTGCCAAGAGGGCAGAGAAGATCAACAGCATGTGTACCGTCTTTGCAGAATCTGAAGTCGTTTCCCTCACTTCACAGGGCGCAAAGCGCAATGAGGTTGCTCTGGGTATTCACAAGGCCATAGTAAGCCGTTCCGTGAGTCTCCTCAAACGCGTTGCACCGACAGAAGGAGAAATATTTTTTGCCGGAGGCGTTGCATTGAACGATTGTGTGAGAATCCTTCTCGAAAAAGAAATGGGAAGACCGGTTTTTGTTCCACCTGATCCTCAAATTGTGGGTGCGATTGGTGCAGCGATGAGTGACTCAGAGGCAGCATAGGTGCATATCCGGTTTATGGATAGATTATGGTAATTGAAGATTCGCAAGATCGAGTTCAGGCTCCTCAGATAATAACATCAGAGCAGCCCTGCAGTATGGGAAAACCCAGTACGCAGGCAGATCCCACGAGAGTCCGGGAGATTGCAGAGAACTATTTCCGGTCAGGGCAGTTCTACTGCTCAGAAGCAATTGTCAGAACTATCAATGAGGAGTTCGGTCTGGGTTACCCATCATCAGTGATCAGACTGGCCTCAGGATTTCCCCTTGGTATTGGCTGTGCAGGGTGTGCCTGTGGCGCTGTCACCGGGGGAGTTATGGCACTGGGGATGGTTTTCGGGCGGGAATTCCCCGGTGATCCCGGCATTGACAGGTGCCTCGCCCTCGCACGGGAACTGCATACCTTCTTCAATCGCAGGCACGGGTGCCTGTGCTGCCGTACCCTTCTCCGGGGCATGGTTCTGAAGTCCCCCGAACACATCAGGCAGTGTGTTGCGTTCACCGGTGAAGTTGCAGAAGAGACTGCGAAGATTATCCTGCGGGAAATGGACAATCTTCCAAAATCCAAATAAAAAGGAGTAAGAGCATGAGAGCAGAAAAAATGTCGTTTTTCGATTCGGTAATACCGAATGCATCGGCATCGATCAAGAGCGTACGGGACCAGGGCAAAAAGTTTGTCGGATTCTACTGCGTATTCGCGCCGCAGGAACTTATCGTCGCTGCAGGTGCGGTGCCGGTAACATTGTGCGCAACCAAGGAGGAGCCTATAGCGGACGGTGAGAAACACCTGCCGCGGAATTTCTGTCCGCTGATCAAGTCCAGCTACGGGTTCGCAATCACGGAGAAGTGTGCATTCTTCAACAACTCCGAGTTTATTATCGGTGAAACGACCTGCGACGGAAAGAAGAAGATGTTCGAGCTGATGGAGAACTTCAAGCCCCTCGTTGTCCTCGAAGTCCCTCAGAGTGCAAAAGGCGAGACCCAGAAAGCTTACTGGAGCTCTGAGGTCGCGAGGTGTAAAAAGGAGATTGAACACCGCCTCGGAGTGACTATCAGCGATGCGCAGATGAAGGAGGCCATCCGCGAGTTGAACGAACAGCGGGCGTTGATGCGGGAACTGGCATCGATGAATACCGCTGTCCCGGCGCCACTCTCCGGCATGGATATGCTCAAGGTGATGTGGGCACGGAATTTTACGTTCGACCGGAACGCGTTCAACCAGCAGGTTCGAGATCTGATCGCTGAATTGAAAACGATGCGGCAAAAGGGAATCGGCGCTGGTGAGAAAACGGCAAAGCGGATCATTGTCACTGGTGTCCCAACCGGTGTCGGTGCAGAAAAAGTAATCAAGATCATCGAAGAATCAGGTGCGACTGTTGTCTACATCGAAAATTGTTCCGGTATGAAGCAATACCTTCACGATGTTGCATCAGACGAATCATCGCTGAACGCGATTGCCGACAAATACCTTGCAACGCCCTGTTCCTGCATCAGCCCGAATACCGGGCGTCTCGAGCTGCTCGCAAAACTGGTAAAAGAGTACAAAGCAGACGGAGTTGTGGATATTACCTGGACAGGATGCCACACGTACAACGTCGAATCCCGGGTCCTGAAGGAGTACCTGCACAAGCATGGCGGTGCCCCGCTCCTGCAGATTGAGACCGACTATTCTCAGGGTGATGTCGCTCAAATAAAAACAAGGGTCGAAGCGTTTCTCGAGATGCTTACCAAGAAGTGATCCCACAAAATTTTTTTAAAAGAAAGTCAAAGTGAAAGGCACTAAACTTTGTCTTTTTGTGCTACAATCTGAAAAGGCTATATCAACATTTTTTTATAAATAACACATTGTTGACACAGAGATCAGACGGTTTATTTCTGTGACAGGATTTGAGGAATTTCTTGGAATGAGGGCGGTTATGGAATCATGCAAAAAAATGTCGTCACTATTATTATGCAATCCTCCGAACGGTATTCATGGATTATGGAGAAATTATCTCGGATTCGATCAATTATTCCCGGAACGCCCTCGTCGGGAATTGGAGAACATGGCTCGTCTTTATTTTCTGCAGCCTCCCCTTTGCCCTGATGGGGCTTTTGTTCGATCCGGAAAAGATCAAGGCCGCAACCGTTGACTGGAGTCTTTTCCCGTGGACCCAGTTCTTCGCACTCCTCCTTGTAGGATTCCTCCTCTCATTTTTCACAACAGGGTACCTTGTCCGGGTCTTCCGCGGGATCACCCCCCCTCCGAAATTCGGGGACTGGGCCTCCCTTTACATTGATGGGATAAAAGTAATGATTGTCGAAATCGTCTGGTTCTTCCCAAGTGTTGTTTTCTTAACTTGCACGATTATCCTTTTCAGCCTCCTCTCTCCTGCATTAAAGGGTTTAGGATTAGACCTGCCGATCCTGATCGCCTCGCTCCTTTTCATGGTTATCGCAATTGCACTCATGATCGTGGCCATCCTTTGCATTTTTATTGCCACCGTGCACTATGCCCGCACTGGCAGTATCCGGGAAGGGATTCGCTATTCTGCTGTCTTTGAAACAATCAGGGCAATCGGTTGGGGATCATATATCATTGCCCTTATTGTCCTCCTGATAACTGCGATCATCTACTTCCTTGTCGTCTCAGTCTTCGGTTTGATCCCGTTCATTGGCTGGGTCATCAACCTCGCCCTTGACTCCCTCTTTGCCGTCTTCCTGGCGCGGTACTTATCACGTGTTTACGACCATGCCGCACCATCGGCACCGCCAGTTACAGTGCCTGCTGCAGGGATATAATCTTTTTTTTAATAACACATTGTTGATTGTGATAAAAAAAGGAGTTTCAGCCCTTACGTCGCAAAGTTTTTTCGTTAGGTTTCATCGATGAACTCAATAATTAGGTTCTTTCTCTGATGATTACATTTTAACGGTGCGCGTGCATTTTTTTTAAAATAAAATTCAGCCGTGGCTGACTCATTCAAAGCTTTACAACGAGGTAGTGTTTCGTTAACGGGACTTAAAGAAAATAATGTCGTCGTGACATATTATTGCTGACAATTTAAACGTCCCGACAACGCATCAGCACCAGATAACAAATAATTTAAATACTATTTTACCCAAACATCAGTAAGTACCTTACAATGCAAGGTATTATGTTAAACAATTCGGAATGGGGGGTCAGCGGTGCCATGAATATCCAGTTTAAAAAGGGAGTCCTGGAGATCTGCGTCCTCTCGGTCCTTGCCCGCAAGGACTGTTACGGTTACGAGCTTGTTGGGGAGATTTCAAAACAGATTGATATCTCCGAGGGAACCATCTACCCCCTCCTCCGACGCTTGAAAGACGAGGGCTTGGTATCCACCTATCTTCAGGAGTCCGGCGAAGGTCCGCCGCGGAAATATTACCGGCTGACGGAAGCAGGGAAGGTAAAAGGACAGGAGCAGCATCGTGAATGGATGCAGTTTGCAGCATCCGTGAACGCTTTGCTAGAAGGTGAACCGAATGCAACAGACTGAACAGGAATATCTTCGCATACTAAAAGAGAGACTTGCCGGGTATGTCAGTAGCGAGGATCTCGATGAGATCCTCGAGGAATATGCTGAGCATTTCAGTATCGGCAGGTCCAAAGGGCGCAATGAGGAGGAACTCTACAAAGCGCTCGGATCTCCTGAGGAAGTGGCAAAGGAGATCAGGGCGACGTACCTCGTGAAAAAAGCAGAACAGACACGCAGTCCCCACAACATCTGGCGGGCTGCAACCGCGACGTCTGGTCTTGATCCTTTCAATTTTTTTGTCGTTCTCATCCCGTTCATAATCCTGATCCTGCTCCTGGCCATCACTATCGTTGCAGGCGCTGGGATGGTCATCGCAGGGCCGGTCCTGCTGCTGCTGGTCATCCTGCAGGCGCTGGGTGTCACAATCCCCCTGCACGGGTGGTCGTCCCCACTCTCAGGAGTCGCACTGTCCTTTGGGATCTCCATCCTCGGAATTATCGTTATCATGGTGGCGGTGTACCTTATCCATTTCTTCTCCCATCACGTGGTTCGGTACCTGAAATGGAATGTCCGGGGCACACGGTACGGCACGGAAGCCATGGGGTGGAGAACTCCCGCATCCGGGACAACGGCGGTCAGCAGGGACGGGGCAACAGCGCTTGATCTCAAGGTCCGTTTTGGTGCCGGCGAGCTTGTAATCGGAGAAGGGACCGACGACAAAACGCTCGTGAATGTAACCCCCGACGAGGGAAACGGCGCGATAATATCCGGTTCGTTACTGCCGTACGCCGCGACCAAAAGAGTTATGATACGGAATTCGCATGATTCCTGGTGGTGTGGGGAAGGGTGGGCTCATGCCTGGGATATCCGGCTAAACCGTGAGGTTCCTGTAGCTCTTGACCTTAGGAACGGTGCCGGCAGGACCCGGCTTGACCTTGGAGCCCTGAACCTGTCGTCCCTCAGCATAAGGAACGGCGTTGGCGAGACGCGGATCGATCTTTCAGGCTATCATGGCGGGAACTTCGATGCGTCCCTCAGGACCGGTGTCGGGAGCCTTCTCATGCGTGTCCCAAAGGACAGCAATGTAACGATACAGATTAAGCGTGGACTAGGAGGGACGACTGTGCACGGCCTCATGGTAAACGGTGACACCTATACGACGCGCACCGATCGCTCCGGCGCCCCTGCGATAACGTGCTGGATCAGGCAGGGTATGGGTTCAGTCTCGCTCGAGGCTGTATGAGCGGGAAAAAAGGTTCTGTCAAGTTGTCGGCAGTTCTGAATTTTTACACTCCAAAGAAAAGTGGTTAGCTGCCGAAGACTTTACAGACCCCGTCCATTAGTTTAGCCGAACTGAAAGGATAGACGGTGATAAATCCATGACGACCACCATCTTCAACGTCAACGACAATTGCACATCATGCGGGATCTGTGCAGACATCTGCCCAGCTGAAAACATCGAACTTGTGAATGGCCGGCCGGGTTGGAAACGTCACTGTGAGCTTTGCTGGGAATGTATCTCCCTCTGCCCGGCCGAAGCTATCGAGATCTCCCCTCGTATCGGAACCCGTCCATTAGTTTAGCCGAACTGAAAGGATAAGCTGTGATAAAACCATGAAGACCACCATTTATTATTTCACCGGCACTCTTCCGCTGGTAACCGGTGCTCCCATGCGAGAAGCGCTGCCCCCAGTGCACCTGCGTAGATCCCGTCTCTGGGCACAACTACCATCTGACGGAGTTCATTCTCGAGCCGGGCTACAATATCCCCGTTTTGTGCAACCCCTCCGGTGAATACGATAGGTGGCTGCGGGTTGAGTCCGGCCACCATCGATGCGGTCCTCCTAGCGATGGAGGCGTCAATGCCGGCGACTATCGCCTCGCGCGAGACACCTTGGTTGATGAGGCCGATAACCTCAGATTCAGCAAAGACCGTGCACATCGAGTTGATCCGGTGCGGTTCGACTCCGGTCGCGTATTTGGCAAGTTTGTCGACATGGATTCCAAGCGCTGCCCCCATTGTCGAGAGAAACCTGCCGGTGCCCGCAGCGCACTTGTCATTCATGACAAAATCTTCAACATCTCCTCCGACCGAGAGCTGGATGCCTTTTGCATCCTGCCCCCCGATGTCGATGACGAACCTGCAACCCGGGACGAGAAACCGGGCTCCCGCAGCATGGCAGGAGATCTCGGTAGGCGAGATCGTTGCAGTGTCCAGGCACCTTCTTCCATAGCCGGTCGTCGCGATTATCGGGGGATGTGCAAAAAGGCCGTTCTCGTTGCAGAGCGATGTGAGGAGGTCGGATGCGATTTTTTTCGGATTCCATCCGGAAATAGTCAGGAGGGCCCGGTACTGAGAACCGTTATACAGCACGGCTTTTACCATCGTCGAGCCGATATCAATGCCCGCAACCCAAGGGTCTAAGATGTCAAAGGATGTTTTTTGTTGGGTCATGGTCTCATCAACACTGGTACCATCTGCGGATCGCACAAGAATTTCCCGGGTTTTGTCCTAGAAGAAGAAAACCCGCTGGTGCTCTGCCAGAACACCTGAGGGTTGTGTGAAGAGCAGTTGGCCCAGTTCCTGTATGCCAATATCGAGTACTGCGGTCAGTTTCCGGTTCTTGGCAACGTTCCGCTTCTGGAGCGACGGGGTGTACCCGTACATCTGGAGTTTTTCGTTCCCGGCGATGACGTCAATGACCTCCTGCACGTTGAAGATTTTTGCCTCGGGATCGATCTCGTGAGTGCCGGAAAGCGCATACACGCCATCTTCGATGAAGATTACCTTGGTGGCGATGCCGTGGTGGGCACATGCCGATGCAAGAGAGAGTGCCCCGTGCGTATATTCTGTTCCATAAGGATTTTTCGTAATGAAGATAGTTATCGGAGGTGACTGCCCGCTCTTGTCCGCCCTGCCATGCAGCGGGGCGGTCCCCTCGTGCCGTATGAGGAGAGAGGCGGAATTCTCCCCAAGAATGATATGGTTGCGCTTGAATTGGTCAACGATCGCATTCATGTCCCTGATCCGGTAGGGTTTGATCGCACACGTCGATATGACAGCCCCTTGGCCGTCATCCCAAGTACTATATCCCCGTGCGGTGGCACAGCGGGAACAGGCAATCATCTGGCACTGCAGCCCCAGCTTTGTAAGCCTCTCGCTCAGTCCTTCCAGACCAACACCGATGTTCTCGTTTTCCGTCGGGTTCTGTCCAGTGTGACCAAGGTGAACTCCATCGAGATACGCGTAGAGTTCCACAGATGAGTGTACTTCAAGTGCCGCATTGAGGCACCGGAGAGCATTGAGCGAGGACCGGTGCATATACGGCGACTCGAGCTGCAGGTACCCGACAGTGCTAGGTACCGGCTGCTCGTTCTGGCGGGCTAGTTTCATAACATCTTTCCAGAACGAGAGTTTCCCATTCAGCGCAAGGCTGTTATGGTCGACGAGCTGGTCCATGTATTTCATCTTCAGAGGTTCGACAGAAAGTCCCCGCATGTCCATCTCCAGCCGGTCGCAGATGATCTTCACCGAGGGCAGGGAGAGGATGATATCCCAGAGCAGGAGAGTCTCTGGGTCGTGCAGGCTATACAGTGCATCACCGGTTACGAATATCGTGAAGATCGCCTCCCCTTTCTTTGCATGGTGCAGGAGGGACTCAGGAGCAATTTTCACAAAAAAAAATTTCAGTAGACCTTCAAGCCAGGACAGCCGCTCCGGATTTGTCGTCCCTCCAAGGAGGAAAAAGTGTGAGTTCATGCCGGTTTTCTCTCGTGTAATGAGTTGATGGACGGGATTATTTATGGGTTTTGTTAAGGGTTCCGATTATTTTTTTATAAGATGGAGTTCCCATGTACCTGGTGCTTTTTTTGCCTCCACCGGCATTCCATTTCCCTGCGCGAATTGTGGGAGGGTTGGCTTAGCTGCCGGTGGGTGATCACAAGTGACCACTAGATCGTCTCCTAGTTTCATCGTCTTTGTTTCTTTTTGGACTGCTAACAAGCCGTACGAGCATACTTTTCCGCTTATATCGAGCGTTTTCCTAGTTATGGCAGCATACTTTTTGCTTTATATCCGGCTATAAACATCGTCCAGATACATAAATGAAGGGGTTATGACGATTTGTTCTCGGCAATCTTTTCCCGGACTTCATCGATATGCATCACCATATCGAACATCGGGCCGGTGAGGCAGTATCCTTGTCGGTCGAGAGCATAGACCGGGAACTTTACAAGGTCTTCCGGCACCGGCTGGGCAGTAAGTTTCTTGAAATTGATCAGGTCCCGCATGTTAAGGCCAATCTTTTCGCAGATCTCCTTAAGTTCCCTGATCCAGCGTTTTAAGTCCCGCACGTCCGCTCCATCCCACTTGAAAATCTGGTAGATCTTCATGTAGGCATCCCGCTCGAGAATTATGTGCGTGGAAGTCTTGTCGGATTTTAAGTAAAAGTCAAGGAAGGTCCGGACATCCTTGATCTGCTGAGCGTTCTCGTACGTTATAGCCCGGCACTCCTTAAGAACTTCCTTGAACTCTTCGGGGTCAAGGTTCTGCTTCAGTGTCCCTATCTGAGAGGAGAGTTCCTTAAGCGAGTCCTCCACATCTTTGAGTTCGCTGATCATATCCTCGAATTTCTGGTTCAGCTCCACCCCAAAGAAAGCCTCCATGTATTCGGACTGCTTTGTCATCTTGTATAATAATTGGGAATTGTATAGTATAATCGTTAGTACAGTGATAATCTCTATCAGTTCTTACAACCAACAAAAGCTCATTCTATGCCACGCCGACCACAACAAGTCAATCAGGATCTTTTCACAAAAGGCGGGATAATCACAGAACGTGACCCGAATTTTTGTATCGTCCGTCTCCGCCTGCCTGCCGGTATGATCACACCAGAACAGATTAAGGGAGTTGGTGAGATTGCAGCCCGGCACGGTATCCAGCATATCCACTTTACCACCAGGCAGACCATGGAACTCACCCATGTCGATCCATCGATACTCGAACCACTTATTGACGATCTGGAAGCGAATGGTACACCGCTTGGGGCAGAGCGGGAAGAAGTTGTGAACGTCACCGCATGTCTCGGCACCCGCAACTGCAAGTTCGGCATTATCGACAGCGTGGGCCTTGCAGCCGAGATCGATAAGAAGTTCTTCGGCAAGGAGCTGCCGGTGAAGGTGCGAATCGCGATCTCCTCCTGTCCCAACGGCTGCGAGAGCGAACGGCTCAACGAAATCGGGATCACCGGCATCCAGAAGCCGATCCGTGACCCCGGGCTCTGCACCGGGTGCGGCACTTGCACTCACTATTGCCGGGAAAAGGCGATCGAAGTCCATGACGGTATCATTGTCCTTCACGAAGCCAAATGCATGGAGTGCGGGTTCTGCATTATGCCCTGTCCGTTCCATCTCATCCGGGGCACCGACCCGGAGTACCGTATCACCGTTGGCGGCCACAGGGGCAGGCACCCGAAGATCGGCCGGCACATGATCGACGTGAAGACCCAGGAGGATGTGATCCGGGTCGTGGACAAGATCATCTACTGGATTTACCGCCAGGCTTCCACCGGGTCGCTCCTCCCGGAGCAGCTCGAAGAACTGGACTTTGAGGAGTTTAAAGAGACGATCGGAAAGATGATCAAAGGGTAATTCGCTTTCTTTTTAATTTGAAAGTTTTTCCCGCAACCATTATCTCCTCCACCGCCACATTGCCGCGTGAGGCACCTTTTGGGGGCCTAGGAGAACATCATGAACATGGTCTGGGACAGGCACGTCTCCAGCGGCATCCGCGAGCTGGGATACGATATTAATACAAGGACGATGGCAGTGGTATTTGCAGATAAGACCACGAAGTTCCATGCACCAGTACCTTACCCGCTCTATGCCTCAATCTTTCACGCGACCTTCCCTGAGCGGCTGTACCGGCAGGTCATTGAGGGCCAGATTCCATTAGTCAGCGGGTCATAAGCCAGGGTCTATAAAAATCCGGAAACGAGAAATATATCCCATACGTGAGGATCCGTTCCTCATGGCAGTTTTATGATCATTCATTGCGAGATCCTCTTAGGCTTATGAGGAGATCCGGATTAAGAAAAAAAGATATTCGTGAACGAACCGTTCGCGTCAATAGCTTATTGTCCGCATTGCCCGAAGGGTGTCGGGTTCCATCTTGCGGAAGTATGACTTGGGGTGGCCGCATGAAGGACATTTCCAGTCAGCCGGAATTGCCGAGAAGTCGGTCCCGGCCTTGATCGGTGCCGCTGCCATGATCTTGCCCTCGTACTCTTCCATCCTGTCCGTGTTAACCAAGATCGTGTTGTTGAACGCTTTAGTCTCTCCTACAGCCGGGTCATAGATATGGCCACACATCATGCACACATACTTGTCCATCGTGATAACCTCATGTATTGCCTGAACTCAGGTAGATAATCTGTTATCATTCATCCCATATCAGCGTATTGAATTTATAGGGGGCCTCCACAGCCGGACAGAGAACGTTCGGTTGTCCCTTATTCATTTTTCCAGAATATTTTCAACTACGGTCTTTGTCAAAAGAACAAAGAAGGATTATTACCCACACTACAGCAATGGCACCAGATCAGGGTGATTCACCGTTCATCTACCTCAACAATGCCGCGACCACATGGCCGAAACCACGGGAAATCCTTACAGAAGTTGCCCGGTGCCTCCAGACTCCTTTTTTCGAGCATGGGAGGTCAACTTCCGGAGGCGCAACTGATTATCCCTCTGCAACCCGGGATGCTCTTGCTTTTTTTTTCCATGCGGAGGAGCCGGACCATTTCATCTTTACGCAGAGCGCAACAGATTCCCTGAACCTGCTGATCCACGGGTTTGTGAAAAACCAGAAAACGCCTTTCCACGCAATCACGACAGAACTGGAACACAACTCCATTCTCCGTCCTCTGCATACTCTTGAAGGGGAAGGGCGGCTCACCCTCTCCATACTCCCATTCCAAGATGGCCGCGTCACCCTGCAGGATATTAAAAATGCCATACAGTCCGACACTCGCCTTGTCGTTATGACCCATGGAAGTAACGTGCTCGGCTCCTTACAAAATATACGGCCTGTTGCAGAATACTGTAAATCAAACGATATCTTCCTCATCGTTGATGGGGCTCAGACTGCCGGGCAAATTCCTATCAACCTGTCAGAAATCCCTGCCGGTGCGTTCGTCTTTACCGGGCACAAGGCGCTCTTTGGACTCCCTGGTATCGGGGGGTTCTATCTCCCGGACCCGGAGGCCATTGCCCCCATCCGTCAGGGAGGCACCGGTACGGATTCCCTCACTCTTGCTCATCCGCAGGATATGCCGCAGAAGTTCGAGGCCGGGACCCCGAACTATTCCGGCATTGCCTCGCTCCTTGCCGGCATCCGCTATATTGAACATCAGGGACAGGACGCAATCACCAATAAATGCAGAGGACTTAGCGCGCTCTTCATCAGGGAACTCAAAAAAGGCCCGGACCTCCTCCTCTACACACCGTCACCCGATCTTCCGGTGGTCTCCTTCAACATCAGGGACTTGGACAACGACGAGGCAGGATATATCCTTGCAAAGGCATACGGTATCATAACACGGACCGGCCTCCACTGTGCCCCGCTCGTCCACAAGCAAATCGACGGGGGAAAAGGCTGCGTCCGGGTGAGCTTGTCCCACCTCAACACCACGGAAGAATGCCTGGTTGCAGCGGATGCTATCCGGGAGGTGGCAGAAAGTGCGGATCGTTAAATCTGTCCAGAACAAGATCTGTACTGACGGTTCCCTGATGAAGGAGTTTATTCTCGAAGAACCTCTCTCACCCGGGTTCCTCACGTTCCTCCGGTCGTTCGGGACGGTCCGGGAATATCCCCATATGAAACGCCCGTTCTTCTCTTTTGAACAGGAGCATTTTATCTCCATCAAGGGATTTGCCGGAGATACCAGTGTCGAGGTACGGTACCGGAAAGAGTTTTTCGACCTCACCTCGGACTACTTTCACCTCCTGCTCTTTTATTACCGTGACGGTGAGCCAGGTTTGCAGAAAATGAAGGGTATCGAGGAATCGATCCGGGAGAAGATGAAGGTCCGGCTCTCCCAATAACGTTTGATGTGATGAACATGGTCGTTTCCATATTCGATCAATATGCCGCTGACTACGATCACTGGTTTGACGTTCACCCGGAAATCTATACGACACAACTCTCAAGGGTTCGTTCGGTATTGCCTGGACAAGGGAGAGGACTCGAAGTCGGCGTTGGTTCCGGCAGGTTTGCAGCAGGTCTTGGCATCCGGCACGGGATCGACCCCTCGTTGCCGCTCATCACCATGGCCCGGCGCCGTGAAATTGAGGCTGTAATTGGTGTGGGGGAATCCCTGCCGTACCAGGCCGGCACATTCGATTACATCTTGATGATTACGGTCATCTGTTTCATGGACGATTTCGCTCGTGCCTTCAAGGAAGCCTTCCGAGTTATCCGGCCCGGGGGGACACTGATCGTTGCGTTCATGGAAAAGGACAGCGAGATTGCCCGGCGCGAACGGAAGAAAGAGTCAGCCGGCCGGTTCCTGCAACATGCAGCGTTCCAATCAACAAACGATGTGACAACCGCTCTGGCAGCAGCCGGGTTTTCCGCTGCTGTCGAAAACTTCCATGGTTTCTGTATTGTTACTGCACAGAAAGCGTAAAATCCCTAAAATAGGTGGGTGAAATGATCCCCTTCACCACGTGTGTATTGCAGACTAAAAATTATTTTTTCATGTAGATCTTGCCGTAGACAGTCTCGCCTTTCCGCTTGGGGTGGCGCTCGCCCAGGTCACCGATATACTCGACAAACCGTGCCTTGGTGCCATCGACATCGAGTTCGACTTCTTGGACGGGCTTGTAGCCGGGCATCATGACGTTGATTGTGCCAAAAACGTAGATCTCGCCCTTGACCAGCTGGCCTCCGACACGGCGGTTTGCGTTGCCCTTGAGGATGATCTTGCCGCCCTCCATGTGAGTGCCAAGATGGATATCTACATTGCCTTCGATGATCATTTCGCCGCCAGTCATGAAACTGGCAACATCGGAACCGGCATTGCCCTTTACGCGGAGGACCCCGCCGCTCATGCCTCTCCAGTCGCCACGGTAGGCTGCACCGAGATAGTTTCCAGCATTGCCGTTGATGGTGAACTCGCCTCCCGCCATTGCAAGGCCGCAAAAGGAGTGGACATCGCCATTGACAGTGAGTTTGCCACCCTTCATCCAGCTGCCGGTATACATGTCGCAGGCCGAATTGACGACCATTTCACCGGCAGTCATTTTAGCGCCGATGTACTTCATCTTCGTGCAGTCGCCATTGATAACAATCTTCGTATCTGCTGCTGTTTCTCCAGCTTCCCCGGAGATTGTGAAAAAGTCACCCAGCGTCTGGGTCTCCTTTCCCTGATAAGCGGGGAATTTTGCGATCTCATCGGCTTTCTTACCAGCAAAGGCGTCAGGGTTGACCTTCTCGCATTCCAAGTAGAGTTCCGGTTGCTTTTTTACTGTGAGTGTAACCGTGTTCATGTCTTTTCACCTCACGCCTGGGTCGTCGCATCCACGCTGATAATGTGCTGGTGCGGTGCATAGCTCTCGGGGACCGGGTAATTGTTCTCGTTCACGCTGTAGTAGCGGAGGAACTTCTCCCGGATATCATGCATGACCTGCTTGTTCATGTTTACTTTCGCATCGACCCAGAAAGTCTTCTTGTGGCCCATGTCGATGACTTTGCCTTCCTCAACACAGATCTTGCCGTCCTTGAACAGGTAGGCAACGTTGGCGAATGCCTTCTCGATCTCTGGCCCGGTTGACGGGAACTTGTCAGGGTTGATGTTGTAGATCGCGATGTCGGCATTCATGCCGGGCGCAAGACCGCCGTAATCCTTTGAAAGGCCAAGGCACTTGGCCGGGCCGGCACGGGTCATTGCTGCAAGTTCGTAGAGTGTAATCTCGCGGTCGATGTTAGCGATGTTGGTTGCACTGATGACCTTGTCTGCTTTCTTGAAGGAATGGAGGCGTTCGTCACGAACCTTCTTGGACATAAGCCATGAGTAGACCCGTGGGTAGCGGGTGAACGGTCCTGCGTTCGGGTGGTCGGTTGTGATGAAGCAGCGCATCGGATCCTTTGCATAGAGTGCAATTTCAAGGCCGACTGCCCACTGGCTGGCAAAGACCGCGTTGTTCGGATCGTAGATGAATGGAACGATGCCAGCAGCGGTCTCGAGCTCGACGTCCACGTTGAACCATTTCAGGTGGTTGAGGCTGTGGAGGTGGTGCTCGAACGGACCATCTGCTGTCATCGTGGTGGTCTCGTCAAGGGTGACGTTCCCGGTATCGATAGTGAGGTTCTTCTGTTTGTTGACGTAGTCCATGACCTCCTTTGCACCGGACTCGAAGTCGCCCCAGTTCGTGCCCTTGTAGGAGTGGAACTGGAGGTGGGTGGAGTGCAGGACCTGCTCACGGCCGAAGTTGTTCGTGGCCTTGATGCCTTCTGCGAGCTTCAGGGAGTCGATCGTGGTCTTGTAGTTGCCGGGGTTGCCGAGATCGTTCTGGTGAAGGTGCATTGAGTGCGGGAGACCTAGGTACTCATTCGCCTCGATCAGACCCTTGATGATCTCCGCCGGTGTGATTTCGAAGTACGGGACCGGGTCGTGGATGGTTAGACAATTCAGTCCCCATGCCCATGCTTCCGTGCCACCTGGGTTAACGCATTTTACACCATAGCCCTTTGTCTGACGGAGAATCCATGCGATATACGCAGCGGTGTTCTCGACCTCATGGTTCTTGAGATACTCAAGGATGAACCAGTTGTTCCCAAAGACCGGGAGTGCAGCTTCATCAATGATAGGTGTATCGTGGATCTCTTCATGGACATGCCGGGCATAGAGCGGGGGCATGGCTGCTTCCATCGCGAACGTGAACCCCAGGCGGGCGTACTCATAGCCGGTCTTGAAGACGGTCGGGATGGACTTTCCACCTTCGATCCTGGTGATACCGGGCTTCTTGTGGGAATCGAAATGCTTGTCCTCGGGACGGTACCACCGGCCGGCGTTGACTTTTGGGCCTGCAACGTGGGCGTGTACCTCGAGTGCACCTGCCATGACGGTCTTGCCTTTGGCGTCAATCACTTTGGCCGATGAGCTGACACTATCGACAATCTTGCCGTCCTTGACGGCGATATCTTTCTTGTCACCCTTGATGCCCTGGACAGGGTCAAAAACGTGACCGTTCTTAATGATATATTCAGACATTTACGCGCCTCCCTTGGCAAGGAGTTCGTCAACACGCAGGTTGATCTTCGTTAAGAGTTCCTCATCAGTAAGCACGCCTTCCGGCGGATCTACAACTTTACGGGTCTCAATCGGGACATTATCCATACGATAGGCGCAACCGCCAACTTCGACACCGACCAGGGCAACCGGGATATGGATATCCGAGATCTCGGTCGTGCAGTTGATGTGCGGGTCGATTGTAACAGTCGGTTTTCTTGAACTGCTGATCATTGCATTGACCGGGAAATGTGCACCGGGATCAGTTGCAATGTAGAAGCAGGCCTCGACTTCGTTGCGGTTTAAGAGGTCGACGGAGGTTGTCTCACCGGTCTGGTGGCGTGCCTGGTCTCTCCTTGAGAGATCAACTGCGTACGGGAACCCGTACTGCCAACCCAGTACCTGGCCGGAACCGGTAACGTTCCAGTGACCCCGCATTGCCATGATTGCGAATTTCGTGAAGTCGTTCATGTCGCGGGTCAGGTTAATGGCGATATCGATGTTATGGTTCCTGCCCATAGTATGGGTAAGACCCATTCCGAAGAAGATAACCCCGAAGCGGGCTTTCTTCAAGTCTTCGGCAATCTCGTAGATCTTCTCTTTAGGAACGCCTCCAACGGTGTCCGGAAGTACTTCGCCGCGAGCTGCGGTCCTGAGGGCGTTTAAAAGTTCATAATCAAAGCCCTGCTGGACCTGGATGAACTCATCGGCGCACTTCGCTGTATCTGTGTATCGGCAATCCACACAGTAGATCTTCCGGCCCTTGTGGCCCTTTACAGTAAAGAAACCGCGGGGGAAGATCGAATACCGTGACATGTGGCGGGGATGGGCGTGGGCCGGGTTGCATCCCCAGAATATAACGCGGTCAGCACGGTTCTTGACCTCCCCAAGCGTACAGCTCGGGACACCCACATCTTCGATAGCAATGAGCGAGGAGCCGTGGCAGACTGTTGCACAGTTGTCGACAATAGCGCCGACCTTCTCTGCGATTTCATGCCCAATGCTCATAGCCTGACAGCTGGTCGAGGCCCAGCCATACATCAGGGTCTTTCTCGATTTGACGAGCATCTTTGCAGTCCAATCGATCGCCTCATCGTAGGTGATTTCCTTAAAGGTGCCATCCGGTTGTCTCATCCGCGGGCGTTTGACCCTTCCGGGGAGCCGTTGGTGGTTGAACTTCTCGGCGCCGATGGCGCAGGCGTTCTTGACCCCAAGGATTGTTTTGTTGTCATCGGATACCGTGACAATGAGGTCATCGCAGAGGGTACCGCAGAACGGACAGATTACATCAGTTACTTCTTTTGGCATAGCTCCTCACTTCCTTATGAGGCCGCAGGCGTCCTGCAGTACCTCGATTGCGCCCATGATGCGTTCGTTCGCCGCGATCTCGACATCGACCGGGAATCCCTTGAAGCAGGGTTCACCGGTTGAGAATGTGTAGGCCGGGACAATCCGGTTTGCCCAAGGTCCCATTGGGATGTGGGCAAGGCCCGGGACAAGATCTTCGCGGGTCTCGACGGCTTTTACAATAACGCTGCCGACCGAGCTCGTGACACGAACATTGGTATTCTTCCACATACCGAGTTTCTTCATGTCCTCCGGGTGCATGTGTATAATCGTGCAGGCATCGAAATATTTCTGAGATGTCTTGCCCGCTTCCATGCCAACGCCCTGCTGGATCGTCCGGCACGTGATCATGTTGAGAGTAATTTTCTTTTCTGCCATTCCATCTCCTCGCGTATCAGGTCAGACTTTGGCCGGGATTTCCGTTGAGCCTTTCCCGGAGAGGCTGATCACATCATACGGGCATGCCTCGACGCATACACCGCATCCTGCACAGAGTTCAGCCTTGAAATCGAGGCTGACTGCAACACCATCCTGTACCTGGTAGATCTTCTCCTTGGTAACAGGATCCATCGAAAATAACTCGAGAGCGTTAACCGGGCAGGCAACAACACAGTTGTTACAACCGGTACATCGCTCCATGTTTACATGTACTGCAAATGCCATATGCACATCACCAGCAAAAAATTGCCTAATTTTACCAGTTGCATAAGACAACAATTAAACCTTCTCAATTTTTTGACGGGTAAAATATGAACGCTTAATGCAAAATGATTTTTTTCTTAGGGGGTTAACAAGTGAACTCAATTTTCAAATGTAATTAACATCCGACGTGAAGATCTTTTGAGTTTAATGGAGTATAGGACACCCCTTTTTTGGATTTTTCATTTTTCCTTTATGCCAGATCTGCAATTGCCCAAACCGCGCGAAATCAGAATAATAATTTCTGAATCCAAATAGAGGGGTGCCCACTATTAATGGAATCCCAGTTGCCAGTTTCTCCAATATAATGTACGTGCGCCAACATGTCTTAGATCTTTGCAGATTATATTCCTCACTGGAGGGGTTTCTGAACTATTTTTCCGACATACTAATTGTAAATTAAATATACTTAAAAAATTGATTTAATTAATGAAAATATTTTATTCTTGATCAAGAGTGTGAAAATTATGTGGGGGCTTTATCCCAAGAACAGGACTTCTGAGACAACTGTACAATAATACAGGACGGGCTTCCCTTTTCCAAGCCCCGTCAATTAATCAGAACTTCCGTCTACGATTTATAAATACCATTTCGGCTCAATAGAGTAAAAGAACAGGTGAAGCACCTAGCAGGATTGAGAGATGATAAGAAACAGGTTATACAACAGTGTGATCAAAACCGTCAGTTATGATGCAGAGAAAAGAACACTGGTCATTGAACTTACGCAAGGTAGTATCGTGAAATATTCACCAGCACCCTATGAGATTTACCTGGCTATCGTGAACTCTCGATTCCCGGAAAAAGTCTACCGTCACCAGGTGATGGATATTATCCCGACAATTACAGGAATGTAGATGTGAGAGGATCAATGTGAACTATAGCAAATCATTACCCTGGCTCTGGATTACCGATTCTGATGTGTTTGTGGTTGATTGAGGGCCTTGGTGAATAGGGGTTATCAATCACAGAAGTATCAGAACCAGTTACCAACCCAGGTAGAGTGTCTTTGTCTGCGTGTACGCGTCAATTGCATGATAGCCATTCTCCCTTCCTATCCCGCTCTCGTTCATACCACCAAAGGGGATTTCCGGAGGAACGGTCAAATGCCGGTTGACCCAGATGATGCCGGCCTTTACATCCCGGTAGACTCTCTTTACCGTCCCGAGGTCTCTTGTCCAGACCGATGCGCCAAGACCGTAGCGTGAGCGGTTGGCCTCATAAATTGCCGTATCCAGATCGGAGAAGGTCATTACGGGAAGCACAGGACCAAAAATCTCGTTGGTGAATAACCTGGAGCCGGGTTTCACGTCCGTCACAAGTGTCGGCTGATAGAAAAATCCGCCCTCATATTCGCCACCCGATAGAGCGGAACCTCCGGTCAGCAGAGTCCCCTCATCATGCAAGAGTGCATCATCGAGGACCGAAGATATTTTTTCCCGCTGACCTCCGCTGGTCATCGGTCCCATGTCAGTGCCGGAAACCAGTCCGTTACCAACCCGCAGGGCTTTTGTTTTTTCCTGCAGTTTTTTCAGGAAGACTGGCGCGAGATTCTCGTGCAGGAAGAGACGTTTAACAGCTGTACATACTTGACCTGCATTGTAAAATCTCCCACGAAGTGCGCCTTCGACCGCACTATTGACATCAGCGTCGTCCATAACGATCATCGGGTCCGAGCCACCCAGTTCAAGCGTGATTTCCTTAAAATGCCCCTCTGCCATCTCCCGGATCCGGTGCCCGGTTGCACAGTCACCGGTAAACGAGATCTTTTTGACGTATGGATGCCTGACGATCGCTTTCCCGACCGTTTCGCCAGGCCCGGTGACAACATTCAGAACCCCGGGAGGTACTCCGGCGTTCAGTAGGATTCGGGCAATGCTAATATTCGTGAGAGGTGTGGTCGACGCCGGTTTGAGAACGAGGGTGTTACCGGCAAGCAGAGCGGGACCTGTCTTCCAACCCATGATGATGACGGGCATATTCCACGGGATGATCGCCCCACAGACACCGAGCGGGACCTTCGTGACCAGGCAATCGCCGGCTCTTCCCAGCTGGATCACTTCCCCTGTGGGCTGGCCGGCAATGGAAGAGTAATATTCAAGGATGTTCGCACAGCCCCGCACCTCATCGACTGATTCTTTCAGTGGTTTTCCCTGTTCCTGAGTGAGGAGGCGCGCAAGCACCGTTTGTTGTTCCCGTATCCTATCTGCCGCACGGCAGAGGATCAACCCGCGTTCCCGTGTGGTCTTGGCCGACCATGACGAAAATGCTGCTTCAGCTGCCTCTACTGCGGCATCGACATCAGCGGACGATCCCTGAGGAACGCGATCGATTGTTTCGCCGGTCGCCGGATTAATGACATTCATCCAGAGATCATCTGCTGATGCCCTATCGTTGCCATTGATTACCATGTGCATGAAAAGAACCCCCCTACACGATTTTTAGTTCTTTGTATCCAGATCCGACTATAAAGAAGCGATGGATATATTCATGAAAAATGATTCTGGTGTTTTTGTGTTATATACTCGACAGGGTATTGTTCCGAAAAGGTCATTTTTTCACGTTTCGTTTCAATGCACCGGAACCAAACCCGCTCAGATAACTGCCTTGCTGAGGAAGATAAAAGGGCCGGCCCTGAGCGGTAAGAAAATGATTTCTCACTTCAGAATAATGCGAAGTTGATAAAAAATTTGGCCAATCACAATCTCTAGCCAGAGGAAATAGGGAAAATGTATATATATTTTCAAATTTTAGTATATATTTAAGTAGAAAACTCTATTAAAATGATGCGAATTGTTAATGACTGGAGGGAAGCAACACACTCGGATCTCACCGATGTTGCTGCACTCCGTATGGGATTTCCCCCCCAAAAAAGGGAAATACTCCGGAGAAATGTTCTGGTGCCCGACAACTGGGGCTTATTTGACAAAATTCGGCACTATATGCCGCTCTGCGCCGTTTTTGCCGGCGAATTGACGCGAGAGGCGATCCGGGAAGCAGAAGTTACTGATGGTGAAACGGGTGCACTGGAAAAGCTTGGCTACGCGATGCACTTTCTGCAGGATGCAGGAAATCCGTGGCATGCACGCCCCCTCCTCCCATCTTGCCAGAAAAATCATTCTGTTTATGAAGAATATGTCGCAAGGAATATGCGGGACGGATTCTGCTTCCGCCGCGCTCTTCTGGATACACCGGACACGTGGATCGTCAACCCTGAATTCACGCAGCGAATCGGAGATGGCGCTGCTAATCTCGCCCGGCAGGCAGTAAAAAAATTTACGTTCCTCGATACATCCATTCGTACCGAACCGGAATGGCAGGAGAGCGAGGAAATTGCGGCAGTAACACTTTCAATCCTCACAGCATGCATGCAGATGTGCGAAACCCAGCTCTATTCGTTTTCGATCCGGGCGGCACCGCAAGTATCGCGGCCGATCCGGTTGCCGGTCGCGGTAACCTGGACATTCATTGGGTCTGATGAGCGGAGGCTTACCGCGTGATAATCCGGCATCAACTCTCGGTTGGTCCAAATTAATGATAAAAACTCCCTCGGAACAGAGGTATTTAATCCAAATAGTAAATGCTCAAAATTATATGTTTTCAAAAATGTATATAGAGTTAAGTGGAAAAATAATGTGATCTGACTGCGACAGTATTATCGATGTCGGTCTCAGGCCGCAATACCACTGACAGGAACTACAATAAATGGGATCGGTATTTGTTTCACCACTCAACTGGGGACTGGGGCATGCGTCCCGCGATGTACCGATCATCCGGGAACTGCTTCGCCATGGGCATGAGATTACTATCGGCACCAGCGGGAATGCACTTGAGTTTCTGAAAAAAGAATGCCCTGAATGCAGGTTTATCCAGTTCGAGGATTACCCGGTTCCTCACAATAACGGCAGAGTATTCCTGCCGACGTATACAGCTTATATCCCCCGCTTGATAGAAGCTTACCTGGCGGAACGTAAAAAAGCAGAGAAGATCTTCTCTGAAAACGCATTCGATCTCATTATCAGCGATTCACGTTCCGGCGTCTTTTCACAGCGTATGCCTTCTATCCAGATCACTCATCAACTGCACCAGAGCCTTCCATTAATTGCATGGCCGCTAGAACTGCTTGGTGTCTATATACAGGCAGACGCTTTCTCCAGGTTCGCAAAAATTGTGGTTCCTGACAACGCTCCTAACAGGGACGCTCTTGCGGGAAAACTTTCCCAGACCTATGTACCGGCACTCCGTGATCGGATTTATTACTGCGGGATACTCGCCAGTGTCCGCAAGGAACCGGTGAAAAAAGACATAGATTACCTGATCGTCATATCAGGCATGGAACCCCAGCGTACGGTACTTGAAAAGATTCTCCTGCCACAGGTCCCGAACCTTCCTGGCAGGAAAGTAGTTTTGCTTGGCAAACCCGCAAACGATCAGGTCAACATGCTGGATGATGGAACCGTCATCTACTCATATATCTCCAGTCGTGAAAAGTCAATGCTTATGTCACGGGCGCGGTTCATAATCTGTCGTTCCGGTTACACCACAATGATGGACATTGCCGAAGCCGGACTGGGAAGCGGGCTCTTTATTCCGACACCTGGACAGTGGGAACAGGAATATCTCTCCCGGTATTACGGGAAAGAAGGATGGTTTCTCTCCAGGAGCCAGTACGGTCTACAGCTTCTCCGGGATATCGAAGGGGCTGCCGGTTTCTCTGGGTTTCCATCAATGACAACGACAGAAGAGAATGTCCGCCGGCTCTACCGGGGCGTGCTTTCAGAGTATCTCTAAAAGGGATGTGCAAAAAGATGCAAAAAATTACTGAACAGAGCTGTATCGATGATCAGTGCCGGAAAGAACCGGTGGCGCTGGTCAATCGTAATATAGATAAACTCGCTCTCACATGGAGCATTGGGATCGGCATCGGTTACGCATTTCTGGTTTCTTTTATCTGCTGGATCGGGTACCGGTGTTTCCTCATCTACAATGCATACCGTATCGGCGATTATCCGTTCATTATCTCTGAACTAAAAACCGATCTTCTTATCGGTGCCGGGTATTTCGGCATTGCTGGCATCCTCAGGAAAACAGGATATATCTGATAGAAGGAGGAAAGAGACGGGGTCGGCCGTCCGTTTGCCTCCTATCTGCTGATATACCGAAGCAGTTACTTCATATGATAAGAGATTTTGATGCCTCCGCGGTTAGTGACCACTATTTCAAATTGTTATAATTCTCCAATCAACCACGAATGCATCAGGACAGATTGTCCAAAGGAATAAATGGAAATGGTGGAAATTGGTGTAACAATGTGGAGTTGCAGATTATGAAGGTCACAATCGAGCGAAATACCTGTGTCAGCTGCGGGTCGTGCTGGGATACCTGCCCGAATTTTTTCGAACAGAACCCGGATGATTCGTTTTCAGAGATAATCAAAGAGTTCCGGATTGGGGACGACATAGCAGCAGGCACACCTCAAGCTGATGACGAAGCCTGTGTCCGCGATGCGGCAGATCTCTGCCCGGTAACAATTATCAAGATTGAGGACTGACAGTTCCCTGATCCGATATTTTAAAACACGGAACACCGGGATTTCTACACAACGTCAGGTGGGATGAAAAACAGGCAATGCAGGCAGTTCCCGGTTAAATGTGCCCTATCCATTCAGCAGGGTTTCCCGGTTCTTTTCCCGCCAACCCACCCGAGAAGATACGCCGCTATCATCCCGAGAATAAACGCCACGGTTATGGAACTAATCACTGCCAACACCCCGATAATAACCGTGATTATCATCGACTCCGTCTTGAGACTGTGCCGGGCCATCTCAATTCCAACAAATACCAGCAATGCCCCCAAAACGCCCACCGCAATGATCGATAGCACTTGCGGAGATGTGAAGAACAAGGCAAGAATGAGAAAGATCAGGCCGGCATACACGTTTGCCCCACCCGTTCTGGCGCCGTACCGGTACTGCCCTGCAAGCCCACCCGCACCATGGCACATAGGAAAGCCCCCAAACGGCACCGAAACCAGGTTCATCAGCCCGATCGTTGTAGAGAATTTTTTCGGAGGAACATCCTTTCCGAAGAGATCCTTGGTCAGCAATGACGTAGCGAGGATCGCATTTGCGATCGTGAGTACAACCTGCGGGAGCACAAGAGTGGAAAATGCCGATAAGAAATCCGCAGAAACCGGAATCACCAGCTGTGGAGCGGGGATCAGGCTTATCGGTGGAATACCATAGAGAAGGATCCCCGCAATGAGACCCACCCCGATCACACATATAGATGACAGATCAGGGAATCTCCGGAAATGAACAAAGACAAGAAAAACGATTATGATCGCTATGCCGATCACAAAGAAAACCGGGTCTTTTCTCACAAATCCCGCCGATGCCTCGAACAGGAGTAGCGCAAGACCCAGCTGGATACCCCTGACGACACTCTGCGGCACCCATTTATCGATAGTTTCAAAAAAGCGGCCATATCCCATCACAAGAAAAATAACCCCAAGCGTGAGACCGGCCGCTGCAATTTCCCCGCTTGCGACACCTCCTGCAATAACAATTATAGCGACTGCCTTCATGGGCTCAAGCGGGATTGGCAGCCGGTAATATAGACCTGTAAGAATAAACCATATCCCGAAGAAGAGAAGGACGTACCGGGTATTCACATTCGAGACGAGTGCCATGGCGAGTATCAGTGGAATGATGGTCCCAAAATCCCCCAAAGATCCGGCGAGCTCGGACAATGAAAACTTCATCGGAATCATGGATTGAGGAGACACGGTATCGGGAATTTATTTTACGTGATAAATGAATTCCGTAATGACTAAAATAACTTAACGGTGATTATAAGGATTAAACTTTTCACGAGTCTATTTTACTGGAAGTTACCCCGATAATGACCGTCAGCTCGTATGTCAATCGGAAAACCAGTATCCGGAACAGGTTCAGCAGAACAATTACCAAAAGGGTGCCATGCGGATCTTTCATTTGGACAACGGCCGATTATGGTTTTCCCATCACCTCACTTATCACCCGGTGAGCCTGCGAGTACCTTAGCATTTCTATAGTAACACCGTAGAACAGGAGTCAAGGCATCTTCGCTTCATGTACTTACAGACAGAACTGAATCAAGTCAATAAATTTATCTGGTCACCATCGTAACAATCACTTAGATACCCTATGGCTGACATGTTCTCGGATATTTTAATTTATGCCGGAATCGGGATTATCACATTCATAATCGGTTTTATCATCGGATACCAGCTCCTGATCATGTACTACACCCGGCGGTTCATCGTTATCGCGCGACAATGCTCTGATGTTGATTCTGTGATTCCGATTATCGATGAACTCGCGAAGGAGACCTAATAAGGAGGAAAGGAAAATGGTTGATATCGCAAGTTATACCCTGATCAGTATCACAACGTTTTGTTTCGGGCTTATCGTCAGCTTTCAGATAGCACATATCCATTATTGTCGTAAACTTACTATTCTTGTTCGACGCTCGATATCCACAAAAACGATCGCCCCGGTACTCGCAGAACTTGAAGTGCTTAAGAACAGGTAAATTCCGGGCTGATGTACGTGGTATCATGAATACGATTCCCCGTACCTTTTTTAGAACACAATAGAATTGTCAGTCGCATGGCTGTTGTTATAACATCAGTATGAAAGACTCCCCGTTTTCTGGTCCGCGGAATCAGAGCAGGTTAATAGAATTGCCGCAAATAATTAACAGATGAGGTGTACGATACTTGCCAGCGGAAGCAAAGGCAATTGTATTTTTATCGAGAACGATAGCAGTGCACTTCTCGTTGATGCCGGCCTGAGTGCAAAAGAGACACTCCAGCGTATTGCACGAAACAACCTGGATGCCACAAAGATCAAAGCTGTCGTTGTAACTCATGAACACGGGGACCATATCCGAGGTCTTGACGTCCTCACACGCCACCTTGATATTCCGGTATATGCAACGGGAGGTACTCTTAACGATTTTCTGCACCACCGTAGGACATCGCAAAAACCTCTCCGGAGTTCGGTTTGCAGGCATCATGAACCATTCATGGTCGGCGATTTCCGGATCGAACTCTTTGCAACTTCTCATGATGCTGCAGAGCCGTGTGGCTTCATTATAAAAGAAAATGGGACCAGTTGCGGGGTCTGTACCGATACCGGTATTGTTTCACCAGCCACTCTTGATCTGCTCAGGAGCTGTGACGGGATTGTCCTTGAGAGCAACCATTGCCCAGATATGCTCCGGGATGGGCCTTACCCCGAAGCGCTGAAGCGGAGGATACGGTCAAAACGGGGGCACCTCTCGAATCAAGCCGCTGCAGCCTGCCTTCAGGCCTTTGGAAAGGACGTACCAAATGTCATCCTTGCTCACTTAAGCGAGGTCAACAATACCCCGGAGAGAGCGCTGGTGAGCGCCCGCCAAGGGGTTGGGTTGTTTTTCGAAGAGAAGACGATATGTGTGGCAACACAGTTCGGGTCATCAACAGAATCCCCGCAAGTCATGAATCTTTGATAACTGGTCTCTTTGCATCACTGGAATGACGTGTTCGGTAGCCGTTTCGGAAAAAATGTTCCCGGTAACTTACCTGAATACCGTGTCGAGTGCTTCCCCAAGCTCCTTGAACCCGTACGGTTTCACTATCGCTGCGGCAAACCCAAAGGCTTTGAAGTCCACGATCATCGGGTTTGTTGAATAGCCACTAGATATAATCGCTTTCACTGAAGGATCCAAAGCCACCAGTCGGGGAATTGTTTCCTGTGCACCTAGTCCGCCGGGAACGGTGATATCGAGAATCACTCCATCGAATGGGGAACCGGAATCGCGTGCCTGTTGGTACATATTGATAGCAGATTCACCGTTTCTGGCAGTCGCGACCTCGTACCCGAGGAAGTTAAGCATTTCCCCCGTAGCAGAGAGGATCGCCTCTTCATCGTCCATGAGGAGGATCTTCTTTTTACCATCTTCCTTCGGTTCGAACCGGATCGTCTCCTTCATCTTTTCCTTCACCGGAGGAGAACTGAACACTGCGGGCAGGTACAAGTGTATGGACGTACCAATCGCAGGATCCGATTTTATATCGAGGACTCCCCCAGCCTTTCGTATCATCGACTCGGCAACCGAAAGATCAAGGGCAAATGCCAGCGATGATCCTGGCCTGAAGAGATCGTCAAGTGCCTCTTTCGGGATGACCAGCTGGGCTGCGGACAACTGGATCGCGATATAGTCTGCTGCCCCAAGGGACTCTTGTTTGTCGGAACCGGATATAACGTTCCGGGCGGATATCTCAATATTCCCACCTGAAGGCATAGAACCATCGAGGAAAAGGAAAAGATCATTGAGAACCAACTTCACGAGATCTTCGTCAAGCAACACATCCCAGAGATGTGAGGGAAGGGCATACTCGCATTTTGATTTCGACCCGCGAACCGCAAGGGTACCTACGGATCTGACCAGTTCGCAGAGATCTGTCACTTTCTTCTGCTGGATCTCCCCGCCAGTATAATTCAGCATCTGCTGGGAGAGTTCCCGGGCCCGGAGCACGCTGTCCTCTGCACTGTTCAACCGGTTATATGCGTGACTTTTCTCATTTACATCCATTTTTGCTAGCTGGACATTCGCCATGACTGAACTCAAAATATTATTGAAGTCGTGGGCAATCCCCCGCACCATCATGTTCAGCGATTCGAGTTTCTGGGCCCTTATCGCAGCGTTTTCTTTTTTCTTGGTGTCCGCTGCATCCCAAATGGTAAGAACCAGCCCCACAATATCGTTATCATTGTCAAAAATTGGCTCGATGAACGCTGTCAGAGACAGGATGCTGCCTTTTCTCGATTTCACTGCAAGGTCAGGAAAAGTTTCGCCTTGAGAGCCGGCGCTGATCATGGACTGCATCGATTCTGCGAGGCGTCGCGCAAAGGTTTCGTCCTGACATAAAAAAACATTGCCGATATCCTTTCCCATTGCCTCATCTTCTGTCAATCCGAGCATTTGGAGGGCGATTCCATTGATTACAACGACCCGCAGATCCTGATCGACGGTGATTACACCTTCTTCCGTACCGAATGGCCTTTCCAGGTCTTCCTGGAATTCAATGTCTAGAGAATCTGTCGCGAGCTTTCGTTCGGTCAGTTCAATATAATGAAGGAGCCGGTGGAGCTGGGCATTGGTCTTTTTCAGCTCGGCAGTGCGACGTGCAATGACCGCTTCGAAGTGGGCCCGGTATTTCCTGAGATCATCCTCCAACGCCCGGATCCTCATCTCTGCTTTCTGACCGTGGATGGCGATCTCCAAGGCGATCTCAACTTCGCGCTCATCGACCGGTTTTGTTATCGTGTCAAAGGGGGTGCTTGCCTTTGCCCGGTCCGGAATATCCCTGCCGGTCTTCGCAATGAGGATCACCGGGAACCCGTACTGCTCTTTCAGCTTCTTCGCGGTCGCAGTTCCGCCAGGTTCCCCAGGAAGTGCAGCATCAAGTAGTATTACATCTGGATGTTCTGTCCCTGCCCGGCCGATCGCCTCTTCTGCTGACGATGCTATGGATACCGTTCTGTATCCAAGATTTTTCAACCGTAATGAAAGTTCACTTGTGACCACCGGTTCGTTCCCGACAATCATTATCCGTGTTTTTTCCCTGTGTCCACGTCCTTTCATGCTCTCTCACTGTCTCCTGGCATCTTGGGTTGATCTCCTTCAGGTATCCTTAATCTTGAGCAGTTTCAGGCAGTACTCGTCAATTGAATCGATCATAGCCTTTTTCGCCTGTTTCACCTTCTTTTCATCATCCGAAAGGAAATCGTGCGCCACATATTCGAGAAGCGTCACGTAATAGTGCTGGACCCCAAACTTCACTTTGATCTCATCGAGACATGCCATCGCCTCGAATTGTTTGGCAATCATCAACTCGAAGGCAAAATCGAGGAGGAGGAGTGCTTGATTCGGGATATTTTTGATCAGCGCCAATTTCCGGAACCGGTAATAGGTTTCGATCTTACCGGTCATAATCGAGAGCTTCAGCCCGTAATAGATCGGCTCGAGTTCGTCAGGATACTGCTGGGTCATCTGTTTAACGACCCCGGAAACCCCTGCGGCATCGCGGTTCTCTATCTTCATCCTGAAGAGTTCGCGCAGAAAGTACATGTCTTTCGGGAACCGTTCTATCGCGATCTGAAGAAGATTCTCCTGTATGTCGCGTTTCCCATCTTTAAACGATTTTTCAAGTCCGAGTTTGAAAAATATCCTCTCGCTTGGGAACCAGTCGATTGCCTGCTTGATCATGAACCAGTAGATCTTGTCGATGGCAGGGTTATCTGCGACATCCAGATCTTTGAGCCGGTTGACAGGGGGTTGGAGCCGCGCCAGTTCAATCATTTGTTCGCGGGAAGCAAGCGCCATCGTGTTCGGGCGACGAATCGGATCCGTCTCTTCAGGTCCGCCAGCCTGCGTCGACAGCACGAAATAACAGTACGCAATTGCCGGGCAGATGAGAGCATCGACGCTCCGGTATTTTTTCAACTGTTCGATCGCATCGGCATATCTCCCTGCATTGATCATCTTTAATCCGAGAACGATGTCATAGAGTCCCCGTCCTGTCTTCTTCTTTTTGTTTCTAAGGGAATAATCGAACAATTTTTCTATAAATGCAACATCGTTGGATTTTTTACTGACCTCGAGGACCTGCACCGTTATACTGTCGATAAACCTATCGTGGAGATCGTCAGGAACCTCAGGGAGAGATTTTTCAAGCGTAGCGATGACGTGTCCATAAAAAACGGGGATATTTGATTCTATCTTGTCAAGGTTCTTTGGAATATAGTCAAAAAAATCTTTTTTGAGCTGGTTGAGTTTAACCCTGATAATCGCATCAGGCTGCCACTCAACATCCATAGTCCTATCTCAGTGCGGTGATGTATATAATTTTTCAATGTACTGAACCTTACGAAACTAAAAAAAATTGTCGTGCTTTTTAAGTAATCAGATAAATTTTTTCTGTCTCTATGGCCCTCAGCCCCTGCAAAAAATGAAAACGTTAATCCATGCGCTTGGGCAAGATCACAAGCGAGAACCGTCATGCTCTTTATGGATTTTTCCCGTTGTTGCGAGCAACTTGAAGGTACTTCTTCCCGGCTCGAGATGATCGACAGTATCAGCCAAGTCCTCCCCGGATTATCACAGGAAGAACTTCCGGTTTTTGTCAGGTTTGTCATGGGGCGGATCTTTCCTGACTGGAGCAATAAAAAACTCGGTATCGGTCCGAACCTTCTGTATGAGGCTATCGGATATGTCACGGGTATCAAAAAAGAGCAGGTTGTTGAGAAGATCAATACGACGGGGGACGTTGGCAGGGCCGTCGAAGAACTCCTGTCGGTGAAATCCCAGACTACCTTCTTTCACGAGGAACTCAATATCGTGCAGGTATTCAATGACCTCATTTCTATCGCCGGGCAGGAGGGAAAGAACTCGCAGCGGGAAAAACTCCTTGCTGCACGGAACCTGCTGGGCAACGCCCACCCACTCGAAGGGCGGTACCTTGCAAGGATAATGCTTGAAGAGCTCAGGATCGGTGTCGGTGAAGGCAGCGTAAGGGACGCTATAGCAAAAGCATTCCACGTTGAACCGGCTCAAGTTGAGCACGCTATACAGGCATTGAATGACATCGGAGAGGTTGCGCGGTTGGCCAAAATCGGGCCGGATGCACTCAGTGATGTCCACATCACTCTATTCCACCCGGTGCGGATGATGCTCGCACAACAGGGAACAATTCCTGATATGATACAAGAGCACGGACAGGTCACAGCAGAGTACAAGTATGATGGATCCCGGTTCCAGTTCCATAAAAAAGGTAACTGGGCGAGGTTGTACTCGCGAAGGCTCGAGGATGTCACTGCAGCACTGCCTGATGTGATACAGCAGCTGATGGATGCAACCGATCATGACGTTATTCTCGATGGTGAAGTAATCGCGATCAAGGATGGCAGACCGATGCCGTTCCAGTCGGTCCTCCGCAGGTTCAGGCGCCGGCACGAGATCGCTGAGGCTCAGGAAGCAATCGAGATGGTCCCTAATGTTTTCGATATCCTCTTCCTTGACGGGGAGACGTTAATTGATCTTCCACTATCCGAACGGAGGAAAAAGCTCGAGAGTGTAGTGAAGATATATATCGCCCCGCAGGTTGTCAGCGCAAACCAGGAGGAGATTGAGCAGACATACCGGACAGCACTCAACGCGGGACATGAGGGGATCATGATCAAGGTGCTGCAATCCCCATACACTCCGGGGCAGAGGGGGAAAAACTGGATAAAGATAAAACCAGAGGTTGACACCCTCGATCTCGCGGTCATCGGCGCAGATTGGGGCGAAGGTAAACGCGCTCATGTTTTCGGATCGTTTCTCATGGCCTGCCAAGATGAGGGCACCCTCGTGCCGCTGAGCAGGGTCGCGACCGGGTTCTCTGATGAGCAGCTTGCCGACGTCTATGAGCTGCTCAAAGATAAAGTAATTTCAAAATCAGGAAAGGAGGTATCATTTGAGCCCGGCCTCGTATTCGAAGTCGGATACTCCGAACTCCAGGCAAGCACCAATTACGAGGGAGGGTTTGCACTCCGGTTCCCCCGGTTCATCAGGATCCGTGACGACAAGGACATCGCCGACGTGGAAACTATTGACAGCATCAGGGATAGGTACCAGCGACAGTCAAAGTCCGCCCAAGCGTATCAGAAATAAACCCTCATACATTCGGCATTCCTATAGTCTTAACGAACCTGCTCTCGAATTCCGTAAACGTAACTCTCCACCCCACATCGAACCGTGCCCCGCACTCCGGGCATATCAGGATCACCCGCAAGACATTCCGGGTGGATTTGACCGGGGTATCCTTGCTGGCATTCATACTGATAAATGAGGTGTGAAACCCAAGATCATACCCGCACGACGGGCATGTATGAAACTCTTCGTTCACTTTAATGCTGGTGATATCGCCAATGTTCGGCATGGACACTCCTGTTGTTGCGTTCTGGTGCGCAATTAAGTTTGCCGGAGGCTCCCGGCGTTTACTATGATTTCTGCGGCTTTCTGCTTACCGTTGGTATTCACATGATCGTTCCGGAACGGTTTTGGGGTGATCGTTATTGTTTCATCAATCATCTTTTCGATAATTTCACTGGTAACTGATCGTCCGTCGACAGAAATCCCTGCTTTCATATTGACGATCTTCTTTGCGTTGTTCTGTTGTTCCGGGTGGTTGGGGTCCACAATAATCAGGACGGGTTTTTCGAACAGCAAGGTCTCGTGAAGGGTTGTGAGCCCCCCATGAACGATCGCGATTTGGGCCTCTGCAAGGTGCTCATAGAGGTTTGGTACGTAGCCATGGGAGACAAAGTTCGGAGATGAATCCGGAAGTTCAGGGCCGGTATAGAACACATCAAAGAATAGGTCTGTACGTTTGTCCGCGATCTTCTTAAGCATCCGGTACATCGGGAGCTTGTACGGCTCACCTCCGAAACTCGTGAAGATCGTCTTTCGGAAGTACGTGTACCGGTTCGGGTCGACTTCAAGGAACGGACCGGTAAACACGTAGCGGTTTTCCTCCCCGGGTGGAACAACGATATTATATTCGCTGACCGTGTCCGGTGCCGGGTAATCGGGAACTATCACCGTGTCCGCAAGGCGGATGTACCTCCTGATAAGTACATTGAGGATCTTCCAGACCGGGTTGGTCGTACCGTCGGGTCCATTGAAATGATTTTGGTTGGTGATGAAAATGACAGGGATATGCATGAGACGTGCGGCAAGGACTCCCCCGTACATAGTATCGCAGACGACGCAGTCGAACTGGTGTGCTTTTAGCAGGTTCCGGACGCTCAGGACCGATCGTATCATATCAATGAGGACACCCTTCGAGCACCAAAGTGTCCGTTTGAGGCTGAAAAAACCCTCTTTACCTTCAAGGCAAACTTCACGGGGAATCCGGTGCAGGGTCGTGCACTGATGCTCGTCCATGAAATCATACGACTTGCCATAGCCGGCAAAATGAATGTCGTGTCCCTGCTGCTGCATGAAGTGGCCGAGGTGGAGACACCGGGACGCATGGCCAAGCCCCTCTCCGCAGATCACAAAGAGAATTCGCATCTCCCACCCAACTCGGAAAACTGTTGACTCCTTTCTTTTTTATATTATGTACTTTCGGTTTAGCCGGGATGCCGGGTCCATATTTCCTGTTTTTTCCTGTTCCGGGATCTGTATCCACGCAATGATGGAGGCAATGATACCCAGGCCATACGAGAAGATGGTAGCGACCGCCCATACCAGCCGTATGATTGTCGGGTCGATATCGAGATGCATCCCGATCCCTGCGCATACTCCGCTGAGAATCCGCTCATTTTTTGACCGGTACAACCGCTTCATGGAGAATATTTTGTTTTTAGACATAAAAGATGATGGAAAGATAACCATTCTGACAGGAAAATCTTAAACTTCCGACAACGCAGGGGATAGTGGAAGAGTATACGATGACAGGAATTGAGGGTACACAAAAAACTGCAACGTTCGGGGGCGGCTGTTTCTGGGGTGTCGAATCCGCATTCCGTAAGGTGAAAGGTGTCGTCTCGACTGCTGTCGGCTATATGGGCGGTTCGATCAAAAACCCCACGTACGAGGACGTCTGCACGGGAGTGACCGGACATGCCGAAGTTGTGCAGGTCACGTTTGACCCGGTGCAGGTCAGTTACCAGCAACTTCTCGATGTCTTCTGGTCGGTTCACGACCCGACGCAGCTTAACCGACAGGGGCCTGACATCGGGAGCAACTACCGGTCGGTTATTTTTTATCACGATGCCGAGCAGGCCGCGCTGGCACGAAAATCAAAAGAAGAACTGGAGACTTCCGGTAAGCTGGGGTTCGGTAAGGTCATGACCCGGATAGTTCCTGCATCTGTTTTCTACCGTGCTGAAGAGTACCACCAGCAGTATTTTGAAAAAAAGGGCGGGGGACATTGCACTTCGTGCAGGATATAGTAACTTAACAATGACGATGCCCAATCAGGATTGCCTGTGAAAACGCGAGGAAAAAAACGAGAAAAATGGGCCCGCTGAGATTCGAACTCAGGATCTCCGCCATGTCAAGGCGACGTCATAGCCAACTAGACCACGAGCCCGTGCTAGTATGATGCTTTACAACATTTGTTATCATATTATTAAAAAATAGTGCAGGAATTTCTCTCTTTTTCCTTCTGCGGGTTCTTGATGATCAGATATTATAGGGCCGGTTCTGTTCGGCAATTTTATTACCAGAGGTCAACCACACATGGTTTGGTGAAAACAATTGACTAATGGGACTGACACAAAAAAGCAGCTCTTCACGTTCGAGCATGATGCAAACCGTCTCGAACTGCTAATCCGAATCGTTTATTGGATCCTGATCGGTATCGTCCTCTGGATATATGGTATTATCACGTTCATCTGCCTGTTCATCCAGTGGTTTCACATCCTTATACTGGGTAAAAGACACGACGGTCTCTCGAACTTTGCAAAAGGATATCTGGAATACTTCGTGCACGTCATGAGTTATGTGCATATCATGACTGATAAGCGGCCGGATATCATGCCAGTACCCGTCAGGATCTACGAAGAAGCATAATTTAAAAAAACCAATGCTGGCCTGATAAGATCAGTATTTCCTTTTAAAAAAATTGATTCAGATTTTCGCTGAAGATATCTTGGCAAACGTTGCGGTAAAGATGCCGGGCATCGAGCGTATCTCGTCCATCACTTCTTCCGGAACCTCGCTGTCGACGTTGAGGACCATGATGGCCTCTTCACCGGGCGTTATCCTGCCGACCTGCATTCCGGCGATGTTGATGTTGACCTTGCCAAGGATGGTGGACGCCCTGCCGATAACACCTGGTTTATCGAGATGCCGTGAGACAATGACATACCCTTCAGGGATCATGTCCATCGTATAACCGCCAACCGCGACGATACGGCTCCTGCCTTTCATGAACACGGTACCACTCACGGATTCTTCACCCTTGTCAGTCTTGATACGGATCGTGATCAGGTTTTTAAAGCCGCTGGATTCCTGTGTAATTGTCTCACTGACGGTAATCCCACGCTCTTTTGCGATAAATTCCGCGTTGACGATATTGATCGGCTGCTGGAGGATCGGGTCGAGAAGACCTTTCAGGGCGAGCCGAGTGATAAACTTCGCACTGCCTCCCAGCGACGCAAGTTCCCCGCAATATACGCATTCGACTGATGCGAGTCGTCCTGATGCGATCTGGATCGCAAACCTCCCCATCTTCTCAGCGAGGGTTGCAAATGGCTCAAGCATTTCAACCTGGTCTGCAGGGATCATCGGGGCGTTCACGACATATTTTGCCGATCCTCCCTGCAGGACTTCGATGCACTGCTTTGCGACAGATACCGCAACATTCAGCTGTGCCTCGACTGTGCTTGCGCCAAGGTGAGGGGTTACGATGACCTGGTCAAGGGGGAGTAGCGGGGATTCGAGGGGGGGTTCATCCTCAAAAACGTCAAGGGCAGCACCAGCAACCCTGCCGCTCTTGATCGCGTCGTAAAGAGCTTTTTCATCAATAATGCCGCCACGGGCGCAGTTGATGATCCTTACACCCGTCTTCATCGTGGCTATACTCTTTGCATTGATAAGATGTTTTGTCTCCTTGTTAAGCGGGGTGTGTACGGTTATCACATCGGCAACCTTAAAGAGATCCTCGACCGACATCATCTCGACGCCGAGCTGGGACGCCCGCTCCTTGGTGAGGAACGGATCGTACGCGACACATTTCATATCCATTGCCTTCGCCCGCTTAGCAACTTCCCGACCGATCCGCCCAAATCCAACGATACCGAGAGTTTTCTCGTTGAGTTCGACACCCATGAACTTGGAGCGTTTCCATTCTTTCTTCTTCAGGCTCGCGGTTGCCTGCGGGATGTTCCGTGCGAGCGATAGCATCATCGCCATTGTATGCTCTGTTGCGGCAAGTGTGTTTCCTTCCGGTGCATTGGCAACAATAATCCCCTTCCGGGTCGCTGCATCTACGTCGATATTATCGACCCCGACCCCGGCACGCCCGATGAACTTCAACCGATTCCCTGCCTCAATCACCTTTGCAGTAACCTCGGTGCTGCTCCGCACGATAAGAGCATCGTAATCCACGATTATTTTGCAGAGCTCGTTCTCGGAGAGATCGGTCTTCACATCGACCGTAACCGCCTTTCTGAGGATCTCAAGTCCCTCTTCCGCCAGCGGATCGCTGACGAGCACTTTCGCATTTGCCATAAAAACCCATATAATATCTGCACAGGATTAAATAGGGTTATTCCCTGACACGGTTATTTCAGGATTGCACGCGTTTGCCGCACCAAACACGAATCAGCTGCAGGGGACGCCCAACCCTACCGATGACAAAGGGGCATGATACTTATTTAGAGAGGGAGGCAAGATTATAAGTGGTGCGAGCATGAAAGATGTGCCCAATATTCTGTGGCTCGAAGAGATAAGAAAGGAAGATATCATCTCTGTCGGGGGTAAAGGAGCCTCCCTCGGGGAGATGGCTTCCATCGGACTCCCGGTGCCAAAAGCATTCGTTATTACAGCCCAGTCATTTCGCAGGTTTCTTGTCGAGACCGGGCTGGAACAACAGATCTACAAGTCATTCGAAAGACTGGATGTTGAGAATAACGAGGCACTGGAAAAGTCTGCCGAAACAGCAAAGGATCTGGTACTCGGGGCAAAGATGCCCCCTTCAATAAAAGATGATATCAGGAAAGCTTACCATAAAATGTCAGACCAGGATCTCGTCGTCGCGGTCCGTTCGAGTGCCACCGCTGAGGACTTGCCGGATGCCAGTTTTGCCGGCCAGCAGGAGACTTATCTCAACATAAAGGGAGAATCTGCACTACTAACCGCTGTCCAGAAATGCTGGGCATCCCTCTACGGTGCCCGTGCCATATACTACCGGGCAAAACAAGGGTTTGATGACCACACGGTTAACATAGCTGTCGTCGTCCAAGAACTCGTCAGCTCGGAGAAAGCGGGAGTCATGTTCACTTCCCACCCGATATCAGGTGAGCCCATTACTATAATCGAGGGTTCATGGGGATTGGGCGAAGCGGTTGTATCTGGCACGGTCTCTCCGGACAAATACGTCTTTGATCAGCGAATTGAGAAGGTCACCGACCGATTTATTGCCAACAAGAAAGTCGAGATCGTTGCCGATGGGGAGAATGGCACTAAGGTCGTTGATGTTAAAGGAGTACGGCAGGACGCTCAGGTCCTCTCAGATGACGAAGTGGCAAAGATTGCGATGTACGGCAAGATTGCTGAGAACCATTACGGTATCCCTCAGGATGTCGAATGGGGCATCGTAGGGCCGACGATTTTTATCCTCCAATCGAGGCCTATCACGACTATTGGTAACAAGAAAGAGGCAAAAACCGTGACAGAACATCAGGCAAAGATCCTTGTGCAGGGTCAGGGAGCAGCTCCGGGTATTGTATCGGGAAAAGTCGTCATCATCAGAGATGTAAAAGATACCGGTAAAGTAAAAGAGGGTGACATCCTCGTAACAAAGATGACCAACCCGGACATGGTCCCGGCGATGCGCAAGGTAGCGGCAATCGTGACTGACGAAGGCGGGATGACCTGCCATGCAGCGATCGTTAGCCGCGAGCTGGGAACACCGGCAGTCGTGGGGACTAAGACTGCGACATCAGTCCTCAAGAACGGGCAGTTGGTCACTGTCGATGGAGAGATGGGACTCATTTACGAAGGCGAGATCGCCCCTGCGGCTTCTACTCAGGCATCAGCAATACAGCCGCACACGGGCACTGCAGTCACCCCCATCATTACAGCGACGAGTGTGAAGGTGAATGTCTCCATCCCAGAGGCGGCTGCACGGGCGGCTGCAACCGGAGCTGACGGCGTCGGGCTCCTCAGGATCGAACACCTCATCCTCGGCCTCAACAAGACACCCGGCTGGTTTATCTCCAACAACCAAGAAGAGGAGTTTGTCAGGGAACTTCACGACGGCATCAAGATTGTTCTCGATGCGTTCCCGGGCAAACCCGTCTGGGTGCGGACACTCGATGCACCAACCGATGAGTTCCGGAATATGGCCGGTGGTGAATATGAGCCTCATGAACACAACCCGATGCTCGGCTGGCGGGGGATCCGTCGCGATCTCGAAAGCCCGGAGCAGTTCAGGCTTCAGGTTGAATCCTTCAAGCGTCTATGGAAGGAAGGTTACGAGAACCTTGGTATAATGTTCCCGATGGTCTCCCACCCGAACCAGTTCATCAGGGCAAAAGAGATGATGAAATCCTATGGCGTCGATGTCGAGAACGTGTCCCTTGGGATAATGATAGAGATCCCGGCGAGCGCCCTGATGATCGAAGATTTCATCCGCGCAGGGATTAGATTCGCTTCGTTTGGCACCAATGACCTGATCCAGTACACGCTAGCTATCGACCGGAACAACGAGAACGTCGCCAACATGTACGACCCCCAGCACCCGGCGGTACTCCAGTTGATCCACGATGCGATCCAAATGTGCCGGGCGTACAATGTGGAATGTTCGATCTGCGGGCAGGCGGGATCCGATCCGAAGATGGCAATCTGGCTCGTTGAGCATGGCATCTCCAGCATATCAGCGAATATAGATGCGATCGCAAAAATACGCGAAGCTGTGGCACGGACAGAGAAGCGCATTATTCTTGAAGCCGCGAGAGACCGGGATGCTGAGTAAGGGCCTCTCCGAAGAGGAACTCTTCTCATTTTTCTCCCATAAGAAGGGAGAAGATATAGACCATTCGTTTATCCTGAGCTCGATGTGCACTCTCCCCCACCCGATCGCGGTCAGGGCACACTTGATGTTCATGGAGACAAATCTTGGCGATCCTGGACTGTTCGCGGGAACTGCATCTCTCGAGCGGCTCCTCATCCAGCGGCTGGGAACCCTTTTCCATCTCCCGAATGCAGCAGGGTACGCCACCTCTGGCGGGACGGAATCCAACATACAAGCGCTCAGGCTGGCAAAGACGCTCATGAAAGAAGTCCCCGTCCCTAATGTGGTGCTGCCGGCGTCGGCTCACTTTTCGTTCAAAAAAGCCTGCGACCTTCTCGGCCTTGCAACTCGGACGGTCCCTGTCGATGAAAACTTTCGGATGGATTCAGACAAAGCGGCGGAGCAGATCGACAAACACACCATCTGCATCGTTGGCATCGCGGGAAGCACCGAATACGGGATGGTAGATCCTATCGACAGGTTGGCAAAAATTGCCTGCCAGCACGATATATTCTTCCACGTTGATGCTGCATTCGGTGGCATGGTGATCCCGTTCCTTTCTGAACCGATACCCTTTGATTTCGCGCTTCCCGGTGTGACCACCATCGCCGTCGACCCCCACAAGATGGGCATGAGCACTATCCCGGCCGGGTGTCTCCTCACCCGGGATCCGGATATGCTCGATGCCCTCAACATCGAGACGCCTTACCTGACCGTGAAGCACGGGTATACCCTGACCGGCACGCGCCCTGGAGCTCCAGTTGTCGGGGCGCTTGCGGTTCTCGACTACCTCGGTATGGATGGAATGCAGGCAGTAGTCTCCGGCTGCATGAAGAACACCTGGCGGCTGATCACCGGACTTGAGACGTTTGGGATCCCACGGGCAGCGACACCCGATGTGAACGTGGCAACGTTTGTATGCGAGTCCGCACCACAACGATGGAAAGTCTCATGGACCCGACAGAATGACCTGAGGATCGTCTGCATGCCCCATGTCAGCAGCAGCTGTATAGAAGATTTCATTGAAGACATAGGTGAGATATATGCTTGACCGACTGGTAAGATCCCTCGAAACATGTCCGATGGTAAAAAGGGGAGAATACAACTATTTCATTCACCCGATAACCGATGGTGTCCCGATAGTTGAGCCTGATCTGCTCCGAGAGGTATGCTGCGCCATGCTCAAGGTTCTTGACCTTGAGGGAGTCAACAAGATTGTCGTGGTCGAAGCGATGGGTATTCACATCGGTTCGCTCCTTTCAACTATGACGGATATCCCTATGACGATCATGCGGAAACGGGAGTACAGGCTTCCCTACGAGATCGCTGTCCACCAGACAACCGGGTACTCCAAGGGCGAACTCTACCTCAACGGTATATATAGTGGAGACCGGGTCGTAATCGTGGACGACGTGGTGAGTACCGGGGGCACAATGCGGGCACTGCTACAAGCGCTCGATCTCGCTGGTGCCGAAGTCTCTGATGTCTGTTTTGCGATCCAGCGGGGGAATCCGGACATTGGCCGGCCATACAAGTCCCTTGTCAGGATCGAGGTTGACGACCGGGTGCATGTAGTTGAACGATATCTCTGATCTGATAGATCAATTGAAGGTACGGAGGATAAAGTCTGTAGCCCTCCAGTTCCCTGAGGGACTAAAGCGCAAGGCTGCAGGAATCGCTTCCGGGCTCAGGGAGTCGGGCTTTGAGGTGATCGTCAACGGGGATCCCTGCTACGGCGCCTGCGATCTCGCGCTTGAAACCCTTAAATACGCTGATGTGCTCATCCATTTTGGTCATGCTCCTGTGTCGGAACGACCGGACGTGATTTATGAACCGTACCGTATCGATTTCGATATTGCAGTGCTCGAAAAAGCAGTCCCTCTTCTGAAAGGGACTGTCGTTGGGCTGGTCACCACGATCCAGCACGCCCACCTCGTCCCGGCTATGGGATCATTTTTGCAGGAGATGGGATTTGAAGTGCACATCTCTAAAGGGAGTGAACGGACACCGCACCCGGGGCAGGTCCTGGGATGCAGTTTTGAAGCTGCGACGACGACAGGTGCCGCCGAAATTCTCTATGTGGGTACCGGCCTCTTCCACCCTATCGGAATCGCACTTTCTACGCAATCCCGGGTTATCGCTCTCGATCCGATTACCGGTATCGCGAGCGAGGTCAGCAGTGATACCCTCCTGCGCCGGCGTTTTGCCGTGATGGAGAAAGCTCGGAGGGCGGCCAGTGTAGGGATTATTGTCAGCACCAAGAGCGGTCAGCAGCGGCTGGACTTAGCCCGACGCCTTGCGTCGCTCTCCCCCATAGCAACTATTGTCATGATGCGTGAGGTTATTCCCGATGAACTGCTCAACCTCGGGTTTGAAATGTACGTAAACACCGCCTGCCCCCGTATTGCTTACGATGACCAGATCCGGTTTCCGGTTCCCGTGCTTGCACCCCCTGAGTTTGAGATCATCTGCGAAGCCCGTTCGTGGGATGACTACATTATCGACGAGATCCCATGAAGCTCAGGCAGCTCGAGATGACCCTCCAGCAGCTGGCTGGATTTCCAAAGCCTCGTCCATCTCTCGAGCAGTACCAGACGCCGGCCCCACTTGCAGCCCGGCTGTTGTACCACGCGTTTATGAAAGGTGATATTGACGGAAAAAACATCTGCGATCTCGGATGCGGAACCGGAATCATGGCCATCGGTGCCGCACTGCTGGGGGCGAATTCTGTCAAGGGTGTGGATATCGACCGGGATGCTGTCAGGATGGCAGAGGAGAATGCGATGTTACTGGGTACCGAGGTGGAGTTCATGGTTGCCGACATTCTCGATCAAGCACTCCCTGCCAGGCTTCATCCTTGTGATACGGTCATAATGAATCCTCCTTTTGGAGCCCAGAAGGCACATGCCGACCGTCCATTCATCGACGTCGCTATAAGCATTGCACCAATCACATATAGCATCTTTAATACCGGCTCAATCCGATTTGTCGAAGCCTACATCCGTGGACGAGCTGATATCACCGAAACCGTAGGGGGAAAATTTCCCCTCAGGCGAACGTTTACCTTTCACACCAAAGACGTGCAGGAGATTGGAGTCGAGATCCTCCGACTGATGCGCACAGACAGACCGGATCGCACTGCGTAGAAATACCATGACAGGACTTGCGCATGCATATTTTATTACCGGATCTACGGGTGCTGCATTCCATATTAGTAGAATAAAAACACTTGGACAAGGATCCTAAAACAAAAAATCCTGAAAGTAGGTAGTGTTCAGACCTTGACAACAAGGCACTGAGACCCCGCCGTCTCAAGGACCGGTTCGGCTTTAGACGCAAAAAAGTCATCGAAGGCTTTTTTCACGCCGGGTGCTGTGATGTAGTCATGGGAGAGTAGAATGCCGCCCGGATTCATCCGGGTATAGAAGAACTCAAGACAGTTCCTCGTGCTTTCGAAGGTGTCGACATCAAGGTTCACCATTGAAAATGTCCTCTCTTTCACGGGTCCTGACGTGTCCGGGAAGATTCCCTTGTAGAAATGGACGTTACTGTCATTTTTCAGGTAGTTCTGGACATCATCGATCGGAGCGGCAAACTTGCCCTCGTAAAATGGCCAGACCATATCGATATCGTCTACTCTCGGCAGGCCTTCAAATGTGTCAAAGAGGTGAAGGGGTTTGTCTCCTTTCGCCGTGCAGATGATCTTTGCCGATCCGCCTTTGTATACTCCCACTTCGGCGATGTCCCCTGGGACTTTCTGTGTTTGTTTGACCGCCATGAAGATGTGCCACGCCTCGATGTCTTCCAGAAGAAGTTCTGTTTCAGACCGGATCTTCTTCAAATTTTTTGCAAATTCCTTCCGCTCGTTGCATCCATAATGAGAGAGCCTCCCCCGGTTTGCGATGTCGTTTCCGACAAACGGTTCAAAGAAGATCATCTTCCGGAATTTGAGAAGGTATTTGCTGGGAACGAGGGCGTCAAAACCGCGGAATACGTGCTTCTTGGGGAATAAGCTCATGCCTTCAAAAATTGATCTTCATCAAATTTATAGTGTTTCACAAAATTTTCGGCGAGCGAAAACTCCAAGATCAGATGATGAGGAATTACCGGACCTCGAGGGATTTTTTTGTTACTAAGGATATGTTGTTTTCAGCTGATTCATGATCTTTTATTCAGTATCCGGGATAAACAATTTAACCTGCGTGGATCAGATAAATCGGTCATTACTGTTACTGTAGGGGATCTGCGTCAAAATCAAGATCTTCGAGGAATGGCATCAGGCCGGACACGAAGGGTATCTTTTTTCCGTTTGCCGCTGCGCAGGTCAGCCCGATGTTCACGATCTCGATCGTAAGCGGGAACTCCTGCATCGTTCGCTCAAACGATGGATCGTTCTCCCGCGTGAACCGAAGGAAACTCTCAACACTGATATAGGGTCGTTCATAATCAGCAAACCGGGAATACTCATCAATGACTGATTCTAGTGACCGCAATCTGACGAGATCTTCTTCGAAAAAAAGGTAAACCGCAACCTCGTAGGCGCGTGTGATCTCATCTAACATTCGGATGTCGATTTTCCTCCCCCTTTCGATACCAAGGGAGCCGAGTTTAGCGTCCGGTGTCTGGCCGGGAAGGGCTTCCCAGGCAGTCATTTTTTCCATAGAAATGATGAGGTTTTGAGGGCTGTAAAGGTATTGATAATCCTTGTCAAAAAAGGTGTTCAGATAGTACCTGGTCCGGCCTGTTTGGGGACGAACGCATTCTGAATAAGATCCGGGTGGAACGCAGCAGGAACCATACCCGTCTTTGCGTAAGTATAGAGTGCAGTCATGAAAATCCCTTGCATCGCTGAGGCTACAACCCCAAGGACTACAAGAAGGATCAGGAAGAGCACAATCGCAAGCGCGAACGCGATTCCCCCGATAAAGGAGGCTCCGATAACACCGAGGAATCCAACAATTCCGATCGCGATGAAAATGATCATGATCGATCCTGCACCAATGATGCTCTCTCCCCAGGTCTTCCGGATAAGCGCGAAGGATTCCTTCACTGAGTCAACGACCCCTTTGTCCTCAAGTATGAGGACCGGAACAACAAAAAATGTGACGAGACTCCAGACTCCACCTATGATAGAGAGGACGATCTCCCCAACAAGGCCTGACCGTTCTTCAAGGAGGTGTAGGACAAGCCCGATGGTAGCGGAGATCAGTGCCCATGCCAAGATGGCAGTAACGTGCTCTGCAGCATTCGATAGGCCTTCACTGACGGACATCTCCTTTCCCTGCAACCGTGCATTGACACACGATATAAGGGCGGTATTGAAAAATATCACTACGAAATAGCTGACCACATAGAATAGGAACAGGATGCCATAAAACTGGACACCAGTGGTATTCAGAAAGGTTCCGATAAAGACAACCGGAAGGACAAACGAGAGGATGACAAGGAGAGTAATGACCCCGGAGAGTACAGGGAATGCCAAGAGTTTTTTGTCTTCCATAAGGATGCCCCAACTCGTTTTCACAAGTGCAAAACTTCTGCCAATGCTTTCAAACATAGGATCAGCGTGCGATGTGCGATGAGATGAAGTTTATGAATAAGGGAAAAGATTCCCCTTTAGTTAGATTACTCGGTTTTTTGGAATTGCTCGCGGGAGTATCTTCCTTCAGGGAACTGGTAATGGAACCGTTCCTACGCGATTTACTTTGGGCATGGGGCGCGTAGCCGCTCTCGGACCGCTATGAGATGATGGCTACATCTCCTGCAAATATTCGCGGGGAGCTCTCCATGAATGCATTTTGGCGATTATCAAGGATCATAATTGGAGCTGCCACAGTCCCGATTCCCAAATGCCGGTAAATCAAGGATCTTTGGCGGTAGGATCACTACCGGCGGCTAAAAATCTTTAAAGTGTTACATTTTTGGTTTACCACAATGCGCTACCTACTTAGCACATCCCGAGCAAATACCCCAATCCGGTCGATCGCTTCACGCGCTTCAGGAATCTGGTTTGCAAACAGCTGCCAGTTATGGAACATCCCTTCCCATACCTCAAATTGTACCGGCACGCCAGCCCACCGGGCCTTGTCTACAAATGAACCAATGCCATCGAACATCAGCTCGTGGGAACCTGCCTGAATATAGAGTTTGGGAAGGCCGTTCAGTCTTGCGTACATTGGAGACGCCAACGGGTCATGGGGATCGTGACCGGTAAGATATACGGTCCGCATCGAATCGAGTCGAGCAGCAGTGACCCAGTCAAGATCGCGGTTCTTTGTCACTGACTCCCCACAAAACAGCATATCGGTCGCAGGTGACAGGCAGATACCAGCCTGTGGAAGGCGCAGACTCTTATCCCGTGCAGACAGGAGGAGATCGAGGACAAGTGTTCCACCAGATGAGAGTCCGGCCGGAAGTATCCGGTGCGGCAGGTATCCATGGGCAAGCAGGTGGGTATACGCTTCTATCGCATCTGCGACTGGGGCCGGGAAGGGATGCTCGGGAGCAAGACGGTAATCGACGGAGAAAACACGAGCCCGTGCCGCCCGTGCAATCCGGGTGCAGAACCCAAGGTGATCCTGTGTCGACCCCAATGTAAAACCTCCGCTATGAAAGAACAGAACTACCCGATCAGTTACTGATTCCCGCACGGATATCCAGTAGCCAATGACCCCAGGGCTTATCTCAACCCGCTCCAGTTCCGGAGGCTCCCCGGCAATTTCCTGGAACTCTTCATAAAATGCTGAAAACTCGCGGCGCACTACTGCAAGGGGTTTCTTCGGGTCAGGATTGTAAGACCTGATGATCGTAAGAAAATCTTCGTGGGGATCGCAGATCATTATGTGTGGTTATGGTAGGAGGGGTTTATAAAGAATGGGGATTTGTCGGAAAACTCAGTCTCCGCGTGACCCCGTTTGTTATTTGGAAAACATCACAGACCGTGGGAAACTCAAAGTACACACATATACATTATTAATAACGGTATTTTACTAACAATAAATTTATAAATTATAATTGATTCTTTACGAGCTATGGCCAGAAAGAACTGCTGGGAAGTGAAAAAGTGCGGACGGGAACCGGAGGGCTGAAAACAAAGGAGATGGGGTATGTCCTGCTTCAACAGAAACCCGGCTTGACAAGGTTAATGAAGGGAAAAATGCCGGCCGGGCGTGTTGGGCCTTGGCCGGAACCTTGTGCGGGGGAAAAATACAAGGTTCATTCGCGTCAAAGATGGGAAACTGCATGAACTGCGAGTTCTATCATCAGGTGGAAACAGAACAAGGAGACAAAAGAGCCGCGACAAAAAAGATTCTCGAAATGCTTCGATAATCTCATCCCTTCCTTTAAATTAATCAAAACATTGATTTTTTCTTCACATTTCATTAACATAGGATCGGTCCGTTATCTGCTTTGAGAATCCCGAGTTATTATATACACCTTCGAATAATGCTATCTGGTGCGCAGAGACGCGCGCAGCAATCAAGGGAATTGTTCCTGAATGTAAGCGGGGATTATACCCGAGTATATTCCGGAACAGCCGGGTTGAGGTGAAGTTATGCCTGAACAACATACATTCGGAAACCTGATCTATACATACGACGGTGCCGCCGGAGAAGCCCTCGGCAAGCGGGAGAGCCACACACCTAAAATTGACGCTCCTGCAAAAGTAAAACCAGATGAGACATTTGATCTCAAAATTACGGTGGGTCCCCATCCGAATACTATGGAGCACTCCATTCGATGGATCATGGTAACATTAGAGGAGGAGGGGCGGCCATTCAACCCGGTACTTCTGGGAAAGGTCGCTTTTACACCGGTTACCACCCAGCCGGATGTGATCCTGAAAGTGAAACTTCAGAAAGGCGGCGTTATCCACGTTGTCGAGTACTGCAACCTTCACGGATTCTGGTCAGGCAAAAAGGAGATCAAAGTCCAGTAGTTATCAGATTCCGGGAGGAGCTGCCTGAAACCAGCACGTCTAATTGTTTCTTATTTTTCCGATTTTTTGCATCATTAACCAGAAAGTGACCGGATCTTTTCCGGTAATCGGGGCCATTAATCGGCGGTTTCTGATCGTGTCACTCAGGTTTTGAGCCTGATATTATCGCTTTATCGATACGATGACAGGAATTATACCAAAAGCATCCGCTCGTTAAAGAAATTTCTTAAGAAGAATACCGTGTAAGAAGGAAAGGTGATAGCAGCTTGGTATGGTTCCCGGGGACTCGCGTACCTCAGTACAGCATACTACGTGTTCCGGCTTAACTTCTGGGTTCGGAATGAGACCAGGTGTTTCCCGAAAGCTATGGCCGCTATCACCACATGTTTTGCGTTTGTTTTTAGATGCAGGTGAAGAACTTACATTCTCCGCCTCACCGATCTGCTTGTGACAGTTTCGGTGAAAGCCAAGGTCCGGATTTGAACCGGAGTGTAGTTGATCTGCAGTCAACCGCGTGGCCGCTCCGCCACCTTGGCAGCCGTGTAGTATGATACCCTATCCAATAGGACAGGATATAATTTAAGGTTTGCACAATGGATTTCGTCTGGGTTTAACGTGGTGAGCACTAGTGATTGGACGTTAGTACTTGCGGACTGAACACGTCGTTGCCTTCGTGCGTACATCCCAAGCCTATCAAACGGATCTTTTATCCATGTCCTCAACGGAGTCTCTTTTTAGGCTGGGTTTCAAGCTTAGATGCTTTCAGCTTTTATCCCTTGGCGCGTAGCTGCTCGGCACTGCCTTGTCAGACAACCGATCGACCAGAGGCGCCGAATGAAAGTTCCTCTCGTACTATTTCATTCTTACCCTCAGACTCCAAACACTCCTGATAGATAGTAACCGACCTGTCTCACGACGGTCTAAACCCAGCTCAC